>ENA-ORBV01004830-ORBV01004830.1-microbial-mat-metagenome-genome-assembly--contig:-NODE-4830-length-25439-cov-6.588242_pt1 | contig 25439 bp, 14 predicted proteins | sample MGYA00237777_ERZ505514 | MGnify/ENA primary metagenome ERZ505514 (study PRJEB26160, sample SAMN06269048) | microbial mat metagenome | isolation source: Oligotrophic lake microbial mat | place... | reverse complement strand
TTTGGTCAGCGATCAGCGCCTATCTGCTCGTGGCCATAGCCAAGCGTCGGTTGCACCTCTCGCAGTCGCTTTGGGAAATTTTGCAAATCGTGAGCATCGCCTCCATAGAGCAAATTGCTCTTCCATAATTGCTTGAGACTATTGATACCACATCTAAACAGATCGATAACTCTAAACAACTGGAGATCAACTACTCATAACTGGACAGCCGTGATGGCGTATCAAATACGATCAGGTAGGTCAGTGCCCCATGGCGACCGATCTCCCAATCATGTATTTTCATGCACACCTCCACACCTTATGAACATCCAAACATTCTCACTTTCTCGTTATTACGCGCTGTTATTATCTTGGATGGTAAATGGAAAATTTTCCACTTCTGGAGCAATAGTGCCGCGCTTTGCCTCTCTGATGCTTATGGCGCTCGTTCCACTTGGCGTACTTCAGGCTCAAACCTTCTATGCTACTCCCTCTGCGTTCACGACATTGGCTGGCTCAGCCGGGAACGCCGGATCGACAAACGCCTCTGGTAGTGCAGCTCGATTCAGTTCTCCCTATGGCGTGGCGGTCGATGGATCCGGCAATGTTTATGTCGCGGATAACGCGAATCATATTATTCGGAAAATAACACCTGCTGGAGTGGTGACGACGCTTGCCGGTCTGGCCGGCAATAGCGGTTCGGCTGATGGCACGGGCAGTGCCGCACGGTTCAATTTTCCTTTTGGTGTGGCGGTTGACGGATCCGGCAATGTCTATGTCGCAGATTACTTTAATTATGCGGTCAGGAAAATCACTGCGGCCGGAGTGGTGACAACTCTCGCCGGTTCAGCCGGCAACAGCGGGTCGATTGATGGCACGGGCAGTGCGGCGCGGTTTAATTTGCCCACTGACGTGACGGTGGATGCAACAGGCAACGTCTACGTCGCGGATTATGGCAACCACTCGATCAGGAAAATTACTTCCGCCGGAGTCGTAACGACACTCGCCGGCATGGCCGGCAGCAGTGGCTCGGCCGACGGGACCGGCAGCGTCGCACGGTTCAAGAATCCCAATGGCGTGACGGTGGACGGGTCAGGCAATGTTTACGTGGCGGATTATCTCAATCATACAATCAGGAAAGTCACTGCTGCTGGGGTGGTGACGACCGTTGCCGGATTGGCTGGTAGTAATAACATGATCGATGGTGCAGGTAGCGCCGCGCGTTTTAACTATCCTTCCGGCGTGGCAGTGGACGGATCGGGCAATCTCTTCGTGGTAGATTATGCCGGTCAGTCCATCCGCAAAATCACTTCAGCTGGGTTGGTCACGTCCATTGGCGGCTCGATGGGAGTTGTCGGTTCGACCGACGCTCTAGGAAGCGCCGCGTTGTTCAATTTTCCCGTCCGTGTAGCAGTGGACGGATCGGGCAATGTTTACATTGCAGATAATGTGAACAATACGATCAGGAAGGGCTCACCGCTTGCCCCTTCTCCTTTAATCTCAGTAACAATTGGAGCCTCCGTTACCTTAAATGCCATTGCCACCGGTACGCCTACACCGACCTACCAATGGAAAAAGAACGGAGTGAATATCAATGGTGCAACTGCTAGCACGTACGCCATTGCCAGTGTGCAGACATCTGATTCTGGTAGTTATACAGTCGCGGTCTCCAATGCAGCTGGCTCAACCATTTCTGATGTTGGTACTCTTTCTGTAATTTCTGGTTCAGGTGACTTTAATGGAGATGGGAAGATGGACTTGTTGTGGACCAATGGCACAACGGGGGAACGTTATTTGTGGTTAATGAACGGGACGACTCAATCGAGTGTGGTGTCGCTTGGAGTGATCGCTACCTCATGGCAGGTGGCGGGAACAGGTGACTGGAACCGAGATGGGAAAAACGACATCCTGTGGCAAAACACGGTGACCGGCGAGCGGGTGGCTTGGTTGATGAACGGAACTGCGATTGGTAGTTATCTGGCGATTGCCACGGTGGATCCGGTCTGGAATATTGGAGTTGTGGCGGACCTCAATCGGGATGGGAATCTAGATATACTTTGGGAAAATACTCTTACTGGCGAACGTGGCCTCTGGATCATGACTAATGGAAGTCTGAGTAGTTATATGAATCTGGGCATAGTCGGTGTTCAGTGGACCGCAGCCGGCACCGGTGATTTCAACGGTGATGGGAAGCCTGACATCGTCTGGCAGAATGCGTTGACCGGAGAACGCAAGGTGTGGCTGATGAACGATACGGTTAAGACTAGCGAAGTGTCTCTCGGCTATGTCGCCTTGTCCTGGGTAATTGGAGCAGTGGCCGACTACAATGGTGACGGCCAGCCGGATATTTTCTTTCAGGATACTATTACTGGTGAGCACGCGATCTGGCTGATGAATGGGACCACGTTAAGCGGTTACGCCTTTCCTCCGACAGACACTACCACAAAGGTAGTCGGACGGATACCGTACCGACCCGCTGCAACGGACCTCAATCGTGATGGATCGCCTGATATCGTTTGGCAGAACACTTCCACCGGCGCACGCAAGATTTGGCTGATGAACGGTACTAGCTTCGGCTCTGAGGTATCCCTCGGTACCCTTTCCACTGACTGGCAGATCGCTTGCGTCGGGGATTTGGATAACGAAGGCCACTTGGACATCATCCGGCAAAACACGGTTACCGGTGAACGCGGCGTGTGGTTGATGAACGACACGACCATATCCAGTTTTGTCTCACTTGGTGTGGTGGGACTCAACTGGCAGATCGTGGGCACGGGTGACTTCAACGCTGATAACCGCACCGATATCCTGTGGCAAAACACCGTCACCGGCGAGCGCGGCATTTGGCTGATGTTCGGTACCACCTTGTCGGGCTGGGCCGGCTTAGGCACGGTGTCGACCACTTGGCAAATTGCCGGAGTGGCTGACTTTAACCGGGACGATCAACCCGATATTATCTGGCAGAACACCGCCACCGGAGAACGAAAAGTGTGGTACATGAACGGAGGTACTTTTGGCTCGGAAGCCTCCTTGGGGATCGTGGGCTTGGATTGGAAAATCGTTGGAGCTGGTGATTATAATGGCGACGGTCAAGCCGACATCGTCTGGCAGAATACCGTGACCGGTGAAGGCGGCATCTGGCTGCTCAATGGTCTCGCTCTCTCCGGCTACGTCCCACTCGCTACCCAGCCGCTCGCTTGGCAAATCGCGAACTGAGCCAGTAATCCTTGTTGCATAAGTTTCACCCTTAACTACCCTGTTGGTATAATAACACGCGCGTTTCATCACATGGGCTTAATGAGGATTATGGTTGCTCTGTGGGCGGTGGTTGCCGCTGCGGCCGCGCCGGTCGTTACGAATTCGAGTCCGTCGCGGCAGGTGTTGTTGCTCGGCCAGAGCTTGAACCTTTCCTTCACCGCCAGCGGGAGCGGTGCGCTCACGTATCAATGGAGCCACAATGGACGATCAATTGCGGGTGCGACCGCCAGCAATTTCTCGATTCCGACTACAGCATACCCGGATAGTGGCTATTACTTGGTGGACGTGTCCGATCCAACGGGCACGCAGCGAAGTCTGGCGATGTTTGTCGGAGTGGGACCCGCTGTTTCGCAGGTAATACCAGGTGACACGTTCCCGTCCAGTTTGACCGATGTTATCGCTGTTGCTACAGGAGGACGTTCCTACTATAACCACTATCTCGCGATCAGACGCGACGGTTCTGTTTTTGCGTGGGGAAACAATGAATTTGGCCAAGCCACCGTCCCTGCCGGCTTGAGTAGCGTCGTAGCGGTCGCGGCTGGCGATTCCCATTCGCTGGCCCTCAAGAGCGACGGCACCGTCGTTGCTTGGGGTGGCAATGAATATGAGTCAGCACGGGTTCCTGCTGATTTGACCGATGTTATCGCAATCGCTGTCGGCGGAAAACAATCTTACGCAATAAAACGGGACGGAACGTTGGTACGTTGGGTCTATAGTGGATTCACTAGCTATGTTCCGCCGGATTTGACGGATGTTGTAAGCGTCGTGGCGACGCAAGATCATGCCCTCGCACTTAAAAGCGATGGTACGATTGTCACGTGGGGCGTGAACTCTTTTGGAATAATCAGCGTCCCTGCCGGGTTGACCGATGTTGTCGCGATTGCGGGTGACGATACTATATCAATGGCGCTTAAAAAGAACGGCACGGTTGTTGCTTGGGGTAGCGGTGCTGTTGGCCTTTCGTCCAACTTAACCGACATCGTCGCCATTGCGGCCGATGGGGTTCTCTTGAAGTCTGACGGCACTTTAGTGGATTTCAGTGGCGCTCCTTATCCTGGTGGCTACACGAACGTCCTTTCCCTTTCAGGAGGATTCTTGCGCGACACCGCGTCTGACACTTTACCCTCGGTCACGACACAACCAGTCAGCCAAAATAAGCTGGAGACGGAAAGCGTAACATTGACGGTGAATGCTTCTGGCGCTGGACCACTTTATTACCAATGGCGAAAGGACGGAGTCGATATTGCTGGTGCGACTACGGCCACGCTCTCTTTTCCTGCCCTGCTTGCGACCGATAGCGGTAGCTACAGTGTTGGAGTTACGAATCATATCGAGTCCACCCTGAGTTCCGTTGCTACGCTCCTAGTCACCCCCCTTCCTGCGATTTTCAGCCAAAGCTCCGCGCGACAAGTTCTCCTGCCCGGAGAGAGTCGGATCCTGAGTGTCAGTGCGACCGGCACCGGTCCGCTCAGCTACCAGTGGACATGGAACAATCGTCCCATTCCCGGTGCCACCAACCCGACGCTATCCTTGCCCGCCGTCACCTTGCGGGACAGCGGGGCCTACATGGTTCATCTCACGGACAACAATGGAACGCGCCACAGTGCGGCGATGTTTGTCACCGTGGCTCCTGCCGTCACCCAAGTGCGTGCATGGGGAAACAATACTACTGGTCAAACAACGGTGCCAACCGGCTTGAATGACGCGATCGCGATCGCCCCCAACCCCCGCGGTTACGTGACTGCACTCAAGCGCGATGGTACATTGACAGTGTGGGGAACAATTCCTCAACAGAGTGGACTATTTATCGCTCCTTGGATTCCTGGTTCTGATATGGTCGCCATTGCGTCGGGAGCGTCCTCCCTCGCACTCGGCAGCAATGGGATCGTTACAACTTGGATTAGCATCATCTCTGATTCCTGGCCTTGGGAACGTGTGAACACAAAGGGGGTTGTCGCGATTGCGGCCGGCGGCGATTTTGCCTTGGCGTTGAAAAGCGATGGCGCGGTGGAGCACAATAGTGGTCGTCCTCTTCCTTCGGGTTTGACCAACGTGGTGGCAATTGCGGCGAGCCGGGCTCAATCTTATGCGCTCAAAGCTGACGGCACAGTCGTCACCTGGCTGAGCAGTTACTACGACTTCAATGTCCCCAGTACCATTGAGCCGGTGCCTACAGGACTGAGCAATGTGATGGCGATCGCAGCTGGCGGCGCGTTTGCCATGGCACTTAAGACCGACGGCACGGTCGTGGCGTGGGGCGATAATACCCATGGACAAACCAATTTTCCGTCCGGCCTGAGCAATGTCATCGCGATTTCGACCAGCGGTGATCATTGCTTGGCTCTCAAGAGTGACGGCACGGTCGTCGCTTGGGGAAAAAACGATAACAGTCAGGTCACGCCGCCGGCCAATCTCGCCAATGTCTTTTCGATCGCTGCCGGTAACAACACTTCCTTTGCTTTGCGTGATGCTTCCCTCGAGGGTCCGCCGGTTATTGCCGTGCAGCCCGTCAGTCAGACCCAGGTCAAGGCTCATCCTGTCACCTTCTCGGCGACGGCTGGTGGCGCCGGACCGATCAGCTACCAGTGGAAAAAAAATGGAGTCGCCCTTCCCGGAGCGATTAACAGCAGTTACTCCATTGCCAAGGTGAGCGCGGGCGATGCTGGCAGTTATACGCTAATGGTAACAAATGTACTGGGCATGGCCACCAGCATGGCCGCGACGTTGACCGTGACTAATAACTCGCTGGACGACTTCAGCGGCGACGGTCAGTCGGATATCCTTTTCCAGAACGCAGCCACCGGGGAGCTCCGGCTGTGGCTCATGAACGAAACGACGAAGGACAGTGAGCTCGCGCTGAGTACCGTAAGCACAGCCTGGCAGATCGTGGGCACCGCCGATTTCAACCGTGATGGGCAGACGGATATCCTTTGGCAGAACACCGCCACTGGTGAGCGGCTCGCGTGGCTGTTGAACGGGACGACGATTGTCAGCTACTTGCCGATTGGGACGGTGGATCTGGTTTGGAACATCGGGGTGGTGGCCGACTTCAATCGTGACGGACATCCGGATTTGCTTTGGGAAAACACGCTGACGGGAGAACGCGGACTCTGGCTGATGACCGATGGCAACCTGACAGGCTATGTTGCGTTGGGCACGCTCGGCATCCAATGGAGCGCTGCCGGCACCGGCGACTACAACGGGGATGACTCGACCGACATTGTCTGGCAAAATGCGCTGACGGGCGAGCGCAAGGTGTGGTTGATGTATGATACCGTGAAGAGTAGCGAAGTCTCGCTCGGCTTTGTGGCTTTGGAATGGAGCATTGGCTCGGTGGCCGACTACAACGGTGATGGCCAGCCGGACATCTTCTGGCAGAACAAAACCACCGGCGAGCACGCGATCTGGCTAATGAACGGCACCACCGTGACTGATTTTGCCTTTCCGCCGACCGACAGCACGAATTGGGTGGTCGGGCGAATTCCTCGGCGACCCGCCGCTGCAGACTTCAACCTTGATGGTTCATCCGACTTGGTTTGGCAAAATACAACTACCGGTGAGCGCAAGATCTGGTTGATGAACGGGACGGCCTTCAGCTCCGAAGTGTCCCTCGTCGCCGTTTCCACCGATTGGCAGATAGCCTGCATCGGAGATTTGGATAATGACGGTCACTGGGACCTCATCCGGCAAAACACGGTGACTGGCGAACGCGGCGTGTGGCTGATGAACGACACAACGATCACCAGCTTTGTTTCCCTCGGTGTGGTGGGACTCAACTGGCAGATCGTGGGCACCGGAGACTTCAACGCTGATAACCGTACCGATATCCTGTGGCAAAATACAGTGACCGGAGAGCGCGGCATTTGGCTGATGTTCGGTACCACCTTGTCGGGCTGGGCGGGCTTAGGCACGGTGTCGACCAACTGGCAAATTGCTGGCGTGGCAGACTTCAATCGCGACGACCAGCCCGACATTCTTTGGCAGAACACGGCCACCGGAGAACGGAAAGTGTGGTACATGAACGGAACCGCTTTTGGTTCGGAAGCGTCATTGGGTGTCGTGGGCTTGGCGTGGAAAATTGTCGGGGCTGCCGACTACAACGGCGATGGCTCGGTCGACATCCTCTGGCAGAATACCGTGACCGGTGAAGGAGGCATCTGGCTGCTCAATGGTCTCGCTCTCTCCGGCTACGTCCCACTCGCTACCCAGCCCCTCGTCTGGCAGATCGCGAATTGATGATTCTTGTTCGCTCTAGCCCAAGTTGCGTTCAGCGACCTCGCTAGTATTACTACGTTAAGTTAAAGCATTGCATTTTTGGCGCCTCGGCTCATGACTTACGGTCCATGGAATGGACCGGTCCCCTTTTTCAGCGCAGTGCCAAAGATCTGCCCGATTTTCTTTCGCCGGTGGCGCTGGAGCTTGGTCGCAGTGAACGGCGAGTAGCGGCGGCACGCTATGTGCAGGGCTTACTGATGCCTGGGCAGCGCAAATCCGTTGAACCGATGGCGCTGCGGTTGGGCGTGGAGCCACAGGGCTTGCAGCAGTTTGTCAGCGACAGTCCCTGGAGTGCCCCAGCGGTTTGGACGGTCATTCGGCAGCAAATCATTCCGCATTTGGAGCCGATTCAGACATGGGTGGTCGATGAGACCGGCTCACTGAAGCAGGGCCAGCAGTCCGTGGGCGTTTCGCATCAATACTGTGGGTCGGTGGGCAAGCAGGCCAACTGCCAAGTGTGTGTCGAGTTGGTGGTCAGTGATGGTTGGATCGCCGCCCCAATCGGCGGCCAGCTTTATCTGCCGGATAGTTGGACAAAGGATCGGGCGCGGTGCGCTCGGGCCGGCGTACCAGACGAAGTTGCGTTTGCCACCAAGCCCATGATCGCACTCCAGCTCGTCCAGGAGGCCTTGGCCGATGGCGTAGCCCCAGCACCGGTGCTGGGGGACGCAGCCTATGGCGATAATGCCGAGTTTCGCGCGGGCCTGCGAAAGTTGGGCGCAGAATTTTTCCTGCAAGTCGATGCGGCCAAGCACAAGGGCTGGAGCTTTGAGGCCCCGACCGAACTCAAGCAGGTCCGTCGGCATCCGACGGCTGCGGCCCCACCTTCGCAAACGCTCGTGGAGATTGCCGCCGCTATCCTCGACACCCAATGGCAAAGCGCCAGTTGGAAGACGGCCCAGGGTGAGCAAGGAACAACGAGACTGGCTTGGTGCGAGGTCTGGCTGCAACACGCGCTGCGCAAAGCCGGAGGTGAACTCGAAAAGCTTTGGCTGGTGGTCGACTGGCCGGCCGACGCCGCCACGCCGTATCACTATTATTTGGCGCACCTGCACCGCCCGCCCACTAAAGCGCGTTGCCTGACCCTCAGCCGCAATCGTTGGCACATCGAGCAATACTTCCAGCGGGCCAAGGATGATCTCGGTTTTGATCATTTCGAGGGACGCTCGTGGCTGGGCTTTCATCATCATCTCGTCCTCACCGCGCTGGCGTACCTCTTCATCCTCACGGTTCACGCACGCGCCAAAAAAAACTTTTGGTGCGACGTGGGAACAGGCGCTGCGCGCGATTCAGCCGTGGTTGGTGAGATCAACCGGCTGCTGCTTCTGCTGCGGCAGCAAGTTCGATGATATTGTCGTTTCATTAACTTAACGTAGTAATACTAGGCACCGGACTTGTCTTTCTGGACTATTTCTTGCGGCGGAGTGTCATTGACCAAAGTCTGTAGGGGATAGACCGGTCGATCCATGACATCCAGCAGGATGGCTTGGAGCAGCATCTGAAATCCCAGCAGAGTGGGCAACAGGGCCAAGGCCACCGTTCCGGCGCTTTGGGCCTGCTGTTGGGCTAAGCCTAGCAGCCACCGGTATGAACCAAAGACGACACCAAAGCCGGTACTGAGAGAACCGGTCAGGAGAAGCACGGTGACGGCGCTGAGGTCGTAAATAAAATAGCGCCAAAGCAGGCGGCGGAAAAATCCTGCGATCAGCCTTGGAGGAAATCCGAGAAAGGCGCGCCAGATGTTGAGAGAGGAAGTCTCGCTGCCATAGCGCGCGGGGATGGGGACATCGTGGGCAACTGCGCGGACGATGTTGAGCTGGATGAGCATGCTCGTCTCAAAGAAATACCGACGGGCAATCTGGTCGAAGTTGAGCATGCGCAAGGCCGAGGCATGGACCGCGGTATAGCCATTGGTGGGATCGGCGACATTCCAGTAGCCGCTGGCTGCTTTGGTGAGGAGAGTGAGCCCAAGATTGCCGATGCGTCGGATGGGTGGCATCTGGCGCAGAGCCAGCAGGTCGTAGAAACGGTTGCCTTTGGTGAAATCAGCGCGGCCAATGAGAATTGGTTGAATGAGTCGTGGCAAGAAGGCCGGGTCCATTTGGTCGTCTCCATCCATCTTCACGACGATATCACAGTTGGCCGCCAAGGCGGCCTGATAGCCAGTGATGGTGGCACCGCCGACGCCCTGATTTTTTGCGTGATAGAGGATTTTCAGTCGTGGATCGGTGCAGTTCCGTGCCAGGTAATCACCGGATTTTTCCGGACAAGCGTCATCCACGGCAAAAATATAACCAATCCAGGAAGGAATACTTCTGACCACATCGACAATTTGGGCAGACACTCGGTAGCACGGCACGACAATGGCAATACGAGGAAGAGGATTCGGAGCGATAGGGTTCAAGGGAAAATTGGTTCAGAGACAAATGGCGCGGGTGGCGAATAAGGGCGGCATCAGTCCATCCGTGCATGTGTGCCGTTCCCCCGGCTGTTTGGCAATCCTGGTGAAATGAATGACTCCATTGTCTGGATGCGATCCGCATAACCGGCCAGTATATGTTCAAGCTTCCTTTCGCAGCTACGGATGCCCCAATAGTGAATGGTGTGGTTCAGGAGCGATAGCTTGAGCTTGGGCTGATCAACGTCGATCTCGCGGGGGTGAAGATAGATGAACGGCTTGGCGCCGGCGGCAAGCGCCCGGTCGAGGCGTTGCTTGATGAAAAACGCGGGAAAAAATCTCAGATAAAAACCTCCTGAGTAACCTACTTTGCGGTGGAGCACACGTGTTACGGGCACAGGAATCTCGAGAATCGTGGTGCGTCGGCCCGCGATCTCGGGATAACCGGCCTGCTCCGGGAAATCCTCGATGCCATAAAGGAAAGTGTGAGCAGGATATACCGAGGAGGAGTAGCGCAGACCCAAGGACTCCAGCGTTTCGTAGTACCAACCGAGATTTTCCCTTTTCACCGACCACGATGGGGCGCGGAACCCAAGAATTTTTCGCCCTGTGATATCCTCGAGTATTCCACATGATCGGCCAAGGTCCTCCTTGAACTCCGTTGGAGTCATCGAATACACCAGCTTGTGGGCATAGCCGTGGGATGCAATTTCATGACCCGCAGCATGCAGTGCCCGGATTACTTCCGGAAATTTTTCGCCCATCTCGCCTAGTACGAAACAGGTCGAGCGGATGTGCAGTCGGGCGCAAATTTCCATCAACCGCTGGACGTTTTTAGGAAAATTGGAGTGTAAGTTGCCTGCCGCCGGAGGCCGTACCTCACTGTAATTGGCATGGTACCAATCCTCGATGTCGAAGGTGAGGAACATACTCATATGACATCAAAGTTGGCCAAATTTACTCTCCAGTTGTTGAGATCGAAGATGCGCTCATCGACGACGTTCCCCGCAAGAATTTTCCCGGACATGTATTCCTTTTTTGGCTCAAAGCGTTTGGGTACCCTGAGGAGGTTGACCGGGCAGAAGCGAAGTTTGCCGACATAGACGATGGCGTCGATTTCCGTATGGTGGCGAGCTAGGATACGCTGAGCTGCAGTCTGTAGCAGGTGGCGCGAGAGCACTGTTACGTCAAGGATAAAGGCGACCTTGATTCCGTTGTAGTAATCCATCCGGTAGATGGCGGTATTGCCCGGTCCGAGGTTCTCACTTAGATAGTCTCCGGCAAAGAAGCCATAGCGGTGGCGTTGAAAAAGCTCGTCGTTCACCACGCTAATGGCGTAGTCGGGTGGCGCGTTCGAAGAAGTGAAAAGGCGGCCGGCCAGATTCAACAGAAAGACGCCGGCTTTGACCGGAAGATGCAGCCAGCGTCCATGCTTGACGAAGGCTCCCGGCCGAACCGGCAGCACGAAGTAGTCGAGAGTTCCTAGATCTTTCCAGCCAAAGAAGCGTTTGCGGATCTTGTAGATATTGTCGTTGGGAAAGCCGAACGCGAATTCGACGCCAGCTCGATTCAACTCGGCATAAACCAGATTCGCGAGTTTTCGCAAAGTCTCCAATCCTCTGAATTCCTTCTTGATCATGGTATCCACGGAAAGGGCGAAGAGGCATTCCGTGTCGAAAAAACGGTAACGATAGGGCACTGAGGAATAACACCCGACAATGACGCTATCGTGGATGAGCAGTCCGTGAAACGAATAACCGAGGGTCGTGACCAAAAACTCACTATCAAAGTGCGCTGAGGTTTTTTCCTTCGCAAATACATCAAGGAACAACGCCCGTATTTGGTCTTTTTCGTGCGGCGTTAAATCAGTGGTTTTCTTGAAGAAAAAAGTCGAGTCAGCCATGGCTTGGATACTAACCTATTTTTTCCCCGATATAGACAACCATGTTTCCTATTATCCCCAGCTGGCGACTGGCAATAGCTTCATCCGGGATTGTGATATTGTAATGAGTTTCAACCGCCACGAGATAATTCATAAAGTCCATCGAATCCACGACAGACTGGCTGAGCAAAGCGGTATCCCGCGTGATCGCCACTTTGATGGCGGTATGCTCGCGCAGGATCACCTTCAATTTTTCTAAAATCACGGTGTCGTTCATGGCTGGTTAAAAAACATATAGTATTGTTCCCCAAGACAAGCCTACGCCGAAACCGCACAAAATGATCTTGTCACCGGGCAGGAACGCCTGGGTCTTGAAGAGATTGCCCAATGCTATTGGTATCGTGGAGGACACGGTGTTCCCCGTGAGTTCCATATCAATGACCATCTGATCATCCCGAATGCCCATGATCTTTTGGATTTCTTTCAGCATGTATTTATTCGCCTGATGAAAAACGAAGGCCTTGATATCGCTTACTCTCAGGCTGTTTCGTTCCAAGATCTGGATGACGCTTTGGGGCACGACGGTAATCGTGAATTTGAAAATTTCCCGGCCATTCATATAGAGGTAAGAGGATTTTTCTGCATTCTTGACGATGCCGGAGTTGTGGGCAATCAGACTGAAGGCACCGCTTCCGTCCGTCCCGAAGTCCATGTCAATGACCCCTGATCCAGCGTTGGTGCTGCCTATGATGACGGCACTGGCCGCGTCGCCAAATAACGATACCGTATTCTTGTCCGTCTGATCGATCAGGCGGGAATATTGGTCGACCATGATCAGGAGCGCTTTCTTGGCCATGCCCGAATTGAGGCAGGCCCCGGCGAGTGCCATACAGTATACAAATCCGGAGCATCCTAAATTCACATCAAAGGCCATGGTGTGACGGGACAGCCCGAGTCGATGCTGTAAAAGACAGGCGGTGGTCGGCAGGCGATAGTCGGGATTCTGAGTGCAGACCACGAGCAGCCCTATGTCCTCCCTCAGTGAGTGATCCGCATCTAGCAGCTTGCTTGTGGCCGCACAAGCCATGTCGGTGCAAGATTCCGTCTCGCCGGCTACGCGGCGCTCTTTAATGCCGATCTTGTTTTCCAGGAAATCACTTTCAATTCCGACCTGATTGTGCAGGAAATCATTGTTAAGGATTTTGGCGGGCAGGTAGTAATCGATTTGGTGAATCTTATAGGACATCAGAAATTTCAGTTATTATAATGACGAGTCTTTCAGGTCGCTCGCAGGCTTCCATGTCGGGTTGGGCGATTGTTGATCTGGTCCTGACAACTTGGCAATTCCAGACCAACGGAAGAGCCCATCAAACGATTCGTGGAAACGATCGCAGCGGCTTCGGCGGCACTAAGGGTTGGGCCTGACAGCTTGAAGTGAGATGCCGGTGAGAGTCAGTGGGCCCCTCAGGTCGATGTTGACCACCTCTGCACGAGCTGGTGCCGTTTGATAAATTGTCGCGAATCCAGCGGCCACTTTGGCCTCAACCCTGTAGGTGATGTAACGCAGCAGGTTTCCGGCTGAATCGCGCCAAGCCGTATGTACTAAAGCGCCTTGATCCATGGCGGCGGGCGGCATTTTTAATTCGAGCCGGTAAAGTTGGCCTGGTTCTATATCGACTTGCTGGCCGATCGTAAACCCAGCCGGCAAAGTGAGTGGTGTTTCGTACGGTTTATCCAAGATGGATCCCTGATACCAATGGGCGAGCGGTTGACCCGGCGCTGAGGGTTGAAAGTCTGGATTGGCGACAAGATTGAGCCCAAGGAGTGGCGGTTGTGGGTCGCTGAACTGTGGACGGAGTGTGAGCAAAAGAAATCCGTTGTTGGCACCTTCTAACCGGGCGGCGCATTCTTGGAACGCGGGGGAAAAAATTGCACTGTATGGACGTTCGGGTGTCGTGGGGGCCCAGGGTGAGTCTGGCGGCAGGATCAGATGTGTAATGCCTAGGTCAACGAGAGCTTGATAAATCACGCGTAGGTTTTGCGGTGTGGGCGGGAGATCGAGCAGTGCCCGCAATTTCGAGGCAAGACGGTAATCGCAATGAGGCAGTGCAATGGCGTGCCCCGCGAGATGGAGGTGGTCACGCAACCAGGGAACTTCCCAAACTACGGCGGTGTTTCCACGGGTCTCGTCGACTAGTTTGAGCAGGGTCACATAGGGCAGGGTGGACGTTAGATAATCGTCGTGGGAAACGTGGCCCATAACGACGTTCAGGGGCAGGGCGGAAGTATCGGTTCCTCGGAACAGCCAAGAAGCAGGGCGGGCGAGTTGGGCATAGGTTCCTACGAAGAAAAGAATACCACCTGCTACTGCGGCCAAACGCCGTGCCAGGGGTGGGCGGACGCTGAGCCATTGATCGAGCCAGATTGCGGTGCCCCCGACCAGCAGCCAGCCCGCGAATAGCGAATAGCGCACGTTTTGCTCGGTGATACACCAGAGGCCTGCGGCGGCGAGACCGATCAAAATCCAGTAGCGACTGGCGGCGGCGAGCACTGCGGCGACGATTAAGGGGATCGCGACTAACAAGAACGGATGGTAGGTTCCGAGTTCGGCGTAGTGTCCGGGCTCGAAAAATATCCGCCATGGAAGCTGGATCATCGTGGCAAGGCTCAAGGGGTCACCGAGGCGCATGGCAATCAGTTCAGTGGGCGCGAGCGGACTGGCAAAAAATCCGTTGGCATAGGGAAACACGGGGTTGCCACTTAAAATATAACTACGCAGTGCCCATGGCCCAAGAATAAGTCCTGTGCCGGCGCAGACAATCAAGGTGTCCTTGACCAGGTCTTGCCAGAGACGCGGAGAGCGCAGACGTGCGACGAAGACCACCATGCCGAGAATCAACACTGCACCCAAGCCGTTTAGTTTGACTGCGGTGGCACTGGCGGCGAGGAGACTCGCGATGAATAGTAGTCCGCGGTTTTGCTGCCGCCACCAGAGCCAACCGGTGCCCAAGGCTGCGACATAGTAAAGTGATTGGACGAGGTCTACAAAGCCCCAGGCAAACTGCACCAACACGATGGAACTGGCGCCGAAGGCGAGTAACAGAAGCCGGGCTGCGGCCGTTCGGTGCTTGGTGAATGCACTGGCCATGGGGAGCATCGCGAGAACGGCAACGAATTGCCCAAGCTTGGCCGATTGATCTCCCGCCAGTGGATATATAGATAAATAGAATGTTTCTGCACCGGCTGCCATGTAGGACAGTGCGAGCTCGCGATAAGAGGCGAGAGCGTGGTCGGCGGCCCAAAGATTGACGATAGCCTGCCGTCCGCCTACGGCATCAGGACCGACTTCCGGTGCCAGGGCGGCAATCCATGCGATTAGCAACAGCGCCCACACGAGCCCTACGATCAAACCCCCAGCGCCGCTGCACGGTGCCGATGTAGCGAGCCACTGTCGTAGCGGTTGTGCTTCCCTAAGGAGTGTGGTGCGAGTAGCAAAAATCGCCACGACCAACACTGAGAATAGAATCAGCGGATATGCTAGGTGAACCAAGCCGAGGATAAAGGCCAACATTCCGAGTGTAACCATACCTAGGGCGAGGCGTACCGAAACCATCAGACCCAGGGTCTGCTCTGTCCCGGAAATCCCGGGAGCGAGCTTTTCTTGTAGGGTCCGACCGACACCTGCAGTTGCGGCGAGTGTGGCAACCAAAGTCATAAATATAATTCCCCGGTCGGCGATTAGTGAAAGCAAGGCGAAAGGAAATATGATCAGGCCGGTGGCAAGATCCCGGCGGAATGAAACCCGATATAGGCCAAACTCAAAACCGGCACCTATGCCTGCCCCCGCGATTAAGATAGCAACCATGCGCACGAAATCAGGCTGGGACGCGAAAAATCTTCCGGTGTGGTGCCAAACGAAAAAGCATAACACGGTCAGACCGATAGTTGCGGTCAAACTTGCGATGGGACGCCGGGGGCTTTGGCATAAAAATGCCGCTAATCTGCCCGAAATGGCCGCAACAACTAGCACTCCGCCAAAAATCAACCAGATCTCCCGCCCAGGTGCAGTGAGCCCGCCACCGTCAACCTGACGGAATTGCCATGCCACCCATCCCGCCCAACAAAAAAACACAATAGCAGCAAATCGGCGCAAAATGGAATGCATGGGCTTTCTAAAAAAATGTGGGTGGTTGCTCGGTGATGAGCCAAGAAGGTGCCGACCCAAAAATAAAAGTGCAAGTATTGGCGCGGCTTGATCACGCTCAAGGTCCCCGGCGATTTGGTGACAGATATCTACTCAACCTCGATTGCTTCCCATGTCAGCGGCGAATCGGAGGTGTGACGCACTGATCAAGGATTGCCCGAGTCAGCGTCGAGTTTGTTGGCAATGTTGCTGAGTGGCTAAGATATTGAGTGGTGCCTGGATGCTTTCTATATGATCGCTTTTGAATGGGCGATGGTGCTTCGGCTACGGTGCTTATCAGGCTTGCCCGCTCCGCCGGTGCGCAGGCCTGAAATCAGCAAAAAGGAGCAATTGCGACGGAATGCGAGTCGACCACGTTTCACAGTGAAGAAGAGGTAGTGAAGAGGCCGGCGTAGGCGATGGCCAACGGGGGTTTGAAGCTGCAGACGGCATTCGAATTGATTGCCCCGATTTCCATCACCACTTCGCCGGTTCCGGGCGGGATTTGCGCCAGGCACAGCCGGCTCTCGGCGTGATACACGGGGACGACGGCGAGGCGATCTGCACCGCGCAAAAGACGCAGTTCGTAGAAACCGTCGGGTCCGACGCCGCAATAGATCCGGAGGATCAAAAGCGAATCTTTCTGATTGGGGGCAATGATGATGGCCGCCCGTGTTTGGCGTGGCGACAGACTCACGATTCCCTGCCCATTGCGCGAAAGGTTCCACTGGTCGGCGGGGAAGGCTGGGGTCACTTTCTCAGGCGGGTCATCCTGCAGGCTGGGCAAGCGGGAACTTTGCCCGAGTATTTTCTGAGACTGGGGAGGAAATCCATTGAAGATGCCGTCGGATTCCATCGCATTGGATCGGACGTGAACCGGAGTCGGCGCACTGGGCGCTGCGCCGGTGCGCCGGACAGTAAGCCGCAGCGCAGCTCCAAAAGCATCGGCGAGTCCGCAACGAAATTCCGCTCCCACCGGATCACCCGACAAGGTGCAGAGCCGCTCGGCCGTGCGTGCTGCCACCGCGCCCACTTCCGTTTCGTCCGGCAAGGTGAATCCCAGGCCGGTTTCCACCGGACCCACCAGCGGTCGAGCTGCCAGGAGGGCGGCACGAATTTCCCTTTCGATCCTCGTGGTCAGGCTGCCGACTCCTTCTGCCCGGGCGTCGAACCAGGCGCGCTCCCTTGGCCCCATGCAAATTTCCGGATAGACCTCGATTTTTTCAGCAAGGCCGGACTCGCGGAAAACATCGAGCAATCTGACCAGCGGCATCTGCTGGTTCTCTATCATGCCAAACAGAGTTTCCGGCCGGCTGCCGACATAGGGTTCGGCAAAGGTGCGGAGCCAGCCTTCGGTGGCGAGATGTTTTTCCAGTGGGGTGAAATCGCCTTCGCGATTACAGCGGAATTTGTAGAAACAGGCTGCGCGCTTAACGGGCTCGTTTTCGATGAACAGCACGCCGCCCGGCCGGACCACGCGCATGAGCTCGCGCGCCACCTGCTCGAAGTTCCAAGTGTGATGCAACGCCGAACAAATAAACACAAAGTCAAAGGAGGCATCGGGGAAGGGGAGCTGATGGAAATCACCGATCACCAACCGGGGCTGAACGGCAGCAGCGCCAGCCAGCGAGCGTCCCAGGCGCAGGGTTGCCGCCGAGAGTTCAAACAGGGTGACGTCACACTTCAGGTCCTGGGCCAGGTCATAGCCGGTGGTATGCGCGTAACAGGCGACCTCCAATACATTCAGGTCAGCCAACGACCGGCCGGGAAAGGAAGACTCCATCACTTGACGGATCAGCTTGTAATGCTCCCGACTCATCTCGGCAATTCGTGGGTCGACGGTAACGGAGTGCCATGCGTATTCACCAACGAGGGGCAGGAGGCTTGGGTCGATTTTCATGATTAATGGAAAGTATGATAGGGTTGACGCCGATCTATGTCGATTGGCCGGCGGTTGACTAGTATGACCATCTGATGGGGAGGAACGGGCTGGCAATCTTCATCGATCATCCATTCACGCCACACTCCGACTTGATTCAACTGGTTGGGGTCGTCGCAAAAATTTGCAGTTGGTTGGGACCGAGATGGCCCAAGTCCGGCGACCAATAGAAAACCGTGCGGGCATCGACGAAGCCTGCGGCGCGGAGTTCATCCAAAATATCCCAACCGAAAATCTGAAAACAGAGGCAGCCGGAGTTGTCTACCGGATCACCGTGGTATTCCGGTGGGAGGTGATGAATAATGGCGCCGTCCGCGCCGACCGAGGCGCGGATTTCCGTGCCTGCCTTGCCGGTGTCGAACGGAAAACTGGCCAGCATGGTGCCACCCGGGCGCAGCACCCTTGCCATTTCGCGGAGCGCGGCACGGTAATCTGGCACATGCTCGAGGACATCGAAACTCAGCACGACATCGAAGGAGCCGCGGGCAAAAGTCAGTGCGGTGACATCCTCGTGCCGAAGTCCGGCGGCATTGATACTACCGCAGGGGGTGGCATCGCGGAGAAATTCCGATCCAACACTGAGTGGGTAGCGTTGTTTCAACTGGGCGAAAAGGGCCGTGACCTGTTCTGTGGCATAAATACGCGCGGTGGTCGGTTCGGGCAAAATGCCGGCAAGAAAATAAAGCGAGGCACGGATGCGGTTGTTCAATCCACAGCTGCACTGTAGCCGTTCCCGCCAGTTCGGGGTGATGCCGTTGCCCCAATTCAGGTCGACTTTGAGGGGCATGATTTCCCCGCAGCCGCTGCAGTAGCCAGGGACAGTAAAGTCGGGGCGCCCGGAGAAAAGTGTCTGCTCATAGGCTCGCTGGGCGGCGAGTTCGTTGCGGTGATCCGCTGAGTACCGCTGGTACTCAGCAAAGGATCTGATTTCGTGAAAAAAGGCCGGTTGCATAGAAGAAAAAGAGGACGTATTCAGGAGAATGTCACCTGCATGAACGCCACGGACAGGTGACGCATATCCGCGGATAGCCCGAGTTCATGTGGCACGCAGGCATCAGGGAATCCCAGTTGGAGGGTGAGAATCTCGGAAAGCGATTCGGACGGCGGAAGCTGAACGACAAATTCATGTTTTTCTCCACGGGTCATTTCCAACACTTGGGGATTGGTGCCAGCCGGCAGTTCGATGTTCACTCGCTGACGCTCAACCCGGCCCGGCACGAGGAGCGGGAACAGAACGAGGTGCGCGCGTGTCGGTTTTTGCTCTGAGCCGAAGCGCAGTCGCAGTCGGGCCTTGCGGCCAGTAGCCCAGCGAAAATCCTCGGCCGGTTCACTCCAGCCGCCATCGAGAAATGGCTCAGCCGTGTTTTGCCGGCCAAAGTGCAACACCTGGTTCAACTCGCAGCACGCCACTTCGCGATGCGGTAGAGCGCGGCGTGGAGCTAGAAGATCAGGCACCTGATCAAGCAGTGAATCCATCAGCTTTTTCCGGACCGCGCAGAAGGAAAAGTGTTCTTCGATATTTTCACGTCCGGCGACGGCGATCCGGTTCCACAGGACGGCATCGGTATAAATCCGGTACAGGGCTTCGGCGAAAGCCGCCGGCGTGTCGCCGACTAGGACGTTCTGTCCGTCGACCAGGTGCATGCCGTCGGTGGCCATCGAAGTCGCGACGACCGGGACTCCGTGAACCATACTTTGGTTGACCTTGCCTTTTACGCCGGCACCGAAACGGAGCGGTGCGATTGAGAGGCGTACTCGGTTGAGCAGGTCATCAAGATTCGCCACGTAGCCGTGGACGATGACTTGTTGGCTGGCACGTTTTTTCAGTCGTTCCGGTGTGTTGCTGCCGACAATATGGACCGGCAGGTCCGGCAGCCGGTCACTCAGTCGCGGCATGATCTCGTCCAGAAAATACTCAATGGCGTCTAGGTTGGGCGGGTGTTGATACCCGCCCACAAATAAAATGCCTTCGCGTTCGGCGAACAGTGGACCGGCCGGCGCGGTGTCGTGGATCAAGGGAACGACGGCGATTTTATTGCGCGGGATGTCGGCGGCAAGAATCTCCGCCTCCTCCTGGCTCACGACGTAGGTGAGATCGGCGGTGGCGCAGAGTTCGAGTTCCGCTCGGCGACTGGCTTCCGCTTCCTGGCGAATCTTTTCTGATTTCTCCACCTCTGCCTGGCGGAAGAATCGCATGAACATCAGGTCCACGGTATCAAAGATGATCTTTGTTCGCGGGGCGTAGCGCCTGATGAGTTGGAGGAAGCGCTCCGCCACATATTTCCGGGAAAGGATGATGATGTCGAATTCATAGGCGTGCTTCTCCAGATACAGGTCGAGATCATAAATCGCGGGCACACCCAAATGCTCCACGCCCTCGTGCCTCAGTTGGGAGGAATAAGGCTCATGAAATTGCAGGTTCTCGGCTGCGAAGGAGACCTTGCAGCCCTGTCGCGCCAGGATATTGAGCAGATTGAACATGCGCACCGAACCGGCGTCCATGTCGGGCGTGAGTGCGCAGGCGTCGATGACAAGAATACGACCGATCGCATGCCGGTCCCGCGCGAGGCTGGCCAGGCTGTGATCGGCACCGAGACCGGTGAGCTGCGCCGCCCATTTTTTTGCAAAGCGGGCCTGATTGATTACCTGGTGCTTCTTGGGGCCGGTGCGAATGTCGGTGCCGGAGCTGGCTCCTTCATGATGGATAATGACTGCCTCAGGTTGATAGTATACTTCTCGTCCGGCTGCACGGATTGCAAATGCTAGGTCGGTATCTTCGTAGTAAGCCGGACAGAAGAGCGTGTCGAATCCGCCCACATGGTGAAACAAGGCGCGGGGAACCATCAGGCAGGCGCCGGAACAATAATCGACCTGTCGAAGGTAGTTGTATTCCGGCCGATCGGCATCGTCCCGGTTGCCGAAATTGTGCCCGGATCCATCTTCCCAGATAATGGCCCCGGCTTCCTGTAAGCTTCCGTCGGGATAAATCAGCTTGGCTCCCACCGCTCCAGCCTGCGGGTGTTCGGCAAAAGTTCCAACGAGCGCCTCCAACCATCCGGCGCACACTTCGGTGTCGTTGTTCAGGAAAAGCAGGTAAACTCCTTTTGCTTCCATGGCCCCGCGATTGCAGTTCAGGACAAAACCCTGGTTGCTCTGGTTGGCGATCAGACGCAAATTGCGGACAAGCGATAGGGTTTCCCCAACCTGTGGCTCAGATTTGTCATCAATAATGATGACCTCAAAAGTGATTTTTCCGGCATGGCGCACGAGTGATTCCAAGCAAGCCAATGTGAGATCCAGTTGGTTGAAGATCGGAATGATGATCGAAACGACCGGGGCTGGGTGGGCGGCAAACCTGAGGCATTCGGCCCGGACGGCGCGGGCGGATTGCACCACCTTCTGCAGTTCACGGTTTGGAATATGCAGCTCGGGCAGCAAGCAGTGTTGCAGCCGAGAGCCGTTGCGCAGAAGGGCGGTCAGCATTACCGGGGCCTGGCCCGGTCCGAACTGAAGCTGTCCGGAGAAACCGCAATCCCGGGCGGTGCGGTACTGGGGAAAGCATTCGCTCACATCCGTCCGGGGCAGGTCGTGCTTGAGCGGGCATTGATGCAGCCCAAATTGTACGGTTAGTGACTCGATTTCAGACTGCGGATGAAAACACCAACCGCGCACCTGCCAGCCCTCTCGCGATTCCTGTGCAGGGGCTTCGACTTCAAGTTGAGCGCAGAGCGGGCTGAGTTCCGAGAGGACACTGAGAGTATGGAAAGGAGTCCAATCAACGTAGCCGGGCCGTGAGTATTCAAGTGTGCCAATATGAAATCCGGCAGGGATGCACGTCGCCAATGTGAATCCGGAATCTTTTCCGCCGGCCAGCATCGGGTGCACCTCGACAACGTCAGAACGGGGGATTGCCGTTTGGCAGTCAAAAATCGCGTCCTGCCCGATTCGCAGCCTGACGAGTGATCCGCGCTCGGAAATTCCCGCGATCCAACCGCTGAGTTGAAGCAGCCCGTCGGGCGCTTGCAGTGATCCCGTATGATCAAGTCCGTAGGAGTAAGAAAGTTTCTGCACTGGGGAAGTGGTCATGGCTCCGATGAAGGATTTGGCTGGGAACTCGAAAACCGGGCGGCGAGCCGGCTGATCCAATTGTTGTCATAGCGATTCAGTGCCAACCGGGTGGTTCGGAGCTGCGCGATGGCCGCCGACAATTCATGTTTACTCTGTCGTAGGGTTTCTTCCGTCGCCAGTTTGTCGTGCGTGAGACCATTGGCTGTCAGCTGCAGATTGTTCACCTGTTCAAGCAGATGGTCCACATGAAGCTGGGCCTGAGCCAACGCGCCATTCAGCCGATTGTTTTCCGTTTCCGTTACATCCGCTCGCCGCTGGTTCCCAAGGGCGACGCTGGATGCAGCAATTGTATCGGCTTTCCGTTGCTCAATATCCCTTTGAAGATCGGCAATGGCTTTTCGGCATCGGTCCAGCACGATGGCTTCTCCGGAAGCAGCTTCGTGTGGGAGGAGAATGGATCGTTTCGTGCAGAATGCTTTCATTTCTGCCAATTGGTTCAACCGTTCCTGTCGTTCAGCTTCAAGCGCGAGTGCCCAAGCGGTGCGTTCGTCGGCGAGTTTGCTCTGATCAATGAAGGCGGTGCGAGCGTTCTGCAGTTCGGTTTGAAGCGATTGCGCCCAAGTGGTGCGCTCGTCGGCGAGCTTGCATTGGTCATGGTAGGCGGCCCGGATGCTTTGGAGTTCTTGCTCCAAAGACCTGATCCAAGTTAGCCGCTCTTCAATCAACTGGTTTTGTTGCGTTGTGACGGCATTCGCCTGCCTCAATTCCTTTTCAAGCGATTGTGCCCAAGCCGTGCGCTCTTCCAGCATTGAACGGGTGGTGCTTTGTTGGGTGGCAAGACTGTGCAGCAGCAGCGAGGCGGGCTTCCCGGCAGGGGTGGTCTTGATGGCTTGGTTGACCGCAGCAAATAGGCGAACGATGGTGTCGGCGACGTGATGGTCGACCGTCTTGGACGGCTCGGCATTCCGCAGTTGGGCCAGTTGGTGCAGCCAGATCCAGATTTCGTGAGAAGGTTTTCGCGCCAAATCCAACTCAGGGATGGTGTTTTCATCCCATGCTGAAGGACGCACGGAGAAATGAAGCAGGCGCAGCCAATCAGCGGCGCCAAAATGGGTCGGGCCGGCGAACTCGTAGTCGATCAAACGCAGGCCACCTCCGTCATCGACCAGTAAATTGCGACCGATAAAATCACCATTGCTCCAGCGGGTCGTGAGCGGCTCGGACAATCTGCCGGCTACCAACACAGGTTGAATCAACTGGCGGAAAAGAATTTGGTCGAGGTCGGAAACACCTGGGAAAGCGAGGAGATCAGTGATCAGGTCCGCGATTTCTTGCTCGAGCCTGCTTGCGGTGGAAGTTCGCTGGGTCACTTCGAGCATCGCCTGGGCCCGTCGCGTCAGGGTGATCCATTGCTCAGCGGAGCAGTGGCCTTGCTCGACCAGATGGTCGAGTGAGGTGCCGACAAAGTGTTCGAGACAGAGATAACCCAGGCCATCGGCATCTTGCCAAAATTGCAGCGGACGGCAGACGAGTTCCGGGCAGGCGGCATAAAATTTTTCCGACCGAGTGTGAACGTCGCCAAGATCCAGGCCCACGATCAAATGACAGATCGCCTGATTCTGACTGCCGACCTGATAGTGCCAGCGGCGCGACCGATCGCGCCGGGCAAAGGCCACCGGATAGGCGGTGAGTGTGGCAGCCTGACTGTCTTGGACGACGCCGTTTTTCGCCAACGCGATCCGCAGGCTCTTTTCGTCAAAGGGTTGGTTCAGGTCGGCCTTCATTGCAGGGAAAAAAAGTAACTGGGGCAGAAGAATTGTCCCAGGCCCATCCGTGCCAAACTGCGATAGTGAGAACAATATTCCTCCTGATTTGGCAGAGCGTGTCCGTCGACTCCGTCATGCTCGGGCGGAACGGGGCCGTCGAGGAGGGCTTGATTCATTTGCGTGGGATGATCGAAGGGCAGGATCAGTTCCGGCAATTTGTAATCGGGAAAGGCGCAATGGGTTTCCACGCGAGTGAATCCTGCGGCTTGGAAGATATCCAAATATTCGGCATGGGAATAGGTGAACACCCGCAGTTCCTCCCCGGTGGCGGTCCGGTGCTTGGCGGACGCGAGAGCGGCATCAAACACACTGACATTGTGCTGGCTGGTATGATCGTCCCGGCCGCCCAAGAAATATTTCAGTCCCAGGCGGTTTTCGATGCCGACGCAACATTTGCCTCCTGGCCTCAAGGCGGACTTCATCCGGCGGAGGAAATCCAATTGCACCTGTCGGGGATTGCCGGCCTGAAACTTGGGGACCCACTCGAGCACGCCGATACAGCTGATCAGGTCGAAGGAAGGTTCGAACTCCACTTCCAGAAAATCAGCCTGAATAAAATGCATGCGCCCGGCCAATTGCTCTTGGGTGGCGGCCGCCCGGATGAAGGCGAGCCGCTCCGGTGTAGGCTCCAGCGCCGTCACCTCAACCCGGTTTTCCCGGGCCAACGCCAGAGCCATCTGCCCCCAGCCTGCGCCGAGGTCCAGCACCTTGCTGTCAGTGGTCGGGGGAAATTGCCGGAAAAAAAGTGACCGGGCCGGGCTGGTGACAATGCGATACAACCATGGGTTGCTCTGGGCGTAACGGCTTTCGACCGCGTTTCGCCACGGCGTGCCTTGTTCCACTTCACGGATGATCGCCCAAAGGGTTTCGGCTTTTGTGTCGCGATACTGGCACGCCTCGCTGGCCGTGCCCCAATGTTCACCAGCGCCGAGCTGGATTCGCGTTTGGCCGTGGCGAAAGCTGATCATTTGACTGCTCCTTTCATGGGTTGCGCAGTGCCCTGGGGATCACGCGTGCTGATGCTTGCCTGAAGATTGGCGATGCCGAAGACGCGATCCTTGCCATGGATTTCGAATTTAATCGTATCATAGCGGCGATGCACCACGACGAGTTCGTTGCCCACGAAATAGGTGAATCCGAGCGAAATGAAATAATGCCCGGGCATAAGATTGAGGTCGAAACAGAAGTCGACCTCCCGTTGGGTGCCGGCCTTGACGGCGGGTGCCGGCTGCTTGCTGTAGAGTGTATTCGTTCCGTAGATCTCCACGCCGGAGGCATTCTTGATGGTGAGCGCGAAAATCGGTTCCGGGACGTCATCAGCCGCCGATACCAACATGCGTACCGTGACCGATTCGCAGCTGGAAAACCAACTGCGGGGCTGGGCGTTGGCATCGAGCATGACCGCGCTGTGGATCTGGCCCTGCTCTCCGCAATAGGAAAATTCATCGCCGCTCAGTTGGACGTTTTCCCGTTCATTTTTGAGCAACTCCTCCAATTGCTGACTCATGATGGCATTATCGGGATGGTTGCTGAGGACGACTTCCAGTGCCTTGATTCTAAGCCGAAGCGCAGCGACTCCGTCGGATTGCTTTTGTTCGTCCGGTTCTGACACCGAATCCATTGCCGTGGGG
>ENA-ORBV01004828-ORBV01004828.1-microbial-mat-metagenome-genome-assembly--contig:-NODE-4828-length-25448-cov-5.907453_pt1 | contig 25448 bp, 20 predicted proteins | sample MGYA00237777_ERZ505514 | MGnify/ENA primary metagenome ERZ505514 (study PRJEB26160, sample SAMN06269048) | microbial mat metagenome | isolation source: Oligotrophic lake microbial mat | place... | reverse complement strand
GGCCAACGCAACGAGTCCGAATTCATTCACGGGGGACCGGCCCGCATGCGCCGCCCGCAGGATCCGTCGGCGCTGGCCGACGAAGCCTGGGTCGACTACCTGACCGTGCCTGCCAATCCGCTCGGACCCATCGATGAAAAATGGTGGCATGCGCGCGGCTGCGGTGCCTGGATCGTGCTGCGGCGCGACACCATGACACACCAGTTTCTACCCAGGAGCAGCGATGGCAGCTGAACCCATGCGGCTGGCACAGGGCGGTCGTATTGACCGCACACGTACCATCCGGTTCACCTTCAACGGCCGTAGCTACACCGGTTGCGCGGGCGACACGCTTGCGTCGGCGCTGCTGGCCCACGGCGAGCGGCTCACCGCGCGCAGCTTCAAGTACCACCGCCCGCGCGGCATCACCGGGGCCGGCCAGGAGGAGCCGTCCTCCTTCGTCGAGTTGCTGGGCGACGACCAATCCGGCAGCCAGCCCATCACGACCGTGCAGCTGCGCGACGGACTGGCGGCCCGCTCGGTCAATTGCTGGCCGTCGGCCCGGTTCGACCTGCTCGCGCTCAACCAGCTGTTTGCGCGCATGCTGCCGGCGTCCTTCTATTACAAGACCTTCATGTGGCCGAACTGGCACGTCTACGAGCCGCACATCCGGCGCGCGGCCGGTCTGTCGGTCGCGCCGGATGCCGACCGTGTGGTGGGAACCTACGAGACGCGACACTGGCACTGCGACGTCCTGGTGGCTGGCGCCGGCCCTGCCGGCCTGATGGCCGCCTTGAGCGCGGGTCGCTCGGGGGCGCGGGTGCTGCTGGCCGACGATGCCACCGAGCCAGGCGGCAGCCTGCTGGGCCGCAGCGCACAGATCGGCGGGCGCGCCGCGATCGAATGGGTGAGCGCCGCGGTCGCCGAACTCGGCGCCATGCCCCATGTCACGCGCCTGAGCCAGTCCACCGTGTGGGCATATCGCGAAGCCAACCTGGTGGTGGTGACCGAACGCGCACCGGCCACGCCGGGTATCTTCCAGCGCACCTGGCGCGTGCGCGCCAAACAGGTGGTGATCGCCACTGGCGCGCTCGAACGGCCGCTAGTGTTCCATGACAACGACCGCCCCGGCGTGATGCTGGCCTCGGCAGTCCAGACCTATATCCATCGCTACGCGGTGCGCCCCGGGCGGCGCGCAGTGGTGTTCACCAACAACAGCTCGGCCTACGAGGTGGCCGCCGATATGCGCCAGGCCGGCATCGAGGTTGCTGCCATCGTCGATGCGCGTGCCGCGGTGCCTGCGCAGGCGGCGGCCCTGGTGCCGGGCATCGAGATCCTCGCAGGTCACGTGGTTGCGGCGACGGATGGGCGACGCGCGCTGCGAGCGGTGCGCGTGCGGCCCCGCGCCGGCGGTGCGCCAAGGCGCATCGAATGCGACCTTCTTGCTATGTCAGGTGGCTGGAATCCGGTCGTGCACCTGTTCTCTCAGTCGCGCGGCACGCTGCGATTCGACTCCGGGCTGAGCGCCTTCGTGGCCGACGTTGCCCAGCAGCCATGCGCCTGCGCCGGGGCGGCGGACGGCCGGCTCGATTTGCCGGGGTGCCTGGAAGACGGTGCGAACAAGGGGATGGATGCAGCACGCCTGGCCGGCTTCACGGGCAGCGCCGCCGCCGCTCCGGCGGCCAGCACCGGGCCAGCCGTTGACACGCTGGCGCTGTGGCACGTGGAGCCTTCGGGCGCGTCCGACAAGGCCTTCGTCGACCTTCAACATGACGTGACGGTTGCCGACATCCATCTCTCCTTGCGCGAAGGTTATGGCGCGGTCGAGCACGTGAAGCGTTACACCACGGCGGGCATGGGCATCGACCAGGGCAAGACCGGCAACATCAACGTCGTCGGAACCATCGCGATGGCGCAAGGTCTGCCGCCCGAAGGCGTCGGCACCACGACCTTCCGCTCGCCCTATGCGCCGGTCGACTTCGGCGCCATGGCAGGTGCACGCAGCGGCCCGGTCGTCCTGCCCTACCGGCACACGCCCATCACGGCCTGGAACATCGCGCAGGGCGCGGTCATGTACGAGGCGGGCGCACGCTGGCGCCGCCCTGGCTACTACCCGCACCCCGGCGAGGCGCTGCAGGATGCCGTGAACCGCGAATGCAGCGCGGTACGCGAGAGCATCGGTGTCTACGACGGCTCGCCACTGGGCAAGATCGAGATCCGCGGCCCGGATGCGGCGCGCCTGCTCGACCTGCTCTACACCAACCTGTTCTCCAACCTTGAGACCGGCATGGGACGCTACGGCGTCATGCTGAGCGACGATGGCCTCATCTTCGACGATGGTGTTTCGTTCAAGCTCGGCGAAGGTCACTACCTCGTCTCGACCTCGACAGCGAACGCCGACGAGGTCTACCGCCATATGGAGCATCTGCTGCAGATCGAACGCCCCGAATGGAGAGTGCGCGTCACGCCGGTGACTGCCGCCTGGGCCAACGCCACCATCTGCGGGCCGCAGGCACGTGCCTTCATGGCTGCACTGGGTACCGATATCGACCTCTCCAACGAATCGCTCCCGTTCATGGGCCTGCGCCATGGGCAGGTGGCCGGATTGCCGGCCCGCGTGGCGCGGGTCAGCTTCACCGGCGAACTGAGTTTCGAAGTCAACGTGCGCGCGCGCGATGCCCGGGCCCTGTGGGAGCGCGTGATGGTGGCCGGCGCACCGCTGGGCATGACACCGGTGGGCTCGGAGGCCAGCCACGTGCTGCGGGTCGAGAAGGGTTTCCTCTCGCTGGGCCATGAGGTCGATGGCACGGTGGACCCGATCGACCTGGGTCTGGGATGGATCCTGTCGAAGCAAAAGCCCGACTACCTCGGCAAGCGCGCACTCGAAATCCGCCGCGGCAACCCCAGGCCGCGGCGCGAGCTCGTCGGGCTCCTGATGGAAGACCCGGCGCGCCTGGTGATCGAAGGCGCACCCATCACGCCCCATGGGGCGCGCCAGGCGGCCGAGGGGTTTGTCAGCGCCAGCGTGTGGAGCGTGGCCAACCAACGCGCCATCGCGCTCGGCCTGCTCACCAACGGGCGTCAGCGTATCGGTGAGACCGTGCACGTGCGCATGAAGGAAGACGTGGTGCGCGCCACCGTCACGGCACCCTGCTTTTACGACCCCAAGGGCGAGAAACTGCGTAGCTAGCATGAAACCACCCCCACGCTCTGTGCGTTCGCTGGTCGTGCCTCGGCCAGAGGCCGCGGCTCTTCGTCCGGTCCGACTCTGCGCAGGCAGAGTCGGCGCCGCAAGACTCAGCCCCGAGGGGGCCGTCAGTACCTTCGGAACGGCCGGGCGGTACTGACATGACCTACCAAGCGACCACCCGAAACTTGCCGCCATGCGCGGTGATCGACCTCAAGGGCAGTGCGGACGACATCGCGCCACGCCTGCAATCGCTGGGCCTGCCGGCCGCGGTCGCTGGGCGGGCCGTGCGCAGCGGCACCATGGAACTGCTCAAGGCAGGCCCCGAACACTGGCTGTTGCTGGCGCCGCTGGACCAGGAAGAGCGGCTGCTGCATGCGCTGAAGGCGAATGCATGGGCCGCCGACTCGCTGGTGCTGGGTGTGTCCGACCTGTACCAGTTCTTCGCGATCGAAGGCGCCGATGCGCGGCAACTGGTGGCTGTGGCCAGTCCGCTGGATGCCGACACCGTTGCCTTCCCGGACGATGGCGCGACCTTCACCGAGGCGTTCGGTCAAAGGGTGCTGTTGCTGCGCCGTCCCCACGGCTTCGACCTGGCCGTCGAGCGCAGTTACGCGCCGATGTTGACGGACTATTTTTCCCGCATCAACGCCGGTGGTCACCGCAGCTGATGTGCGGCGCGGCGACCCGCAGCAAACCCCGACGATCGCGACCGGCACACGCACATCATCCCAACGGAAGTAGTTGCGCCCTGCGCTGGTCAGGCTGTTTGCCTGTCCAGCCATCCCGGCTCAAGCGTTGGCACCGCGGCCAGCAAGGTGCGCGTGTAAGCGTGCGCCGGTCGGACCAGGACGTCGCCCGCAAGCCCGTGCTCGACCACGGCACCGTCATGCATCACCGCCACGTCGTGCGCAAAGCGTCGTGCCAGCCAGAGGTTGTGGGTGATGAACACGATGGCCAGCGAACGCTGCGTTTGCAGCCGCTTGAGCAGCCCGATGATTGCATCCTCGACCAGCAGGTCCAACGCCGAAGTGATTTCGTCACACACCAGCACGTCGGGCTCCGCCGCCAGCGCGCGCGCGATGCAGACCCGCTGCTTCTGCCCACCCGAGAGACTTTCGGGCATGCGGTCGATCAAGCCTTCGGGCAATTCGGTTGCGGCCAGCAACGCGCGCACGCGCCGCTCGGTCTCGGCCGCGTCACAGCCGAAGAAGAGTTGAATCGGGCGGCCGATCGTCTCGCGCACACTCTGGTGCGGATTGAGCGCCACGTCCGGGCTCTGCTGCACCAGCTGCAGGCGGCGACGCTGATCGCGCGTGCGGCCCTCCAACGCCGGGAGAACGCCTCCAGCAAACCGCACCGATCCGTCGCGCGCCGGCAACAGGCCCATGACGACACGTGCCAGCGTGGACTTGCCGCTGCCCGACTGACCCACCACCGCCAGCACGCGGCCCGCCCCCAGCGTCAAGGAAACGTGGCGCACCACGTCGAGTCCACGGCGGTAGCCCGCGGACACGGCCGCAATTTCGAGCACCGGCGAAAAGGCCTTCGCATCGCCAGCCACCGCGGTTTCCCTGCGCAGGCCGATCAGGGAACGTGCATACACTGTCTGCGGTGCAGACACGATATCCGCGGTCGCGCCCTGCTCCACCAGACCGCCGTCCCGCAGCACGATGATGCGGTCGGCAAGCTGGGACACGACCGCCAAGTCGTGCGAGATGTAGAGCGCAGCCAGACCGCGAGACCGGATTGCGTCGCGGATGACGCGCAGCACCTCGATCTGCGTTGTCACATCGAGCGCCGTGGTCGGCTCATCGAATACGATCACCTGCGGCGCGCTGGCCAGTGCCATAGCCACCATCGCGCGCTGCAACTGCCCACCGGAAACCTGGTGCGGATAACGCCTCCCGAACGTCGCCGGGTCCGGCAGTTCGAGGCGCTCGAACAGGTCGCGCGCCAGTGCATCGTCGTGGGCTGGAGTGCGCCCCGAGAGATACGGGACTTCGAGCACCTGGTCGGCAATGCGCAATGCCGGGTTGAATGACGCAGCCGCACTTTGCGCAACGTATGCGATGTGGGTGCGACGCAGCAGGCGCAGCGCCTTCGGAGCAAGGCGCAATACATCCTGCCCGGCCAGTTCCACGGTACCGCCGGCATGCTCGCAGCCGGGCCGCAGGTAGCCCAGCGCCGCAAGACCAAGCGTGCTTTTCCCGGCACCGGACTCTCCAATCAAGCCCACGACCTCGCCCGGCGCCAGCCTGACGCTGACATGGTTGACGATGGACTTGCCAGCTGCTGCAACGACAAGATCGCGGATGTCGAGAATACAAGTCGGGGCACCTTCGCCCAAGTGGCTGCGGTGCGAGCGCCTTGGGAGCGGCCCGGCGGCGCTCATTGGAGAACCCTCCGTCCCACGGACTGCGGGGCTGAGCGCCTTGGGAGCGGCCCGGCGGCGCTCATGCTCGCCTCACCGGTTGGGCCGAGCGGCGTAGCTGCCAGTCGACCAGCGCATTCACGGCGACGGTGATCAGCCCGATCATCAGCGCGGGCAATAGTGGCGCCGCAATGCCGAAGCCGATTGCGGCGGCATTCTCCTTGACCATGCCGCCCAAGTCGGCGTGGGGCGGGCGAATGCCCAGGCCCAGAAAACTCAGCGAGCTCAGGAACAGCGCGGCGAATGAAAAGCGCAGGCCGAACTCGGCCAGCAGGGACGGCATCACATTGGGCAGGATCTCGCGGCGCAGGAACCACCAGAAGCCTTCGCCGCGCAGACGCGCGGTCTCGACGAAATCCAGCGCCATGACATCCACCGCCAGCGCCCTCGCCAGGCGGAAAACACGGGTCGAGTCCAGCGCCGCCATCACGCAGATCAACACGGGAATCGAGGTGCCCATCACCGACAGGACCACCAGGGCCATGATCAAGGTCGGAATGGACATCAGGATATCGACGCCGCGGCTGAGCAGTTGGTCGATCCATCCCGAGAACACGGCGGCCAGGAAGGCCAGCGTGACACCCACGACGAAAGACGCCAACGTCGCGCCAAAAGCGACCAGAACGGTATTGCGGGTGCCGAACAGGAGACGCGTCAGCATGTCGCGCCCCAGGTTGTCAGTGCCCAGCGGGTGGGCCAGGGTCCATTTCTCCCATGGATCTGCGGCCAGCGCTGTCTCGCCATATGGCGCGATGAAGGGCGCCAGAATCGCGGCTAGCACCACCAGGACGATGAAGCCACCACAGATCGCGGCGAACCAGCGCGACTTCACTTTGGATGCCTCAAGCGCGGATTGGCCAGGATGCCCAGGAAGTCCGACAGGAAGTTGCCGATGATGTAGACCACCGAGAAGATCAGGCCGCAGGCCTGCACCAATGGCAGGTCGCGCGCCGTAACGGCGTCGACCATGAGTTTGCCCATGCCGGAGTAGTTGAAGACGGACTCGACCACCACCACACCGACCACCAGATAGGCCAGGGTCAGCATGACGATGGACAGGATCGGCGAGAGCGCATTGGGCAGCGCATGGCGTACGATGATGCGTGCCGGCCCGATGCCTTTGATCTCCGCCATGCGGATGTATTCGGCCGACAGCACCGACACGATCGCGGTGCGGGTCAGCCGCATGGTGTGGGCCAGCGTGACCGCCGTGAGGGTGAGCACCGGCAGCACCAGGGCGCGCGCCCAGGCCAGCAGGCTGTCGCCCTCGCGCAGCAGGGAGAGCGCCGGAAACCACCCCAGCTGGACCGCCAGCCCCAGCATGAGCGCATACCCGATCAGGAACTCAGGCACTGACACCAAGAGCAGTGTGATCGCCGAGATCGCGTGGTCCGCCAGACGCTCACGCCGCAGCGCGGCATACAGCCCGAGCGCGATCGACAGCGGAACGGCGATCAGCGCCGCGGTGCAGGCCAGGATCAACGTGTTCTGCAGACGGCCAGAAACCAGCTGCACGATCGGCAGGCCGTTGGCCAGCGAGCGCCCGAAGTCGCCATGCGCAAACGCGGTGATCCAGTTCAGGTAGCGCTCGAGCGGCGGTCGGTCGAGGCCGAGATCGCGCCGGATGGCTGCCACCGTCTCCGGGGTCGCCTGCTGCCCGAGGATGGCTGTCGCCACGTCGCCCGGCAACAACTCGGTGCCGATGAATATCAGCGCCGATACCGCAAACAGCGTCAGGACGGCAAATGCAGCACGTTGCAAGACCAGACGCAACAGCACCGTGCGTTACCGCCGGTTCAGGTCAGCCAAACGCGCTCCACCACCCGCATGCCCGACATGGCGTAGTTGCCGGGGAAGAAGCCACGCACATTGGCACGCGCTCCGTCGAGCACGTCGGCAAAAATCGGATTGATGCAGCCACCGGTGGCATGGATCAGGCGCTGGCAACGGCTGTAGAGCTCGCGCCGCTTTTGCTCGTTGAGTTCTGCCCGGGCCTGCGCCAGCGCCGCGTCGAACTCGGGTGAGTTCCAGTTCGAGTCGTTGAATGTGGCCCCGGCCTTGAACGCCGTGGCCAGCATGATGCCGGCGGTCGGGCGCCCGCCCCAGGCTGCAGCGCAGAACGGCTTCTTGCGCCACACGTTGTTCCAATAGCCGTCATTGGGTTCGCGCACCAGTTCGATGTTGATGCCTGCGCGGGCGGCATGTTCCTTGAACAGGGTCGCCGCGTCGGGCGCCTCGGCAAAGGCCACGTCGGCGAACGACAGCGCCAGGGGCCCGGAGTGGCCTGAACGGCGGTACAACGAGCGTGCCTGCTCCGGGTCGTAGGTCCGCTGGGGGATGTCGGACGCATGAAACGGATCGGCATTGCCGATCGGATGGTCGTTACCCACGCGGCCATAACCGCGAAAAACCCGCTTGAGCAGGTCCTCGCGGTCAATTGCCAACTTGAGCGCCATGCGCAGGTCGACATTGTTGTAAGGCGCGTTGTCGCACAACATCATGAAAGGACGGTAAGCTCCCGTGGAAGAACGCAGGACCTGAATGCCAGGCGCGCGCTCGAGCAGCCCGGCAGTTCGCGTGTCAACACGCTCCATCATCTGGATTTCGCCGCTTTGCAAAGCGCTCATGCGCGCCGTCGTGTCACCCACGGCGAGGAGCTCGCATTCGGCCACATGGGCACGGCCCTGCTTCCAATAATTCGGATTGCGCGTACCGGCGATGCGCTGCCCGGGCACGTAGCGCTGAACGACATACGGGCCGGTGCCGACGCCGGCATTGAAGTCGGTGGTGTTGGCCGGCACGATGATCAGGTGCTGATCCGACAACACGTAGGGTAGATCCGCATAGACCTCGGCGGTCTCGAAGATCACGTTGTTGCCGTCGGCTCGTACGTCCGTGACCGGATCGAGCAGCACCTTGGCGGCCGACTTCGAATCCGCGCCACGGTGCAGGTTGATCGACCACACCACATCGGCGGCCGTCATGGCGCGGCCGTTGTGGAAACTGACTCCTTTTCGCAGCGCGAACACCTGACGCCTGCCGCCCTGGCTGGACTCCCAGCCCTCGGCGAGTTCGCCGATGAGGCGGTTGCCTTCTCCCATCTCGGTGAGGCAATTGCCATACAGGTACGCCTGCATGCCGTGGTAGATCGACGAGATCGTGCGTGGGTCGAGCGAATCGGTACCAGCGGCACCGGTTGCGGCGATGGTGAGTTTGCCGCCGCGCACGGGTTGCGGTGACTGTGCGATGACAGGGCCCGCGCCCAACGCCAGGACCGAGCCCGCGGCGGCCGCGTGTTTGAGGAACTCACGCCGGCCGAAGTCCGCAACCCGGATATCGTCATTCATGATCTCGCCTTTCAAAAAAAAAGCCTTGCCTACAAGCAACCGTGCCCGAAGGCTACATCAGGACATCCTCTGCGACAAGTGCTGAGCGGCGGCCGAGCTGCGCGACTGCGCTGCGCCGCTGTGCTGTGCTGTGCTGTGCAATTTTGACCCAGGCCGCGACGACTTCCCACGCCGGACTTGCGACACCTCCATAACCGATTCAGGTTGCGGCCCATTAGCGGATGTGATGTGGTGATCACGGCGACCGGAGTTGGTCCGCACACCGAAGATCCATTCGGGCAGAATGACCCGGGTTGGCCTCGTACGGCTCCGGTTCCCCTGGAGTGTCACGAAGGATCGCCCGGTGCAAAAGAACTTCAAGGTATCTTGTCCATGACCAGAAGAGCCAACCGCCCCCGGGACCGCCGCGACGAGACACACAAGCTGGATCAGACGCCATGGCGCCGGTTCCGCAACCCGTATCCGCCCATCGAGATCCTCGACGCCGAGCAGCTCGAGGCGATCCACGCCAATTCGCTGCGTATCCTCTGCGAGATCGGGATCAAGGTGCTCGACGACCCCTCGCGCCACAGCCTGGCGGCAATCGGTTGCGAAGTCGATCACGCCAGCGAAATGGTGCGCTTCGACCCCGAACTCGTCATGGAAATGGTGGCCCATGCGCCCGCCAAGGTGGAGTTGCACGCACGCAACCCCGCATACAACCTCACGCTGGGCGGAGACGAGATCATCTTCTCGGGTGTGATGGCGCCGCCCTTCGCCAATGATCTGGACCGTGGCCGCCGTGCCGGCACATACGAGGAAATGCGCGAGTTCATCAAGCTGGTGCATTCGATCAATGCCGTGCACCAGGTCGGTGGTGGCGGTTTCGAGCCACTGGACCTGCCGCACCAGACTCGGCACCTGGACGTGGCCTATGCGCACGCCACGCTCACCGACAAGACCTGGAAGTTCTGGAGCAACGGCAAGGAGCGCGCGTGCGATGCCATCAGCATGGCCAAGATCATGATGGGTTACTCGGACGAGGACCTGATTGCGCATCCCGTCATCACCTCGCCGATCAACACCAACTCGCCACTGATGATCGACACTGCCATGGCAGAAGGCATCGTCGAGATGGCCCGTGTCGGCCAGCCGCTGATCATCGCGCCCTTCACCATGTCCGGTGCGATGAGCCCGGCAACCGAGGCCGGCGCACTGTCGGTGCAGAACGCGGAGGCACTGGCCGGCGTGGTGCTGGCGCAGTCCGTGCGTCGGGGCACTCCGGTCGCCTATGGGTCCTATCTGACCAACGTCGATATGCGATCTGGCTCGCCCATGTTCGGAACGCCCATGTTCGCCAAGACGACCTGGGCGTCGGGCCAGCTTGCCCGGCGTTACGGCTTGCCGTTCCGCTCGTCGCTCAACACCGGCTCGAACCTGGTCGATGCCCAGGCTGCCTACGAAACAGAGATGTGCCTGTGGGCGGCTGTGATGGGTCATGCCAACATCATCTTCGCCGCCGTGGGCTGGCTCGAGGGCGGGCTGTCTGGGTCGTTCGAGAAACTCATCCTGGACGCCGAACTGCTGCAGCTCATGACGGAAAGCATGCAGCCGATCGTTGTGAACGAGGACACGCTCGGATTCGACGCGATCCGGGATGTCGGGCCGGGCGGCCACTTCTTCGGCTCCGCGCACACGCTGGCGCGGTATGAGCGGGCCTTTTACCGCCCCATCCTGTCGGACACCCGCAACTATGAGACCTGGGTCGAGCAGGGCCGGGAAACGGCCGAGCTGCGCGCCAACCGCTTGTGGAAGCGCATGTTGTCGGAATACGAGCAGCCGGCCATCGACCCGGCAGTCGACGAGGAATTGCGCGACTTCGTTGCGCGCCGCAAGCGCGAGATCATGGGCGGCTGACGGTGGGGCATCCTTCGGGGCGGAAATGCCGCAGTCATTTCCTGGGGGGCCTCAGGACGCGGGAACCAGCGAGGCCCAATCCCGCGTCTTGAACCAGTACGCGTGGCGCTCCTTCAGGAAGGCCTGGTTCTTGGCAATCCATTCGTTAAAGTATTTCACGGTGGTCGGGCTGCCCTTCTTGATGCCCATCCCCTCGAAACCACCCTCGAACAGTTCGCTGTTGGCCTTGAACAACTTGTCCGGGTTCTCCACCACCTTGAAGGTCGGCAGCGGCTCGCTGCCGATCCAGGCATGGGCGTTGCCGTTGATCACTTCCTGGTAGCCCACACCCTGATCGTCAAACTGACGCAGCGTGGCCTTGGGGAAGTTCTTCTCGATGTACTGGCACGGCGTGGAGCCGCGTCGGCAGGCAAAGGTGACGTTCGTGGCGTTGTAGTCGTCGGGCCACTTCAGCTTCGATGCCAATTGCTTGTTCGCCGACACGCCCAGGCCCGAGTTCGAGTAGGGGTCCGTGAAGTCGATCTGCTCCTTGCGGGCCGGCGTCACCGTCATGCCGCCGATGATCACATCGAACTTGCCGGCGATCAGCGCCGGAATGATGCCGTCCCAGGCGGTCGGCTGCAGGTCCAGCGTCACGCCCATGTCTTTGGCGAACTTCGTCGCCACGTCGATCTCGAAGCCCACGAAACCGCCCTGCTTGTCGCGCATGGCCCAGGGCACGAAGGTCGCAAAACCGACACGCAAGGCGCCGCGCTTCTTGATCGTGTCGACCATGTTGTCCTGGGCGATCGAGGGCTGCGACGCCACGATGGTGGCCAGCGCCAACGCCGCCACACCAAGAACTCGGGTAAATATCTTCATGAACCATTCTCCAGAAAAAGAAAAAGCCATTCCACCAAGGCCACCGTGATGGACGCAAGGCGCATGCCAACCCTGCGACCCATCGCGATGCCGCGCGCGCCGACAACCTTGAAGCCACTTCGCGACGTGTCTGCAATTTCCTGCGAGCCGCCCTTCATCACAATGCGTGTTTACCCTCGCCCGCCCCGTCGGCAGGTGCCGCCAGGCCCGCGCCCGCACGAAAGTCTGCGCCAACCGATGCAGCGTCTGGTCGTTCTCCTGCGGCTGCCCGATCATCAACCGTACCAAGGTTTCAAACCCCGGATCGCGCCATGCGTGGATGAAGACTCCCCGACTGGCCAGCGCGGCGTTCACAAGCCCAACCACCGGCGCCCGATTAGCCCAACTTCTAATACGGGTAAACCCGAATACCGACTTCCCTCGGCCCCACTAGCATGCATCGTTCAACCAAGCTGATCTCGGCATGCAACCTGCTGGAGCGTCCCCATGAATCCCCATGTCGATCTGCCTGCCAGCGTGGTGCCCGCAACGAGGTTCAGGCACCCGATGGCGGTGGCATGAGCGCCGCCGGGCCGCTCCCAAGGCGCTCAGCCCCGCGGTGCGCAGCACGAAGGGTCGTCCGGTGAGCGTCACACGCTTGCGGCACATGCCGCGGCTGGCTCCCGGGGCGCGTCACGCCTCGCCCTATGACGCCCTGGTGCGCCCCGACGGCATGGTGCACCGCACGCTGTTCACCGACCCGGCGATCTTCGAGCAGGAGATGCTCAAAATATTCGGCGGTACCTGGGTGTTCCTGCTGCACGAGACCGAGATTCCCAATGCCAACGACTTCAAGTGCGTGAACATCGGTCGCCGCCCGGTGATCGTCACACGCACCGCCGATGGAGAAATCCGCGCCCTGATGAACCGCTGCACGCACCGCGGCACGGTGATCTGCGTTCAGCCACACGGCAATGCCAAGCGTTTCCAGTGCGCCTACCACGGTTGGACGTTCACCAACACCGGCGAACTCTCCACCGTGACCTTTGCCGAAGGTTATGGGCCGGGCTTTGACAAGGCCGCGCACAACCTGGGTCGATTCCCGCTTGTCGCGTCTTACCGTGGTTATGTGTTCGGCTCGCTCGACCCGGACGTTGAACCGCTGGAAGACTGGATAGGACCCGCTACCGCATTGATCGACTGGTCAGTGGACAAACTGAACACCCCGGGTGCGCGCGTGGTGCAAACGAGCTCGATGGTGTTCCAGGCCAACTGGAAGCTGCAGAACGACAATAACGGCGACATGTACCACGTGCCGTTCACGCACCGCTCGGTGGGCGAGGCCACGTCCGCGCGGCACGGCTCCGGCAAGGGGCTGGACCACTTCCGCGGCGACCAGACGCCCATGTACGTCAAATACTACGGCCATGGCCACAAGCTGATCGACCAGCGCCCGGCCATCCCCTCGCCGTGGGAACGCGCACGCCCGGTTCCCGGCCGCGAGGCCGCCGCGGACGCGCTGGAGCAACGCTTCGGCCCAACGAAGGCGCGCGAATACCTCGACATGACCGGCCGCGCCGGTATCAACCTCATCCTCTATCCCAACCTCATCATTGCCGGGGCGGGCTCGTTCAATGTCTACGAACCCGTGGCCGTTGACCGGACCATCGTGCATTCCTACGGCGTGGTGCTCGACGATGCGCCGGCCGAGGTCAATACTCTCAAGAACCGCTTCCTGGAGGACTTCACCGGCTTCGGCTACCGGGATGACAACGAGATCTTTGAGCGCATCCAGCAGGGCCTTGGAAACGTCCCCGAGATGGAATGGGTCGACTTCAGCAAAGGTCTGGGCACGGGCCGGGAGACGACCGGTGCCGACGGCGCGATCACCGGCAACGTCTCCGACGAAACCGGCATCCGCGGCGCCTACGACTACTGGAAGGTCCTGATGTGCCGCGACTTCCTGCCACGGGTGCTGGTGTGAATGGGGTGACGGCCGCTGCGGTCAACGCCCCGGCCACACCGCACGCCAATGGCGAACCGGCGCCTTACCTGGACGACGCGGCGTATGAGGGGTTGTGGGCCTTGTGGCGCGAGGCGCGCTCGCATGTGGCACAGGGCGAGGCGTCAGGCGCCGACCGCGTAGCGCGGCTGCTGTTCGAGGAGGCTCGCCTGCTCGATGAGCGCCTGTACGACGCCTGGCTTGCAAGCTTTTTGCCGCAGTGCCTGTACTGGGTGCCGCGCCGCCACGAGCCAGCCGATCCGCGCACCGAAACCGGCATCTACCTTGACGACCGGCGTCGGCTCGGCGACCGCGTGGCGATGATCCGCGGCGGCCACCTGCATGCACAGACGCCGCCATCACGTACCCGACGCATGCTCTCCAACATCGAACATTGGACCGGGCCGGGTGACAGCGTGCGCGCGCGCGCCAACGTGGTCATCTGGGAATACCGCAAGGGACAGATGCGCCACTATGCCGGCAGCCAGGTCTATGCGCTCGCGCCCGACGCGCAGGGACGCTTGGCCATGCAGACCAAGATCGTGCATCTGCTCGACTGCGACGCACCGCAGGGGAACTATTCATTCATCCTGTAGGAACGGGTTGGGGGGCCATGCGCTCACAGCTGCCCGCGCACGTGCGTCTGGCCGCTCGCAGTCAGGTGCGACAACCCATTTTCGAGGGTCAATCCGCAGTGCAATGGACACCGGGTCATCGATTTGTCGTCGGACCACATTAGGCAGATTGTCGATCCGATCCCTGAATTGATAATGACAGGGTATTTCCGCATCGGCCACAACAGGCGGGCACGGATGATGCGTGGGTCGAAAGGCTGACGAGCCTGTTTCAGCAGCCGCGGCAAGCACCATCGTGGGATGGGCGTTGCGGGGTCTGGCACAGGTTGACTCTGGCAAAAATGGGTGTCTTGACGCCCGCCAACACAACAAAGGAGATCGTGATGGGTTTTTTCAAGCGGATACTGGCGGTAGCTTCGCTGGCGCTGCTCGCGGTGGCATGGTCGGCGCCGGTGCTGGCGCAGGACACCATGGTTGACACGATCAAGAAGCGGGGCAAGCTGCTGGTCGGTTTCGGCAGCTTCATCCCGTGGGCCATGCGCGACAAGCAAGGCCAATGGGTCGGGTTCGAGATCGACGTTGCGACCAAGCTGGCCAAGGACATGGGTGTGCAGATCGACCTGATCCCGACCGCCTGGGACGGCATCATTCCCTCGCTCATCTCCAGCAAGTTCGACTTGATCATCGGCGGCATGTCGGTGACACCGCAGCGGCAGGAACAGATCGACTTCACGGCGCCCTACTCCAACTCCGGCCAAGGAATCGCCTCGTCAAAACAGCTGGCCGCCAACTTGAAATGGCCCGATGGCTACAACGCCAGCGACGTCACATTCACCTGCCGGCGTGGCGCGCCGACCTGCAAGCTGATCGCAGACAAGTGGCCCAAGGCGACGATCCGCCAATTCGACGACGACGCGATCGCGTTCCAGGAAGTCATCAACGGCAACGCCCATGCGACGGTGTCGAGCGAGCCCAAGCCGACCTTCTTCATGCTGAAGAATCCAGACCGGCTGTTCAAGCCCACCGACGAGAACCTCACCAATTCGGTCGAAGGCTTCGGCGTGCGCAAGGGCAACCCACAGGCAGTGGCGTATTTCAACGACTGGATCGGCAAGAACAAGGATTGGCTCAAGCAGCGCCACACCTACTGGTTCAAGACCCAGGAATGGTCGACGCAGGTTCCCTGACATGACGCGAGGAAACGCCAGACATCGAATCACGCGTACCGGAGGCGTCCGCATTGGCGCGCGCCTGACGTGAAACCGAACATCATCCAGTTGCGCGGGGTGAACAAGTGGTTCGGCAACCACCATGCGCTGCGCGACATCGATCTCGATGTGCGCCAGGGCGAGCGCATGGTCATCTGCGGACCCTCGGGCTCGGGCAAGTCCACACTGATCCGCTGCATCAACCGGCTTGAGCAACACGAGGAAGGCACGATCTTCGTCGACGGGATGGAACTGAACGAGGACACCGAACACGTCGCGGCGATCCGGCGCGAGGTCGGCATGGTGTTCCAGAGCTTCAACCTGTTTCCGCACCTGTCGGTGCTGGAGAATTGCGCGTTGCCCCAGATCCGCGCCCGGCGCACCCCGCGCGCCGAAGCCGAGGCCAAGGCGATGGAGTACCTGCGCCGGGTGCATATTCCGGAACAGGCACCGAAATTTCCGGCCCAGCTCTCGGGCGGCCAGCAGCAGCGCGTCGCCATCGCGCGATCGCTGTGCATGGAGCCCAAGGTCATGTTGTTCGACGAGCCGACCTCCGCATTGGACCCGGAAATGATCAAGGAGGTGCTCGACGTGATCGTCGAGCTCGCGCAGTCCGGCATGACCATGGTATGCGTCACCCATGAAATGGGTTTCGCCAAGAAAGTGGCCGATACGGTCGTATTCATGGACGAGGGGCGGATCGTCGAGCAGGCGCCACCTGCCGAGCTGTTTGCCCACCCCAAATCCGAACGTACCAAGAAGTTCCTCAGCCAGATCCTGGAGCACTGATGGCGAACGAAGCCGGAGATTCCCGCAGCGTGGCTGACACACACGCGCGCAGCGTACTGCGCTGCGACATCGATTTGGGAGCCGATGGCAAGGCCACCGGTTTTGTCCGCGTGCCGCACTCGGTGCATCGGTCCGCCTATGGCTGGATTCCGATCCCGATCGCGCGGATCGGCAACGGCCCCGGACCCCGCGTTCTGATGGTGGCCGGAAACCATGGAGACGAATGGGAAGGTCAGATGGCGCTGGGCGGGTTGATTCGCTCGATCGAGCCACGCGATATCACGGGTCAGCTGGTCATCCTGCCGTCGGTCAACTTCCCGGCCGCCAAGGTCGGGCGACGCACATCGCCAATCGACGACGGCAATCTGAACCGCCTGTTCCCGGGTGACCCGGCGGGCACCGTGACCCAGCAGATCGCCTACTGGCTCGAGCACGTGCTGCTGCCCGGATTCGACTACAGCTTTGACTTCCATTCGGGCGGCAGTTCGCTCCATTACCTGCCCCTCACACTGGCCTATGGCGACCCGGACCCGGCCCGCATGGCGCGGGTGATAGGTCTGGTGCGGGCCTTCGGCGCCCCGGTCGGCTGTGTCGTGACGGCGCCGCAAAGTGGCGGGCGCTCCTTCACCGCCGCCTCGATCCGCCAGGGCGTGACCTCGATCGGGACCGAGGTGGGAGGCGGCGGATGGGTCACGGCATCTTCTCTCTCCACAATGGCCGACGGCATGCGCCGGCTGTTGTCCCATGTCGGCCTGCTGCAGGGCGACCCGCCGCCAGCTCCGGCAGCGACCCGGTTGACCGAAGTGGGTGACGACACCTACTACGTCTATGCAATGGAAAACGGATTGTTCGAACCACTGGCCGATATCGGTCAGGAGGTGCAGGCAGGACAACCAGCGGCGCGCATCCACCTGCACCACACGCCCTGGCGCGAACCCGTGCAACTGCATTTTGCAAGGGCCGGGCTGGTACTGTGCAAACGAGTTCCGGCACTGTGCGAACCCGGCGACTGCCTGTTCCAGCTGGCGAGCGATCTGGCATAGGCGTGGCATGCGCGCGTTGCAGGGTCTGCGCCAAGGGGTATGGATGCGATGTCGGATATTCTGTGAAATGCCTGATACCGGAGGGCATTTTCTTGGTAGTTGCAGGATCAGCTGCAACAGTGTGGCCCGCTTCTTGCAGGCTGCGCTGCGAATGCCGGCGTGTGCAGAATTGAGTCCGCGCATTGTTTCCGTTGCCAGCAGCGGCGATTGCGCGGTGTCCAAATATCTAAAGGCCCTTGAATATGAACCCCCATTTTTCAGCAACCTATAGCGATGCCCGCGGCAGATTCCTGGAAGCTTGCCTGCGGGCCCATGTACCGGTCGAGCACCACCATCATCCGCTCAAGGGCCCCAGCGGCGAATTGCTGGCGACCGACGTGGCACGGGTCGGCCCGATGGATGCGCGCGATGTTGTGGTCGTGCTCTCCTCCACGCATGGCATCGAGGGTTATGCAGGCTCCGGGGCGCAGGTCAACCTGGTGGCGCACCTGCACTCCAAGCTGGGGACGGGCCAAGCCGCGGTGCTGGTTCACGCCATCAATCCCTACGGGTTTTCCTGGACGCGCCGTGTCAATGAAGACAACGTCGACCTGAACCGCAACTTCGTCGACCATGAGGGTGGCAACTACCCCGAGAACGACCTGTTCGAGCGGCTGGCGGAACACATCATCCCGGCGCGATGGGACGACGTATCCGTCGCGCGGTGTGTCGCCGCGCGCGAGGCCATTGCGCGCGAAGTCGGTGAGGAAGCGGTACGCAAGGCGATCGGAAAGGGGCAATACCGGCATCCGGCAAATGTGCACTTCGGCGGGACATTTGCCACCTGGTCGAACCGGACACTGAACGCGGTCTGTCGAGCCCATCTCGCCGATGCCCGCAACGCGTTGCTGATCGACGTCCACACCGGACTCGGCCCCTATGGGTACGGCGAACTGATGACGCCAGCCAAACCTGGCGAGCCGGTATTCGAGACGCTGCGCGGTTGTTTTGGCGATCAGGTCCACAGCACCACCGCTGGCTCGACCGCCTACTTTGGCTCCAAGGGCAGCATCCTGGCCGGGTTCAGGCCCGCACTCGCCGCAGTGAACTTCTCGGCCGTGGGCCTTGAATTCGGCACCATCGAGCGCAGTGCAGTGCGCCGGGCCGTGGAGGCGGAAACCTGGCTGCACGTGCATGGTGATTTGTCCAGCCCGCAAGGACTGCAAATCAAAAAGGACATGCGCGCGGCCTTCTATCCGGAAAAGTCCGACTGGCAGGACGCGGTCGTGCAGCGTGTGGACGAGGTTGTCAAGCTCGCCTTGGACGGTATGCGCGCCAAAGCCTGAAAGCCACATCCTGCCCCCTTGACCCATTTCACCAGGAGTCCCAATTTCATGACGAAAACAATCCCTCTCGTGCGGCCCACCGGCATCGTGGCGCCGCTGCTTGTGGCTGCGCTGGCACTGGCAACTCCCGTGGAAGCGCAGACCCTCACGGTGGCGCTGGCCACTGCGCCCACGTCGATCGATCCATTGTTCCAGCAGCTTGGCTCCAACCACGAGCTGGCGATCCACACCTTCGACACCCTGCTTCAGATGAGCCCGACCATGCAGCTCAGGCCAGGCCTGGCCGAGAGCTGGGGGCCCACGTCAGACCCCTTGGTCTGGGAGTTCAAGCTGCGCAAAGGCGTCAAGTTTCATGACGGTACACCCTTCACCGCGCAAGATGTCCTGTTCAGCCTGCGCAGAGCGATGAACGTGCCGGGCGCTCCATCGACGTACAGCCGGGCACTGGCCAGCGTGGATGTCGAAAAGCTCCGTGCGGTGGACGACCACACCTTGCATGTCGTGACGAAGAGCGTTTTTCCGCTGCTGCCGCGCTTCGCAGCGTCGATTCCCATCGTCAGCCGTGCGATCGGGGCAGGCGCGCTGCCTCGCGAATTCAACGACGGAAGCAAGACCATCGGCACCGGGCCGTACAAGTTTGAGCGCTATGTGCCGGGCGACCAGATCAGTTATGTGGCGAATCCTTCTTACTGGGGCGGCAAACCACACTGGGATCGGGTGGTCTACCGGATCGTCACCAGCGGGCCGACACGCGTGGCCGCCTTGCTGGCCGGCGACGTCGACGCCATCGCCGTGGTGCCCACGACCGACATGGCCGGCCTCGAGCGCGATCCCAAGGTGGCCGTGGCGTGTGGGCCATCGACCCGGGTGATGTACTGGACGATGGATGTCGCCAGTGAGCAGGCGCGGCACATCACCTCCAAGGATGGCAAGCCGATGCCCAACCCGCTGCGCGACTTGCGTGTGCGCCGTGCCATCACCATGGCGATAGACCGCGCGGCCATCGTCGAAAAGGTCATGAGTGGCCTTGCGATCGCCACCAATCAGTTTGCCTCCGACGGTTTCGATGGCTACAACCCAGCCATCGCATTGCCGGAGAACGACATTACACGCGCGCGCCGACTGATGGCCGAAGCAGACGTTCCGAACGGCTTCAAGATGACGCTGCATGCCACCAACGACCGGTATGTCAACGACGCCCAGCAGGCGCAGGCCGTGGCGCAGATGCTGGCGCGCATCGGCATCGACGTGACGGTCGAGACGATGCCCGTCGCCAGCTATTTCAATCGTGCCCGAGCCAAAGAGTTCACCTTCGCCATGGTGGGTTTCAGCATGGGAACAGGCGAGACTTCTTCCGTCCTCACGCCAGCCCTGCTTTCGGATTCGATCAACAACTACGGTAGCTGGAAAAGCGCGAAGTTCGATTCCACCTTCAAGCAGGCCATGTCAACGATCAATCCGGCCGAGCACCTGCGGCTGATTCAGGAGGCGACGGCGTTGGCGATGGCCGACGTGCCCATCGTCCCGACCCATATGCAGGTTGCTTGCTGGGCCTCCCGCTCCGCCCTCAAGATCACTGCCTTCGCCGACGAGTACACCAGAGCCGACGCGTTCAAGCGCAAATAAGGCGGCACCGGTCGATGAGCGTCTACATCATCCGGCGTCTGTTGCAAAGCGCCGTAGTGATGCTGGTGATGGCGTTGCTGGTTTTCGTGGGGGTCTACCTGATCGGCGATCCGGCCCAGTTGCTGGTCGCGGCCGATGCGGATCAGGCAGACATCGATCGCATGCGGCGCATCCTGGGGCTGGACCAGCCGCTGTGGCAACAGTTCCTGCGCTTTCTCATGAACCTGGCGCGTGGCGACCTGGGCTGGTCATTCGCCCACGGCGAGCCGGCACTCGCGATGGTGTTCCAGCGCATGCCCGCCACGCTCGAACTCGTTTTCGTGGCGATGCTGATGGCGCTACTTGTCGGCATTCCCCTGGGCCTGTACGCCGGGCTTCATCCCGAAAGAAAATTGTCACGCCTGATCATGGGGTCGTCCATAGTGGGCGTCTCGGTGCCCAATTTCTGGCAAGGCCTGGTACTCATCTTCGTGATGGCGGTGAGCCTCCAGGTGCTGCCAGCGGGAGGCCGGGGCGAACCGGTCACCGTGCTGGGCATCCGCTCCAGCCTCTGGACGGTCGATGGCTGGGCACACGTGTTTCTTCCGGCGCTGAACCTGGCCCTTTTCCAGTGCACGCTGGTCATCCGCCTGTTGCGCACCAATGTGCGGGAAATCGCCGCGCTCGACTACATTCGCTTTGCGTGGGCCAAGGGTCTGCCGCGCTCGCGCATCGTCTACGTGCACATCCTGCGCAACACCCTGGTGGTGCTGGTGACTGTCATCGGGGTGCAACTGGGCTCGCTGATCGCGTATTCCGTGGTGACCGAAACCATCTTCGCCTGGCCGGGCATGGGCAAGCTGATCATCGACAGCATCAACCGGCTCGACCGGCCCGTGACCGTCGCTTATCTGATGGTGGTGGTGATGATTTTCATCCTGATCAACCTCGTCGTCGATATTCTCTATTCGGTCATCGACCCCCGCATCCGGATGCGCGCATCAACTGCCTCCTGAAAATGTCTTCTTCAAGTCAGGTCGCCATTCCAACCGGTCACTCTGCCATCGCGCACGTTGCCCGGCAATTCGTCGCCAGCCGGGTAGCCGCGGGAGCATTGGTTGTGCTGCTGCTGATCGTGCTGGTGGCGACGTTCGCTCCCCTGATCGCGCCGCAGAACCCGTATGACCTCAACGCCATCGACATCGCGGACGCACGCCGCGCGCCAGGGCAGGTGAAGATGTCGAAGAAGGCGGAAATCGGCCTGCAGATCAGTCTGGGTGATGCGTCGAACCCGTCCAAAGCGGTCCGCGCCACGCGTATCAGCCGTGACGACTACGTGCCCTCAGATGCGATCGCGGTGACCGCGGAACCGATCGCCGCGGCGGCTGGCGGCCGCACATGGCGCCTGTCGATCACGCCCACGCAGGGTGGCCCCCTCGACCCGCCAGACCAGATCCGTATCAGCGGCTTGCCACGCAATGCCGCGTTGTCCGCCGGAGAACGACCGCGTTTCGGCGGTGTCTGGCGCCTTCAGGCGTCGGATCTTGCGGGACTGCGACTGGAACTGCCGTCTGACAGCGGCGAAGCAGGGTTTCGGCTGGAACTGACCGGGGGAGCCGAGCGACCGTTGATCCGCTACTGGTTGGGCACCGACGACCAGGGGCGCGACATGCTCAGCGCCATCATGATGGGCCTTCGCATCAGCATGCTGGTGGCAATCTCGAGTGTCGTCATTGCGCTCAGCCTGGGGACGGTCCTGGGGCTGATTGCCGCCTACCAGGGCGGACGGACGGATGCCCTGATCATGCGGCTGGTCGACCTGCAGATGAGCTTCCCGACCATTCTTGTGGCGCTCATCCTCCTGGCGTTGATCGGCCAGGGCATCGGCAACGTCATTCTTGCGCTGGTGATCGTGCAATGGGCCCTTTACGCGCGTATCGCCCGGGGAGCGGCCATGGCGGAGATGGGGAAGGAGTATGTCGAGTCGGCGCGCTCGCTCGGTTTTGGTGCCGGCCGAATCATCCTGGTGCACATCCTGCCCAATTGCATGCCGTCGCTGATGGTCATCGCCACGCTCGAAATCGCGCACGCGATTTCACTGGAAGCCACGCTGAGCTTTCTCGGCCTTGGGGTTCCCATCACCGAGCCGTCTCTCGGACTGCTGGTGGCCAACGGGTTCCAGTACCTGTTGTCGGGTTATCCCTGGATCAGCCTGCTGCCGGGGATTGCGCTGCTGATCACCGTGCTGGCCATCAATCTCGTCGGCGACGAGTTGCGCGACATCCTGAATCCGAGGTTGAACCGATGAGTGCGCTGCTGGTCGTCGAAGATCTGCAAACGCACTTCTCCACGCCGGCCGGCGTGCTGAAGGCAGTCGATGGGGTCAGTTTCAGTATCCACGAGGGGGAAGTGCTGGGCCTGGTCGGAGAGTCCGGCTCGGGCAAGTCGGTCACCGGTTATTCGATCATGGGGCTGGTCGTGCCGCCCGGGCGCATCGCGGGAGGCAAGGTGTTGTTCCGCGGCGAGGACCTGACCAGGCTGCAGCCTGATCGGTTGCGCGCCTTGCGCGGTGCCCGCATCGCCATGATCTTCCAGGATCCGATGATGACGCTCAACCCGGTGTTGTCGATCGGCACGCAGCTGATCGAGACCGTGCTGGCCCACAGGAACATCAGCCGGGAAGCAGCCAGGAAACGCGCCTGCGAAGTGCTGGAATTGGTCGGCATCGCCTCACCCGACCTGCGCCTCGCATCGTTTCCACACCAGTTCTCGGGTGGCATGCGGCAACGCGTGGTGATTGCCATCGCGATGCTGCACGAACCCGATCTCATCATCGCGGACGAGCCGACCACCGCGCTGGACGTGACGATCCAGTCGCAGATCCTGTTCGAGGTGCAGCGGCTGCGGCGCGAACACGGCACCGCAGTACTGTGGATCACGCACGACCTGTCCGTCATCGCGGGGCTGGCCGATCGTGTGTGCGTGATGTATGCCGGCTCGGTGGTAGAGCAAGGCCGGGTAGACGATCTGCTCGATCGGCCGGCCCATCCCTATACCCGCGGACTCATCCAGTCGGTACCCAGCCAGAATCGTCCGGGCGTACCGCTGGCCCAGATCGACGGCATGATGCCGTCCCCGCTGGAACTGCCCGCGGGCTGCCGCTTTCAGCCCCGCTGCGAACGGGCCGACACTGGCTGCCTGCAGCCGGTCGAATGGACGACTCTCGATCTGACGCGCGGTGTGCGCTGCATCCATCCGGTAACGATATCCAGCCACGGCTCTCGACACGCACCATCCGACGAGGAGCGGCCGAACGCCCGACCTGCTGCACGCGCGCGGGTATTGTCCGGGGTCATGTCCGGGGTCATGTCCGGGGAACCGTTGATCAGCGCCCATCAGGTGAGCAAGACCTTCGGCAAAAGACTCGACTGGGTCGAGCGGGCCTTGCGCCGCCTGGGCGCGAAACTGCACGAGCACAGCTTGAGCGCCGTCGATCTGGTCGATCTGCACGTGCATCCTGGCGAAGTACTCGGGCTGGTCGGCGAGTCCGGGTGCGGAAAGTCCACGCTGGCGCGCATCCTGGCAGGCATTCATGCCCCCAGCGCCGGAACACTCACGTTTCAGGGCCGAGATGTCGCGGCATTGGACCCAGCGGGCCGGCGCGAATTCATGCTGCGCTGCCAGATGGTGTTCCAGGACCCGTTCGGCTCGCTCAACCCGCGCCTGCGCGTGCGCGACCTGATTGGCGAAGGGCCGCGGGTCCATGGCTTGTGGTCGGCCAAGGAATTTGAGCAGCGGCTCGATGCACTGATGCTCCTGGTGGGGCTCGAGCCCGCCATGAAGTGGCGCTTTCCGCACCAGTTTTCGGGCGGTCAACGCCAACGCATCGCTATCGCACGGGCACTGGCCGTCGAACCCGCATTGCTGGTCTGCGACGAAGCGGTGTCGGCACTCGACGTCTCGATCCAGGCCCAGGTGCTCAACCTGTTCATGCAACTGCGTGCCAGCCTGGGTCTGACTTACATTTTCATCAGCCACGACCTGGGCGTGGTCGGGCACCTGGCCGACCGCGTGATGGTGATGTACCTCGGCCGTGTCGTCGAGTCCGGTCCATGCGACGAAGTATTCGCGACGCCGAACCATCCCTATACCCGAGCCCTGTTGGCCCAGGTGCCGCGTCTTGACCTGCGGCGGCAGGACTATACGAGCATCAAGGGCGAAATCCCCTCCCCGCTCGATCCGCCGCCTGGTTGCCGGTTCCATACGCGCTGCGCCCAGGCGATGCCGCGCTGTCGGACCGAGCCACCGGTGCTGCGCAAGCTGACGGACGCGCGGCTTTCGGCGTGCCACCTCAACGACGCCCGCGTGGCGGCATGAAGAACACGCGTCGAGCACGAAAGCGACTCCCTTGCGCGTACCTGAAATCAATGGCGCAAGTGCTGGCCGCGTGCGTCCCGTGCGCCATGGTGTTCGTGCCGAGCATTGGCGGCATCAGCCACCACTGGTCGGAGGACACAAAGCCCGAGGACATCGTACTGGGCTGCCGAGTCTTCGCTGACGCGGCGGCAAATATTCTGATGACGCCTTGACCTGTCCTGTCAAGCCAGGGAAAGTACCCGGTTCGCGGCCCACTTGGTTCAAGTCGGCAAAAAATGAATTCAGCCTTCAACCCGCGCCCATGCGAAATCTCAGGCTTGGCGTGGTAAATTGATTCGGCCAGAGGTGGTCTTCAGTACGAATTCAACAAGCGTCCCATCCGATCGGTACCGTGATGCCCGTGATAAGAACCTATATCGTCGAAGACAATCTTGTGATCCTGGGCAACCTGCGCGATGCGCTGGAAGAGTTGACCGATGTCGAGGTGGTGGGCACAGCGGCTGATGAAGAAGCGGCGGTCAATCGCATGCGCCAGGACACTCGCGGGATCGACCTGATGATCATTGACGTATTCCTGGCGTCGGGTTCCGGTCTGGGGGTACTGCGCTCGGCACAGCAGTTGAACGTGCAGGCCAGGCGGGTCATGTTGACCAATTACGCCACGCCGGAAATCCGTCGGCGCTGCGCCGAGTTGGGCGCGAATCGCGTGTTCGACAAATCGAACGAGATCGAGCACCTGATCGACTATTGCGGCAGAATCTCGGACGGAACTGCGACTGTTCCCGGGGCGCTTGGCTGAACTCCAAGCGCCGGAACGGTCGGCTCCAACCCTTGGAGCGTT
>ENA-ORBV01004827-ORBV01004827.1-microbial-mat-metagenome-genome-assembly--contig:-NODE-4827-length-25458-cov-9.081675_pt1 | contig 25458 bp, 24 predicted proteins | sample MGYA00237777_ERZ505514 | MGnify/ENA primary metagenome ERZ505514 (study PRJEB26160, sample SAMN06269048) | microbial mat metagenome | isolation source: Oligotrophic lake microbial mat | place... | reverse complement strand
CTTGAGTGCTGAGTGCTGAGTGCTGAGTGCTGAGTGCGCTGTCACTGCCAATCTCAGCCGCTCCGTTGCGCTGCCTTGGAGCAGTACCAAGGCCTTCACACGGCGGGCGATGGCGGCGCCCAGGGCGGTGAAGTTGAGATCCTTGTCGGCGCCGCCGGCGATCAGCACAATCGGAGTGGTGATCGCCTCCAGGGCGGCGAGCGCCGCCGCCGGGTTGGTGGCCGTGGTGTCGTTCACGTAGCGCACGCCATCCAGCTCGCGCACCAGCTCCAGCCGGTGCTCCACCCCGGCAAAGCCGCGCAGCGCCGCGCGGATCGCCTCAGCGTCTACCCCGAACGCGCGGGCCAGGGCCGCCGCCAGCATCGCGTTGTACAAGTTATGGCGGCCGGGGAGCCGCACATCCTCGGCGCTAAACAGTGGCTCGCCCGCGATTGGCGAACGCTCGCCGAAGGCGCCCGCCAGGTCGTACCAGAGCACGTTGTCGCCGCGCCGCTCCACGGTTGTTGGCAGCGCCCGCAGCACGGGCTGCGCGTAGTGGCTGCGCTCACGCGACCAATGCGGCCCCGCGCCAACCCAGATCGAGCGGCCGCCGCGCCGCCGCAGCTCATCGTCCCAGAGCGTGAAATACTCGGCGCTGCCGTCGTCCGCGCCGTTGAGCGCCACAGCGCCCGTGGCGGGCTGCTGCCAGTAGATCTGGCGCTTCGCCTCGGCGTAGGCCTCCAGCGAGCCGTGCCAGTTCAGGTGGTCGGGCGACAGGTTGGTGATCAGGCTCCACTGCGGGCTCAGGCCCGCCGCGCCCAGCCGCTCCAGCTGGAAGCTAGAAAGCTCCAGCACTACGGGCGTGCCTGGGCCGATGCTCTCCAGCGCCTCCAGGGCGGAGACGCGCAGGTTGCCGGCAGCCACCGTGTCGGGGTGGCGCTGCCGCAGCATGGCGGCGAGCATCAGCGTGGTGGTCGTCTTGCCCTTGGTGCCAGTCACGCCGAGGATGGGGCCGGGGCAGGCGCGGAAGAAGAGCGTCATCTCGGTCTCGATCTGCGCGCCGGCCTGCTGGGCCACGGCCAGCCAGGGCGAGCTAGGGCGCACCGCCGGGTTGACGACCAGGATCTCGTGGCCCGCGAAGTCCGCCTCGCGATGCTCGCCGAGCGTGTACTGAACGGTTGCCCCAAGCGCTGCGGCGGCGGCGTCCAGGGCGGCCACCGACGCGGCCAGGGCCTCAGGGCTCGCCATATCCGTCACCGTTAGAGCGGCGCCCTGGCGCAGCAACCAGCGCGCCACCCCAAGGCCGCCGCCGTGAACGCCCAGTCCCATCACGAGGACGCGCTTGCCGTGAAGTTCCATAGTGCTGAGTGCGCTGCGCGCAAGTGCTGAGTGCGCTGCGCGCAAGTGCTGAGTGCGCTGCGCGCAAGTGCTGAGTGCTGAGTACCGGGCAAAGTGCTGAGTGGCTTGCGCATCCGTTGTCGCCGACAGGTCTCAGCACTCAGCACTCAGCACTTTGTACTATGCCCGGCGCACTCAGCACTTTCCTACTGCCCGCTCTCCACCACCTGCGTCGTCGGCGGCGGATCCGCGCGCTGGGGGGCGGCGGCGGGCGCGGCGAGCGTGATAGCGAGCGAGATGCCGACCATCGCGGCTACGGCGCCGATCAGCACGAAGCGCTGCGTCACCTGCACCTGGCTCCAGCCCAGCAGCTCGAAGTGATGGTGCAGCGGCGCCATCTTGAAGACGCGCCTGCCCTCACCGTAGCGCCGCCGCGTCCACTTAAAGTAGCCCGTCTGGATCATGCTTGAGCAGGCCTCGACCACGAAGACGATCCCCACCACCGGCAGCAGCAGCCACTGCTGCGACTGAAGCGCCACCACCGCCAGCGTGGCGCCCAAAGCGAGCGAGCCGAGGTCGCCCATAAAAACTTGGGCCGGGTGAGCGTTGTACCAGAGGAAGGCCGCGCAGGCGCCCACAAGCGTGAAGCAGAAGGCCATCAGGTTCGTCAGCTGCGGCTCGGCCAGGAAGGTCATCACGCCGTAGGCGGCGAACGATAGCGTCAGGTTCCAGCCCGCCAGGCTGTCGAGGCCATCCGTGATGTTCACCGCGTTGGAGATGAACACGATGATCAGCGTGGCGATCGGGATGAAGAAGGGGCCGATGTTGCGCTCGCCCACGAAGGGGATCTGCACCAGACCTTCGTGCTCCAGCCCGAAGGGCTTTGGCAGGTACAGCACCAGCGAAGCGATAAAGGCTACCGCCATCATCAGCCAGAACTTGTAGCGCACCGTAAAGCCGTGCGTCTTCGAGCGCGAGCTCGTCAGGCTCAGCCAGTCGTCCATGCCGCCTAGCACCGCGAAGCTGATCAGCACCACCAGCGGCAGCAGCATCGACCAGCGGTCTACCAGGTTGAAGATCACGGTAAGCACTACCACCGTGCTTACGATCATCACACCGCCCATGGTGGGGGTGCCCATCTTCGTCATGTGGCTTTGCGGGCCGTCGATGCGGATCTGCTTGCCAAGCTTATGGCGGCGGGCGAAGCGCACCCACCACAGGCCGACGATCAGCGTGAAGCAGAAGGCCGCAGCGGCGAGCAGCAGCGCACGGGCCATGTCCTGCACCAGAACCGCACGTAGGACGTCCACGTTACTCCTCCTCGGGTCGACGATGTAGTGCAGCGACGATCTGCTCCAGCTCCATCCCGCGTGAGCCTTTGATCAGCACGCTCACCCCTGGCTGTAGCATGGGCCGCAGGGCGGCCACCGCCTCCGCGTTACTCGCGCAGGCCAGGATGCGCTCGGCGGGCATCCCGCTCGCCCCAGCCTCCTCGGCGATCCAGCGCGCGCGCGGCCCCACGGTTATCAGCGTGGCCTCTAGCTCGGCCACCCGCCGCCCAACCTGGCGGTGGCCCGGCTCCTCGGCAGCGCCCAGCTCCAGCATATCTCCCAGCACAGCAATTTTGTGGCCGGGGAGATCGGCTAGCAGGTCGAGGGCGGCGAGCGTGGAGAGCGGCGCGGCGTTGTAGCTGTCGTCGATGAGTGTCGCGCCGCCCTCAGCGGCCACTATGGTGACGCGCGGCTGTGCCGTGGGGTCACACAGCCCCTCAATGATCTCGTGCCAGGAAAGGCCCAGCACGAGGCCGGCGCTTGCGGCAGCCAGGGCCGTATACAGGCTGTGCCTGCCGATCAGGGGCAGGCGCAGCGGCAAGGTGGCGCCGGCGTGGTGCGCGTCGAAGCCGATCCCGTCGAGCCCAAAGCTCACGAGATTGTCGGCCCGCAGGTCGGCCGTGGGCGCCTGGCCGTAAGTGAAGACGCGTGCGTGGGTGCGCTCCGCCATGGCCGCCACCCGTGGGTCGTCGGCGTTCAGGATGCACCAGCCATCTTCCGGCAGGCTCTCGGGCAGCTCGGCCTTGGCGTTTGCGATCGCCTCGATACTGCCCAGCCGCTCCATGTGCGAGGGGCCGACATTGGTAACGATCCCGACCTGGGGACGGGCAAGACTCGCCAGAAAGCGGATCTCGCCCGCCGCCCACATGCCCATCTCCAGCACGGCGACTTCGTGGTCGTCCTCCAGCCGGAGCAAGGTGGCCGGGAGCGTGGCCTCGCTATTAAAACTACGTCGGTTTTTTAAGGTTCTGAATCGGCGGCTCAACACCGCCGCCACGACCTCCTTGGTGGAGGTCTTGCCCACGCTACCGGTGATACCAACAACGGTCGGCGTGAGCAGTCCGCGATGGTAGACGGCCAGCCGCTGGAGCGCCATCAGCGGGTCGTCTACGGCGATGAGTAGGCACGCGTCGGGCGGCGTTTCGGCCAGCCCCTCCGCAGTAGAAGGCTCCACAATCGCCCAGGGGCGCTCTGTCTCGCCCAGGGCCTCGCGTTGCGCCTCCACAGCCGCACGGGCAACCAGTGCCCCCCGAGCGCCGCGCCCAATCACATCGGCCAGAAAATTGTGTCCGTCGGTGTGCTCGCCCGTCAGGGCCACGAACAGCGTGCCCGGCCCCACCTCGCGGGAGTCGGTCACCGCCTCGCCAACGCCTAGCTCCTGCCACGCGGGCGAGAGCTGCGGCAGCTGGCGCGTGCCTCTGGGCTGCACCCCAAACAGAACATCGATTAGTCGTAGCACCATGCCCTCCGAGCCCCTCTGGTTGGGGATAAGCGGGGGCAATTATAGCATCTCCACCCTTGCCAGCCGCCGCAGCCCTGCGGCGCCCAGTGAGAAGGAGCTGATACCAATAGAGGAAAACACTCATCACTGCTCCTGGCCTGGGCTTACCAGCGCCGGATCTGGCGGGATGCGCTCGTAGCGCAGCAGCTCGTCCATCACCTTCTGGAACACCGGGATGGCCGTGCCCACGCCCCAGATATCGTCTTTTGGCCGGTCGATCTTCACCAGCACCACGAAGTGGGCGCCGTCGGCGGGGCCAAAGCCCAGCACCGAGCCGATCGTGTAGCTCGGGTCGTAGCCGCCGCCATCCAGCGGGATGCTCGACGTGCCCGTCTTCGCAGCCACCTCATAGCCCGGCACCAGCCACTGGTCGCCATAGTCGCCATTCACCGGCCCCCAGACCACGGGCGCGTAGTGGTTGGCGGAGTGAACAAGCATGCGCCGGATCGTCCAGGCAACGCCAGGCTCGATCGGCCTCCCCGCCACCACCGGCGCGGTCGGCGTGCAGTTGGTGTTGTCGGCCTCGCAGACCTGCTCCACAATGTATGGCTTCATCATCACGCCGTCGTTGGCAATGGCGCCAGCGGCCTGCACCATCTGTAGCGGCGAGGCAGAGATACCCTGGCCGTAGGCGTTGGTGAGGAAGTTCAGGTCGTTGAAGCTTGGCCCGCCCCAGCTGTTCACAATGCCGCCGGACTCGCCGCCGAGCTCGACGCCTGTAGCCTGCCCGAAGCCGAATTCGCGCAGAGCCTTGTGAAAGTTCTCGGGGCCAGTAAGCTCGTTCAGATGGAGCGCGCCGACGTTGCTGGAGTAGTAGAGCACCTTCTGCGGGTCGAGCATGCCGTTAGCGCCGCTGTTCCAGTTGCTCAGCGACTGGTCGTAGCGGAAGACCACGCCGGTATCATTTACCTGCGTGTCGGCGGTGAAGGCGCGCGCCTGCAGGCCGGCCGCCACGGTGATCATCTTGAACGTGCTGCCCGGCTCGTACACATCGGTGACGGCGGGATTGCTGCTAAAGACCTTCTCGGGGAAGTCGTCGTAGCGATTCGGGTCGAAGAAGGGCCAGCTCGCCATGCCGCGAATGGCCCCCGTGCGCGGGTCGAGCACAATGATCGAGCCGCCATCGGCGCTATGCTGCTCCACCGCGAGCTTCAGCTCGCGCTCGATCACATACTGGATCAGTGGGTCGAGCGTGGTCTGAATATTCACACCGTTGCGTGCGGGCACCGTGCGCGATGGCGCGATCACAATCGGCTTCTGGGCACGGTCGAATTGGCCTTCTGTCGAGCCAGAGACACCCTTGAGCGCATCGTTGAAGAAGCCCTCCAGGCCACCGATGCCATCGCCGTTGTAGTTCACCGCGCCGATCACTTGGGCGGCGAGCGAGCCCTGTGGGTAGACGCGGCGCGGCTCATACTGCAGGCGCAAACCGGGCTCTGCAAGCGTCTCGATCTGCTCGGACACCTTCGGGTCGAGCCAGCGGGCGATCGGCAGCCAGTAGTGCTCCTGGTCGGTCAGCGCCTCCAGGATCTCCTCGGGGCGCTTGCCAACCAGGGCCGAGAGCGTAAGCGCGAGCTTGGGCGCATCGTCCTGGTCGATCAGCGAGGGGATCACCCAGAGACTCTCGCGGTCCACGTCCATCGCCAGCACATTGCCAAGGCGATCCGTGATCACACCACGGGTTGGCAGCAGCGGGATCTGGCGGTTGATCTCCTGGTAGGCTTGCTCGCGCAGCTCGTCGTGGCGCACAATCTGCAGCTCGCCAAGGCGCAGCACGATGCGGCCGATCAGCAGCAGGCAGATCAGCAGCACCGCGTTGATCCGCCAGCGCGCAAGCCGCACACGCACAGGCGCGGCGGCTACATCACGGGGCTCAGCTCTGGTTGTGCTGCTTGTGGCCATAGGCAGGGTACAGGGCACAGGGTACTGGGTACAGGGAGGGCAGAGCGCAAAGGGCGGGGCAAAGCATTCAAAGGCTTACGGTTCCTCAGGCGGGGCGGTGCTCGGTGCCCGAGCCCCTATCTCCTGTCCCCTGTCCCCTGTCTCCTCCAGATCAACATAGCGCACCTGATCCTTGGTGATCGGGCGCAGGCCAAGCTGCTCGGCGCGGCGGCGGATGCGCTCAAGCGACTGGGCGCGGGCCACCCGCTCCTGGAACAGCGAGCGCTCGCGGGTAAGCGCCACCTTCTGCTCCTCCAGCGCGCTAATCGCGTAGCCTTTGGTGGCCACACTTCCAGTCTGCACCAGGACAATCAAGCTCATCAGGCAGAGGATAAAAACCAGCCCCAGCAGAAAGCGCCCGCCGTCGAGGCGCAGGTAGCGCGGCAGCGCCAGCCGCCGCACGCGGGCGCCTTCGATCGATGGTGACATGCGCTGCGTATTGACGGCCATGAGAAGTCTCCGGGTATCAGATGGTGGCTGGCCCAGCGGGCAGCCGCTCGGCGACACGCAGCTTGGCGCTGCGCGAGCGCGGGTTGGCGGCGAGCTCGGCCTCGGCGGCCTCGATCGGCTTCTTCGTAATGATCGCGAGGCGCGGTATCTGCTCGTTCATACTGCCACCGTAGCCAGACTCAGCGCGAAAGAACAGCTTCACGATGCGATCCTCAAGCGAGTGAAAGCTGATCACGGCCAGGCGCCCGCCGGGGCCAAGCAGCTCCACCGCCTGGGGCAAGGCCGCCTCCAGCTGATCCAGCTCGCCGTTGACGGCGATGCGCAGCGCCTGAAAGGTGCGCGTGGCCGGGTGGATCTTGTCGCGCCCGCCGCGCCCGATCGCGCGCGCCACCAGGGCCGCCAGCACTGCCGTAGAGCTGAAGGGCGCGGTGTCACGTCGCTCGACGATGAAGCGGGCGATGCGCCGCGAGCCGCGCTCCTCGCCGTAGCGATAGATGATGTCGGCCAGCTCCTGCTCGGGCAGGCCGTTCACCAGGTCGGCGGCGGTGGGGCCGCGTGTCGGGTCGAGCCGCATGTCTAGCGGGCCGTCGCTGCTGAAGCTGAAGCCGCGCTCAGGCGTGTCGAGCTGATGCGACGAGACGCCGAGATCGAGCAAGATCCCGCTCACGACGGCAAAGCCGTGGGCCGCAGCGATGGCGCGCATGTCGCCGAAGCGACCGTGGTGCAGCGTGTAGCTCATAGTCGGCATGCCTGCATCGACAAGGCGAGCGTGGGCAGCAGCGAGGGCCGCAGGGTCGGCATCGATGCCGAGCAGCCTGCCGCCTGGCTGGGCTGCGCCAAGCAGGGCCAGGGCGTGCCCGCCGCCGCCGAGCGTGCCATCGATAAAGCTGGCGCCAGGGCGCGGCGCCAGCGCGGCGCGCACCTCGTCGGGGAGCACCGAGCGATGCTGAAAGCGGCGCTTGACGCTCTGCACTTGACTGTTGGCTTCATCGTGCTGCATACTCTCAACTGTGCGGGCTACAGCGTAAAGGGTTAGATCCCAAGCTCGGAGAATTTCCCGGCGATCTCGGCGGCGTTCGCGCTGATGAACTCCTGCGTGGCGCGCCAGCGCTCAAGCGACCAGAGCTCGAAGTAGTTGCCCATGCCGGTGATCACAACTAGCTCGGCGAGGCCAGCGTACTCGCGCAGGCTCTGGGGGATCAAACCACGGCCCTGGCGATCAATATCGACATCCGAGGCTGGCGCGAACATCAGCCGCCGCAGGTTGCGCGCGTCGGGGCTGCTGATCGGCAGCCGATCCACCTTCTCGCGCAGCTCTTGCCAGTAAGGCATGGGGAAAGCCTGGAGGCACGAGTCGAAGCCTTTGGTGACGACAAAGCGCTCGCCCAGCACCTCGCGGAAGCGGGCGGGGACGGCCACGCGGCCTTTGTCGTCGATCGAATGCTCGAACTCGCCTAGAAACACAGCGCCGCTCCTGGTGGCAGGGGCCTATAATCGAACAGATGTACGTTTCCCCACTTCCCTCCACTTTCCCCCACAATGTTCCCCATTATATACCACTTAAACCACCATTTCAAGCATTTTTGCGGCTCATTTCCGTCATCTTCATGATTCTTATACTATGGGCCAAAGGAGCAAGCCATGAGCGAACAGGGCAACGAGGCGCAGCTGACCCATCTGGACGCTGAGGGTCGCGCGCAGATGGTAGATGTGGGCGACAAAATCGCGACGCAGCGGGAGGCGGTGGCGCGGGGCAGCGTGCGCATGGAGCCTGCGACGCTACGCCTGATCCTTAGCGGGGGGATGCCGAAGGGCGACGTGCTGGCGGTGGCGCGGGTGGCGGGGATTATGGCGGCCAAGCGCACACCGGAGCTGATCCCGCTCTGTCACAGCCTGCTGCTCACGCATGTGAGCGTGCAGATCGAGCCAGACGCGACAGCGAGCGCGCTGCTGATCGCAGCGACAGTGCGCACAAGCGGGCAGACGGGGGTAGAGATGGAGGCGCTCACCGCAGTGAGCGTGGCAGCCCTAACGATCTACGACATGTGCAAGGCCGTTGATCGCGGCATGCGCATCGGCGACATTCGCCTCACGGAGAAGCGCGGCGGGCGCAGTGGGGAGCTAATCCTGGAGTGACCATTGCGCAGGCTAATCCACAGATTTCCAGCCCATTTCCAGCCTATTTCCGCTGTGCTGCTGGCCGGGCAGTCGTGGCCCGGAAATCTGTGTCATCTTCTGTGTCATCTGTGGATGAACAAGGCGGCGAGCTCGGCGGCCAGGGCGTCGGCGCGAAACATATGGCGCAGCACACGCTCCTCGATGGCGCTGCGCCAGCGCTGGAGATCGCCGATACGCCGTGCGGCGGCGGCCTCGTGCTGGGCGTGCTGGTCGGCGGCCAGGGCCGCGATCTGCTGCTCCAGCTCCGCCAGCGTCCACGAAAGATCCGCCAGCTCCGCGTTGACAGTCTTCAAGGCGCCAAGCAGCTCGCGCTGCTGCTTCTGCAGGCGCGCCCGCTCCGCCGGGGTGACAGACTCAGGGTAGGCCATCGCGCTCCTCGCCAGCACATCGCTGCTCGTCGCCGTGATGATAGCACAGACGCCGCCAGAATCTCAAGCTTGACACCGCACAAACGTTCGCCTATAATCAGGTTAGCAGTAATCCCACCCCCGTGAGGCAAACCATGATGCTGACTTGGCGCACCGCCGCCCCCTCGCCATGGCGGCTAGCCCGCCGTATGCTGCGGCCTGCCGCCGCACCCATCGAGCTGAGCGAGCGGCGCTACGGCTTTCTGCCGGCCCGCTTCCGCCACCACGGGGCGCTCCACCGCATCGCCAGCGTGGAGCGGATCTGGGAGGCATACGGGCGCGGCGCCCGCGCTGATCGACGCTATTTCGCGGTGCGCTGCGCCGATGCACGGCGCTGCACCTTGTTTCAAGACCTGCGTGCCGGAACCTGGCACGTGCAATGGTGAGGAGGCGCCCCGTGTCGGTGAAGAGCCCACCGTTCCTGATGTGGTACGACGACAACCCCAAAATCTCGGTGGTGAAGAAGATCGAGGAGGCGATCGCTGCCTATAGCTACCGCTGGCCAGGCGTGCGGCCTACCCTCGTCCTCGTCAACGAGGCCGAACTGACCGAGTACGCTGGCGTGCAAGTGCGTGGCGTCAACACGGTGCGGCGCAACAACTACTGGATCGGACAAGAGGCGGCGTAGACGCCCCAACAAGGCGCCCAAGCTCCTCACCACAAAGGCGCAGCGCGGCAGGATCGGCTCACTGGCCGCTATCTGTCTGCTCTGCGCCTCCATTGTGTCTCTTCAGGCAGAGCGGACTGCTCGGCTATCGGCTATCGGCTATCGGCTATCGGCTATCGGCTCTACGTCCGGCCATCAAGCAGGCTGATCCCATAGCGCGCACGCTCGTTCTCGGGGTTGAGGGCAAGCACATTCTCAAGCGCGGTGCGCTGATCCTCCGGGTCGTCAACGGCGCCGCTGAGCCAGAGCCAAGCCTCCATGCTACCCTCGTCGGCCTCCACCACCTGAAGCAGCAGCTCGCGCGCCCGCCCCTTATCGCCCTGCTGGAGCGCCAGGGCACCCTCGTACAGCATCTCGGCCAGTTTGCTATCCATAAGGCTCCTCGAAGGTATGTATATTGAGCGCAGCGAAGCATCTGCTACGAGGGGGCGACACCGCTGCGATGCAATTTCGTATCGGCTATCGGCTATCGGCTATTATTCATCACGCCCGCTGCACCTGAACGATCTGCGCGAGGATACTCAGCGCGATCTGCTCAGGCGTCTTCGCGCCAATGGTGAGGCCAATGGGGCCGTGGATGCGAGCAAGCTCCTGCTCGGAGAAACCCTCGGCCCGCAGGCGCTCCAGGCGCTTGGCGTGGGTGCTGGGGCTGCCAAGGGCACCGATGTAGCGTGCCGGCGAACGCAGCGCCACCCGCAGCGCCGGGTCGTCGAGCTTTGGGTCGTGGGTGAGCACGGCCACACAGCTGCGGGCGTCGAGGCGGCCCTCAAGGGCCTCGTCGGGCCAGGCGAGCACCAGCTCGTCCACATGGGCAAAACGCTCCTCGCTGGCGAAGGCCGAGCGCGCGTCTACCACCACGGTGCGGAAGCCCACCACCTGCGCCATAGTGGCAAGGGCGACGGCAATATGCACGCCGCCGACTATAAACAGGCTGGGCGGCGGCACAAAGCTCTCCACAAAAATGGTCGCCCCAAGCTCGGCGTACTCCAGCAGGCGGCCCTCGCCACGGGCGAGTAGGGGTGCTGCATCGGCGCGGACACGCGCGTCAAGCGCCGGGTCGCCAAGGCTACCCTCGGCGCTGCCGTCGGGCCAGAGCAGCAGCTTGGCGCCGGCGGCGCCCGGCCCCGCCAGCAGCGTCGCGGTGGCCACAGCACGGCCAGCACGGATCGCATCACGCAATGCTGAGTAGATCGTCGTCATAGGGTTGCTGGCGTAGCAGCGATACCAAACCGATTGGCTTGCAGTCGACGGCAATCCAAAATTAGCAGAGCGGCTCGACAAACACGTCGATCTTGCCGCCGCAGGCGAGCCCAACCTCCCAGGCGGTCTCGTCGGCGACACCGAAGTGCAGCAGGCGCGCCTGCCCCGTGGCGAGTGCCTCCTGGCAGGCCTCGAAGACGGCGCCCTCGATGCAGCCGCCGCTCACGGAGCCGGCCATGGCCCCGCCCGAGGCGACAAGCATCTTGGCGCCCACCTGGCGCGGCGAAGAGCCCATGGTGCGTACCACCGTGGCCACCGCCACCTGCTCGCCACGGGCCAGCCATGTGTCGATCTGGTCAAGATAGTCTTGCATAAGGGAAGTATAACACGCCAGGCGCGCCGGTAGACGGTGGACGGTGCGGCGTAACGTTTCGGGCCAGGCGGGCAGCGGGCGACGGAAGTCGCGCCACCGGGGCGCTTCGCGCCGCGCGTCGGCCTGCGCCGACGCCGTGCTGCGTCCGCGTAGGCGGACGCGCGGCCGTAGGCCCGGCCGGCGCGGCGTTCAGCCGCCAGGCACGGGGGCGCCGCGCCCGCGCAGAGGCGCCCCCTGGTTAAATTATGGTATACTTAACCATTCCAAATGGTACAGGCAACGAGGCAGCACCAGCGGCGACTCCGCCAGATGGCCCGTGTGTCCCCTAAGTTTCCGGCTTGCCCAGGAGGCCAGCGTTGAGCGACGGAAACGCCATCGAGCTCCGCGACGTTGTGAAGCAGTTCGGCGATGTGTACGCGGTAGATCATGTGTCATTGCGAATCCGCGACGGGGAGTTCTTCTCCATGCTCGGCCCCAGTGGCTGCGGCAAAACCACAACGCTGCGCATGATCGCCGGCTTCGAGTACCCCACCAGCGGCGAGATCAGCATCCACGGCCGCGAGATGTCCACCACCCCACCCCACCAGCGCCCCGTCAACACCGTCTTCCAGTCCTACGCGCTCTTCCCCCACATGACAGTCGCCCAAAATGTGGCCTTCGGCCTGGAGATGAAGCGCATCGCTAAGTCTGAGATCGGGCCGCGCGTGCAGGAGGCGCTGGATCAGGTGCGGCTTACAGGCTTCGCCGAGCGCCGCCCCCGCCAGATGTCGGGCGGCCAGCAGCAGCGCGTAGCGCTGGCCCGCGCGCTAGTGAACAGCCCCGAGGTGCTGCTGCTGGATGAGCCGCTCGGCGCGCTCGACCAGAAGCTGCGCAAGGAGCTCCAGCTGGAGCTTAAGGGCCTACAGCGCCGCGTCGGCATTACCTTTATCTTTGTCACCCACGACCAAGAGGAGGCGCTGACGATGTCGGACCGGATCGCCGTGATGAGCCAGGGCAAGGTGCTGCAGGTGGGTTCGCCCACCGAGATCTACGAGCGCCCAACCTGCAAGTTCGTGGCCGACTTTATCGGCGAGACGAACTTCATCGACGGCACTGTGATCGAGCACGGCGATAACTACGCCACGATCGAGACCGCCGACGGCCTGAAGCTGCGCGGCATCACCCCGCGCCCGGTGGCCATCGGCGAGGCCGCCACGCTCTCCATTCGCCCCGAGAAAGTGCGCATGTTCGCCCCCGGCGACGCCAAGGCCGAGCACGCCTTCACGCTGCCCGTCAAGGTGGAACTAGTGAGCTACATCGGCAGCGATACGCGCGTGACGGTGCGGCTCAACCCGCAGCGCACGCTGGATGTTTGGGAGCAGAACACCTTCAGCACGCTCGACCGCGACGCCTACTGGCAGCCCGGCGAGCCCGCCGTGCTTGTCTGCCCGCCCGATAACGCGCTTGTGCTCACCGAGTAGGAGTGCCCAATGGCTCTTAACACCCTGGAGCGTGAGCGGCAGCGGCGTGAGCGGCGCAACCTTACGCTGCTGCTCTCGCCCGGCCTGCTCTGGCTGGTGCTCTTCTTCGCCCTGCCCCTGCTGATCATCCTGGTCTACAGCTTTATGACCAACGGGCCGCGCGGGAATATCGTCTGGCAGTTCACGCTTGAGCAGTACAGCACGCTCTTCACGCGCTCGATTTATGTCAACGCCTACCTGCGCTCGATCTGGGTGAGCCTGCTCACCACGCTGGCCTGCCTGCTGCTTGGCTATCCGCTGGCGCTCTTCATTGTGCGGCAGCCCGCCCGCTGGCGCACCCCGCTGCTCTTCTTGATCCTCATCCCGTTCTGGACAAACTTCCTTGTCCGCATCTACGCCTGGCAGATTATCCTCTCGAACAACGGCCTGATCAACAGTGCGCTTAACAGCCTGGGCCTGCCCCAGCTGAACCTGTTGAACACCGAGGGCGCCACCTTGCTCGGTCTGGTCTATGGCGAGCTGCCGTTTATGGTGCTGCCGCTCTACGCCGCCATCGACCGCTTCGACTTCACGCTGCTAGAGGCCGCCGCCGACCTTGGGGCGAGTCGCTGGCGGGGCTTTCTGCGCGTGATGCTCCCAATGACCATGCCGGGCATCGCCGCCGGCTCGGTGCTGGTATTCATCCCCACGCTCGGCCAGTTTGTGGTGAGCGAGCTGCTGGGCGGCGCCAAGGTAGACTACCTGGGCAACCTGATCCAGCGGCTCTTTCTGCGCTCGAACCCGCCTAACTGGCCGCTCGGGTCGGCGATGGCGATGGCCATGATGCTGGTGCTGCTAGTGCTAATCTTGCTCTATTTTCGCTCCACCACGGAGGAGGATCGATGAGCGCAGAGGCCACGTCGCAGGCAGCCGTCCGGCCGGCAAAACCTACAGTCGAGCGGGGCCGCCTTGGCTGGGGCGGGTTCAGCCTTACCACGCACGCCGTGGTGATGTACCTGTTCCTGTATGTGCCGATCGCCATCCTGGTGATCTTCTCATTCACCAAAGACGAGTTCGGCGTGCGCTGGACGGGCTTTACGCTGGAGTGGTACACGCGCCTGTTCGCCAACGAGCGGCTGATGGGCGCGGCCGGGAACACGCTCTACGTGGCCTTTGTCTCCACTGTGGTCTCTACGATCCTGGGCACGCTGCTGGCCCTGGCGCTGGAGCGCTACCGCTTTCGTGGGCGCAACGCCACCGACGGGCTGCTCTACCTGCCGATTGTGATCCCCGAGATCGTGATGGCCGTGGCCCTGCTGGCCTTCTCGGCCTTTGCCTTCGAGCTCTTCCGCAGCATCACGGGGCAGACGCTGCGACGCAACCTCACCACCGTGATCATCGCGCACATCGCGTTCAGCATCTCGTTTGTGGTGGTGGTGGTGCGTACCAGCCTGAAGAACTTCGACCTGCGGCTGGAGGAGGCGGCAGCCGACCTGGGGGCGAATGCGTGGAACACGTTTTGGCGCATCACCTTCCCGCTGATCCTGCCGGGCATTATCGGCGGCGCGCTGCTTGCTTTTACGCTCTCGCTGGACGATTTTATCATCTCGCTCTTCCTCTCCGGCCCCGGCACCTCGCTGTTGCCAGTAGAGGTCTATAACAAGGTGCGACGCGCTGTAACGCCCGAGATCAACGCCATCTCTACGCTCATGCTGATCTTCTCGATCGGCCTGGTGGTGCTCTCGCAGGCGGTGCAGCGGCGTAATTGACGGGGTGACAAGGAGACAAGGAGACAAGGAGACAAGGAGACCGGGCGAGGGCTCGGTTCCACCGATAGGCGCTCCTTGTCTCCTTGTCTCCCGGTCTTTGTCAATATGGAATGGTTGTCTAGACAGGAAGGAACGCAGATGCTGAGACGGAGCCTTTGGATCGTAATTCTGGCGTTGTTGCTCGCGGCGTGCGGCGGCGGCAACGAGGCGAGCCCTGGCAACACGGGCGGCGAGCAGAGTGCAGGCACCCCCGGCGGCACGGCCGCCACGGCGAGCGGCGAAGTGGATACGAGCAAGCTCAGCGCCGAGCTCTACTTCTACAACTGGTCCGAATACGTTGACCCAGCGCTGCTAGAGGCGTTCGAGGCCGAGTACGGCGTGAAAGTAATCCTGGACACTTACGACTCCAACGAGGATATGATCGCCAAGGTGCGGGCCGGCAACTCCGGCTACGATCTGGTGATCCCGAGCGACTATGCCGTGACGACGCTCGCCCAGGATGGGCTGGTTGCACCGCTCGACAAGGCGCTGCTGCCGAATATAACGCACCTAGACCCGGCGCTGCTGGACCAGTACTTCGACCAGGGCAACACCTACTCGATGCCCTACATGTACGGCATCTCCGGCATCGCCTACAACGCCAAAGATTTCCCCAACGGCATCGACAGCTGGGCGGCCCTCCTTGACCCGGCGCAGATCGAGCCGTTCACGGGGCGCTTCAGCATGCTGGATGACGAGCGCGAGACGCCCGCCGCCGCGCTGAAGTGGCTTGGCAGCTCGCTGAACGAGGCAGACCCGGCGGTGCTCCAGCAGGCCCAAGATATCTTGATCGCCCAGAAGCCCTTCCTGGCGGCCTACAACAGCTCCGACGTGAACCGTAAGCTAGCCTCTGGCGAGTATGTGCTGGCCCACGCCTGGAGCGGCATGGCCATGCAGGCCCGCAATGGCCTGGGCGAGGATTTCAGCGGCAACCCCGACATCAGGTTCGTGATCCCCAAAGAGGGCGGTATGATCTGGATGGATAATATCTCCATCCTGAAGGACTCGCCGAACATCTACACCGCCCACGTCTTTATGAACTTCCTGATGCGGCCAGAGAACGCCGCGCAGAATACCGAGTATATCGGCTACCTTACGCCCAACAAGGACGCTGTGCCACTGCTCTCGCAGGAGGTGAAGGATCTTTACGCGGAGGGCTTCGCCCCCGACGAGACAGTACGCAAGCGCCTGGAGTGGGCCCAGCGCGTGCAGGGGAGCACCGCGTTTACCGACCTCTGGACGGCGGTGAAGGGGGAGTAGGCCGAGAGCCGAGAGCCGAGAGCCGAGAGCCATGTCACCCTGAGCGGAGCCGCAGGCGCAGTCGAAGGGTCTGTTCGGGCGTGCCCGTCAGATTCCTCGCTGCGCTCGGAATGACAACACTCAAGGTGCTGCTTGCATATAGACGGCTGGGCGTGCCGCTTCATCACATGGGCTGGCGCAGAGTTTAGCAAGATTTTGGTTTAAAAAGCTGCTAAATGACGCTTGCGCTCTACTGGGGGTTAGCTTATACTAACACCCACCTAGGCAAGCTTCTATTCAACTGCGTGCAATCGCTACAGAAGGGATCCCGCTCATGCGGCTCCGCCGATATATAGTGCTGATGTCTGCCCTCGGCCTTGTGGCCTGTGGCAGCACGCCAGCCGCCGTGCCTAGCGCCGCGCAAACCTCCAGCACCGAGAAGATCGTCGTCTACTCAGGCCGCAGCGAGAGCCTAGTCGCCCCGATCTTCGAGCAGTTTACTCAGGCCACTGGCATCGCCGTTGAGGCCCGCTACGGTGACACGGCCGAGCTTGCCGCAACGATCCTTGAGGAGGGCGCGAACAGTCCGGCCGACATGTTCTTCGCGCAGGATGCCGGCGCCCTTGGCGCCCTGGACGCGGCGGGTCTGCTGGCCAAGCTGCCTGAGGGCACGCTCAACGCCGTCGAGCCGCGCTTCCGCTCCGCAGAAGGCGACTGGGTGGGCATCAGCGGGCGCGCCCGCGTGGTGGTTTATAACAGCGAGAAGCTGAGCGAGGCCGATCTCCCGACCTCGATCACAGGCTTTGTGGCCCCGGAGTGGCAGGGCCGTGTGGGCTGGGCGCCCACCAACGGATCGTTCCAGGCCTTCGTGACGGCGATGCGCACACAGCTGGGCGAGCAGGCCACCAAGGGCTGGCTTGAGGGCATGATCGCCAACGAGACGCGCACCTACGAGAAGAACGCGGCGATTGTGCAGGCCGTGGCCGCCGGCGAGATCGACGCAGGCTTCGTGAACCACTACTACCTCTACCAGCTCCAGAAAGAGGCCGGCGACACGCTCAAGGTAGCCAACTACTACCCCGCCGACGGCGACGTGGGGGCGCTGATCAACATCGCCGGCGTGGGTATCCTCAACACCGCCAAGAGCGCAGGCGCCGCGCAGCAATTTGTTACCTACTTGCTCTCCGAGCCGGGCCAGCGTTACTTCTCGGAGCAGACGTTCGAGTACCCGCTGGCAGCCGGCGTGCAGCCCGATCCGCGCCTCAAGCCGCTGGCCGAGATCAAGACCCCCGAGCTCGACCTGAATCGGCTAAGCGATCTGCAAGGCACCCTGAAGCTGCTTCAGGAGGTTGGGGCGCTGTAGCAGCGCCTCAACACCGCCAATGACCACACTCAACCGCGCGCTCGCGCCGCCCACAGCCGCCAGCCGCCGTCGCAAGCCACGACCCTGGCTGCTGATCGCCCTGAGCATGGGTGTGGTCGCCCTGGGAGTGCTGCCGCTGCTGTATCTCTTCCTGCGTGCCGCCGACGCCGGCCCCGAGGCATGGGCGGCCCTACTGCGCCCACGCACCCTGGCCGTCTTCACCGGCAGCGCCGCCCTGGCTTTGGGCGTCGCCGGTATGAGCATTCTGGTTGCCCTGCCTGTAGCCTGGCTCACCGTGGCCACCGACCTGCCGCTGCGCCGACTCTGGTCGGTGGCCACGCTGCTACCCCTGGCCGTCCCCTCCTACATCGCCGGCTTCGCGATCATCGCCGTGCTCGGCCCGCGCGGGCTGCTCCAGCAGCTCCTGGCGCCCATTGGCGTCGAGCGCCTGCCCTCGATCTACGGCTTCGGCGGCGCCCTCTTCGCCCTGACGCTGTGTAGCTACCCGTACGTGCTGCTTATGGTGCGCGCAGCCCTGCGTCGCTGCGACCCCGCCGTAGAGGAGGCAGCCCGCAGCATGGGTGACGGCCCGCTGAAGCTGTTCTTCCGCATCCTGCTGCCTCAGCTGCGCCCTGCCATTGCCGTGGGCGGCCTGCTGGTGGCGCTCTACACCCTAAGCGACTTCGGCGCCGTGTCGCTGCTGCAGTTCGACTCGTTCACCCGCGCGATCTACGTGCAGTACCGAGGATCGTTCGACCGCAGTGGCGCCGCGCTGCTCTCGCTGCTGCTGGTGCTCCTCACCGTGGGCCTGCTCGGGCTGGAGCGGCTGGTGCGCGGACGCCCCAGTATGAGCCGAACCACCTCCGCTGTGGCCCGCCCGCGCAGGCTGGTGTCCCTGGGCTGGTGGCGCTGGCCCGCCATGCTCTACTGCGCCGGGCTCACCCTGCTGGGCGTGGGCATGCCGCTCGGCGCCCTGAGCTACTGGCTTGTGCGTGGCCTCAGCAATGGACAGCAGCTCGACATGCTCTGGCAGGCCACGGGCAACTCGGTGCTTGCCGCCAGCCTCGCGTCCGTCGTCACCGTGGCCTGCGCGCTCCCAGTGGCCCTGCTAACGGTGCGCTTCCCCGGCAAGCTCAGCCGCCTGATCGAGCACGTCGCCTACCTCGGCTACGCCCTGCCCGGCCTGGTAGTGGCGCTGGCCCTGGTCTTCTTTGGCGCCACCTACGTGCCACTGCTCTACCAGACCCTGCCGCTGCTGCTGATCGGCTACACAGTGCGCTTCCTCCCACAGGCCGTCGGCAGCCTGCGCACCACCCTGCATCAGCTCAACCCGCGTGTAGAAGAGGCCGCCCGCTCGCTGGGGCGCCATCCGTTCGGCGTGCTTGCCAGCATCACCGCGCCGCTTCTGGCGCCGGGCATGCTCGCGGGGAGCGCCCTAGTTTTCCTCACGGCGGTCAAGGAGCTGCCCACCACGCTGCTGCTCGGCCCGAGCGGCTTCCCCACCCTGGCCACCATGATCTGGAGCGCTACCTCCGAGGCGATGTTCACCCGCGCCGCCGCCCCCGCCCTGATCCTGCTGCTGATCTCGGCCCTCGCCATGGCACTTATGGTGGCCCAGGAGCGGGCCGGGGAGGAGGAGCGGGCTGCGCTATAATGACCCGATGCAGGCAATAATCACGCAGCCCTCCGCCCTTGCCACGCGGGGGCTTACTAAACGCTACGGCCTTCACACCGCGGTAGACGAGGTGGATCTGGCGATTGCACCTGGGCAGTTTGTGGCCCTGCTCGGCCCCAGCGGCTGCGGCAAAACGAGCCTGTTGCGCCTGATCGCCGGCTTCGATCTGCCAGACGCAGGGGTGATCACCATCGGCGAGCGCACCGTCGTCTCGCCCTGCGGCGCGGGGCTGCCGCCGGAGCAGCGCAGCGTGGGGATGGTGTTTCAGGACTACGCGCTCTTCCCGCACCTGAGCGTCGAGCAGAACGTGGCCTACGGCCTCGGGCGCGCCCCTGATCGCTCCGCCCGCGTGGCCGAGCTGCTCGCCCTGGTGGGGCTGGCTGGGATGGGACGGCGCATGCCACACCAGCTCTCTGGTGGCCAGCAGCAGCGCGTGGCCCTGGCCCGCGCCCTGGCCCCTAACCCCACCCTGCTGCTGCTCGACGAGCCTTTCTCGAACCTGGACGCCGGCCTGCGCCAGGCGGTGCGCGCCGAGGTGCGCCATATCCTGCGCCACGAGCGCGTAACAGCCCTCTTCGTTACCCACGATCAGGAGGAGGCTTTGAGCCTGGCCGACATGGTGGCGGTGATGCTCAAGGGGCGCGTGGTTCAGGTGGCACGGCCCCGCGAGCTCTACGAGCGCCCGGCCTCACGCGAGGTGGCGGCCTTCGTGGGCGCGGCCAATTTCCTCCCCGGCGCCGCCGCCGGGGCGACGGCAACATGTATCCTCGGCCGCGTGGCCCTCGCCCGCCCGGCCCACGGCCCGGTGGAACTGCTCGTGCGCCCCGAGCTGGTCGCGCTCACCCCCGACCAGGGCGCGCCCCACACTGTCGTCGAATGTAGCTACTTCGGCGCCGACCAGATGGTCGAGCTTCAGCTAGCCGGTGGGCCTCGTGTGTATGCCCGCGTCGCCGCCGGGCTCGATCTGGCCCCCGGTGATCGGGTGCGCGCTGAGGTGCGCGGCGAGGCGGTGGCGTTTTAACGCCCGGCGCCCCTTAGGCGCACCGCCCGCGCGGCACGCTTCTTGCCTCCGCCTTTGCCGATGGAACTTAACGAACCAACCAAGCCCACCGCTGCGCTGGGCCGCCCCCTGCACGACACCGCTCTCGCTACGCTGGTGGTGCTGCTGCTGCTGCTCGGCTTCGCGCTGCTGCTGAGCGTGCGCAACGTGCTGGCCAGCGTCTTTCTCGGGCTGCTGCTCGCCACAGCGCTGCGCCCCCTGGTGAGCCGCCTGCGCGCGTGGCGCGTGCCTGGCTTTGCCGCCGCCAGCGCCGCTATCCTGCTGCTGATCGGCGCGGTCGTCGGCGCGATTATGGTGGTGGTGCCCCTGGTGGCGCGCCAGGCTGGCGCGCTTCAGGCGGCTGTGCCAAGCTTCTACAGCGGAGCGCGCGATTGGCTGCTCGGCTCCGACATGCGACTGTTGCGCCAGCTTGGGTCGCGCCTTGAGATCACTCCGCCCACCGCCCCGGCCATGGATGCGGGCGATCTCACAGGGCAGGCCATGGCGACGCTCCCCGCGTTGGGCTACCTTGCCTTCGTCACCGCCTGCACGCTTATTTTCGCCTACTACTGGCTGCTGTACCGCGAGCGCTCGGTGCGCGGCCTGCTACTGCTGCTACCGATGGAGCGCCGCGCGGGCGCCGAGGCTGTCTGGGCGCAGATCGAGGAGCGCATCGGCGACTTCCTGCGCGGCCAGCTCATCCTGGCGGTGACGGTAGGCAGCCTCTCGCTTGTGGGCTACTGGGTGGCTGGCGTGCCCTACGCGCTGCTGCTGGCCGTGATCGCCGGCGTGCTGGAGATGATCCCCTTTATTGGGCCATTTATCGCCATCGGCGTGGCGGTAGCTGTGAGCCTGAGCGAGGGCCCGCAGCAGGCCATCGCCGCCCTCATTGTGGGAACGATCGTGCAGCAGCTTGAGAATAACTTCCTGGCCCCGCGTGTGATGGACGAGACGGTCGGTATAAGCCCGGTGGTGACACTGCTGGCATTTGTGGGCTTTGCGGCGCTCTTCGGCCCGGTGGGGGCGCTGCTGGCCATCCCGCTGGCGGCCACGCTCCAGGTGCTCTTTGTAGCCTGGATTGAGCGGCGGGCAACCGCAGACGAAGTGATGCCTGCGGGGCGCGCGATGGCGGACAAGCTGCGCTACAGTGCCCGCGAGATGGCCGCCGATATCGCAGGCCACCTGCGCGCCAAGGACGACGCCGCCCACGCGGCGATCGATGAGAGCGAGGAGCGTCTGGAGCGCATCCTGCTCGACCTCGACGTGCTCCTGGCTGGCGAGGCTGCGGAGCAAGGCGTGGCGTCTATGCCGCTTGCGCTGGAGGTAGCGCGATGAACCTGCGGCTTGTAGCGCTTCGCGCCGCCGTGGCCCTGGGGATCGTGCTGCTCGCCCTGGCGCTCTGGCAGATGCGCGAGGCCGCCCAGCTGCTCGCCATCGCCGTGGCCGTATCGGCGGGCCTGGCGCCCCTCGTGAAGCGACTGAGCGCCAGAGGTATATCACGCTCGCGGGCTGCCGCCCTGGTGTTTGGCGGCAGCCTGCTGCTGATCATTGCCCTGGGAATCGGTTTCGGGCTACTGCTGGCGGGCGACATGGCGCAGCTCATCGACCGTCTGCCGCTCTGGTATGTCCGCAGCACGGACTGGCTGGTCGCACAGGGTGGCTGGGCCTTTACGCTCGCCGCGCAGCTGCCAAGCAGCGAGGAGCTGAGCGCGCGCCTGCTTGGCGACGACGACGCGCTCGGCCAGCTGCTGCTCGGCGCGGGGCTCCAGCTACTCACGCTTACGGCGCTCGCGCTCGGCGCGGCCGCGCTCGGCTTCTACTGGCTGGTAGACGAGCAGCGTATCGTGCGGCTCTGGCTCTCGCTGCTGCCACTGGATGCGCGCACACGCGTGCGCGCGCTGAGCACGGCGGTGTACGGCGAGGTGGGCATCTACGTGCGGGGCGTGGTCGCGATGGCTGTGCTCACCACAATAACTCTGCTGCTGATCTACAAGCTGGCGGGCCTGCCGGGCGCGGCGGTGCTGGCGCTGATGGGCGGCCTGGCCCAGGTGGTGCCGCTGCTCGGGCCAACCCTGGCGGTGTTGCCCGGCGCGCTGGTGGCGCTGGGCCAGGGGCAGCCGGTGGCGGCAGGCGTGTTGGCCGCCGCCATGGTTGCGCTGACGCTGCTGCGCTTGTGGGTGGCGCCGCACCTGCTGCGGCGCGGGATCGGCGTGAACCCGGTGCTGGTGGTGGTGCTGATCATGGCGCTGGCGGAGCTTGGCGGCGTGCCGCTGATCTTGCTGGCGCCGCCGCTTGCCGCCGCGCTGCAGGCCGGCACGCGCGCCATCGTCGAGATCGCAAAGGGCGAGGCGGCGCGACCCCAGTCGGCGCTGGTGAGCGAGCTGGAGCAGCGGCTCGCGGCGGTGGCCGAGACCGCCGCAGGCAGCCCCGAGAACCTGAGGCTGCAAAGCATGGTGGCGCGGGCGCGGGCGCTGCTGGCGGAGGCGCGGCAGGCGGTGTGAGGTGACAGGGTGACAGGGTGACTGGGTGACAGGGTGACTGGGTGACTGGGTGACTGGGTGACCGGGTGAGCGCTGTCCCAGAATGGCGGTGGGAGGCCGTTCTACAGTGCAGACGGGAGGTTTCGGCATTGCGCCGGAACCTCCTTTTTTCGTCAGGAAGCGGGGAGGTTGCCGTCCTCTAAGCGGGGGCGGCGGCGGAGTAGACTGGCCTCAGAGACAACCGGCACCTGTAACGCCGAGAGGAGGCCAGCGATGACCCAGCCGATGATCGCCTTCGCGCCCACCGCCTACAGCCACCCTGCAACCGCCGCCGCGCCGAGCGACCCGCGCCTGATTGAGCTTGGTAGCCTGGCGCGCCGTGCCCTCAGCGAGAGCAGGCGCTTCTACCGCCACGAGGAGTACGACCCCAGCTTCGCCTACGAGCTGTTCCGCCGTGCCCTGGTGGAGCGCGACGAGGCCGCCTGGGGCCAGCTGTTCGAGCAGTACACGCCCCTGGTGGAGCACTGGGTGCGCCGCACCGGCGCCTTCACCGTAAGCGGCGAGACCAGCGACTTCTTTGTGAGCGCGGCCTTCACGCGCTTCTGGCGCGCGCTGCCCGCCGAGCGCTTCGCCTCGTTCCCGACGCTGGCCTCGCTGCTGAACTACCTGCGCCGCTGCGCCACCTGCGTGGTGATCGACAGCGCCCGCTCGCACTCGTACGCCGACATCCTGCCCGAGGAGAGCGTGAACTGGAATAACCAGCGCCTGGGCCACGCCGACGAGGAGGCCACCGAGCGCGTGGCCCGCGCCGAGTTCTGGCACCTGGTAGACGCGCTGCTCACCAACGAGGCCGAGCGCGTGATCGTGCGCAGCTCCTTCCTGCTCGGTATGAAGCCCGGCGATATCTACGCCAAGTGGGGCGCGCTGTTCAGCGGCGTGGAGGAGGTCTACACGCTGAAGCGCGGCGTGCTGGCGCGGCTGCGCAAGAGCCCGGAGCTGCGGGGATTGTATTGATGGCAGGGTGACAGGGAGACAGGGAGACAGGGAGACAAGGAGACAAGGAGACAGGGAGACAAGGAGACAGGGAGACAGGGAGACAAGGAGACAAGGAGACCCCTATCGGTAATGATGGGGGTCTGCTGATTCTTGGGGTATGTGTAGCGGCGTGACGGCTAGTGCAACAACGAGGCTTGTCCACGTCGTGCATCAGAACGCCAGCGCCATGTCACCCTGAGCGGAGCCGAAGGCGCAGCGAAGGGTCTTTCTGAGGCACTTGGAGAACCTGGAGCAGGTGCTTCGCGGAGTTCACTCTCGAGCGAAGTGAAGGGTTCAGCATTACAACTCTCGTTGTAGTACTGCGAATCAGCTCACGCCGCTGCATCGAGGCTCCCAAGGGGCAGAGCCTCGCGGCTCAGAACGATCTGGCCTTGCTGCTGGCGGCGCCGAGCCAGCTCACGCCGGGCTTCCAGCGTCTCCGCGAGGGCATCGAGGAGATTCTCACGGGACTCCGCCAGGGTGGCGCCCTGCGTGGCCACACCCTCCAGCTCCTCGATCCAGGCCATGATTCCGCCGTCTACTTGCGCAAATACTGCTGTCAGGTGCATCACATACGTCTTTCTGACTGTGCCGGCAGTATAGCACCGGGAGTGCGGCAATGGTCCGTAGGGTGGAGGCACAAGGCCGCACACCGCGCTTTTTATCCACAGATGACACAGATTTCCGGCCCATGTGCCGCCGCACCAGGGCATGTGCGGGCCGCATTCGTGTCCTTCGCGGCTATTCGCGCCGTTCGTGGTCCAGACGGCTCTGGTACGTCCTTTAGCTCGGGGGCTTTACTGAAGCCTCGTCGATCGCCGCGATGAGCCGCTGCGTCTCCTCAACGACTGCCGACGCCCCGGCGCCGTAGGGCGCGAAGCTGTGCAAGGCCGCCTCGGCGTAGCGCCGCGCCCGAACGAGCTGTTGAGCATTGTACAGAGCCAGCGCGACATTGAACTGTGCCTGGCCGGCACCGTAGTGATTGTTGGCGCCTTTCTGCAGCCGGATCGAGTCATCGTAGTGCTCCAGGGCGCGCTCCAGTTCTCCAGCTCGTTGGTAGACGTTGCCGATCTGGTTGTGCGTGATCGCAAGCTCATTCACAGCGTTGCTGGGAAAGAGCTTGAGCGCCGCAAAGTAGTGACTCAGGGCTTTGTCCAGCAGCTCGACTAGCTGTTCATTTGGGGCGCTTTTCTTCTGCGCCTCATTGAAGCGCCCGAGAGCTAAGCCGCCCAGGTTTCGCTCGCCCTGTCCACGACCGAGCCCATCGCTCTCCGGGCGTAATTCCAGGCTTCGCGTGTACCATTGCTCAGCTTTGTCGAAATCGCGTAGAGCCTCCAAAGTCTCATAGACTATTCCAAGATTATTGGCACAGGCGGCCATTGCGGCCTGATCGCCGATCAGCTCAGCGAGCCGGAGCGACTCTTCGTAGGCTGGCATACAGCTCGCTTCGCCACGCTCGCACGCGATCTGGCCAAGCCCGTGGAGCGAGGCGGCGAGGGTACGAATGCGGTTACGCTCCAGGCTATCAAGCGCTGCTGGCGGCTTTACCAGCGCCGCTTTGGCATTCAGATGATCAACCTCGACACATCGGCGCTGAAGGTCTTCGGCCCTGGCCCAGTCGCGCTCTTCTCGCGCAAGTCGGACCCGATAGTCAATCACCAGGCTCCAATGTTCATCTCGCCCTGGCAGCGGTCCGTCGTCGGGGCCGCAGAAGTCGGGCACAAGCTCCTGCACCAGCCGCGCCCACTCCACTCGGCGGCCGGTCTGATCGTAGAGGATGCCCAGCCCCTGCATACAGCTGGTCACCACATCCCACCAGCTGTTGGCCCGCGCCAGTCGGCGGGCGTGGAGCAGGTTGTCCTCCTCTGCTGCTAGCGCGCTGATCACCTGGCGGTTCCCAGCGCCATGCTGATTGTGGTAGTAGTCTCCAAGTGCGCCCAGCGCCTCCGCATAGGCCCGCTGCACGCGCAGCGCGCTCGGGCCGTTCGAGGCGTGCGGCGGCGGGAACTCGGCGT
>ENA-ORBV01004825-ORBV01004825.1-microbial-mat-metagenome-genome-assembly--contig:-NODE-4825-length-25472-cov-8.904233_pt1 | contig 25472 bp, 13 predicted proteins | sample MGYA00237777_ERZ505514 | MGnify/ENA primary metagenome ERZ505514 (study PRJEB26160, sample SAMN06269048) | microbial mat metagenome | isolation source: Oligotrophic lake microbial mat | place... | reverse complement strand
CTCCAGTACCCGCTCTGTGACCTGCCGCGAGATGAAGAACATCCTGGCGCGGTTGGTCTGGCTTCCGAGCTTGACCTCGGCGAAGGGATTCTCGGCGAGCATCTTCCACTTCACCGCCCGCTTGAAGATTTGCCGGGCGGTCTTCACCCGCTTGGTGATGGTGGGCTCGGCGAGCCTCTGGTCGTCCTTGAGCCAGCGCCGCCACTTCTCGCCGTCGAGCAGCGTGATGTCCGTCAGCGGCTTAGACGTGCCGAAGTACTCCTCCAGCGACCGCCGCGTCTGCTGGTAGGTCACGGCGGTTTGCGGCTTCACGCTGAGGGTGGCGAAGTACGTGTCAATCAGCTGCGAGAGTCCCCGACTGGTCCGCTCCCGCGGCGTCACGAGGCCCGCGCGGGCGAGCTTGGCGTGGAGGGCGTCGTCGATCGCCCCGACCCACTGCGCCGTTGCGTGGTCGATCGTCGTGGCGGTGGCGGTCGCCGTGGCGAGGGTCTCCACCTTCGTTCGCACCGCCTCGGCCTGCGTCACCTCGACCTTGCCCAGATGGACGGTGCGGCGTTCGCCGTTCACCATAACGATGATGCGCTTGCGGCCGTCGGGATCTCTGGCGATGCTGGCCACGTGAACAAGGGCTCCTTACTACTGCACGACTGAAGGGCCAGCATTCCCGGCAGGGAAGGCATGTGCCGGCGGCGGGGACGCTTTGGAGCGGTCGATGAACTTCACGAGGTCGCGGGTGTCGTACCTGACAGCGCGGCCGATCCGCACGCAGGGGATCACGCCCCGCGAGGTGAGTCCCCAAAGCGTCCGTGTCGAGATCGACATCGCCGCCGCCGCTGACTTGGCGGAGAGCAGCATCGTGGGCGGTCGGGGCGGCGAGCCGGAGCCCGGCAGCAGCGGGGAGCTGTTGGCGATCATCGCGCACTCCCGTCCCGCTGCTGGCCGCGGCAGCACTTGCACGGCCGTCGCCCGCCGGCCTCGCTGACCGACCCACGGCGGAGGTTCTTCTCGCGGATGGCCGCCGCCCATCGGCAGCCCATCTCATGGAACACGCGGCGGGCCGCCGACCAGATGCACGTTGAGTTGTTAGTCATGGTTTACCTCGGGTTTGCGGGGGGTGCGGTGGGTTGCGGTACTCGTCCTAACCCCTCTATGTGTGCGTGTCACACGGGAATTTCAGTGTTCCCGCACGTGGGGGGATATGGAGACCCCCCGCAATGCCCCGCACCCCCCGCAGATTCGACCTGCGTGTCGCTTGGGATCACCCGGTAGAGCGGCTTCTTGCTGTGCGAGTCCTTGCCGACGTCCTCCAGTCGCCATGCGCCGAAGATGGAACCGGCGTGCTTGCGCACCGCCTTTCCCAGCCGCGTGGAGAACGAAGCCTTCTGCGCCAGCGCATCGGCGAGCCGGCCCGGCAGAGATTGCCGCAGCCGATCGCCATTCTCGATCGCGGTAATCACCTCGGCGCAGCTGAACTTCACCCTGCCCGGGAACGTGTCCGCCAGTGCGACCACGAACGCCTGCCATTCGCCCCGCTCGGTGTCGGTGTGGTCGCGGAACTCGCGCTGGTTGTCGAGGAAGCCGACGACTCCGGCAGTCTCCAGCACCCCGCCCACGACGCGGGTCCAGTCCTCGAACGAGCCCATCGGGCGCACCTTCGGGGCGGGGCAGCCGCGCGCCCACCATGACCGGCAGATCGTGATCGCAGCCTGCTGGAGCCGGACTCGATTCTGAACAGCCCACTCCGGCAGCGGATGGAGGAATCCCGTCCGCTCCTCGGGCCTCTCCACGCCCGCATCCTGCAGGACCAGATACGTGCGCCGCGCGAGGTCCGGCCCGAGCGTCAGGCCGTTGCCGGTGATCGCCCATGCGCACCGCACGGGGAGTTGCACCTGCTTGTTCACGCCCAACAATCGATTGTCGAAGATTGGCGATGTGACCGCGTTAGACCAGACCCCTGATTCCACGAAGCCGGAGGCGTTGTCGAACGCCACGACCTCTCGGCCTTCAAGCAAGATCGCGGTAAGAGCCTTGGCGAACTCGTCCTGCTTCTCGGGGATCGCGCTCATCGCGGGCTCGCGCCCGGTCGCCACGATCACCGCCACGCGAAGTAGCAGAGACTTGCCGGTCCCTTGCTTTGAGAGCGCGTCGAAAGCGCAGATGGGGAGTGACCCGGCGATCGCCGGTCGAAGGATCGGCGAGAACATAAACGCGAAGAAGTTCGCTCGGCTCGCGAGGTCCGTGAATCGAAAGTCGTGAACCAGTTCGTCAAGGAGATCGATGGCCGCCTGGACCTCTGTGCTGGTCGGAGACTCGCGCACGGCAAACGATTCCGATCCCTCATACTCTGTCAACAGAAGCATCGATGCCGCGTCGTAGCCTGGCTGCCAGAGAACGGAGCCGTCGGGCCGAATGCGCGGGGCTGAGACGATGCCGTGCAGCGGAGGGAACCGCCACGCAGGCAGCGCGAGGATGTTCTTCGCGACGGCGACGGGCGGCCTGACGGCTAGCCAACTGTCGCCGTTGGGCGTGACGAAGTCCGCCGCCCGCGTCATCATTTCGATCATGTGGTCGACGCCGACCACTTGAATGAGCGAGCGGCCGGTGATCTCGTCCTTGCGGACCCTGACGATGTCTGAGCCGCGCTGGAAGATCGCCGGCACCTTGTTCATTGTCTCAAGCGCGGCCACGGCGTCGGCGGTCTCGTCTCGAAGCTGGCGGATGTTGACAATGACCGCCTGGAGTCGCGGGCCGCCGAAGAAGGACTTTCGCTTGGACAGAACGTCAGCGACGGTCATCTCGCCGTACGTCTTGCCGTCGCCGCCGCGAGTCTCGTCCCACTTCGGCCGCATGAGCTTTGAGCGGCGGAAGAGGCCGTCAATGCGAGTTGCATGCGGCCCGCACCAGAACGCGAGGTCATTCACCACGGCCCAATCGGCGCGGGAGTGATCGCCCGCGAACGGTGCGAGGTCGCCGTCGTCGAACAGAGCCCCGAACTTTTTCCCGTTCTTCGCGGCGCGGGCCGAGGCGAGAAGATCGTCGTCGCTCCCCACGAAGCCGCCGCCTGACTGCTCATCGTCGAACACCGCGCCGACCGGCGCGACGGGGTCAACGTCCTCTTGGACAAGTACGGACTCGATGTCATCCAGCAGATAGCGAGGCCCATCGGCCAGAAGAAGAGTGACCGGGACCACCTCGCGCTTGCGGTTGAATGTGCCCGGGATCCGGAGGATCCGGGCGAGGTCGCCGACATTGTCGTTCTCCCACCCGCCGACCGACCTCGCCGCGGCTGCCAGCGTCTTCTGGAACCGTGCCCCGATCTGTGTCGCGTGCAAATGGTCCTCGGGCTTCTCGAAGACGAACGGCTCCCCGAGAAGCCAGTGCGGCTGCAATCCATGCCCAGAATGCACGATCAGCGTCGGCTTGATGCCAACTACCTCAATGACGCGCCGAGCCGATTCCTGATCGGGCGGCAGGTTCGTCTTCTTATGGACTCCGTCGGCGATATCGATGTCGCCGTGGACCCCCAGGATTGCGCTGGCCATCGCAGCGGACCCTCGCTTTCCCCTCTCCGGCGGGTTGCGGATCGGAGTCGTGCGGAAATACACATCTCCCTTACCCGCTTGCTGGATCGCCCACGCCGCGGCGTCAGTGGGCGTGGTGTGAAAGGCGTGCACCTTTTCATTCGGAGTGAACCGTGACACGCCCACGTGGTGCCCGTGCAGCAGGTCGTGACCGAAGACCGACTCGAAGAACGCGGAGACAGCGGTGGAAGTCATTCCCTGACCTCCTTGTTGTCGTGACTCGCACCGTTGCGGCACGTCGTCGTGAGCGCGATTCGAGCCGCAACCACTTCGAACATCAAGCGTCGGCCCGCGCGAATGCACGGGAGACGCCCTTGCGATGCCTCACGCGAAAGCCACCGAGTCGGCAACCCGGTAGATCGCGCCAACGCTGCCAAGCTAATGAACCGAGGAATGCTTTCCATGCCACGTGATACGCGGCGCAATCACGGCTTCCCGGCATCGAGCTCGCCAAATCACTCCGTGTAGGTCCGTGTAGGTCCGTGTAGGTCTACGAAGGTGTGTATCGAGCGACTCAGACTAAGTTCGCGCACTCCTCTGGATACTCTGTGCGCAGATCTGCCCGTTGATAGAAGCGGAGACGGCGGGCACAGCCCGTCACCCAGCCTCGCCGCTTCGCCATGGCAGCGACCCTGTCGGGGCGGAGGCCCGTCTTGTCCATGGTTTCGGCGGACGAGATCCAGATGACTGGATCGAGGTAATCTGAATCCGCCTCCTTACCCGATTCGCCCGTGACTTCGTCCCTGATGGAAGCGCCATATGGCGAAGGCCCAGAGGAGGAGCCTGTACGCACAGTCAACCCTCGTGCCTGGGCGGGTAGGACTTTGCGACGCTCGCGCGAGAGTCGCTCACTCAAGTCGTCGAGTTCACGCGCCGTTGGCAGGTCGTTCCACATCTCCATGATGCTATGGATCGAATGACTGTTCCCTTTGCTGGGCTTTGTGCCGGGAAGCACTTCTCGAACTCGCCTGGCTAAGTTAGTGGGCAAAGGATCAATTCTGGACAGTTCCTGCAGTCGGCCGTTGTCATCGATGTGCCACACGAGTTCATCCGCGAGCATGGCTACCGCGCGAAGGTGGGAGTCCGGTCGAATCCGAAAGCGATCGTGTTGCCACCAATACCCGATCACGTCGTCAGTGGGTTCGTAAAGGTCAGCAGCCTGGACGCACTGAAGCCGAAGTGGCTCTTTAAGGTCTTGTCGGCACCGCATCAGGCGCGCCGTTGTATCGGCGACTTGGTCAAAGCCGTGGTCCCATTGACCCCACTGCAACTTCGCCACCTTCGCGGTGTGGCCGATCGATACCGATCTGTTCTTGACAAACTTGAACTCAAGAACTTCTTCGGGGTGCGCCCACGTTTCAGTTCCGCGAATCCAGAGCACGAGTTCCTGTGCTGCGCGCAAGCAATCGCTGGCCAGCATGTATGCACGCACGATCGGCCACCTACGGTCATGATCCGCGTGAGCACGCCTTTGCTCCGCACTCATCCGTTGAGGCTTAGGCGACACCTTCTGCTTGTCATCCCGGACGGAACGACCTTCCTTGGCCATGAGCATCGCCCTTCGCGGGACTTGCCCGACGAGGTAACAGAACCCCGCCCCCCGAACAGCCAGCCCCGCACGGTAGACTTGGCGGATGCCATCCTCCGGCGCCCGGGGCATCATCCGGGGAGCTTTTCCGCCGCTTACGGCCTGACGATCACCGAGGAGCACCGCCCCGGCGGCGGCGTCGGAAGAAAACGTGTACGTCTTTCCCGCGGACCGGATGAAGCCGTCCTTTCGGAGACGGGCCGTGTGGAAGAGGGGTCCGATCGGATGGGTGTTTCGAACCGGGCATGATTTCGGGGGCCGTTAGCGCCGCTTTCAGGGCCGAGAGAGCGGGAATTGCCGCCCCCGCGACCCCCAGAGGCGGCTGAACGGGCCAGTGCTAAACAGGCGGATCGAACTCAGCGGCGAGACGCCGTTGCCGTGCACGAAAAGGGAGATGATTCTGAGTCACGCCTTGAGGTCGCGTCGATGACGCAGTCTGGCGGTCGTGTCCTCATCGGTCCACACAAACCGCTTCAACAGCTTCCGCAGATCAGGATTGACCTGGTCGGCCTCCTCCCATGCCGCCTTGAGCTGCGCCGCGCTGAGCGTGCTCAGGTCGTTCCACCACTTGGTTGCTCGCAGAGCCGCTTCGAGCTCCGCAGCTTCCTCGGGCTCCTCGCCCTTGCGGGGGAACATCACCTTATCGACCTGCTTGATCACGACTTCCTTCTCGCGGCCAGCAACCAGCTCCAGCCCTTCCCGTTTGGCCACATCGATGATCGCCTGTCGCACCTCGTCGATCTGTTCCTCCAAGTCCCCCTGCTCGCCACGCAGCTCCTGGCGTTAGGATTCCAGTTTGGCCCACCGATCCACCAACTTGACGGCTGGCTCCTTGGTCAACTTGTTCTCGGGCATGACCCGGACCTGGTAGAGGTGCTTGCGCGCAGGGCAGACCTCCTCGTAGTCGCAGTAGGCGCAGAGCGGTCCCTCACTGGTCGGGAATCCGTTCTCCTCCTGATCGCGGCGTTCGATGTCTTTGATCGTGGCGATGGCGCACGCTTTCAGCGACTTGAGCTGCTCGGGCGTCCGCGTGGACACAATAGAATGGTCGAACTGCAGGAAGTGCCAAACCAGTTCGACGCGCTTGACCCCCTTCCACCTCCGCCGCACGCCAATCTCGTAGTACGCGAGCTGCGGGTTGGCGTCCATGTCCTGCTGCGTTGGCAGCCGGCTGTTGGTCTTGTAGTCGTGGATTTGCCAGATGCCGTCGGCCGTCTTGGCGAGGCGGTCGATGTAGCCGACCATCCCGTACTTCTCAGCGTCGTCCAACGGAAAGCGGATCATCTGCTCCAGCCCCACCACGACTGCCTGGTCGAAAGGGTGGAATCGCCGGTAGTACTGCTCGACACACCGCCAGCCCAGTTTCTGATAGTCGGCACCGGTCATCTCTCTGTCGTGGATCACGATGTCTTTGGTCCACTGCTCTTTCCAGGCGGCGTCGAACCGCTCCTTCAGCGCCTCAGGGGTCGGCACAATGCCCTTGCCCACGCGCTCGTACAGGTATTCGAGGCAATCGTGGGCGCGGGAGCCCATGAACGTCGCGATCTGCTCAGGAGCGTCTTCGAGCTCTACCTTGGCGATGTATTTGTAGTAGAACTTCCGCGGGCACTGGCGGAATGCTTCGATCTTGCTGTGCGAGTAGGTCGACATCGTGTTCTCTTATTCAGTGAGCGTACGGCAGTGGACAGAGCTCCGAACGCCGGTTCATAGCGATGCAGCATTCGACGGTTCTACTGACGGGGGTTCAAGGCTGATCCGTAGCTCACTCATGGCCTCATCGACCAGTTCGCGGGACATGTGCGTCAGCAGGTACTCCAGTAGCTCATCCTGCCGCGGCTGTCCAAGGACCATTCGGTACACGGCGAGGGACTTGCGAAGGTACTCGAGCCGGTTCGTGTCCTGCGAGAGCGGGAGGGAAGGTACATACCGCTCGATCGAGACCCCGCCCGGTGGCCTGTACACCCAGAACGGCTTGAGCTCGTTGCCACCGCCCGCTTGTTCACGCTCCGCCATCGCAACGACCATGCCCCACGGATCATGCAGCTCCGGCGTGGCACGCTGAGGACCGTACTGCATGGCCATATTCTTGCGAATCGCGTGACCCATGAACCGGTGAACCCGTCCCTCTCTTTGCTCCAGGTCCACGGGATTCGAGGGGAGATTCCAGTGCACAATGGCGTGGCAGTAGTGGTGGAAGTCGAGGCCCTCCTGGCCGACGGATGTGCTGGCCAGCACGAACGGCCAGAACGGCGAGTTGAACGCGGCGCGAACCTTGTCAGACCGCGTGGATTCACCAAGCTCGTCCTTGCTGTCCTGCCCGAAGCGAGCGGCGAAGCGGGACGAGATGCCTGCTGATTCGAGCTCGACACGATCTGCCGCGGACGACAATCGGATGTTGTCGGCCCGTACCGTTGACGCTCTCAGAGACAGGGCCAGCGTCATCGCGGACGCGATGTCCGCGGTTGCCTTCACCGCCGCCAGCGACGACACCCCGAGGCTCTCCCGGAGCGTGTGCACGTACTCGTCAAGCGTCGATTGCAGGCTTCCATCAACGGCGTACTCCAAGGCACGAAGCCAGTAGGGCTCGGCAGCATTCATGCCGCGGACCAGGGCGATGGCATCCGGCAGATTGAACAGGTTGCGGAATCGCCAGCCGACGCTGGCCGCCGCGAGACGGATGCTCGGGTCCGTAAGCAGCTCGGGCTCCGGCCGACCGCGCACAAAGCTTCGCAGTGCTGCGACGCCGGGCCCAGCCAGCGCAAGGCACGTGAGCACATCGCGAAGGTCTTCGGGCGGTTGTCCAAGCGCGATGCCGCCTTGCACAAGCTGGCGGGCCCTCTCGACATGGTCGAGCCAGCCCTGCTGGTCGGACCCATCCTCCGGGTCGCCGTCTTCCACGGCCTGCCCGCCCTTCCACTCAACCGCGAGTTTCGGACGCTCGAAGAACCGCTTGGTCGCTTGGGGATTGCTGTCTAGGTCCAGGAGCAACGGCGCCGCCCAATACCACGCTTCATCGACCGCCCCTTCCCTCGCGTGCTTGGCGATGACTCTCGCAAGAGATGGTTCCAACGCGGCCCGTGCTCGCGCACGCATCTCAAGAATCGTCGGGAGCACGTCGTCTTGACGTCGGTTGGTCGCTGCGGGATCAAATGCTCCCGCGATCATCGTGCTCGGGTACATCAACGCGAGTACGGGCATCCCGGTGTAGCGACCATCCGACCTGCTGAACTGAAGCAGCTGCGTGATTCGCTTGCGTTCGCCGTCGGCCGAGGGTGCACGGACATTCCGGTCGTAGAGCTCCATCGCACGCCGCTCGGCCTCGTAGCTGAGCATGGCCGCGATGACCTTCGGTACGACCTTCCAGGAGGAGAACACCAGCCGCTTGGTTGTCGCTGCGACAGCTACCTCCGAGAATGCACCCCCCGCCTGGTAGTACGGCAGGGAGGGTGGCAACCACAGGAGCTTCCACTGACCCTTGTCGACCGTGTCATGCGTCAGGCCGCGGAGCCGAGCGTTCGCTGGGTCAATGCGGCGGTAGGAACGCACGTCATCCCAGTTCAGCATCATGCCCGTGCCGCTCGCCACCGAGTCCAGAAGCTCCTTGGTCGCCAGCTTGGCCGCGGCGGTCTTGAAGCTCTTCTTCAGCTCGTACTCATCCATGAAGTTCAGCAGGAACGGCGAGGACTTCCAGTACTCGAGCAGGTCACCCTGGTCGAGCGAGCGGGACAGCCGTGCCGCCACGACGTACTGCCGCACGTCGCTCTCGCGCAGCTCGATGCCCCCCATCGCTTTGGATTCGAGCATGCCGCTGCGGTCGTCTGTTACCGCCAGCTTCTCAGTCCTGGCAATGACCGCAGCCAGTCGAGCGCGGATCTGATCCCGCAGGCCGCAAAGCTGCGGCAAGGTCGCCTTGCTCAGCCCGAGCAAGCGCGACCGGTATTCGTCCAGCAGCTTCTTGAGTGCCGCCACAGCCTCGGGCTTGTGGCGCACAAGAAACGCGTAGGTCGCCAAGAAGTCCTGGTAATGGTCGTTGCTGCCGGAATCGACCTCGTGCTGCATCGTGTACATCTTGTACGGGGTCGCCGAGAGCAGCAGCACTCGTACCTCTTCCCCACGCTCTTGGTCGGCGTAGTCGAACAACTCCCGGGCCAGCTCGGCTTCATCGGTTGCATCCGTCAGGAGGTGCTTGAACCGCTGGAACTCGTCGAGGATCACCAGGTCAGGTCGCAGCGCTCGGATGCACACGCGACCGAGCACCCGCCTGAGCTCCGCGATGCACGCCCACCGCTCGTTCCACACGTCGTCGGTGACCTGGGCATCCGAACGCTGGAAGTGCTTGCACAGCGCCAGGAACCTTGCCCGCAATCCACGACCCCCGGCCGCCAATTCGCGGGTATCCAGTTCCTTGAGGAAGGCATCCCTCAACTGCGGGTCGATGGTGTAGCCCGAGCCGGGCTTGACCAGGAAGTAGTCGATCATGTCGCGGAATCGCTTGGCGCCTTTGCCTACGCGCAGAACATTGGTTGCCTCGGTGTATGGGAGCTGCCAGCGGTCCCTCAGAAGATGGAACAGCAGCGCTCTCTCCTCCGCCACGCCGGTGCCGCCATCGGCCGCAAGCGAAGTGCCGGGCGTCATCGACACGTAGTTCACGCGACGCTCCGACAGCTGCTGGAGCTGGATCGGAAGGAGCGTGGCTCGGGTGGCCATCGCAAAGTCCTGGCTCCCCTTGGGCCGCAGGCGGTTGATGTTTTGCCGTGCGATCTCGGAGTTCGAGCACACATACACGATGTCGATGCGGTCCACCCGATCCCACAGATGGTCCACCGCCTTGGCGATTACGCCTCGGGCCACCATGGTCTTGCCCAGACCGACCTCGTCAGCGACCAAGAACCGCCGGGTGCTGTCCGGGTCTGTGAACAGCCGTCGATAGGCGTACTCGACCGTCCGTCGCTGGAACCTCTTGAGGTCTCGAAGCGCCACCTCGGGGTCGGGTCGTTGTTCCTGAACCGTCTTCATCGGGATGCCGCCTTGCTGCTGCGCATTTCCTGGCACACGCGGCTGATCGGTCCCAAGATGGAATCCAGGGCCGGGGGAACGATTTGTTGCCCCTCGGGCGTGCGACGCAGCTCATCGATGAGTCGCTGAACTTGCTCGACCCGTTCAGGGCTGCGATCCACGGCGCGCAGCAACTGCTCCAACAAGGGCGTCCATTCGCCATCGGCAGACCATGATGCCCCGTTGCCAGCGGGCTTCCGCAGCTCCTGAAACATGGCCTCCGGATCGTCAGCCAGCAGGAGCAGCAGATACCGCAGGAGCGTCTTTGAGTCCTTGAGCAGGCTCCGTAGCACACGTTCCTTGCGATCGGCTGGAGCACCGTCGAGCGGGACGTTGACCACAAACGCGCAGCACTTCTCCACCGTGCCGACGCGAGCGGTCGCCTCAAAGGCGAAGAACGACGTGATCGACTCCTCGGCTCGCTCCCCAAAGTCCGCTGCCACGGGCGTCCCCGTGGGAATGACCACCATATCGCCGGCCGACAGCGAGACCGGCCGACAACGCAGTCTGACCCGAGAGTCCACGATCACGGGCTCGTCGCACCGCAGTTCGATCCCGAAACCGGTTCCGACGGGTCTGATCTTGGCCCGCCATGGCAGCGAGGCGATTGCGACACGCGCGAGGTCCACGAGCGATTCGGCTTCCTTGGAATCCTTATCCGTGACCACCGCGGACTCGCCGGGCTCAAAGCGTGTGAGCAGAGGCCACAGGCCGGTGGCGAGATCCTCTCGCCCCAGCATTGCGTTCACCCCCAGGGACTTGCGCGGGCCAACCAACTCCACCAGAAACTCCACGTTCGACTCGAACGCCGCAGAGGTCGCGTTGGCGGAGCCGACCCAGATATGCGAGTTGTGCCCGTTATCCAGGACAAACACCTTTGCGTGCAACCCGCTCAACGCATTGTCACCTGACACTGCCGCTGCAGCGGGGTCAGCGCCACGCAAGTCTTCCGTCTCGTCCTTGAGCGTGTAGCACGTCCAGCCCGACTTGAGCATCGCGGGGTCGAGTTCCCGGAGCGATTCCGGCCGCGACACCAGGAATCTGGTGTCGGGGGATTCTCCGAACCTACTGAGAAACTCGGCGCTGAGGAAGGGTGAGACCACCAACGCTTTGGATGCGGACTGTGGAAACGGCCGGGGCGATCGCCCGGTGAGGCCGAGCGGGTGAAACGCTACGGAGGTCAGGGGTGCGGGCACTTCCCATTGGACCTTGGCGATCTCCGACACAATGAGCGAAAGGTCTGTCTGCCCTTGGGCTGTGAACTCGCGCGGGTGTACCCGCATGCCCGGCAGCGCCTCAAGGAACTGCACGAGCGGACGGTTCACCGAGAGCCCACGTTCCCGGTCCTTCACGATCCCGTCAAGGGCCGCCACCGCGTCCCACGAGCGGTCGAAAGTCAGGTTCCGCGTCAGGCACAGCAGGCGGTATCGCGGAGCCTGTGAGCCGTCGAGATACCGGAGCACCCAGACCTTCGGGTGAAACACCCCTCGGCGCTTCTGACGGGCCGCTGGCGCAAGGACCTGCACAACCGACTGCTCGAGGTACGTCAGAAGTCGCTGGTGGGCGGGAGGGACGCATATCTGACCCGCCTGGCAGAAGATGTGCACACGGTCCGCGCACCGTCGGAGCGATTCCAGCAGTTCCAGAGGGTTCAGGCCGGACAATGACGGATCGCCGGCCAACTCTCCCTCGGCATCCTGCCAATCGAACATCGCCATCGCCAGAGGCGCGGTCAGCAGCGCCATGAGATCGAGCGAGAACGTCGTTCCGATCGCGCAATCGAAGCGACAGCCCAGCGGCGGGCGAAGCAGCTGCAGCAGCGTCTGCCTGTCTTTGGGCTCAAGCATGAGCACCCGCCTCCCCGGCGAGCAGGCCACGCAGGATGTCGTTGAGGATCACCCGAGACTGCCCCCAGCGGTAGTCCATCCTGAACACGCCGGCGTCGCCCTGCCACAGGTCCCGGCCGCGGCGGTTCTCGCGGATCAGGCGGGCCCGCGGGCCCTTAAGCTGCTCCTCCCGGTCCCTCAGCAGAGTGCCGATCTCGGACGACTCAAGCTTCTGGGCGGCCAGATCCGGACTGAGAACCAGAGAGAGCCAGCGTTCTGCGAACTGCTGGGTCGGTGCGGGCAAACGGGGGTTGAGGGAGCGGACCAAGGACCAGAAGTCGGACCGGTCCCATCCCTCCAGGACCGTGCGTTCGCGGCCCATGGCCTCCGACCATTCTTCGAGCGTGTCCCGAAGCTGTGACACCAGATGGCTGTCCTCTTTCTTCAGCTTGGCAACGTGCAACGCGTACGCGATTGCACCGCCCCAGACGCACAGAGAGAACGCGCTCGCGTGATCAACGATTCGGCGGAGAGGAGCCGGGAACGACGCCGACAGCTCGTGCTCCCACAGGAAGGGCACCGCCGACTCCGTCTTCGCATTCCGCACCAGAAAGCCCAGCGCCGATGCAGGAGCAGACTGGCCGATTCGGTCCTTCAGAAACTCCGCCTCGGGGTAGGTGAGCTCGATCGACGTCTCCCTCAAAACCCCACTGGGAGCAGGCGGCAAGCCGGGATGCCACTGGCCAGACCGCTTCGATACCGGCTCCTTGTCATCCGTCATCAGTTCCGCCGCTCCGCCCATGCCACCCCGGGCGATCCAGCGGCAGTACTGGTCGATCGAACCATCAAACAGCCGTATCTGCCACAACTTCAGCCCCCGCCAGTACACACTGCTGGGCATCCGCTTGAGGGACCCTTTCGCTTCGCTGCCGATGACGCCGACTTTGGCCCCACCCTTCAGCAGCGCCTCCATCAGGCGAGTCTCGTCGTATCGCACCCACGCGGCAACGTCCGTGGGGGATCCCTTTCGCCGCTCGCTCCCCTTCATCACCCAGGGGACGAGCAGAAAGTATTTCGCGCGGGTCTGGATCGTTGACGTGCCCGGGAAGAGGGCGTCGGCCAACGCGTCGCGGATCGGCGCGAACCCCAACTCATCAACCGTGCTCTTCTCGCGGAACAGATCGATCACCTGCATCGCACGTTGGCGATCAGATTCGGCAAAGTCGAGCCATGAGAGTGATGACGGCATGGGAAGTGCTCAAGACAAAGGGAGATGACACGGTGTCGGCGGGTCATGACTCAGGCCTTTGTCGTCTTCCGATACACCTCGTCGAGAGTCTGACCCTTCCCGTTCTTCCACTCGATCCAACCGTACGCGCTGCCACCGCTCACGATGGCAGCCGCCGCACTCGGTGTCGTGAATACCCAGTCCCGCTCGAACCTGTATCCACCCTTCGTCGCCGTCAGCACGCCCGAACCAACGAGTTCTTCTCGCCGCGGCTCAATGGCGTCGTGCGACGACAAGGCAGTATCACGCCGGGCCAGCGAGCCCTTCAAAACGACGAATCCCTCTTCGTTATAGACACCGCGAGCATCGGCACCGCCCCGCTTGCAGTAGAACACGTCGCGTTCTTCAGTGGTCTTGCTCACCGCTGGCTCAAAGATCGGGAATCCCAACGTGCTGAGCAGTACCTCCGCCGTCTCGAACACCTCGGCCACATCGGCTCGCATCCACTCGGGCACATTGGGCTCGCTGCCGGCATTCCCATTCTCCAGGTCATATCGCCCGGATCGCTTAGCGCGGTCGATCGACCACCACTCGAGCAACTTCCCATGCGCCTTGGTGAAGCTCCCAGTCCGCGACACTAGAGCGACTCCGATGTTCCAAAAGTCTTTGGTGGTATTGTGCTGTTTGAATCGCACCGCGCAATCCTCTGCCTCGCCCACATAGGCCATCGGAAGCCCACCAGCCTCCGACTCACCAAACAAGAAGTACAGACCCACCCCGCAAAGCTCCGGCCTGGTCAGGGCCTCTTCGAGCTTGGCGCGAGGCACAACGACCGCCTGGACGATGCGGGTTGTGATCTCGGCAATGCGCACACCCCGCGGCTCACCGTTGGGGCAGTAGATCTGAATGGTCTTGCCGATTGCCATGTCTTACTCCAATCCGCCAGCCCTCGAAGACCTGTCGCCTGCCACCGCCGACACCGTCCTACTTCACCAAGCTCATCAGCTTGCCGTAGTTATCGACCACGTCGTACTTAACTTGCTTGGAGGTGATCTGGGCGAAGAACTTCCGGGCGCAGTCGATCTTGCGCTGCTCGATTTCCCGGAGCTCCATCGACGACATCGAGCCCTTCGTCTCCGCGACGAAGTAGACGTGCTTCACGCTGTTCTGCTCGAACGCAATGGCCCAGTCAGGGTTGTAGTTGCCGACCGGGGTGGGAATGGAAAAGCCACGCGGGAGCTTGGCGTACACCACCACTTCGGTGCTCGCATCGAGCTCTTCGACAAATGTTCTCTCGTTCTTCGAGTCGGTGAAGACGTAGTCGTAGATGTGGCGATGCGCCTTGAACGCCTTGCCGAAATCACCTTTGGCCTTCTCCTGCGTGAAGATGTCGATCTCGTGAACACCCTCGATCGGGTCGTAGGACAACCTCTCAACGATGACTGTGGCCTTCTGCTCGTTGATCAGCCGCGATGCCTCCGCGATGAATCCTTCTGGGTTCGCCTTGTACTGGGCAAATGTCGCCACGTTGATTCCAGAGAGGATCTTGGCCGACGTGCGGCGAGTCAGGTCAGTCTGCTCGCTGAGCTTGCCGATCAGGTCGTACCGCACCGCCGAGTGAATCGATGCACGATGGGACACAGTCTCCGCCTCGGCAAGTTCAAAGGCGGTTCCTTCGCGGACCTGCTCGATCGTCGCGCCATCTCGTTGCTCACCCCGATGCACCAAGTACTGCAGCGGCGACACCTTGAGGTGCTTGTCCAGCTCTTTAATGCACTTGCCGACCAGCTCCTGCGAGTCAAAGTGCACCGTATAAGCGGCCTTCCGGTTGATCCGCTTCCAGAGCTCCTGGAACTCCTGCCGCTCGAAGTTGGCCCGATTGATCGGGTTAGCCTTCGTTCCTCGTTCATCTTCGAGTGTCGGGAGCTGTGCCTCGCTGAACACGCTGTCGATCAACTTGAACACCTGCTCCGCGTGCGGCTTGAGTTCTGGTGGCAGCTCCGCCACTTTGCCCTGCTGTTTGGCTTCGTGATAGGCCGAACTGATTCGATTGGCGTCGTCGGCGTAGTCGTTCTTCACGAGATAGCGATAGATCTGCTTCGCCATCTGGGGCGTGACTTGGACCGCGCCCTCGGTGGTCTGAATGGTCTTGCCCGTGAAGAACTTCTCGTCGGCGATGCGAGGGCGATCTGAAAGCGACTGGCTGATGTCTTTCTGCAGGCCCGCGACAAAGTCCTTGTAGCTCTCATTGGCAACCACAGTGAGCACGTTGACCTGGTGCACGGTGCTCGGATCATCGTTGCGTTCACCACGGCGAGGCCCATCCGAGAACACCGACAGTCGCATGCCGCGGCCCACCTCTTGCCGGCGCGAGATCGTGTTGTCGCTGTGCTTAAGCGTGCAGATCACGAAGACGTTGGGGTTGTCCCAGCCCTCGCGGAGCGCCGAGTGGGAAAAGATGAACCTCACCGGCTCCTCGAACGAGAGCAATCGCTCCTTGTTACGAAGGATCAGGTCGTAGGCATCAGTGTCATCGCTCTCGCCAGCCGATTCTCCGCGCTTGGCCACGGACGGGTCGACCATTCGTTTGCTCTTGTCGATCGAGAAGTATCCGTCATGGGTCTTCGAGGCAGAAATGCCCTTCACATACTGGGCGTACTTGGAGTCAAACAGCGTCAGCACCTCATCAAGGTGCGCGTTGTACTCCTCCTCAAATATGGCGGCGTACTCGCCAGCCTTCTGCCCGGTCTCGTCGTACTGACGGTACTTGGCCACCTCGTCGATGAAGAACAGTGTCAGGACCTTCACGCCCTGCTCGAACAGCCGCTCCTCCTTCTGGAAGTGCGCATGGATGGCCTCGCGAATCTGGATCCGTCGCAGGGTCGCCTCGCTCACGTCACCTGTTGCCTCGCCTGCCTGAAGTTCGTGGCCGTTGGTGAAGCTCACCGTGTCCGTGCGGGCGTCAATGTCGGCGATCACGAAGCCCTTGTACTGGTCGAGCCCGCCAGACTCGTCGAAAAGATTCTTGTTTTTGCCAAGGATGCGGACGATCCGCTTGATCTGGCCACTCGCGAGCTTGACCTCGATCTCCATCCGGGCCTCGGGCGGTTTGCTCGGCGAAATCAGGATCGATTCGAGGTACAGATAGCTGTTGGTGCCACTCAGGCCCCGGGTCGAGATGCCGCGGACGGCGATCTTCTTGACAAGCTTCTGGTTGTACGCGTCTAGGGCGTCAAGGCGGTGAACCTTGTTGTGGGTCGTCCGGTGCGTGGCTGAGTACCGGAGGATCATCAGCGGGTTGAACTCCTTGAAGGAGTCGAGCGTCTTCTTGCCCTCCATCTTCTGCGGCTCATCCAGGACCAGGATCGGGCGGTTGGCCTTGATCACGTCGATTGGTCTACGGGACTGGAAGTCGTCGAGTTCCTCGTAGATGCGCCGTGCGTCCTTTCCCGTCGCGTTGAACGCCTGGACGTTGATGATCATCACGTTGATCCCGGCGTCTGACGAAAAGCTCTCCAGCTCGTGCAGCCGCTTGCTGTCGTAGATGAACGCCCTCACGCGTTTGTGGTAGTCGGCCAGAAAGTGCTCCGCCGTAATCTCAAAGGACTTGGCAACGCCTTCACGGATCGCGATGCTCGGCACGACGATGATGAACTTGCTCCAGCCAAATCGGCGGTTCAGCTCGTACATCGTCTTGATGTAGCAATAGGTCTTGCCTGTGCCCGTCTCCATCTCGATGTCCAGGTTCACGTCGCAGACGTTCGTCGTGACCAGGGACTCGGACTCGACCAGGTTCTGTCGCCGCTGCACCTTGCGGATGTTGTCGAGCAACGGCACGGTCTTGGCGATATCCTGGTTCCGAAACCCTGAGCCGTAGTCAACGAACTTCAGTACGCCAGCACCTTCGTCGGTGCGACGTCCGGGGTCTATGCGGTACGTCAGTGGCGCGGCGGGCGGCTGGCCTTCAAAGCAATCCACGACGGAATCGACCGCCACCGTCTGGTACGCCTGCTTCTTGAACTTGAGCTTCATGGTCATTGGGGCGTCCTTGGGACGGGGGGTGTGGTCAGAGCGTCTTGACTTCGGTGCCGGGGGAGAGCTGCTTGAAGATCTGCTCGACGTTGATCTTCACGTCGTCGCCGCCGTACCCGGCATCACGGAAGACCGCTCGCAACGGCTTGCGGCTCGCCAGCTCCTTTACGAACTCCTCGTCGATCCCCGAAGCGAAGCAAGCCGCGAGGGCGTTGGTGTCAACGAAGTAGACCGGCTTGCCGCTGATCGTCTCTTTCTTGATCGACAGCGAGAGGTCGACGCCCCAGTCCAGCAGCACCTGAAACAGCAGGTCCTCGTCTGACCGATCCTCCTTGATGTTGTCCACGTGGCCGCCGAGCAGAGCCGGTGTCGCCTTGTCCGGGCGGTAGTACACATCCTTCATGTTCGACGAGTCGACTTTCAGCACGCGAAAGCCGAGGTCGCTGTGCTCACCGAGGAGTGTCGCCTTCTCTCGCAACAGCCCGCCCGCCTTGCGAATGCGCTCTTTCGAGACCGCTGCAATGTTACGGAACCCCAATCTCATCGCTTCGGATCCAACGGCGCACTCCTCAGGAAGCTGCACCATGATGAAGCGATGCTGCGCACCTCCGTTCATCTGCTGTGCCATCAACGCGTGCGCTGATGAGCCTGACCCAGCAAAGAAATCGAGTACGATGCCATCCTTTTCATCACTTGGAAGAAGCGAGAGCATCCGCTGAATCAGTTTGGTTGGCTTCGGATTGTCGAACACCGCCGCGCCAAACAGCTGCTTCAACTCTGCACCACCCTCATCAGTTGTTCCGGACTCTTCATATTTCCAAATATCGATGGGTACGAGCCCGTCAGGTCGCTCCTCAAGGAACACCTTAAGCCGCGGGTATTTGGCCGTACCGTCCTGCCCCCACCACAGCCGCTTCTCGGCAACATGACGCTCGTGCTCCGACAGCGAATATTTCCAAGCGTGCGTTGGGTGTTCAATCACCGCGCCCTTGGGACTGGTGATGGGATACACCAGATTTGGTCGGTTCTCTTTGGTTGCGGGATTCACGTACGATGAGCTGGTCCAAACGCCGCGTGGATCGTTGTCAGGATTTGAATAGATCCCTTTGGACTCATCAGAACGGGGCTCCCGGAGGAAGGCCAGCGTTGCACTCTTGCGGTACACCAGGATGGTGTCCTTTAAGGAATAAAACATGCGGGCGTTGTTGCTGCGGGTGTACCGCTTCTCCCATGCGATCGCTGCGACGAAGTTGTCGCCGCCAAACACCTCGTCCATCAACAGCCGAAGATTGGCCGCTTCGCCATCGTCAATTGACACAAAGATGAGGCCGGCATCTGCCAGCAGTGAGCGTGCAAGACGAAGCCGTGGATACAGCATTGAAAGCCAGTCTGAGTGAAAGCGGCCATTGGACTCTGTGTTTGCGACAAGCCGCTGTCCGGTATCGTCTTGCTGTCGAGACAGCAGCAGGTACTCAGCCGTGCTCGATGCAAAGCGATCGGAGTAGACAAAGTCGTTGCCAGTGTTGTAAGGAGGGTCAATATAGATCATCTTGACTTTGTTGAGATACGTTTCCTGTAGCAGTTTCAACGCATCGAGATTGTCGCCTTCGATGAAGAGGTTTTGCGTCGTGTCGAAGTCAACGCTCTCCTCCCGGCACGGGCGGAGCGTCTTAGCGATCGGAGCGTTGGCCGCGAGCAGTGCCTCGCGCTTGCCCGGCCAATTGAGGTGATACCGCTCCTGTGGGCCATCGACGATCTCCTTCGACAGCTCCTGCCGCAGCAGATCGAAGTCCACCGCGCGTACCACCTCACCCTTCTCGTTCATGGATTCCGTGATGCAGCCGGGAAGGCGCTCGGCAACCCACTCGATGTTCTGGGCGACAAGGTCAGGCGTATGCATCTTCGGCTTGGTCATGGGGGTGATCTCGGGTGGCGATGCTGAGGAATCGGTTCAGAGTGTCTTGACGTCCGTGCCGGGGGAAAGTTGCTTGAAGATCTGTTCAACATTAATCTTCACGTCGTCGCCGCCGTATCCGGCGTCGCGGAACACCACCCGGAGTGGCTTGCGGGCGGCGAGGGCCTTTACAAGGGTTTCGTCAACGCCAGAGGCAAAGCACGCGGCCAGCGCGTCCTTGTCCACGAAGTACACGGGCTTGCCGGAAAGTGTCTCCTTCGTGATGGGCAGGGAGAGATCGACGCCCCAGTCCAGCAGCACCTGGAACAGCAGGTCCTCGTCTGTGCGGTCGTCTTTGATGTTGTCCACATGGCCGCCCAGCAACGAGGGTGTCGTCTCGTCCGGCTTGTAGTAGACATCCTTCATGTTCGAAGAGTCGATCTTGAAGACGCGGAAGCCAGTGTCAAGGGATGAACCGCTCAGGCCGGCACTCTCTGCCACCAACTTCCCGGCACGCCGAATCCGCTCTTTCGCGATCTCAGCGATCGTCTCAAAGCCAGCCTTCCGCGGTTCCGTGTCATCGCCGCAGCGTTCCGGCAACTGGACCATGATAAACCGCCGCTTGCCACCATCCTCGGCGTTGAGGGCCATCGTGGCGTGGGCGAGCGATGCGGAGCCCGCAAAGAAATCGAGCACGGTGTCGTCGCCGCCGGAGCCCGCTCGAAGGACCTCTTTGAGCAAGCCGACCGGCTTGGGATTCTCGAAGACAGCCGGGTTGCCGAACAGCTCCTGCATTTCGCGCGAGCCATCCGTGTTGAACGGCACAAAGTCCCAGAGCGATGTCCAGGTGATCCCTTCCTTGATCTCGCTCAAGAACCGCTTGAGCTTGGGACGTCCCTTGCCGTCAGCGCCGAAGTAGATCTCGTTATTGGCCATCAGGCGAGCGATCGTGTCTTTGCTGAACCGCCAGTTGCCGTTCGACGATGGGTAGTGAGACTCGCCTGTGTTCGGGTTCACAATCGGGAAGTACAGCGACTCGACGTATCGCCCGCCCTTGACGTTCGCCATCAAATCGCCTGCCGCCCACGGTCCCTTCGGGTGGCCGTCCGGGTTCGTATAGCGGGCTTCCTGTTCGTCCGAACGCGGGCGCAGGTGAATCGTCTTCGCGGACAGAGACTTCGCGTAGACGATGATGTAGTCGTGCTGTGCGCCGATCGCCTTGTCGTTCGGTGGGGTACTGCGCTTCTTCCAGATGATCTGGGTAACGAAGTTGTCTTCGCCGAACACCTCGTCACAGAGCTTGCGGAGGTTGGACACCTCGCCATCGTCGATAGAGATGAAGATTACGCCATCATCGCGGAGCAACGTCCTCGCGACGCGAAGACGCGAGTACATCATGGTCAGCCAATCCGAATGGAATCGGCCGTTGGACTCGGGATTGGCCACCAAACGCTCGCCCGCAGTCGTCTCCTGATTCGATGCGAGCAGGTACTCGTCATTGTCGGCCGCGAAGGCATCGTTGTAGATGAAGTCTCGCCCGGTGTTGTACGGCGGGTCGATGTAGATGAGTTTCACGCTGTCGAGCAGGGATTCCCGCAGGAGCTTGATCGCGTCGAGGTTGTCACCCTCGACGAACACGTTGCGGGTCGAGTCAAACTGAACACTCTCCTTGCGGCACGGGCGTAGCGTCTTTGCGATCGGCGCGTTGGCCGCAACAAGGGCTGTTCGCTTTCCGGGCCAGTTCAGCTGGAACCGTTCTTGTGGGCCCTCCACGGTTTGCGGGGCAAGCTCCTGACGAAGCTGGTCCAGATCGACGCTTCGGGTGATCGCCCCGCTGCTGTCGCGGGACTCCGTGACGCTGCCGGGGAACAGCTGAGCCAGCGCGGCGAGACGCTCCTGTGTGCCGTCCGGGGTGTGCATCTTCAACTTGTTCATCCGTTGGTTCATGTTTAGGTGGTCATCTCATCGAGTCTGGATCGCAGGTCACGCATTTGAGCATTGATCTCAACCTTGCGATTGAACTGCTTCTCCCGGTTCAGTTGTGTTTCGAGGGTACGGTGCTCACTCTCCAGTGACTCGATCAAAGCGAGCCGCTCCGCGTGGGCTTGGAGCGATTCTCCATCGCGCGGCGGGTGGGGCATGAGACGCCGGAGAATGTGCGTATAAAGAGCTGCGAGGTCCAGCGACACGGGGAGCGGCACCCGAGCAGCGTCCTTCGGCAACCAGGCGGACATGAAGTAGTCGCCGACGACCCATTTGGCCGAGTCAGCCTCGCTGGACCGCTTGTAGGCCGCGACTACGCGGAGCCGGTCTGCCGCAACCACCTCGAAGATGATTGGGAATCGGATCGCTCGGTCAATGCACCTCAAGACGTCCTCTGTCAGCTCGTCCTCGGCTGGCTCCTTCAGCGAGACCGAGAAGACTTGGATCTCTTCGATGTCTGATCGAGCGGGGAGATGGATGGTTTCTGGCGCGAGCTTGTACTTCCAGACAATCTGGGCAACGTCATCGGTGAACCGCTGCTGAAGCCTGCGTGAGGGCTTTGCGTGAGCGTAGATCTTGCTCTTCGGCAATGTGCGATCGAAGGCCGCCTGCTGCGGGTATTGGAACAGCGGCGAAGCGACCTCCGAGGTCATGCTTCCCCCTGGACCGCGATGAACGCGATGAGCTCGAAGTCGTCAAGGCCAGCGATCTGGCCGGTGAGCGCGGTCGTCTTCTTGCCGGTGAACAGACTGTCGAGGTCCTTATCTTCCTTGACGTTAATGATCGAGCCGATCGCTTGGCGGAGGAGCTCGGAATAGACACCCATCTCCCGCCCTTCGTCGGTCGAGTCGTTGAAACGCTTGCAGGCCGCCTTGTCTGGCTCCGGACGATTGCGGCACGACGCCCGAGCAAGGTCCAGAAGCCGTTTCACCTCGGTATGGTTCACCATTACAGCGCCGTCCATCGACACATATACGAGGTAATACGGGTGGAGCCGGTTCTGCTGGTTGAGGTTGACCGATTGGTGGCGGTTCCGCAGCGTGAAAATGACGCCGGGGTGCAGGCCACGCTCCGGGTCGGCGGGAACCACGGCGTGGAACCCGCTCGGCATGCTCTCAAGCTCGCCATCCTCCTTCATGTAGTTCAGGAGGTCGATCCGGAAGTCATTGAGGCCAAGATCAGTGATGGAGACGCCCGTCTTCAAGTCCTCCATCTCGATGACTTCGTCTTGGAGCTTGCGGAGCTGCTCCTGGCGATACGAGACATCGCTCGCCTCAGCGGTCAAGACGTTGTCGTCGCCCGTAGCAGTCACGTCGGCGATGATCATTCGGCTCTCGACGCGCTCTTTGAGGTTGATGTACTCGTCGAGAGTGATGTCGGGCCAGTAGTTGACGAGCTGGATGCTCTCGTTCGTCGAACCGATGCGATCGATGCGACCGAACCGCTGAAGGATTCGGACAGGATTCCAGTGGATGTCGTAGTTGATCACATAGTCGCAGTCCTGTAGGTTCTGCCCCTCGGAGATGCAGTCCGTCGCGATGAGGATGTCGATCTCGGAAGGGTCCTCCGGCATCGTCAGCGCTTTCTCCTTTGAACGTGGCGAGAAGAGCGTGAGCAGCGATTGGAAGTCGTAGTGCTTTTGCAGCGTGGACTTCGGCCCGCCAGTACCCGTGATGAGGCCCACATGGACGTGCTGTTCCTTGACAAGCCCGGGAGCCAGGGCCTTGAACAGGTAGTGCGCCGTGTCCGCAAAGGCGGTGAAGATCAGGACTTTCTTGTTGCCGTGGTTGATCGGCGACGCGAGCTTGCTGCGGATCTGAGTCTTTACGTGCTGCAGCTTGGAGTCTTCGGAGACAGTTACCTTGCGCATCTCCGCGAGGAGAGCTTCGATGATGACGACGTCCGTCTGGAGTGCATGCTCCCATGACTCGAGGTCCATGTCGGAGAGTCGGATCTGCACCTTGCCGCCGACACTGGCATCGTCGGGCGAAGGGAACTCTTCTTCTTCGGGATCCAGATTCGCAAACTCTCCGGCCACATCCACAAACCCGGGGTCGACGCCTGTGCGCTTGAATATGTCAATCTTCGAGAGAATACCGGTGTGATTCGCCTTGAGTTTGTCAAGCGTGATCCGGAACGCTTCGACCGAACTCTCCAACCGCTTGAGCAGGTTTGTAGTCATCAGCGACTGCAGGCTCTTCTCGCGATCCACCTGCTTGAGCTTGCCGCGACCGCCTTCGACCTCGGTGTCATAAAGGTCCTCGTACTTGGCGAGGCGGCTCGGCAGGATGTAGCTCACAGGTGCGTAGACCGCGAGCGACAGCATCGAGAGACGGGCATAGATGTCGTTGAAGCCAATGACGTCGGTGCGATTTGTCAGCGGTGGATGAAAGGACAGCGGCTTGCGGCGCTCCGGAAATGTGCCGATATCGGATGTGTCGTAGAAAGTCTCGATGTGCTTCCGGGAGCGAGCGATGGTCACGCTGTCGAGCAACTCGAAGAAGTCGAAGTCGAGCGATTCAAGGATGGCCGACGTCGTACGCTCTGCCACCGGCAGCTTGGACCACGCGTTGAATGTGGCCTGTGCTCGCCGGAAGATCTCCTCGACATCCCGATTCACGCCGAGGCGCTTGCTGAACGCGCTTGCGTCGCCCTCATACGCCAGGGCAAGTTGGTTCTTCAGGTCGTTGAACCGGTTGTTCACCGGTGTCGCAGAGAGCATCAGCACCTTGGTCTTAACGCCCTCACGGATGACCGATCGCATCAACTTGTCGTACCGTGTCTCGTGGTCCTTGTAGGCGTCGCTGTTGCGGAAGTTGTGCGACTCGTCGATGACGACGAGGTCGTAGTTGCCCCAGTTGACGCGATTGAGCGGGGTGCCGAATGACTCGCCGGTGGTCCGCTGAAGGTCGGTGTGACAGAGGACGTCGTAGTTGAATCGGTCGCGCGCGAAGATGTTCGTCTTCAGATTCCGGTTGTAGTTGAGCCAGTTGTCCGCGAGTTTCTTTGGACACAGCACGAGAACGGATCGGTTGCGGAGCTCGTAGTACTTGACGACCGCCAGAGCGGTGAATGTCTTTCCGAGGCCAACGCTGTCCGCAAGAATGCACCCATTGAAGGTCTCAAGCTTGTTGATGATCCCCGTCGCTGCGTCTTTCTGAAAGTTGTAGAGCTTCTTCCAGATCTGGCTGTCCTGGTAGCCCGTGAGATCGTTGGGCAGGACGTCTTCGTTGATGTCCTCCAAGAACTCGCTGAAAATGTGGTACAGCATCAGGAAGTAGATCCGCTGCGGCGGATTCTCCTGATATACCGCTGCGATGTGTTCTGAGAGTCGATCGGTGACGTCCGTCAGCTTCTCCGGATCGCCCCAGATCTGCTCGAACAACGCCAGATAGGTTGCCGCGTGCGGCGCGCCGTCGATCTTGGCGACGAAGTTGGAGATGGCGTCGCCCCGCTGATAGCCAAGATCGACGGCGGTGAAGCCGTGAAGCGGTTGGTAGACGATCGGAGTCTGCGGCCGATCCAGACACGCGAACGGCTGCATCGCGGATTTGGTGCGATTGGAGCGAAACCTCGCCTTGCGCCTCATCCAATCGGCGCACTCTTTGGCGATAGCCCGTTGTGTCAGCTTGTTCTTGAGCTGGATCTCGAAGTCCGTGCCGTAAAAGCTCCGTTCCCTCGCCTTGCGGGGAATATGGAACTCCCGTCGCTCCTTCAACCCACTGTCGGTAACATCCCCAGGCACAAAGGTTGGGGCGGTGAAGATGAACTCGAACGAATCAATCCGTTCAAGCTCTTTCTTGAGAGCCTCATAGGCGTAGATCGAGAAGCACGATGCGGCCACCTTGAGCTTTGAGCCAGCCAACATCTCGGCCTTGAGGTCGTCGCCGAGCAACCGATTGATGTTGTCGATGAGCTCCATATGTTCATCCAGACTTCTGCATCCCACTGACGTCCAGCCACTTGTTTATCGAGGTCCGACTGAACCGCCAGTGCTTCCCGACCTTCTGGCCGGGCACTTTGCCTTGCTGTACAAGCTTGTAGAGGGAGGACTTGGACACCTGGAGGTACTCCGCGAGGTCAGAAATGGTCATGACCTCGGGCGGCGGCGCAGCACGACCGGGCCCTAAAGGGGTTCGAGCCATGTGGCCAGTGTAGCAGTTGTTATCCGTTCGTGGATCGCAGGCCGTGACACCCCCGCGGCGTGCTTTGGTGCGATGATTCAGATCGAGTACGTCCCCGTCCCGCCCCCGCTCGAACTCGACCCGCTCCCCGACCCGCTGCC
>ENA-ORBV01004822-ORBV01004822.1-microbial-mat-metagenome-genome-assembly--contig:-NODE-4822-length-25481-cov-3.416903_pt1 | contig 25481 bp, 26 predicted proteins | sample MGYA00237777_ERZ505514 | MGnify/ENA primary metagenome ERZ505514 (study PRJEB26160, sample SAMN06269048) | microbial mat metagenome | isolation source: Oligotrophic lake microbial mat | place... | reverse complement strand
GGATGAACAGCGGAAACGGCAGCGGCCAGTCGCGCATCCAGTGCAGCGGCGCGCCAACGGTGCGCGCCTCACCGATGTCGACGGCCATTCCTACAGCGACTTCTGCCTCGGCGATACCGCAGCGATGTTCGGCCACAGCCCACCGGCGCTCACCGCCGCCCTTGGCGAGCAGGCAACGCGCGGCCTCGCCACGATGCTGCCGGGGCCGGACGCTGCATGGGTTGGCGCCGAACTGAGCCGCCGTTTCGGCCTGCCTTACTGGCAGGTTGCGACCACCGCCTCGGATGCCAACCGGTTTCTGCTGCGCTGGGTGCGGGCGGCGACGGGCCGGCAAACGATTGTCGTGTTCGATGGTTGCTATCACGGCGCGGTGGACGACACGCAGGTGCGTCTGGTCGACGGCCGCAGCTGCGTTGCACCCGGTCTGCTCGGGCAGGTCGTTCGCCGCCGTGCTCTGCGAACCGGTACTGACGAACATCGGCATGGTGCTGCCCGAGCCCGGCTTTCACACCGTCTTGCGCGCGCTGACGCGTCAACATGGCACGCTGCCGCTGGTCGACGAAACCCATACCCTCAGCAGCGGCCCCGGCGGTTATACGCGGGCGCATGGGCTCGAACCGGACGCTCTCGTGATCGGCAAAACCATCGCCGGCGGACTGTCGTGCGCGGTTTATGGCGTTAGCGCGGCACTCGCGAGCGCCATGCACAGTGCGTGGACCAACGCGGCGCCGGGCCGCACCGGCATCGGCACCACCTTGTCGGCCAACCCGCTGCAGCTCGCCGCGCTGCGGGCCACACTCGAGCACCTGATGACCGAGGCGCATTACGCCCGCATGGCAGCGACAGCCGGCGAACTCGCCAACGGCCTGCGCGCCGTCTTTGCGTGTCACGCTCTGGACTGGTGCGTCACGCAACTCGGCGCGCGCTGCAAATTCCAGGCCTGCGCCACACCACCGCGGACCGGGCGCGAGGCTGAAGCGGCAGCGCAACCGGTGCTCGAACGCCTGCTGCATCTGTACCTGCTGAACCGCGGCATCGTGATCACGCCGTTTCACAACATGCTGCTGGCGAGCCCGGACACGAGACACGACGCCGTCAGGGCGCTGCTCGATGCGGTGGATGCCTGTCTGACCGAAGCGGGTACGCGCGATCCCGGCACCCTGGCCCAGCCGCCGCCCCGTCTTTGCGCCGGTCTGGCCGATTTCTCGCCGCTTGATGACTGAACGGATTGAGGCCTTTTGCCGCCCCTGATTTTCCCTGGAGTATCTGCATGAACCATCGCGCGTCGCCGGCTGAAGCCCGCGAATTCCTCGCCGCCAATCCGGACATCCGTCACGTCCAGATGATGCTGACCGATCACAACGGCGTGCTGCGGGGCAAATCCCTGCGGCCGGTCGAGCTCGCAGCGCTCTATGCGCGCGGGCGTCCGCTGCCAAGTTCGATCGCGGCGTTGACGCTGAGCGGCGAAGATGCCGAACACACCGGTCTGCTGTGGGAAGTCGGCGACATGGACTGCATTGCGTTTCCGGTGCCCGGTACGTTGCTGCGTTGCCCGTGGCTCGCCGCACCCACCGCCCAGGTGCTGATCATGCTCGACCCCGAACTCGGCCTGCCATCCGCCGCCGCCGATCCGCGGCTGGTGGCGATGAACGTGATTGAGCGCTTGAAGAAGCGGCGGCTCCATCCGGTGATGGCGGTGGAACTCGAGTTCTACCTGCTCGAAGGCCGGAGCGCGCACAGCCGACCGCCGGTGCCCGTCGCGCCGCGTGGCCGGCATCCGCACGTGTACAGCATCGATGAAGTCGAGGCGCTTGGGCCGTTCTTCGACGATGTTTACCGCGCCTGTGACGTACAGGGTCTGCCGGCGGAAACCGCCATCTCAGAATTCGGCCCTGGACAACTTGAAATCACGCTGACGCACCGCGCCGACGCCCTGCGCGCGCTGGACGAAGCGACGCTGTATCGCAGGCTCGTCAAAGGCGTGGCCGCGAAGCACGGCTTTCTCGCCTGCTTCATGGCGAAGCCCTTTGGCGGCAGCTCCGGTTCCGGCACGCATCTGCATCTGAGCATCGTCGACGAGCAGGGCAGGAATCTTTGCGCGAGCGACGATCCGGCCGGCACCTTGCTGCTACGGCATGCGATCGGCGGCATGGCCGAAACCGCCGCTGACATGATGGCTTTGTTCGCGCCGCACGCGAATTCCTATCGTCGCTTCTGCGCGAACAGTTATGCCCCCCTGTTCCCGACCTGGGGCATCAACAATCGCACCGTATCGATGCGGGTGCCGACCGGTCCGGCGGACACGCGCCATGTCGAGCATCGAATCTGCGGCGCTGACGCGAATGCCTATCTCGCTGCCGCCGCGGTGCTGGCCGGCACCGACCACGGGATCGATCGCGAAATCGATCCTGGCGCGCCAGTTGCCGGCGATGGCTATCAGGTCACCGATGCGCCGGCGCTGCCGGTGCACTGGCCGCTGGCGATCGAGCGCTTTGCGCTATCGGCGATAACGAAAGACTATTTCGGCAAGCGCTTCGTCGAGATCTATTCGGCGGTGAAACGCAGCGAGTCTCAACGCTACCTTGGAGAAATCAGCAACCAGGACTATGACTGGTATCTGCAAACGGTGTAGGCGTAAATGAATCTGTCGCTCCCCGCTCTATTCAAGATAGGCATCGGCCCGTCGAATTCGCACACCATGGGGCCGATGCTGGCGAGCGGTAAGGGAACGTCCACCGGTGGGCTCGCGGTGAATGTGCCGGATTGCTGAGGGCAGTAGAATCCAACGCTCACAGCATCCAGCCCGGAGCGCCACATGCACCTTTACCACGCCAACGTTTCCTGGGCCCGCCATGCTGGCGACTTCGCCCGTGGCCGCTACAGTCGGGCGCATGTCTGGCAGTTCGATGGCGGCATCACCGTGCCAGCGTCGTCGTCCCCGCTGGTGGTGCCCGTCCCGTTCTCGACCGCAGAAGCAGTCGATCCGGAAGAAGCTCTGGTCGCTGCCGCCGCGAGCTGTCACATGCTGACGTTCCTGTTCCTCGCCGGCAAACGAGGCTTCGTGATCGACCGCTATGAAGACGACGCCGAAGGGCTCATGGAAAAGAACGCGCGCGACAAGTTCGCGATCACGCGCATTACGCTGCATCCCCGCATCGTGTTCAGTGGCGACACGCAACCGACCGCCGCAGATCTCGAAGCCCTGCATCATGGCGCGCACGACGAGTGTTACATCGCGAACTCGATCACCGCCGACATCGTCGTGGCGTGAACGGGCTGCTGTGAGCGCGATCACCGTCCTGGCCCGGCTGTGGTAGCGGCGGACTCGGGCCCTTTCATGCGCCGCACGCTGTTCCCGCCGCCTGCTTCAGAACGCCGTTTCGTGCGCCCGGCGAAGCAGAACGAAGAAAGCGCTATCTTTATTCGCCCGTGAAGCGTAGCGTGCAAGCCACTACATGCACGGCCCGACCTTTCGCGCTCTGCACACTCCCCGCGATCAAGCCTCCCCGTTGACCCTCTCTCATCGGACACTTCATTCGCGACAATGAATTTGCCGTTTTACGGCAAGTCGGCACGCGGCAGACTTGTGTGATTGACTGCCCGTGTCGAGATCCATGACAACGCACACTCTATAGTTTGTGAGATTTGAATGAATATTTATGTTGGCAACCTTGCCTATGGCGTCACCGACTCCGACCTCCATGGCCTTTTCTCCGCTTCCGGTGAAGTTTCCACCGCATCGGTGATCATGGACAAATTCTCCGGCCAGTCGAAGGGTTTCGCCTTCGTTGAAATGCCGAATAACTCGCAGGCCTTACAGGCCATCAAGACCCTGAACGAGCACCCGCTCCAGGGCCGCAATATGCGCGTCAACGAAGCGAAGCCGCGCGAAGCCCGCGCGCCGCGCCGCGACGCGTACTGAGCGCAGACCCGCTCGCACGAGCGAGTTGAAAAAGCCGCCTTCGGGCGGCTTTTTTTAGGTCCGGAATGCCTGCCGGCGGGCGGAATGCCGGGCCGCGGATTGGCATCGATACTGCGCCAGATCACGGTTGCGATTGCCGATGCTGCCTCAGCCCGTGGCGGTTGTTGACCGCTGGTCGAGCGCTATCGCCGGTATTGCTTCGTCTGCCGGAGAGGCGGACACGATGGCGGAGAACACGCCCAGGCGCAGCGTTGCCCGCTCTTCATCCGCCCCGCGAGGCAATCCGGTTGTCGCTCAATCTTCGATCTGAATCGACACCGCGGCGCGCCGGCCGCGTGCCACCGCTATTCGAACACGCTGCGCGGAAAATAGAACGCTACGATCCAGTTCGGCATGTCGACGATCTCACTGATCCGCAGGTCGCCGCACACCGAACACAGCAGGTAAGCGTCGATCGGGTTCATCTGATGGTTCGCAGCCAGCAGATCCACCATGCCGGCCACGGCAGCGCGCGCCGCCGCCATCAAATCCGGCCCGATGCCTGTCGTCACTTCGTAGCCCGCGTGGTCGAGATGACGCGTTACCGGGCCGGGGGTGGTGAAGCGGGGGAACTTCAGGCCGGCCTGCTTTACCAGTTCAAACCGCGCCGCGACCGTGCACGCGGTCTCGATTGCCGTGCCACAAATTTCACCGTCGCCCTGCGCCGCATGCGCATCGCCCAGACTGAACAAACCGCCGGCGACCTCGACCGGCAAATAGAGCGTCGTGCCGGCAGCGATATCGCGGATATCCATATTGCCGCCCACACGACGCGGCGGAACGATTGAATGCAGGCCTGCTGCGGCCGGCGCGAGCCCGAGTGTGCCGCACATCGGTTTCAGGGGCACACGGCCGCCCGGTCCGTAAAGTGCCGGCGTGCGAGCCGTCGGGTCGTAATGCCAGTGATGCAGATGCGGCGCGGGGAACTGATCCGCCAGCAGGCCGAAGCCCGGAATATTGCCGGTCCAGCTCCAGCCCGACGGCGCAAAGTCGAGCAGGGTCACCCTGATCGCGTCACCTGGCGCCGCGCCATCGATATACACCGGGCCCACGACGGGATTCACCCGCGCAAAGTCGAGGTGCATCAGCGCCGCGGCGGCGGACTGCGGCGTCAACTGTCCGTCGGACGCATCGAGCGTATGAAATTCGATCGTGTCGCCGGGGGCGATGTGCAGCACCGGCGGGTTCGCGTTGTTCCATCCCCGATGGCCCTGGGCGTGATGGATGGTGTGCTGGCATTTCATCGGGCGAACATGCACTGGCGAATGGGCACTGTCAACGCAGCCTCATGCCCGATTGCGGCATTGCGTCACTACGTGCAATGACGGCTCGCGGCGCTCGCCGTGTTTTCAAGTGATGCCAAATAGCGGAGCGTCAATCTCGTTCAGGCAGGGGGTGCGACCCGCGGCGGTAGTGCCGGGCACGCTAGCGTCGCCCTACTTTGGGTCCCCGTATCGCTCGCGCGCGCACGGTTACCGCAGATTATCCGACACTGCCGCCCAGCCGCAGTCGGGTTTGTGGTAGCGGATTTTCGCGCACTTATTTAGTCTTGAGGGCGCGCGGCGCTCCATCAACCCCTGAGGCGAAAACATGAGCCAGTATCTGGACCCACCTCCTGCTGAATTTGATGCCGTCATCATCGGCGCCGGCATCGCCGGGCTTTATCTGCTGCATCGTTTGCGCGAGTTGGGGTGCTCGGTGCGGGTGCTCGAAGCCGGCACCGATGTCGGTGGCACCTGGTACTGGAATCGATACCCGGGGGCGCGCTTCGATTCGGAGTCGTATACCTACGGTTACTCGTTCTCACCTGAACTGCTGAATGAGTGGGAGTGGAGCGAGCACTTCGCTGCCCAGCCGGAGACCCTGCGCTATCTGCAGCACGTTGCCGACCGCTTCGATCTGCGGCGCGACATCCAATTCAACACGCGCGTCAGTGCTGCCCGATACGATGCCACACGGCGGGAATGGCTGATCTCCGCCGCAGACGGCAGCCAGCTTCGCGCACGTTTCATGATCACGGCGATCGGCGGCCTGTCCGAACCCTATACGCCCGACATGCCGGGGCGTGAAGACTTTCAGGGCGAGTGCTGGCATACCGCGCGCTGGCCGCATCATCCGGTCGACCTCAGCGACAAGCGCGTGGCGGTGATCGGCACCGGTGCCACGGGCGTGCAACTGATCACCGAGATCGCGAAGAATATCGGCCAGCTCACCGTGTTTCAGCGCACTGCGAATTACTGCAAGCCGCTGCACAACAGGCCCATCGACGCCGCGAGCCAGGCCCGGATACGGGCGAGCTACCCCGAGATGTTTCAGAAGTGCCGCGAATCCTTCGGCGCCTTCATCCATGATTTTGATCCGCGCTCGGCCTTCGATATCAGCGACGAAGAGCGCCGCGCCCTCTATGAACGACAGTGGGCGGAACCGGGCTTCGGCTTCTGGCTCGGCGGCTTCAGCGACATCCTGACAAGCCGTGCGGCCAATGAAACGGTCGCCGAGTTCGTGCGCGAGAAGATCCGCGAACGCGTGCAGGATCCGAAGGTCGCGGCGCTGCTGACGCCGACCGATCACGCATTCGGCACCAAGCGTGTGCCGCTCGAAAGCGGTTATTTCGAGGCTTACAACCGCGCCAACGTGCAATTGATCGACACCCGGGCCACGCCGATCGAGCGCATGACAGCCACCGGCATCGAGACCAGCGATGCCGCGTTCGACTTCGACATCATCATCTTCGCCACCGGCTTTGATGCCGCCACCGGCGCGCACAGGCGCATCGACATCCGCGGCGAAAATGACCTGTCCCTGGCGGACAAATGGTCTGCAGGACCGAGCACCTTGCTGGGCATGCAGTGTGTCGGCTTTCCGAACATGTTCATCGTCGGCGGCGGACCGCAGAACGCCGCCGGCTTCTGCAACGTGCCGCGCTGTCTCGAACAGAATGTGGAATGGGTCACCGACACTATCCGTTACATGCGCGAGCGACAGCTCAGCTTCATCACGGCCACGCCGGCGGCGGAGGAAGCGTGGGTCGAACATGTGGCCAGCACCGTCGCCGGCACCCTGCTGCTGGAAACATCGTCGTGGTTCATGGGCGCAAATATTCCGGGCAAGGCGCGCGTGTTCCAGCTCTACGGCGGCGGGCTGCCAACATTTCGACAGAAATGCGATGAGGTGGCGGCGAGTGACTACGCGGGCTTTGAGCTGGCGTGAGGGAAAGACCATGAGCGAAGTTTATCGTGCGCTGCTGCTGACTTCCGTGCCGGATTCGGCTGCGGAGGTCATGTCCGTCGCGAGCCGCTACTTCCACGATCCGCAGGTGCGCTTTTGGGAGATGGGCAATATGGCCACCAAACCGGCCGTGTTCGCCGCCATCGAGGCCAGCGATTACAATCTGATCATCTCCTACGTGAATGGTGTCGTGCTGAAGGCGCCGCATCTGCGCCAGGCCACATTCGGCGCGGTGAACATTCATCCGGGACCGCCCGAGCATGGCGGGTGCTGGGGGGTGTGGTGCCAGCCGGTCGTCCAGCGCAGTATCAGATCGCACCATGGCACGACGGTGCACGAGATCGACGAGATCATCGATCACGGCCCGATCTACCGCGCCGAGCGCTGGGAAGTACCCGCAGACGCACGCATCGAGGATGTATTCATCCGTAGCATCGGCGAGTGCCAGCGCATGCTCGAATGGGTTTGCAGCTCGATTGCGCGCAACGGCCAAGGCACCCACTGCTTCACGCCGACGGCCGACGAATGGGATCCGGACAATCGCCATACGCCGATGGCAGAAGTCCGCCGCTGGTTTGCGTCACTCGATCCCACGCATCCTGCGCACCAGGAGCGAATCTTCCTGAATCATCCGCGCGCGATCATCAGCCCGCCGTATTTTGACGACCTTTAGCGGCCGCCTTATCCAGGCGCTCTGGTCGACATCTTATGCGCATTCGGCTGCTGCGGTGTGGCGTTGCCGGGCAGTCGCCCCGCAATCGCCCGGCAGCGCACCTTGCATCAGCCACACCCCCGGTGTTGACTGGAAAATGCCGAGCAGGGTCTTACTCAGGAGTCGCGAGCGATGGCGAAAGCGCTAAGTCGGAATCGTGCCTGTTGCGAGCTATTTCCCCACTTCACGGTGTCGCCTAAACGGCCGACTGCTGAGTGACAGACTGGTGAAAAACAGCGACGGCCACCGCCTGCGGCGTTGCGGGCCCGTCTGCGGTGCTCATTTATCCCCCAATAAACTACGCTCCTCGACGCCCCCGCGCCTTGCAGGCGGCGCCCTCGCGCGTTTTTAACCAGCCTGTTAAGCAAGCGTGCGCAACGGAGGCTGCTGTTGCGCGGCAAGCGCATCGAGGGTTTCCGGCACCAGCGCCGGAAGCGGTGCCGCTTGGCCACCAGCGGCGGGCTGGGCAGTTGCCGCAGTGGTCACGACGGACTGGAATATTCTGATTTTCAGCGCCATGTCGAGCTGTGGCCCGGCCACCGGCGCCGACATCTTATCCATCAACTGGCTGAGGAATTGACGGATGCTGCTGAGCGGATCGGCCAATGCAGGTGGCGCAGGGCGGGCATCCGGCGTAGGCGTAGCGCTGGGCGCGAGCGTCGCCGCCGTGGGCGTCTGCGCGCCCGCTGCAGGCTCATGCGCGGCGACCTGCGCCGGTGCGGCTGCGGGCTTATGACTGTTCATAGCCGGCGCGCTCGCCGGCCGGGTATAGGACTTTTCGGTGTAGGTCAGCTGTTCATGCAGGCTCAGGCTGAATCCCACGCTCGCCAGTTGCGCGCCATCCATCTGCAGGCTTGCGGCCGCAGCGAAAGCGCCGGCGACATCGTTCTCGAAGAACTGCTGGGCAAGTGCATCGGCCTGTTCGACGACGTTTCGAATCGCAGCCAGTTCCTCTTCGTTCAGATCGCCTTTCACTGCGAGTGAAATGCGGGTGCTGCTTTGCGTCTGCTGCTGGACTGCTGTTAGCGTTTGCTCGCCATCCTGCATCTGCGCGGCCTGGATGGCGCCAGACTCGCGCGACCGGATCTTCAGCTCGATCGTGTCCCCTTCCTGGGTCTTGATGAACAGCGAAGTCCCTTCAGCGCGCCGGTAGCTGAGAGCCGCCGCTGAAGCGGCCTGCGGATCTGACGCCACGCGCGCCGGCTTGCCCGCCTCTTCAAGCTCGCCGTTGCGACGACCCTGATGGACGCGCTGCGCACCGCCAGTTTCCACCGGTCTGGCGCGTCTGCGGTGACCACCGGCAGCGTCTGCGCCATTGGCCTCCTGGCGGAATAATTGCAGCGCGCGGCTGAGGGACCCCGAGTGGCCGGCGATAGCGTCCATGGTGATGTCCGTTTCATAGTGACTACCCGATGTTGTCGACCGGGTGCGCCGCGAGTTTAGAGCGTCAGCTTCATCCCGTGCAGATCTGCGTGCCGGATGGATATCCGGCCATCGCGACGGCTGCAAACTCATCGCTTTCATCGAAAATTCCCCACCACGAGCAGCCACTGGGGCATCAGCGCCGGACACTGCGATTGACCATGGCAAACGTTGTCGATCGATGTAGGTTGCTGTCACGGAGCCTCGCCGCGGCCGTTGGGCTGAGGCCGGAAGCCCCACATCTTCAGCCTCGCGCCATCGATGAAGAGGCCCGTGCCCCGTCCCGCGCTGGCCCATCAGTTCCGTTTCGCGGACCGCTCGAGCACATCCCTGTAGCGCTGACATCGGTCGTGGTTCAACGGGTGGTCTCAGTGAGCGACTTCTTCATGAAGTAGCGCGCATGACCGTGCGGATAGTTCGGCAACTCGCCGAAGCATTCGTAGCCGAATTTCTCGTAGAAGGCTCTGGCCTGGAACTCGAAGGTGTCGAGCCAGGCGCTGTGACAGCCGCGCGCGCGGGCCTCCGCTTCCGCCATGCGCAGCATCTCGCGGCCTACTCCCTGGCCGCGCAAGGCCGCAGGCAGCACGAACAGTTCCGTGAACAGCCAGCCGTAGCTGGTGTAGCCCCACAGGCCGCCGATGACGGAACCGGCCTCATCGCGGACTTCGAGCACCAGTGGCCTGCCGTGATTGGGGCCGGCCCGGCTGGCGTTGTACGCCACGAGCGAGTTCAGGATGGCATCGTGGACATCCCGATCTGCAATCTCGGTGAGGGTGATGGTGTGGGACATGCGCGTCCGTGAAGGCGAGGAGTCAAACGGGGGTGCTAGTCGCCCGCCAGCGCGGCGCGCACGGCGGCCACCCCGCTGTCGGCCAACAGCACCGCCGTGACCGTGCCCCGATAGAAACGCCCGCTCGCGATCCAGTCGGCGCAGCAGTCGTCAGCCGTGCGGCAGTCACAACAATGGAAGTCCCGCCCTTCCACCAGGCGGGGCAGCAGGGTCTTGAACGCACGAAAGGCGCTGCCCTTCGGCAGCCCGGTGGCGAGATCGAGATCCGCGAATGTGCGCGGCAAGGCATCCTTGAGTAAATCTGGCGGCGTCATTGGCTGCTACAACGCTGTTCACGAGACATCATCCAGCGGTGATTCTCAGCCGCTCGGCGTGCCGCGGCAAGCGGCGCCGTCCGCACGCGAAACGTCCAATCCGGATCGCTGGCTGCAATGGGCAACGCACCCGACCTGGGTACGCCATCGCACAGACGGCCACGCCTGCGATTGCCCAGAGTCGGCAACACGATCCGCCGTCTATTCATGCCAGGGAGACATCGACATGCGAAACACCCAAGTCCTGATGGCCGTCATCGCCGCGCTGGCCGTGAGCGGCTGCGCCAACGTGTCTGAAGGCCAGCGCCGAACCGCGACCGGCACGGGCATCGGCGCCGCGACCGGGGCGATCATTGGTGGTCTGGTGGGCGGTGGTAAGGCGGCGGCGATCGGCGCAGGCGTCGGTGCGGCCGTGGGCGCAGGCGGCGGTTACTTGTGGAATGAGAATATGGAAAAGCAGAAACAGGAGATGGAGGTGGCGACTGCCGGCACCGGCATCGCCGTCACCCAGACGACCGCCAATGAACTCAAACTCGAGATCCCGAGCGATCTGTCCTTTGATACCGGGCAGTCTGAGGTGAAGGACAATCTGCGCCCTGTGATTGATCGCTTTGCCCAGACCCTGCAGGCGAACCCCGGCACCACCGTGCGTATCGTCGGTCACACCGACACCACCGGCTCGGATGCGATCAACGATCCCCTGTCGCTACGCCGCGCCGAGAGCGTGCGCGTACAGCTCTCTTCGCGCGGCGTCGCTGTGCCCCGCGTTTCGGTTGAAGGGGCCGGCTCGCACCAGCCAATGGCAAGCAATGCCACGGTGGCGGGGCGCGCGCAAAACCGGCGCGTCGAAATTTTCATCATGCAGCCACCTGCGACAGCGCAGAACTGATACGAATCCGAATCAGCGGCTGATCAACCGGGAGGCGCCATGTCATACGTCCGGGCCAGGCAATCTTTAAAAGACGCGCATCGCGCCATCAAGTCCAGTCACGACGTGGCGCTGCTCGGCATCGTCGAGGGCCTGCTGCATCTGACTACCTCGCTGGAAAAGCACGTCACCGAACTGCATTCGGAAATCGTGAAGTCGCGACAGGACGGGGGCGGCCGCAAGGGGCGCAAGACGCCGAAAGCCTGAGCAGGCGGGGATGGAGTGAGGCCACCGGATGCCCCCGGTGGCTGTTCCGAAAAGGCGTCGCCACAGGCGACCTCCTGGCTATCGTTCCAATGATCCGTCAGAGGCGCGAGATCCGCATCTTCTGAAAAACTCTCGTTCAGGGGAAAGTCTGGAGGGGAAAGTCTGGGACACCCACTTTTCGTTGCATGCTGCGGCACGGCTGTCGGTTCGAATGGTGGGTGTACCCGCACGTCCCGCACGTCGCACAGCTAATCTACCAACTTGGGTCCGACAGGCTGCTAGGGCCGATTCATCTCGCGAGCCGGCGCACCAATCCGAAGGCTCCGAGCGCAGAGCCCAACAACCATGCAGCGGCCGGCAGCGGCACCGGTGTTTGTGGCACGAAGGATTCGAACCAGTTGGCACCCGAGGTTGAACTTAAGCTGAAGAGATTCAAGTCAGCGGGGTTGAAAGCTCCCGTATTCGGGTCTTGCAATGAGATCGCAGAGATGCCGTTCCAATACGACGAGTGGCCGAAGTCGACATCGACGGAGCCTTGTGCTGATTCCGCGCAACCACCATTAAAACCAGCAGATTGGCAGCCTACTTTGAAGGTGCTTAGATCGAGAGATTCAGCGATGCGGAAACTAGCGCCAATCGTTATCTCGAAGAGTTGTTCGTGGATTCCAGAGAAGAACAGCGGCCCGCCAAGGGTTGCACTCACAAACTCCGACGGGAATCCGCCGGTTGTGATACTCGGATCAGCAGTGCCGGTCCAGCTACCACTGAACACGGTCGAAGGGGTGCCAAGCCCAAACCCAAAAATAACCTGACCGCCCCCAGAGCCCTGCGGGTCGATCTTCCCCTGCAGAGACACACTGGTAAGGATGCGGGCCTTGAGCCCATTGAAGCCAGCGGAGCTGATGGTGATGTCTTCAGAATAACGGCCCTTGGCGGAACCACTACCAAGCACGGCGCCTGCGGGACTGGTCATCGAGGCGAACACCTTGATGACTCCGGCCGCAGCAGAGGCATCTCCCGTCCCTCCCGCACCGCCGCTCGCCGCCGATGACGAGGATTGATTCGATCCGCCATCGGCGTCTCCCTCAAAAACAAAATCTGCCGCACCACCAGTGGCGGAAGCGGATGTTTCCGCAAAAGTGGAGGTTGCACAAACGCCGCTGCTCGCCCAGCTCAACGCGCTTAGAACTGCGATTACATTCAATAATTTCATAAGGGATTCCGTTCCGTGAGACTCCGAGCGGATTGCTCGGGTGGTTGTCTCGATGCTGGCACTAACTCTAGTAAGATTGATCTGGCTTGTCGAGACGAATTCGCGGAACTATCACTGGCGCCGGTCTCTGTGATGAAGACTGAATGCCATATGAGACTGGAAGGTTATATGGCGAGGCCATAATAAGTTTATGGGACAGCCATCGTTTAGCAATCGTTTAACGGGACAGGAAGGTCGACAGGAAGGTCGGGACACCCACTTTTGCTGAGGGGCGGAAGTTCGGGACACTCACTTTCTTTTTCTGAAGTCGGGGACAGCCACTTTTCCTACGTTTCCTCACTTTTCCTTGCATGCTGCGGTACGGCTGGGTCGAATGGAGGGTGTCGCGCACGTCGCGAGCGTCGCGCACTTCGTCCCGCACACTGCTCGCGAATCGTCGAGGGCCCGCCATTGCACGTGCAGCAATTTCGGCACGGCCGTCCTCACTCACCCTGCTTTGAACATTCACCCGCTGCTCGGGAACCCAAGTGTTACGCACGAGGAGCTGCCCGCGTCGCCTTGAGCGCGGCAGCAGGCAGAGGCTCGGGCCAAAGCGCCCGCACGAAGCGAATCGCGCTTGCTGCTGCAGACGACTGCGGCGGAGGACATAAACAAATGGAGGGTGATGCAATGGAACGAAAAAATCTCATGCTCGGCGCTGCCTTGCTGGCGATTGGTATGCAGGCGCACGCTGCGTCGACGGGCAAGGCGACGATCGATATTGGAACGCTGTTGGTGTCAGGCGCAGGCTTCAGCTTTGGAAACATCCCGGCGACGTTCATCGACAACGCGGCCAATGCATCAGATCTGGTCACCACCAGTTCGCAGTCCCTAGTCGGCGTCGATGCACAGGCCCTAGTCAATCCTGATACCTGGGCGGCTGCCGGCCTGCACGGCACATCACTCGACAGCGAGGTAAGCGCAAGTTCGTTCTCTGCGCTGGCGTCGTCCCGCTATTACCAGGCCTTCACTATCACCTACGACACTGACTTTGGCGGCTTGATCACCACCACCGTCGATTACGCCGTGACGGGCACCGATGGCTTCGCGCCTAACCCCAGTGCGCCGTTTTCCGACGTGTTTCTGAATGTGCAGCTCGACGTCTGGGCGTTCGATCCGGTGCCGTCGGTATCGCCTTATAACGACGGCGACGTCAGGGTCGCACTGGTGTTCTTTGGTGCGCCACTGACAGACTCGGGGACCCTGTCCACCGAAGTGATGCTCCCCAACATGCCCAAAGGCACCGTGCTCGTGTTTGCGACGGAATCTTCCGTGCAAGTCAACGCCGTCGGGGTTGCACCGGTCCCGGCGCCCGCGGCTTTGCTGCTGTTCGCGAGCGCGCTCGGTGGTCTGGGATTTTTGCGTCGGCGAATCTGACGCGACGTTGACGGGATGCCTGCCGGTCCGCTGCGGGCCGGCAGGCTTTAGCGTCCAATGCGAGCGCCCACGAGTGACGACTTCGCAGCCGGTCTCTTTAAGGGCGCGTGATCACAGTCGCCACCGTGTTGAAGTGGCGGGACACCCACTCTGTGCCAGCACCGCGATCGCGAAATGCATGCCTGCGCCGCCGGCGCAGTGGAGCCGGATTGGACGCTGCTCACTACCGGATGTCACGACGGCAGTGTCACGCTTGCCGGAGGTTCACCCACGCGCTGGGTATTTCGGAATTCCCACCGGGACGTGCCCCGGCTTCCGCACCGCCTGTCCGACCGCGAATTTCCGGTTTCCCCGACACGCGCGAGGGACGACAATACTGGCTCTGCGGCCGACGGCCGCGCTCCAACAAAAAGGAAGCCCAGCACCATGAGTGACCCCCTACTCGAAGCCAGCCAGACCGGCTGGATTGCCCAGCATCGCGAAAAATATCTGAAGGACGGCGCCGCCGGCCATCTGTGGGATTCGACCTTCGCCGGCGGCCCGGGCCCGCTGCCGACCCTGCTGCTGACCACCACTGGCGCGAAGTCCGGGCAGGAATCGATCATGCCGCTGCTGTACGGCAAGGTCGACGGCAGCTACGCCATCATTGCCTCCAAGGGCGGCGATCCGAAACACCCCGGCTGGTTTCACAACCTGAACAAGCAGTCCGAGTGCAAAGTGCAAGTCGCGACTGACGTGTTCAAGGCCAGCACGCGCATCGCGACCGGTGCGGAACGCAAGACCATCTGGGATCAGATGGCGGCGATGTATCCTCCGTTCACGGCCTACCAGGCCAAGACCGACCGCGAAATTCCGGTAGTCGTGCTCGAACCCATCCGCTGAGTTCGAAGCCGGCGCATCGCCATGACGCGCCGGCTGCCTTGCCTGTGGCGCTCAAGTGTGCCGCCCCGAGAATCAACTCACAGCGTGATCTGACACGAAGTCATCGCGGTCGGCGCTCGCTTGCTACCGACGGAGATCGCTCCCTACAATGGACTCATACTCCCACCAGCAATGCGTGCCCCGCTTCTGTAGCGCGCGCCCTATCTCGATAACAGGAGAGCATCACATGGACCCGACCAAACTGCAGGCGTTCATGGGCCAGATCCTGGCAGACCTCGGTGGCGCGTTCACGATTGGACTCGTGCGGATTGGTCACGCGCTCGGGCTCTATCGCCTCCTGCAGGAGCGCGGGCCCATGTCATCGCTTGAGCTGGCGAGCGCAGCGGGTCTCGCCGAGCGCTATATCCGCGAGTGGTGTGCCGCGAACGCAGCCGCGAACTACATCGCCTACGACAGTACCAGCGGCCGCTTTTCACTGCCGCCCGAGCAGGCCATGGTGTTTGCCAACCCCGACAGTCCGGTTTACATGCAGGGCGCATTCGACGCCGCCGCAGCCTACATCGAGAACCAGCCCAAAGTGCAGGCCGCCTTCAAGCATGGCGGCGGCGTCGCCTGGGGCGATCAGGCGGGCTGCCTGTTCTGTGCGGTGGCCGCGTTCTTCCGGCCAGGCTATCTGGCGAATCTCGTGCAGCACTGGCTGCCCAGCCTCGACGGCGTGGTCGAGAAAATGAGTCGCGGCGCGAAAGTCGCGGACGTGGGTTGCGGGCATGGCCACTCTACCCTGCTCATGGCCGGCGAATTTCCGAACTCGCAGTTCGTCGGCTTCGACTTCCACGAGCCTTCGATCGAGGCGGCCAGGGCGCATGCAAAGGATCACGCGCTACCGAATATCCGCTTCGATGTCAGCGCCGCGAAAGCCTTCGCCGACAACGATTACGACCTGATCACCTGCTTCGACTGCCTGCACGACATGGGCGATCCCGCCGGCGTTGCGCGTCACGTCCGTCAGGCCTTGAAGCCCGACGGCACCTGGATGGTGGTCGAACCGTTCGCGCACGACGAACTCGAGAAAAACCTGAATCCGGTGGGCCGCCTGTTCTTCGCCGCGTCGACCATGGTGTGTGTGCCGACGTCACTCGCGCAGGAAGTGGGAGCCGCGTTGGGTGCGCAGGCGGGCGAGAGGCGTCTGCGGGAAGTCATCGTGGATGAGGGTGGTTTCGGGCGCCTGCGCCGCACGATGGAAACGCCGTTCAACATGATTCTCGAAGCGCGGGTCTGAATGGCGAGGGAGAACATCGCACGCTGTCACCTTTCCTCAGCAGCGTAGACCCGCCTGTCGCATCAGCGGCAGCACCCGCTCCCTGAAGTACGGAATCTCGACAGCATAGTCCTGCCAGATCAGCGCCATTCCCTCGACGCCCGCACGTTCGAGCGCGAGGAACTGATCGACGACCTGCTCGGGCGTGCCGCTGATCAGAAACCCGCCCCAGCCGACGACGAAGCGTCGCGCGAACTGTTCGATCTGCGCGTTGAACGAATCACTCTCGATGCCGAGCACGCGCATGATGGTGTGCGCCGCGCCCCAGTCGCCGGCGGCGACGATCGCGTCCAGCGCCGCGCGCGCTTCACGCTCAGTGTCGCGCACCAGGATGAAACCGTTGCCGAGCACGCCGATCTGCCGGCCATGGCGGTGAGCGCGCGCGCGCACGTCCGCGGCAAGCGCGGTGGCGGCATCGAGCGAGCCCATGGTGATGAAGTTGAAGTCGACGTGGCGGGCCGAGAACTCGCGGCCGGCGTCCGATACGCCGGCGTTGACGATCACGGGATAAGGCTGCTGTACGGGTTTCGGTTCGAGGTAGCCGTCGGTCACGCTGTAATAGGTGCCGCGGTGATCGAAATGGTTCTCGCACCACAAGCGCTTGATGACTTCCACCCATTCGCCGGCCCGCGCATAGCGCTCGTCGTGGGGCAGTTGCGTCGCGCCGAACATCTCCATCTCCGGCGTGTACCAGCCACAGACGACATTGAGCCCCCAGCGCCCGTTCGAGATGCGATCGATCGTCGCACCCTGCTTCGCCGCGAACAGCGGATGCACGGTGCCGACGTGGGAAGTTGCGAACAGCATGATGCGCTCGGTGCGCGCGGCGAGCGCAGCGGCCCAAGTGTAGACCTCCATGCAGTTCCCGTTGTATGCCGTCTCGCCACCGAAACTCTTCCAGCGCCCGAAAGGCACGAGGAACTCAAAGCCCGCCTCCTCCGCGCGCTGCGCGATGATGAGATTATGTTCGAAGGTCGGCTCGAAACTCGTCGGCGCGCGGGAGATCGTGCCGCCCCCGCTGACGTTGATGCCGAACACGCCAATCTTCATGCGGTTGGCGTTGTACAGCGGCACGTGCTGCTGCCGCCAGATGGCCAGGTCGTCCGCGTTCATGTGGGATCCTCCTTGTCCCAGCGGCGATCGAAGGCCCAGACCTCTTCGAAGCCCATCAGGCGGTGCATGTCCGTGAGTGAGTACTGGGGTGTCGCAGCGCCCTCCGTCGAACCAGTTTGCAACAGATGTCGGTAGGTCGCGTCGAGCGCGGCGCTCGCGGCGAGGAAGCCGCTGCCGGGATAGATGGCAATGGCATAGCCGAGTTCGCGCAGCCGCGCGGCGGACAACAGCGGCGAGCGCCCCCCTTCGACCATATTCGCGAGCAGCGGCGCATCGATCGCCGCCGCGATCTGCGCGAACTCCGCGTCCGACTCGGGCGCCTCGATGAAGATCACGTCCGCGCCGGCAGCCCGGTAGGCCTGGGCCCGGCTGATGGCTTCAGCCAGCCCGAGCCCTGTGCGCGCATCGGTGCGCGCGACGATCAAAAAATCCGGATCGCGGCGCGCTTCACAGGCCACTTCGATCTTGCGCACCATCTCGCGCACCGGCACCACCTTGCGCCCGAGCGTATGCCCGCACTTCTTCGGGAACTCCTGATCTTCAATCTGGATCGCGGCGACACCGGCATCCTCGTAGCCGCGCACCGTGCGCGCCACGTTCAGCAGCCCGCCGAAGCCGGTGTCGGCGTCGGCGATCACGGGCGTCGACGCGGCGGTCGCCATCGCGCGAGCGCGGTCACATAGTTCGCTGAATCCGGCGAGCCCCGCGTCGGGCAGCCCGAGATACGACGCGACCGTGCCGTAGCCCGTCATGTAGAGCGCCGCGTGGCCCTGACGATCCGCAACGCGCAGCGAAATCATGTCGAACACGCCGGGGGCGATGCTCAATTCACGGCGTCGTACGCGGCCGGCGAAGGTACACCGCTTTCCATCTGCATCCATTTCATTCTCCTGCACAGCGCAACGGAATGGCGAGCCAGTTCCCGTCTCTTGCCTGCCATCATCGCGAACGGGCGCGCAAAGGCCAATCAGTTGGGCATCCTTCAGGCTGATGAAGTGGCGGTAAAGCATGCCTGTGCTGCAGCACCGCGCAAATGGGGATCGTGGGTGTCCCCAGTTCCCCGCATTTCACCGCGCGATTTCCCGTCCCCGATTGTCCGGGCAAGCGCGCAATGAACTGAGCGAAGAACTGCACCGACTTCCGCTTCTGCGATGCATCACCGTGGTGCGTCGTGCTGCAGCTTCCAGACGATTCGAGCGACGAGCGCGTGGGCCGCGCTCTGCACACGCTGTCGCGCAAGCTCAAAATTCCCACGCTTTCCTGCAGTGCGATCACGCCTCCGGCCGCAACGCCGCAACCCAGATAACGCACGGCGAGAAGGCTTGTAAAAATATGATTCGTTACGTTGACACCATTAAGATTTATCAGTTACCTTCGGTAGGGTGGGTGAATGACAACTAAAACGATCGTAATTGCGGGGTCAGTATGAAAACTTCAAACGCAATTTTTCCCAACGCCGCGGCGTTTTCAGGGCTGTCAAGCAAGAATGCTGACAGCAAGAAGTCGCGGAGAATCGGTTTGGCCGCATTGGGTTATCTGGCGGTCCTGACACCAGAGGCCGTCTTTGCCGGCGTAGCCTACAACGCCGGCGAGCTGAACTTCGGCAGCACGGGCCAGAGCATGTGGGGGCCGGGCGCGGCATTCAGCAAATCGGAATCCATTTTTCTAGGCAAAGAATGGGTGAACGAGACCGCCAACATTGGTGGCATTGCTGGCAGTCAGCACGTACAGCTCACGCCGTTCATTCCTTCGGTGCAGATCACGCCGGCCATTCCCTCCGTGCAACTCACACCGTTCGTTCCCTCCGTGCAACTCTCACCGTTCATTCCCTCGGTGCAGATCACGCCGGCGATACCGGCCGTTTTCACGCCAGGGATTCCGTCCGTGTGTGTGTTCGGCGTCTGCACGCCGGCCGTTCCACGCAAACAGATTACGCCGGCCATTCCAGCAGTGTTCTCGCCGGCCATTCCAGCAGTGTTCTCGCCGGCCATTCCAGCAACTTTTTCACCATTCATTCCCGCATTGTTCTCACCCGAGATTCCGGCCGCGTTTGGTGACACCCGTACTGGCGCGCAGCTTGGCATCCACAGTTCGGGCAAGGTCGGGCTGGAGTTCGGATACAACATCTCCAGCGGCACGGTCGATTCAAGCCTCGCGTTCGCGGCACTTGCTGACCTGCCAACGAGCGTCAACAGATCAGAGTTCGTCGATTTGGGGACGAGCACTGGATTCATAAGCGGAAGTTTTCTGACCCAGTCTCCACAGCTCGAAGCGTACATGAGCGGGATCCTGAAACTGTCCGGTTCAATCGACGCCACCGCCTGCGGCACGCTGCTGGGCTGCGCAACAGGTACTTCGCAGCTGCCCGGCGCCAATCTCGACCAGCGCATCCTGTCAATCGACCCTAATGGCCTGAAATTGCTCGATGGTCTGCTGCCGGGCGATAAGCCCGTCGCACAGGTGAGCATCTTCAATCAATCACTGACTTTGGAAGGTGGCGCGACCGTGACGCCCCCGGCAGTAGGCTTCAAATTGACCGGCCCGCTGGGGCTGTCGATCGTGAACACCCTACCGCCAGGGCCTACGCTGACCGTCGATTTGGCCGAGGTGACAGTTCAGGTTCCGGATATCGCCACCACGGGTGTGAAGACAGGTGACACGGTCAACGCCAGTGGCCGCGATGATCTGCTGACGGCGACGATCGACATTGACGGCGCGGCCTCGTTGCTTGGCGGTCTCCCGCCGGCGGGCATCAACTTTGCCCCCATTGACGCCGGCCCATTCAAAATCGAAGTCAGCCTGGATGTGATTGACGTCGATATCGGGCCGGCACTCGGTGTGACGCAGACATTCGAGCTTACGCCGAAGCTGATGGTCGACCTGGCCTTCGATCGTGCCGTTGAGATCGCGGGCTCGCTTGGTCTGCAGACCGCCTGGTCTGGCGCCTGGGACGAACTGCCCGACATCGCGTTGTTCGAAACCACCGAAGTCACACCAACCTTCTGGCTTGATGTACTGCTCAGCAACGAAACCGGGCTCGATCTGGGCCTGTTTGGCACCTTCGATTTTTTCAAGTTCAGCGCTACTGGAACGGTTGCGGGTCTGGAAATTCTCGACATCGGCCCGCTCAGCCTGAGTGCCCTGCTGGGCCTTGGCGATACGCTGTTCGAAACGGACAAGATTGGCTTCAACGTGTTTGAGAACGCGTTCGCCCTGGGCGGGTTTGGCAAGATTGAGGGTGCAAGCTTCTCTATCACCGCCGTGCCGGTCCCGGCAGCCGCCTGGCTACTCGGCTCTGCTCTTGGTGCATTAGGCTTGATGCGGCGTCGCACTGCATAGCTCGTTGTCCTGAGCGTCCGGTTGCCAGTCCCGCATCGGCGGGACTGTGCTTTTCCATGCGACGAAAGGGAATTGGCATGCAGCTGGAATTCGGGGACACCCATCAAAATTCGGCGCTACAGCCTAATCCCCTTCCCCATTGAGTTCGGCCGTTCCGTCGTCTCGAGCGAGACTGTTGGGCGGGAGGGGAAGCAGATGGTGCAGGCTGATTTCAGGCAGTTTGCCCCGGGCGGCGATCTGATCCCGGGTGCTTGCGGAAATTTCGCCCACCTCGGAAATTCTGCCATAGGCGACGGCGCCGAGACCGATCACATCCACATTGGAACTGCGAATTTTTGCCTTCATCGCGTTGGCCGGCAGGTTACCGCGCAGCCAGTCGTCCATCTTCAGCAGCGCGTAATCGTGAGTGTCCGCCATGACCTCGATGCCGTAGACGTGAGTCACGCTCAGGCCGATGTTGAACTTCTTCGACGCTTTATCTTTGGTATCGATGGGAATTCTCCTGGTCAAAATAAACGGGGTTCACGTGCGATGCAGCCTGTCGCGTACTGCTGCCCGCATCGTCAGGCGCGCTTTCCGCGCGGGTTCCACCCGGCTTTGCCATCATGTCATGCGCAAGTCGTTTGATGAAGACAATCCGGGACAGACACTGAATTTACACGCGCTCTGTGCCTGTTTTTCGGTCAAGCGTAAACCGGAGTCAGGTTCTGTGCGGGATCCCCACAAAATCATGCTCAAGAATAAACTTTACACCGCTCACTTGTTTTCAGGTCGTGTCGGGCGGATCCCCGCAACGAAAAGGGCCAGGGCCCGGTAGACGTTGCGGACGCCACACAGCACCTGCTGATCCGACAGCGACGCGCCAATGGACCGGCGACTCTTGCGAATGCGGTCGAACGCGACCTCCGGCCGAGCATCACGGCGCGGCGGGTCGGGACCGAGACGGCTGACGATGGCAGCGCGATCGGCCGCGGTACCGATCACACACGCGGTGGGGCCCGACAGATCAAAGGCGACTTTGGCGGCGGTCAGCCACATGCAAACCTCGCCGACGGGGGCAGGATGCTCGGCACCGGGCCACCTGCAGAACCTGCCGAACAGGCCGAGTTGCACGCCGAAGGGAAACTGCTGTTCCAAGACCCGTTGGCTGCGCCGAACGCCAATCAACAGCAGCAATTCGTGGCCGGTGTTCACGAGCGAATGCACACCCTTGGTCAGCATGACCAAGCTTCCAGTGACGGCCGCGGCAATGAAATTAGCCATCGCGATTGCGATGTCAGCGCCTATGGCCACGCAAGGCACCTGCCTGGATCCGGCACCCGGTTTCAAACCGGAACTAAGGGACACCTCAGCGTACACGTCCCGGCGGCGCCGCTAGCGGTTGGTGTCCGTGCTGCCACGCGGCAATCACGCGGCGGCTGACCGATGAGCCCGCCCTGCAATACGGCACAGTTGTCTCATCCGGCGCGTCAGGGAGTCGGGCGGCCGCCTCATAGGCGCAACGCAAGGCGCGCGCGTCACAGAGTGCGTGGTGGCGCGTGATGAGGGCTCGGGCCTGATCCTTGAAGTAGGCCTCGGCGGCGAGCCTGCCGGCACCGAAGCCTGTGAGTTCATAGACGTTCACGGGACGCAGGCGACGCCGTGTCGCTTCCCAGGATCGTGATCCGGAGTCGTTGATCGCAAGGTCGATGAGCTCCCAGTCGAGGTGATACCCGAATGCAAGCTCGACAAATTCGCCGTCGCGCAGTTCGGCTGCCAATTCATGCAGGAACGTCGACAGCCGCACGCCCAGTTCCGCATAGGAGCAGGCTGCGTGGGCAATCTTGCCGAACTGTGGAAGCACGGCACTCAGGCCGTACCAGTTCGTGGCCTGGATACGATCCCGGTCCGTGACTTCTGCATAGAACGCTCGTTCGTTTCCAGGCTCTGTGACGAGGCCGACAGAAAGCAGGCGGGGCCGAATGACGAGATCTGTGAATTCGGTATCGAGGAAGGCGAACACGGCTGAACCTGTATCGGGATGAAGCGCAACAACGCGTCGGGCGTGGCCATGACCTGATCGTGCCACTGGTGTTGCACACGATCCCATCGCGGGCGTTGTCGCTCAGTGCGCTACCGCACCCCAGCGTCAGACAGTCACTGGCCACATCGACTGGCCTGTCGATGTGCAAGCGCTGTGCAGCACTGCGTGCGTCGCCGAACAGACCCGACAAGTTCAGGCACGCAGGCTGCTGTGTCCAGACCTGATCGTATCGCGCGCTTCTTCCGCTTATCCCGCGGGCTGGACCACCGACAGGAATACAGCAGATGCTTTACGACAACTTTTCAGCCGGCGCGCTGCAACTTGCGAAGCGCATGGTCAGTCATGGCGCCTAGAACACGCAGCCGCGCGACGCCGGCGCATACGCCGGATGCACTGATGGCAAACCAACGAAGCACTGGCCGACCTGCGTGCGGGACGCTTCGAGCGCGCTGCCGTACTGGTGTCGTGAGCTTGTCTGGCAGGATGCTGTGGGCGCCGCCTGGTTGGATCGGCGCGCGCCTTTTCACGCGACCAGGATTGAGCACCGCAGTCGGTCGCGCAAGCAGCAGGCATCAGCCGCTTCGTCGCCGGCGCTTGCGGCGCTGATGTGCGACAAACCACACACAAGCAGTCGCCGATGAGACCGTCATGCCATGCAAACCAGTCGTTTCTCAAACCTCATGGCCGTGTGCTGATGTTCGGCACGACACTGCTTTGGAGCCTCGCCTTGATCACTTTCGCCGCGCCCGTTCAAGCCACCGATGAGCCTGTCTATCAGATCGTCCGCGAGCTTGCGGACATCGAGGTGCGGCACTACGCCGCCTATGTTGTCGCCGAAGTCGTGGTGGCGGGCCCGGCCGACACAGCAGGTAACCGGGGGTTCCCGATCCTGGCGGGATACATCTTCGGCAAGAATAAGGGAGAGCGGAAGTTTGCGATGACGGCACCGGTGACGCAGGCGGCGGTGCCGGTGAAGCTTGAGATGACGGCGCCCGTCATTCAGACGGCAACACCCCGTGGCTATACCGTGCAATTTGTCCTGCCGAAAGGCGTAACGGTGGCCAATGCACCTGAACCGCTGGATGCGCGCGTTCAATTGCGTGAGGTCGGGCCCAGCGAGGTGGCTGTGATCCGCTATGCGGGCTTCTGGTCGGAAGCGAACTACAGCGCCCATCTGGTGAAGTTGCAGGCGGCGTTGCGCGCAGCGGATCTGGTGTCGACCGGTGAACCCGTGTACGCCCGCTACAATGCGCCGTTCACGCCCTGGTTCATGCGCCGCAATGAGATCTGGCTGCATTTGACGCAGGCCCCCTGAGATACCGGGACCGCGAGTTGCGCGCTGCGCCTGGGCGCTCAGACCGTCAGTCCAGCAACACCAGGTGCCCGTGCTGCTTCGCCGCCTCTATCTCATCGATGGGCAGCGCCACCGAGCGCTGTCCTTGCGCACCCCAGATGACGTCGACCGACTGTCCATCGATGCTTTCGAGCAGACACGGTCCGATGGGAATGTTTTGTTTGCGCCCCGTGTCTGCCCGATAAGAGACCGGGCCCGTGATGCGCGCGAAAGAGGTCGTGATGGACATGACTATCTAATCCTCTGAGTCTGGCAAGCCGTGTGCTTCAAGCGCTGGCGCCCTGCACCCGACAGTGCAGGGTGGCGCGGCGCTGGAGCAGGTGCTTTGCCAGCCGGCAACCGTCAATTTCGCTTGGCCCGGCGCGCCGCCTTGCCCATCTGCATTACCGTGCACGGCCAGCAGGCGCTTGTCGACCTTCAATGCCACCTCATGCTTGATGACCTGATCCTTGGGTACGCCGATTTGAGTCAAGGCGGCACTCGAGGCGGGCAAGCCGCCAACCACGACGGCAGCTTCCAGCGCGCCGACGAGCGTCGCCACGAAGCGCCCGGCGAGGCCACCACGCCCAACCCGGGCAGCATGAACACCGCGGGCGCCGGCAGCACGCCCCAGATGCCGCCCCAGAACGAACCGGTGCCGCCCCAGGCTTTGATGCGATCGCCCTCGGCATGGGAAACCCATGGGCTTCGGCTCCGCCATCACATCCCGTTGCAGCTGCGAATCAGTCTTCAAGGTGTTTGCGCGGGACGGTCGGTGAACGGCGATCGTGCGCGATTCTTGATGCGCGTTCTGTGCGGTGTCGTACGTGGAGCTGATGGTGATCTGGAAGCCTGCGTATTCGTTACCGCACTGCCTACAGAAACGGCTACCCAATCTCGCCGGGACAGGTATCCGCTTCGACCAGGTCGATGCCGGCCTGGTGACAAGGCCGCTGCATTGGAAGCCCGCTGACGGCGGCGGGTTCATGCCCTTCTTCGGCCCCATCAGTTCACTGATTGACATATTTATCGCAGCCGCGATGGGGTGGGTATTCGACCCCCACAGCGTCGCTCGCCAGACGCGGTGCCAATCGAAACGGCTCGTCGTCGGTCGGCTCACCCGATGCAGCCGGCGCAGAGGGTGCGCACGCGCAAGTTGCCGTTCGCGCATCGCATCCCGCGGTGTGCGTATTCCGGGTGAATGTTGCCACCCATTCCGGCGCAATGCTGCCACCCGTTCCGGTCCAATGCTGCCACCCATTCCGGCCTAACGCTGCCACCC
>ENA-ORBV01004821-ORBV01004821.1-microbial-mat-metagenome-genome-assembly--contig:-NODE-4821-length-25483-cov-9.128552_pt1 | contig 25483 bp, 25 predicted proteins | sample MGYA00237777_ERZ505514 | MGnify/ENA primary metagenome ERZ505514 (study PRJEB26160, sample SAMN06269048) | microbial mat metagenome | isolation source: Oligotrophic lake microbial mat | place... | reverse complement strand
CTGGGGGACTTTGATCTCTAGCTCCCCCAGAATTGGGGGTTGGGGGGCAAATTTCGGTTGATTTGCGTAAGTCCTGTCCATTAAAGTAGCACTGGATTTACTATGCGTCACTTCAAACGATTCACAAAAACTCGTGCCTGGATAGCTAGCGTTTTGGCAGCATCCCTGATTTTGCTGGGCTGGCTGATAATTCCGGTGATTTCTCAAGCGGCTGCACCTCAAACCAAAACCTTTGAGCAGGCTTGGAAAACCATCAATGACAACTTTTTTGATCCCAAATTTAACGGCGTAGATTGGAAAGCCTTGCGCGAAAAATATGCGCCTCAAGTGGCTCAAGCTCAGTCGGCGGACGACTTAGCGGTTGTGATGAATGCCATGATATCCGAGCTAAAGACTTCGCACACCCGGTTTTATACGCCAAACGAAACCGCATATTACCAACTGTTGGGAATTTTTCAACCGCGCAGCCGGGAACTGAAAAACTTACCTAAAGATATTTTTCCAAAAAACAAGCTGGAATATAGTGGCATTGGCATTTTTACCAAAGCGATCGCCAACAAAACCTTTATCATCGGCGTGTTAGAAGGCAGTCCAGCGGCTCAAGCAGGACTCCAAATGGGTGATGAACTGCTGAATGCCGATGGTCGCCCATTTCACCAAGTGCGATCGTTTGCAGGGAAAGTTGGGCAAAAAGTGATGCTGCAAGTGCAACGGTCAGCCAATAGCGCCCCGCAAGATATTTCCGTTACGCCTAAACTGCTTGACCCACTGACCATGTTTTTAGAGACTCAACGCGCCAGCACTCGTATTTTGCAGCAAGATGGCAAGAAAATTGGCTACGTTCACCTCTGGTCTTATGCAGGCGACCAATATCAAGAGCAGCTAGAGGAAGATCTAATCTATGGAAAACTGCGAGACGCAGACGGTTTGGTGCTAGATCTGCGCGATGGCTGGGGCGGTGCGCCACTGACTGCGCTGAATATCTACACGGCACGAGGTCCTAGCTTGACGAGCATTCCTCGCAGCGGCGATCGCAATCTGATTAAAGCCCAGTGGAATAAGCCCGTGGTGATGATTGTGAATGAAGGCAGCCGCAGCGCTAAAGAAATTCTTGCCTATGGATTTCAGCAATATAAAATTGGCACTGTTGTGGGTGCAAAAACGCCCGGTGCCGTCGTTGCCGGACGTGCTTTCTTAATGCAGGATGGCAACTTGCTGTATGTTGCAGTCGCCGATGTATATTTAGATGGCAACCAACGACTTGAAGGAAAGGGCGTAATGCCTGATATTGAAGTGCCCATGACGATTGAATACGCCCAGGGCAAAGACCCACAGAAAGAAAGGGCGATCGCGACCTTACTTCAGCAGCTAAAAGGATAAGAAGAAATTCTATGAGCTGAATCTTGAGCTAGGTATCCAGATCAACCTCTGCTCTGCGGATCATCTGATCAACGCTCTGGTTGGTATTCATTCTCAAGAGTTCTATTTCTGGATGCTGCTTTTTGAACACGCGAAAAACTTCATCTGCGAAAGCTTGACCTATTGCTTCCACACCCGAAAAATCAAATACCACTACTTTAAATTTATCCACACCAGTTAGCAGTCTTTTAGCTTGGGAGCGGGAGACTAATTTCTCGTCGCCATACTGAGCTAATTGAACAGGGACAACCGTCTTCGTAAAGGCGTAATCATCGCCTGTTGAAAAGCTATCAAATACCTGCTTAGACTGTCGTGCCGTATTATTGGCAAGTTTCATAAATACACCTGTCCCAACTCGAAGTTGATGCCCCTCTAAAACCCAATCTTCTGACTCGTTGAACTCATGCGAGAAGTAGACGTTCCCAGAGCAAATCGTAAACCTATCAAACATCCGTGAGGTAAAAAATATCCCTTGACCACTATGGCGATCGGGGTCGGTTGTTAGCTTGCCTTTCGCCAACTCAAGCACTGCATGGCGTTCATCCTGAAGATTCAATTCCTTTTGAATTTTCTTAAAAATCCCTTCCCCGTCGTCCCAAATAACAATCTCAGTATCAATCGCCGTTTTCTCAACGTGAATTGTGACTTGTTCACCAGATGAATGGTCGATCGCGTTGTTCAACATTTCAGTGAATCCATAAATCCAAATATCTCTGACATTATCAGGAAGCTCAAGCAGCAAAGGCTTGATGTCAGCATCCCAAACCCTGTCTTCTTCCAGATTGCCATTGAGCGGATAGATTCGCGTCCATTGAACGAGGGGGTGCAATTGATAGGATTTATTTTTAGTAGACCCTTTCACTAAAAGCGATTTTTGCTCAATTAACCGATGAATGTGTTTATTGACCGCTTGCCTGGTAATGCCAAACGTTTGAGATGCTAAAGCTGCAACATCGTTTGGATGCTCTCCAACATTTGTCAATATAAACTGACGAATCTGTTCACCTCGTTTACGAACCTTTACCACTTCCGCTTCACTCTTTGTCAACCTTACGCTCTATTATTGTCAACCTTACATTCTGTTATTGTCAACCTTATGTTTGAAAAGGCGCTGTATCTTAGTACAGCACCAATGTCTGTGGCGCAAAGGGCTACATTCACAAAAGCCAAATTCAGTTTTAGGCTAGACAAACACGCGCCGCAATCTGGGTTGGATGCTCAGCAGCGCAACGGTGGTAAAGCCTAGCAAAACCAACAGAGCCGCACCTAAGGTCACGTCGCCAAAGGGTGCCTGCATGACCACGCTGCTCACCGACCAGTTTTGGTGTAAATACACATAGCGAATGGGTTCGATCGCGTAGCTTAAAGGATTCAGCGACGCGATCCATTGCAGCCAAGTGGGCATAAAGGAGAGCGGTACTAAGGCGGTGCTAGCAAACAGCAACGGCAAGTTCGTTACAAAAATCACTGCAATTAGCTCAATGTGCCCAGGCAAGGTGAAGGCTAAGCCTAAGCTGATTGCGGTTACGCCTAAAACCAACAGCAAGATGATCAACGCCATCAACGCCAAGCCAGAAGCATTGGGCAATCCGGCACCCAAAACAGCACTCACCGCCACGATCGCCACAGTTTGAATGGCGCTTAGTGTGGTGATAAAAATCGCAGAAGCCATGACGATGGAGAACCGCGAGGCAAGCGGAGCCACGAGTAAGCGGTTGAGAAACCCAAACTCGCGATCAAACATCACCGGCAAACCCGCATTCAACGCGCCACCAAAAGCAGTGAACACAATGATTCCGGCACCAATGAACTTGCCATAGCTAACGCTGCTGCCCAAAAAGCCTTGGGGTGCATTTTGAAACAGTGCCCCAAATAAAATTAGCCACATCACAGGCTGAATAATACCAGCAATCAATGTTGAAGGGCGACGCTGAAGTTGAATGAACAGCCGACGGGTCAAGGCAGTCGTTTCTTGAACAAAATCGGCGAAAGAACTGGAGGAAAGCGATGAAGCATCAGGCGTTTTGCCATTCAGAGTCGAGGGAGTCAGAGTAGTCATAAATTTAACAATGATTGGGTTAAGTGGCTAACTAGAAAGAGTTTGAAGGATGATGTGACGTAGTTTGCTGAACTGGTTTACTTCCTGTAGATGTAGCGCCTACAGAGAGAAGATCGGGTTGAAATTTCTCTAATTCATTGTGCTTAGAGGCTATAAATTCATCGAACAAGTTGAAAAAATACGCGATCGCACTTTGCTCATCGCAAAAAACTACCTGTAGCTTAGCAAATCCCTGATGTGAGGATAGTCCCAAACAGATTGGTTCTTCTGCCAAACTATGAGATTTTTCTCAATAAGCTGATTGGCGAAATGCCGATTGAGCCAACTTACCCAAGGAGTAGCCAGTGGCGATCGCCAAAACCCGGCTTTTGGTAAAGTGTCCGTAATTGCTCAACTGGGATAAATTAACCGGAGCTAGGCGCATAATTTGCATCTCCTTCAAATGACAGCCGCAGAGTACTTGGATTTCGTGAAGAAGCGTATGGGTCAGTGGAGCGATCGCGAACACTTCTTGGCTCAAGCTCCCATCGATCACCTCAGCAACCCCCTTGATATAGTCAACTTGAACTACTGCTAATCAAATCTTGTAGAACTCATCCCCCCATTGCTTGACCTGCTAACCAGCCCGTCGTCCAAGCGCTTTGGAAGTTGAAGCCGCCCGTCACGCCATCTATATCCAAGATTTCGCCTGCAAGGTAAAGTCCGGGGCATTGACGACTTTCCATGGTTTTGAAGTCTACTTGATTCAGCTTGATGCCGCCACAGGTGACAAATTCCTCTTTGAATATGCCTTTGCCGCTAATGGTGTATTGTCCTTGGGTAAGCTCTTGAATCAGTTGGTTGAGGGTTTTGTTCGACACATCTGCCCAGCGGGTTTCATCTTGCACAATGCCAACGCTGACGATTAACCGCTCCCACAGGCGGCGCGGAATGGGCACCGGGCAGCTAGTAGCCACGAGCCTGCGGGAAAGCTGCGATCGCACTGCCATCAGTTGTTCGCGTAGCACTTCTGGGTTCATTTGGGGTAGCAAATTAATCCGCAGGTTGGCGTGATATTGCTGTTCGTGCAGCGCTCTTGCTCCCCAAGCAGACAGCTTTAGCACGGCGGGTCCACTCAATCCCCAGTGGGTGACTAATAGCGCTCCCGTTTGCTTCAGTAAGGTTTTGTCGTCTAGTTGAAGCTGAAGTTGAGCCGATGGCACCGACACTCCCGCCAACTCTTCTAAGCGTGGATCTCTGACATTAAACGTAAATAAGGATGGAACTGGCGGTTCGATCGCGTGTCCTAACGACTCGGCGATCGCGTAGCCTTTCAGGTTGCTTCCGGTTGCCAGCAGCAGGCGATCGCTGTGTAGCAGTTCCTCTGATTTCAACTGAATCTCAAATCCGTTCTTGTGATGGCTCACTTGCTGCACTTGCGCGCCCGTGTGAATCGCCACACCAGCCTTCTTAGCAGCCCACATCAAGCATTCCACGATCGTGCCAGAGTCATCCGTCGTCGGAAACATCCGTCCGTCGGCTTCGGTCTTGAGTGCCACACCTTGCTGTTGAAACCACTCCACTGTTTCTTTTGCCTGAAATCGGCTGAAGGCTCCCCGCAACGCCTTGCCGCCACGGGGATAGTTTTGCACCAGCAACGCCGGGTCAAAGCAAGCATGGGTGACATTGCAGCGTCCTCCACCCGAAACTCGCACCTTGGATAAGGGCTGACGGGCGGCTTCTAACAAGGTAACCTGCGTGTGAGGATGCGCTTGGGCACAGGCGATCGCGCCAAAAAAACCTGCCGCACCTCCACCAATAACCACAATATTCATGAAGCAACTACTTTAAACAAATTCGCTATCCACCAAAAAGCCATAGCACGAGGCAACCAGAGAATCTGCATTCCCGTTCATCAAACATTCGTGCCGCGCACAGTCTAAACAGTTTGCCTGCATGGGCAACACGAGATCCATCGCTGGATACAAGCTTACGCCCTGATGAATAAACGCTTGGGCTTCTAGATCGGAAATTGCATTACAAATTAGAATTGCCTGTTTGCTACCCAACGCCGATCGCTGCTGATTAAGCTGTTGCAGCGTTTCGCCAAACCCTTGAGACTCATCCCGAATCGCTACCAGCACTTTTTGGGCAAGGCTTGCAAAACAGGGTGGCTTTGCACTTTCAAAAAAATCTTTATATTGCAGGGTCAGAGTACCGTCTGGGTAATGCAGGGTGCGAATGCAGCGCAAAAATGGCACGGTGAAACGCTCGTCTGCATCCAAGGCAACCCACCAGGATTTGTGCCAAGCATAATGGGGCATCCGCAAGATTTCTTGAATGTGGGGCGGTGGAAAGCCGACTTTTGCCAAGAGCGCGATCGCCGGAGCTAAGGGCAAACGTTGAGCGATCGGTTGCATATCAGATTCGTGCTGAGTCAACCTGGCAACTTCCTTGCTGTCATTCGTCCCGCTATTAATGCTGTAGTCTATTTGAGTTTGCACCTGTGCTAGCACACAATGAATCTCTTCAAAGTGCAAAATGCCATCTGCTGCAACGCGATCGCTCAAGGGCACCCCGACTTCACTAGCCACAGCGCCAATCCGCTCAGGCTGAATAATTGCCGGAATACATTGAGTCAACAGGTTTTGCAGCAGGTGCAAATCAGCGATCGCTAACGCCATTTGAATCTGATCGCGCACACTAGCCGCTCTAGTTTTCTCGTTAGTCGGATGAAATAGCGGATTATTCGGCATTGCAGGAACCCTCCTACCAGCACTGGACAATCAACTGAAAAATTCTAGTTCGCCTAACTGGCTTGACCTATTGATCGATCAAACTATCATTCCAGAATTGGACGATATTACCCCAATTCCACTTAATTCTCTTAAGATTGCTATTTGAAATAGCAACCCACTCGCCAACTTTAATCATTGCGGCAAGCCGCGATCGCATAAAAAGGATCACCGCCCGACATTCCTAGCCACTGCAACATCGCTGGCGCTTGCGATTGACGCGCAATCGCTTCTGGCTTGCTAAATCCCGGCACCGCTTCAAAATAGCCTTTTACTAGCGCAACTCGGCTTGCTTCAGAACCCTCTCGCCACGCTGCGATCGCCTTTTGGTAGAACATCCGATTAGAGAAGCTAATAATCGCAATACCACCCGGTTTCAAAATCCGATGAATTTCAGAAAAAATAGCTTCAGGATATTGAACATATTGCACTGAAACCGTGTTCAGCACTGCATCAAAGGATTGATCCTCTAAAGGCAACTTAGGATTTTTGTTTAGATTTTGCACAAAGTAGTGATTTAACCGCTGATTGCGCGCTAACTCCTCACCGTTGAGTCCATGCCCTTCCACATGAGCAAATTCCATGTCCGGCAAATGGGAAACCCAACTGCTCATCATGTCAAAAACTCGCGTGTTGGGCTTGAGTCGCTCTTGATATAAATCGGTCAGTTGTTGAATAAAACCGTCATCTACATGAGTCACGAATCGGGGCGATTCATAGAATTGAGCGTCGTCGGTATCGTCGAGTTTAGTGCGCTGATTGGGATTAAGCAAAACCATAGGAACAGGAGAGATTGCAGAACAACTATTAACTTATGTTAACAATTTCACGAGGTGTAAGAACTTGAAGCCAAAAAATAGGCAAAAGTCTCTAATTTGGCTAGTCCTGATTCAGGTTTAGATCAAGTATTTGAGCTTGAAATGCCCACTTCTAATGGCGATCGCCCGATTCAACCAGAAATAATTTGTAGAGTTGGTTCTTGTATTATCTACCTCTTGCCAAGGAAGCCATACCGCATCACACTAAGAATGAGAGAATGGCAGGAGGTTATTTGGTGAAGCGAGTACTGGCAATTATCTTGGGTGGCGGCGCAGGCACCCGTCTCTATCCACTCACTAAAATGCGGGCAAAACCAGCAGTGCCTCTGGCGGGTAAATATCGACTTATTGACATTCCAGTGAGTAACTGCATTAACTCCGAAATTTATAAGATCTACGTCCTAACCCAGTTCAACTCCGCATCTCTCAACCGTCATCTGTCTCGCTCCTACACATTCTCTGGCTTTAATGATGGGTTTGTTGAAGTCCTTGCAGCGCAGCAAACCCCCGAAAACGCCAATTGGTTTCAAGGAACAGCAGATGCAGTCCGGCAATATCTGTCTCTCTTTGAAGAGTGTAATGTCGATCAGTTCTTGATCCTATCGGGCGACCATCTCTACCGAATGGACTACAGCAAGTTTGTGCAGCGTCACAAAGAAACCAACGCCGACATCACCATCTCAGTCGTGCCAATGGATGAGCGCCGTGCTTCTGATTTTGGTTTGATGAAAATTGATAGTGCTGGGCGCGTGATTGATTTTAGCGAAAAACCTAAAGGCGACGCGCTGACTGAAATGCGGGTAGATACCAGTGTCTTAGGACTTAACCCTGAAGATGCAAGGCAAAGTCCTTACATTGCTTCCATGGGGATTTATGTTTTCAAGAAAGAAATCTTAATTAAAGTCCTCAAAGAATCGTTAGAACGGACTGATTTTGGCAAAGAAGTGATTCCCGATGCAGCGAAGAAGCACAACGTTCAGGCGTACCTATTTGGCGGCTACTGGGAAGATATTGGAACCATTGAGTCGTTTTATGACGCGAACATGGCGCTGACTCAGCAACCCCGCCCCCCCTTCAGTTTCTACGACGAAAAGGCACCGATTTACACTCGCCCTCGCTATCTGCCGCCGACCAAGCTGTTGGATTGCCATATCAAAGAATCGCTGATTGCCGAAGGCTGCATTTTGAAAGAATGCTCGATTAATCATTCGGTTGTGGGAGTGCGAACTCGGATTGAATCCGGTTGCCTGATTGAAGACACGATGATTATGGGCGCTGACTACTATCAACCTTTGGCAGAACGTCAATCTGGCACGGTAGTCTATTCCGCAGCAGATGTGCCTTTAGGAATTGGCAAAGACACGATTATTCGTCGCGCCATTATTGATAAAAATGCGCGGATTGGCTGCAATGTAAAAATTGTGAACAAAGACAATGTGCAGGAAGCCGAGCGAGAAAGTCTTGGGTTTTTCATTCGCAGCGGTATTGTGGTGGTGTTGAAAGGGGGCATCATTCCAGACGGGATGATTATTTAGGAAAAGGTAGAAAACTGTCCCTTTGGTGCCACGAAAACAGCTAGGACGCGCTACTTTGGAGAGGATAAGGTCGATCGCCTAGGAGAGTCGCGGTGTTGAGTCAGATGTGGGGCAATGTAGGTAAGCTGCTAGGTGGCTTGAGCTTGGTGGGCGGCGGCACGGTTTCTGTGGGAATTTTGCTAGGGATTGCGATCGCCCATCCGGGTGGCATTTTACTCACAGTTCTGTTAACCTTGCTGGTGTTTTTTGGTCTAGCTCCAGCGGCAATTGGGATGCTACTGCTCTACAGCGGTTTTAAGGCAGAACACTACGCCATTCGCGATCGTTTCTTTCAAGTATTGCGCCTCAGCCAAGGACGAATGACCGTGCTAGATTTTGCAGCGGCGGCTCGTTTAGAACCCCTGCTCGCTCGCCGCCATTTGGATAGTTGGGCAAAAGAATTTGATGCCAACTTTGATGTCAGCGATGAGGGCGATGTGTATTATGTTTTTCCGCCTCAACTGATCGCCCTCCCCGAAAGTCGCTTTCAAGCGGTTGGTCAAGCGGTTCGCGAGGTTCTGCGATCGCTATAGTTAAGTAATTATGCATTACTTGTAACCGCTCAACTGGAATGTTTAACCTCAGAGTGGTCTGTAAGGATGTAGCAAGAGACACCTTGCAGGATGTAATGCTTAAGGTAAGTGCAAATTTCCAGTTAAGGCATGGCTAAGAGTTTTTGGATGGTGCGCGATTAGTCTGGCAACATCGGCAACTTGGGCGATCGCGGAACGGCATTAGGGTTGCTGCACTTCACAGTCGTTTCGCTCTCTTCACAACTTATCGTCAAATGTATAGATTGCAGAACACCGCTGGCTTTGCGCCAAATGAAGCGCATCGGCAAAATCCAAGCCAGACGACAACGTTTGTGTCAACCGCGATCATGCCATTGCTCCAGGATGCCTTGGCGAATCGCGTCTTCTAATTCATCCAAATTCTTTGCTTTCCCCTGATATTGCAAGCAACCAGCAACCTCTGCCAGCGTTGTCTCTGGAAAAGGCTTTTTCGGTTTTAGCAGAATCCCGTCGCCAACATTAATGGCAATCAGTTCTTGACCTGCTTCCCAGTGTTGGGCAACACGCAAGGCTTTGGGAATAATCACTTGCCCATCACTACACAAACGGGTTATTTCCATTGGATTCAGTGAGCCAGCAGTAAGAAATATGTAAGAATTCTAGCATCAGCTTTTTGAACATGCTTACAGTACTTAAAAACGGCGATGAGTAGACCGTATTGAGGGTTTCTATGGATATCATAGGTTAATTGCATCGGCTCGACTACTGCATTAGCGCGATCGCTCCTCGCGATCAGTCTGGCAACATCGGCAACTTGGGGAATACATTTATAGGTAGACGCTAAACCTTAAAATTACAAAGTAGGCAATGAATACTAGGGATAATTCTCAAATGGATGACATTGAGCCAGCAGTTTTGCTATCTGTAACCGAGCTACAGCGCCAGCTTAACGATTCACTTAAGCTGTTGTCGCCAGAGCGGTTACAGGTGCTTGCTGACTTTGCGGCTTACTTGGCAAACGCTGAAAGCGAAGCTGCGACCCAAGAACTTTTGGCAATTCCTGGACTACTAGAGCGAGTTCAGCAAAATCAAGCAACTCCTAAAACCGATTACGCCGCCTGGAGAACTTTGCGCTCCGATGTATGACGTTCTTCTGCATCCTGATGCTCAACAAGTATATGTCAAGGCTGACAAAGCCTTAGCAAAGAAAATTGCCCGCTGTTTTCAGCAGCTAGAGCAAACTCCTCGATCGCACCCTAACGTTAAAGCCCTCAAAGAAGATTATGCAGGCTACTATCGTTAGCGAATTGGGAACTACAGAGTCATTTACTCAGTAGACGATGAACTGGTGCAGATATTTGTTGTAGCGATCGCTCATCTTAGCGAAGCCTATGAGCCATAAATGTGAGTGAGTCAGAATACTAAGTTGACCGCTCCTCACTATAAATCTGGCAATTCAGTAACTTGGGGCGATCGATTCATGGCAGCTTACGAAACAATTTATGCGATCGTCCGACAAATTCCCGTTGGGCAAGTAGCAACCTATGGGCAAGTGGCGGATTTAGCCAATATGCCCGGAAAAGCACGGCTGGTGGGCTATGCGCTATTTCGAGTTGCGCCGGATTCTGATATTCCCTGGCATCGGGTGATTAATGCAAAAGGTGAAATTTCAGAATCGCCGGAGCGCTATGGATCGGATTATTTGCAGCGATCGCTCTTAGAAGCAGAAGGCGTTCAATTTACACCCCACGGCAAAATCAGCCTGCGAGACTATCGCTGGTTAGGGTAATTGATCTGCTAACCCTTCAAGTCTCACATTAAACCCAACTTTTCTAATGCAGCTTTGGCAGCGTTCTTTTCAGCCTCTTGTTTTTTGTTTCCCACTCCCCGACCATAGGCTTTGCCGCTCACTTGGACTTCTGCCAAAAACTTTTTGTCGTGGTCAGGTCCCGACTCTGACAAAATCACATACTGCGGATTGTCGCTGCCGTTTGCCAATGCCCATTCCTGAAATTGGCTTTTGAAGTTGATGGTGGCTGTTGCTGTCTGGCGATCGCACACCGACTCAAAAAATGGCTCGACATATTGCTGAACCCTGGCAACATCATTGCAATCTAGAAAGTAAGCACCAATCACCGCTTCAAACGCACTACTCAACAAATTGGGATTGGTGCGCCCGCCATCTTGGTCTGCGCCTTTGCCCAACCGCATTTGAGTACCCAAATCGAGCGCGATCGCAAATTTGGCTAACTGGGTTTGGTCTACTAGCTGCGATCGCAACGCCGTTAGCTTGCCTTCTGCTTGGTCAGGGTAGCGCCAAAACAAAAAGTTTCCGCTCACAAAATTCAGCACCGCATCACCTAAAAACTCCAGCCGCTCGTTATCCTCCACCCCTGGATTCTCATTCACATGCGATCGATGCGTCAACGCCTGTTGCAGCAGAGAATCTTTTTTGAATTTTGGGAGTTGACCTAAACGCTGCATAAAATTGTCGGAATGGGTGAAAAGTATTCATTAGGAATTGCCGAAAAAAGCAACCCTGCATTACCGTAAATGATGTGAACAAATGAGAGGTAAACCCATGAACAAAATTCTACTAGCCAGTTCCTTTGTAGCATCCATACTGGCATCTCAGCTAGTGATGACTGTGGCACAAGCTGCTGACACGACGTACAAAGTGCGGCTGCGGGATGTTTCCACAGGCAACGCTAGTCAGGCAAGTGTTTTTTCATCGGGCGATCTCGATCGCGAAGAGTGGGTCGTGGTGACGGTCGCCGACAAAAAGCAGTTAAAGGTGCGCCATTCCACCAGCGTTAAAAATAAGTTTTGGGGCACTCGTCAATGGTTTGATCATCCAGCGACAGCGATCCGGGTGTGCGAAACCGACGGATTTGATAAGCAAAATTGCCAGACTGCTGACAGCGATGTTGTGGCGATGCCAGAAGGTAAGAAAATTCATGAAGTGGCGATCGATTTCAAATATTCTGAAGGCGGTAACCTCTACACGCGATCGATTCAGCTATCTCGCGATTTGAAACCAGAAACAGGAGGAGAGTAAATGACGAGTGGCGAATGACGAGTGACGAGCGGCGAATTTCTTCAACCCTGAACCCTGAAACCCGAAACCCGAAACCTAAATTTCTCTCTTCATCAAAACTTTAAATTCATCCAGGTGGGTGAAGGATGGCTACACAGTTAGAGGGAGTCGAAAGGGCTGTATTTCAACGATTCTGGAAGGGTAAGTGATTGCCCCTCTAGTTTAGGGTTTCGACCATGATGATCGTGAATGTTGCCCCTTTTGCTGCCGTATCGATTGGACAAGTCATCCAACGGATTCTTGGCACAGGTAAAATTACCCATGATGACGAAGTGTTTTTTCAAAAGGCAATGCTTTGTGAAACGCCTTTAGATCCTGAAGAAATGGATCAGGTGACGAAGGTTTATTACCGTCTGCAAATGGGATTGCTCAAAGTCGTAGATTAGAGTTACCAGCCAACAATAATCTGCCACATGCCAGCCGCGATCGCCCCTGTTGCTAAATGCTGTGGCAGCAACGTCCAAAAAGGCTGCCGAGCAATTTTTTGGGTGAGTATCACACTCAGCAAGAACGCTGAAAGTAACGTCACTGACTGCAAGAATGCAATCACGGCTGGATGAGCGACAAAAATAGGGAGATTTGCTGCACCCAAACCAAAAGTGGCAAAGGTCACTGGAACCACTCGTCCCGCTTCTGTTAGCCCTAGTTGCAAGTAGTGAGCGATGTTTGCTCCCAAAACAAAGGGCAGGTAGCCATAGGCAAGCTCCAAAAAAGGGCGTGGTTTAACAGTGCGATTTGCGAGACGCATTAATTGATGTGCGGCTAGGGCGATCGCTCCGGGAATTAGTAATACCAATACAGACGCGCCAGTGTGCCAGCCGAAATGATCAAGATGCAGCGATCGCCCCAAAACCGCTTCAATTTCTGGCAACCTGTGTAACAACACTGCCCCAAGCAAGAGAAACAGCAAACAAACTTCGGCATAGGCTGGCGTGTGAGTCGTCCATAGCTCAATGCCCGGTGGACGCAGATTTAACTCCACTGAGCGATGGGGGCAGGCTTTGAGGCAGGTCATACACAGCACACAATCGCGGTTGTCTTCAAGCTGGGCAGGATGGGAATATAGCGGACAGCCGTTTGTTTCTTGCCCTTCGCCTTTCTCAGGTCCACCCTTGTAGCATTGATAGGTAGTGCAACTGGCTGAACAAATGCCTTGCTGTGCCCGCAGTTCCGTCATGGATAACTTGGCAAATAATCCATTCATACCGCCAATTGGGCACAAATAGCGACACCAAAAACGCCGCTCAAACAGTAGGGAAAAAGTGACCGCACCCGCTGTAATCAGTAGCAGCAGGCAACCGGACAGATAGGCTGTATTTTCCAGATCCCACAGTTCTTCCCACAGCAAAATCAAGGTGAACATGCCAAACATAAACCAGCCACCCCACCGTTCTGCTTCTTGACGTGACCAAGGCAAGAGTTTGCGAGGATACAGCCACAGAGACAGCTTTTGCGCCACTTCGCCGTAAACCATGAACGGGCAAACCGAACACCACAGGCGACCTACAAAAGGGAAAGCAACTAAAATCCCCAGCCACCACCATGCCCAAAAGAAATTGAGGGCAACGTTTTGATCGCGGCTTTGAGGACCGACCATCAGCACCGCCACGACGATCGCAAACGCGCCAAAGGTAAAGCCGTAGTTGAGGCGATCGGGATACCAAGGACTCCGCAAAAATTGCCGCAGTTGGGGCGATCCGTTCAGCAGGTTAAGGCGAAATCGCTTGCTTTTCGGACTGGTTGCCCAAAAAACTTCTTCGGTGAGTTCATTGCTGCCGTTCAGTTGAATCACGGCGCGTTCCACCAAGGCTTGCAGTTCTGCCAAATTGCCTGGAAAGTCGTAGCCTTGGAGCCGACGAATGGCTTCAGGAGTTAGGGTGGGCTTAGGAACGCCTCTGGCTCGGCACAACAGACTGAGATAATACTCTACTTGGGCGATAATATCCGCTTTGCGGACTCGCAGGGGTGAGAGCTTGATCACATGCCCGACTAAACCCTTGCGTTCTAAAGTCGGCAAGACTCGCTCTGAATTCATCAGGATTCTGGCTTCACAACGGCGTGGTGTAGGAGGGGCTTCCCCTTCGCGGGCAATGGGAGTGTATTCTCCAGTTTCTAGCAGAGTGACCAGTTTTTTTTGCAGTTCCAGGTTCAAATCTTGCAGGTTGTTGAGCATGAGGGAACCAGTGCCCAGCCATTCCAACAGTCCAGGTTTGCCGCCGACTCGCCCAAATAGGTCTGCGCCGTTGGCTTGCAGCGTATCGCAGTTGACTTTGATTAGCGGTTCATGGCGATCGCTCGACCCAAAGTGGATCAGCGCCGCCGTGTTGTCTTTTTCTAAACCTGGTTCCCCAAAAATTAGCACCGACGCGCGATTCGTTCCACGATCCCGAAGGGAATCGCTTGATGCCTTGCGAATTTCCTGCCGATGGCGCACTGCATAGCGACTGGTGCCGACAATGCCTCGTTTCACTTTTGGGATGAGATAGGGACGCAGAACCGCTTGGCGTTCTCGTTCGTAGATTAGCTGAGTTGAAACTTGGTCAAGCGCGATCGCTAACTGCCGAGAAAACGTTTGAGAAATTTCAGGATACTGCTCTACCAGTTGTAGGAACTCTTGCCGAGGAATTTTCCATAGCACACACTCCGACAACGTGGTCACGGTTTGCTCTGCTGGTTGATCTAACAGCAATTCCTTCAAAGGAAACATAGAGCCAGGTAACAGGCTGACAGTATTGGCAACTGAGGTTTGACGAGTGCAAGAAGTCTCCAATCGTCCCGATCTCAGAATATAAAAGCCTGTGGGAGGAGAATCTTCCAAAATCAGACGGCAGTTTCTCTGCACGGTTTCTACTTGAACCGTCGCCGCGATCGCGCCTAGCACTGCTTCTGATGAAGACTCAAATAAAGTATTTCCCCGTAGCCAACTTACCTGTTCCCCTGTCATCCATCTACCTACTGATTAAAAAACAAAAACCCCTCGCTATTTTCTAACCTTGACAATAGAAGCATCAAGAGCCGGAGCAGCGAGAGGTTTATATTAAACTTTAGCAAGCAACTAAGCGATCGCCCAAGAGCAATAAAGCTGAGGCTTAAGGAGCATAAACAGCGCGACCGTTTGCATTTAGCACGATTGCGCCTTGATCGCCATTGATGACGAAGGGAACGGCATCCTTGCCAACCACACGAACTAGCTTAGGACGAGCATACAGAGCTTTTTGAATTTCTGCGCCCCAAACCTTGATATCGCTGCCAATGCCATTTTTGTCAGTGATAGGAGTATCAGAAGTAATGGTGTCGTTTTTGACAATCTGAACATCGATTGGCAAACTGAAAGCCGCAGGATGAACAGGGGGAGTAGGCAATGTGTGGGAAGTAGTACCCACGAAAGTTTCTCTAGGCAAAACGCGGGTCACTGCTTTAGGAACGGCAACAGCAGGCAAAGCAACGCTTGCAATCAGTCCAGCGGTGCCCAAGACGGACAAAATTCTCATATTCATGTTGAATCAACTCCTCGCAAAAATCTTAATTACAACCGAAAAACAAACACATTGTCTAGTTTCTGCTTAATCGCTCTCTTATTTCTACACTGTTTTTCGTTTATGGGCTAGACCCTCTTGCTATAAACCTGATAAATCATGCTGAAAAGCCCTACCAATCGACCTGTGCCCGTTCATGAAGAATTCGTCCGTACACTGCGTCTGTTTGCTGCGCTAGCTTATTCCAAGCAAATCGACGCTCCAAATCTTCATAGGCGTTTTTGGTTAGCCATTGACCATACTCTGGGTTTCGTAAGACTTCTAAGATTCCCCAGGCTAAAGATTGGGAATCGTTGGTGTAAGTCACTAGCCCCGTTTTGCCATGACGAACGATTTCTGGAAATCCGCCCGTATCTGACACGACTACTGGCACACGAGCGGCAAAGTTTTCTAATACGACAATGCCAAAGGGTTCATACAAACTAGGAAAAACAGCACAATCTGCAACCATGCGAAATTTGTTTAAGTCTTCGTCAGACATGAATCCTGTGAAGTAGCATTGATGCCAAATACCCATGTCTGCTGCTTGACGCTTTAAGTCGTCTACCTTCCCGCTGCCGATCAAAACAAATTTCACGCGATCGCCCAACACTCGGTTCACAATAGGAACGGCGTTTAACAAAACGGAAACACCCTTTTCGTAGGTCATCCGTCCAACGTAATACACAATCTTTTCGGGATCTCCCGCAAATAAACGACGAAATTCTTGGATGTCAAAAGGCTGGGTATGGCGCTTACTTTCTAAGTGGATGCCGTTGTATACCACATCAATTTTGTCCCAAGGAACGCCTAGCGCTCGTTCTACTTCCAATCTCATGTAGTTGGTGCAGACAATCACTCGCCATGCTTCATGAGCAAGATCGGCTTCTTTGCGGTTGATGTAACGCTGTTGCTCTGAATGAATCCCATTGCAGCGACCATATTCTGTGGCGTGAATGGTGGCAACGAGGGGAAGTTTGAAGGCTCGTTTAAGCGCGATCGCGGCATCTCCCACTAGCCAATCATGGGCATGAATTAGGTCGAATGAACCTTCTTCTAGCAGCAGCTTGCCGCCATGTTGCCCCATGCTCTGATTCATATTGGCAACCCAGTGAAAAAAGTCATGGCTAGAAGCCACAGCAACCCGATGGATGTGAATACCATCCACAATCTCATATCGGGGAGCCTGACCAAACTCAATCGTGATCAGGTGGACTTCGTGACCCCGCTTTACTATCTCTGGGTAAAGCTCTGCTACGTGTCGAGCAATTCCACCTACAATCCGAGGCGGAAATTCCCAGGCGAGTATTAAAACCTTCATCACCACCTATCTGGACATTGGACTTATCTTACTCAAATTTTCCTATCCGATTCATTCCCTTTACGGTTTAGTCACATTCAAGAAAAGCGATGACCGATTTAGTGTTGCTGAAGATTACGAGATTCATTAAGCCCCTTACTTAGTATTGCTCTGTCGGCGATCGCTCCCTTTAGAATAAGAAGTGCATTCTTAGTCCTTCGTTGATCCCCATGACTCATTCCACCGATGTAAAAACTCTGGCAAGCTTGATGGCAGCCGACTTTAGCAATCAGGCACAGGCATTTGAAAATCCTCCCTTTTTTGCCCATATTCGGGTTTGTATCCGCCCGTTACCTTTAGAGATACTCTCTGGAGTGAGTTTGTTTTTAGAACAAGCCTACGACTATGCCCTGAACCAGCCCTATCGGCTCCGCATTTTGAAACTGATCGCCCAAGCAGATCACATCGAAATTGAACACTACACCTTGCGAGACGGGCAAGATTTTTTTGGCGCATCCCGCGACCTACAACGGCTGCAAACTCTCCCTGCTGAACGGTTAGAGATGATGCCGGGATGTAATATGCGGGTGGAATGGACGGGGCATAGCTTTAAGGGGCAAGTTCAACCTGGCAAAGCCTGCATTGTCATACGGGATGGAAAAACGACTTATCTAGACAACGAGTTTGAAATTGACAGTGAAAAATTTATTAGCCACGATCGCGGGCTTGATCCCGAAACGGACGAACATGTGTGGGGATCGGTAGCAGGTCCGTTTGAGTTTGTGCGGCGGGCAAGTTTTGCGGATGAAGTAAAAGGATAGTCATGGATGATTTGCTGCTGCGCGATTGTCGCTTATTACAAGCGAATGGAACGATTACAGAGGTTGATATTGCGATTCAAAATGGCGTGATTGTGGCGATCGCTCCCCAACTTCCTACCGCCGCCAAACTTGTTTTGGAGATTCAACATCAACTGGTCAGTCCGCCGTTTGTAGAATCTCATATCCACTTAGATTCTGCGCTCACCGTGGGGCAACCCCAGTGGAATCAAAGCGGCACTTTGTTTGAAGGCATCGAAATTTGGCGAGAGCGCAAACAAGCCCTCTCACTGGAAGATGTCAAAACTCGCGCGATCGCCACCCTAAAGCAGCAGGCAGTGCAAGGCGTATTATTTGTTCGCAGCCATGCCGATGTCAGTGAACCCAGCCTAACCGCCCTGCAAGCTCTTTTGGAAGTGCGAGAAGAAGTGAAAGACTGGATCACCCTGCAAGTCGTGGCATTTCCCCAAGATGGCATCTACGGCAACGCCCAAAATGATCGCCTGATGGAGCAAGCAATGGAAATGGGTGCCGATGTGGTGGGCGGGATTCCCCATTACGAACTGACCCGCGAAGATGGAGTTAAGTCCGTTCATCGCATTTTTGAACTGGCGCAACGGTACGATCGCCTGATTGATATTCACTGCGATGAAATTGACGACGAGCAATCTCGCTTTTTAGAAGTGGTCGCCGCCTGTGCCCTTCGCAGCGGGTTGGGATCACGAGTCACCGCCAGCCACACCACTGCTTTTGGGTCTTATAACAATGCCTATGCTTTCAAGCTGCTAGGCTCTTTGCGCCGCACCCCCATTAATTTCATCGCCAATCCGTTGATTAATATCACGCTGCAAGGACGCGCCGATACCTATCCCAAGCGCCGGGGTGTCACCCGCGTTAAAGAACTGTGGCAGCAGGGAACCAATGTGAGCTTTGGGCATGATTGCATTCAAGATCCGTGGTATCCCTTGGGCACAGGCAATATGCTGGAAGTTGCCTCTATGGGGCTACATATCTGCCAAATGACGGGCAAGACTGAAATTGATGCTTGCTACGACATGGTGACCTGGAATGGAGCAACCACGCTCAACCTCCAAGATGACTATGGAATTGAAGTGGGCAAACCCGCCAACCTGATCGTGCTGGATGCTTGCGATCGCTATGATGCCATCCGCCGCCGCGCGATCGTCCGATATGTCATCTCTCAGGGCAAGCTGCTAGCCCATACTGAGCTTCCGCGTACTGTCTGGCACAGAGCCGTTTGATGTCTCAGCAGATCGCGGAATTTAACAATAACGAGTAACTGCATAGTTGTCTAGCACTGCATCCACGCTAATCATTGGAATCTTTTCTGTGAGCGCTTGGGCAAGCAAAAGCTGATCGAAGGGATCTTTGTGATGGAATTTCAGAGTGACGATCGCGGCTGTATGGGCAACTTTAATCTAGTACGGGTAGATTCCTCGCCGCAGAGCGGCGAGGCTTTGAGGCTTGCAATCCGAACTATTCCCTTTTTGGATATCGCAATTGCGAACCTTTACCGCATTTGTTTCTTGCGCTCGGCTTTTTCGTCGCGGGTGCTACTGGCGGCAATTTCGGCATCCAACAGGGTGCGTCCGGTGGCGGCGAGGTACACATCATCTAGGCTGGGGCGGGATTGAGCAATGCCAAAAGTTGGCAGTCCGGCTTGTTGAAGCGCTTGCTGGACGGTGAGCAGAGCATCACTTTGAGGTGTAACAACCAGGTTGAGGGAGTTGCTTTGCGCCGTGTTGATGATCACTTCCTGAACAGATGGCAATGATTCCAGCAACGATTTTGCGGTTTCGGCTTCGGCTTGAGGGGTGAACTCGCGAATTCTGAGGGTAATGCGATCGCCACCTACCTGATCCTTGAGTGCGGAGGGTGTGCCACTGGCAATCACCACGCCTTTATCAATAATCGCCACTCGATCCGCCAGCATATCGATCTCTTCTAAATAATGGCTGGTGATCAAAACAGTCGTGCCCTCCTCGCGAATCTTCCGCAAAAAATCCCAAACCACTAAACGACTTTCAATATCCAAGCCAACAGTCGGTTCATCCAGCACCAGCACATCGGGCTGATGCAGCAGACCTGCTGCTAAATCGAGCCGCTTTTTGATGCCGCCCGAATAAGTGCCGCTTTTTTTATTCGCGTAGTCTTGTAAACCTAATCGCTCGATGACCCATTCAATGCGATCGCGTAAAGTAGCGCGTGGCAAGTGATATAACGCGGCTTGCAGTTGTAGCAGTTCTCGCCCGGTCAACACTTTGTCGATCGCCACCTCTTGGGCAACATATCCTAACTTTTGTCTCGCCAGCTTAGGATGCTCTAAAGCCGAAATCCCAGACACTTCTACTCTGCCAGAATCCGGTTCTGCCAGCGTACATAAACACCGCAAAACAGTGGTCTTACCAGCTCCATTAGGACCCAGCAACCCAAAAATCTCCCCTGGCTCAATTTGCAGCGAGACATCTTTGACTGCCTCTACTGCACCATATTTCTTTTGCAACTTTTCGATTAGGACAGCAGGAGCCATGACCCGACCCTCAATTGATACAAATCTCAATCTCCATTTTAGAGGCTAGGGGATGGAGACTAGGGGCTAAGGGAAAAATCAATATGAGAATAGTTAGCTAAAAATTAAAGCTGGATAGCCTAAATGACTAGCCAGCTTCAATTCCAAGAGTTTGTAATCTCACTTCTCGTTTCTGTCTACGATCGCCCACATTCCTCTAAGCGATCGGCAATGGCGCAGTACTGATCCAAGTCTGCACATAACCTGCAAGTGTTGCGGTTACTTGATGGGTCACGGGTAAACTATCGAGTGCCATGCCTGCACAGAGCAGCATCAAGTAAAAGATGGAATATTTGAACACCGATCGCGCCACTTGTAGATCAGATGGAGCCTGCGTGAGTTGCCATGCCTTTTTCACGAAGATGCCGCCCAGCAGCAGGGCGATCGCGGCATACACAGCACCCATCACATGCAGCGGATAGACGAGCAGCAATGTGACGGGGATTAGTGCCAAGGTGTAGTAAAAGATTTGACGAGCCGTGACTTCATTGCCTTCTACCACTGGCAGCATCGGCACACCGACCTTGGCATAATCGTCGCGAATTAGCACTGCCAACGCCCAAAAATGGGGTGGAGTCCAGAAAAAGATGATGGCAAACAGCACCCAAGCTGCCCAGCTTAAATCACCGGTAACGGCTGCCCATCCAACTAAGGGCGGAATCGCTCCCGCTGCGCCACCAATCACAATATTCCAGGTGCTATGGCGCTTCAGCCAATGGGTGTAGACCAACACATAGAAGACGATGCCTGACATTGCTAGGCAGGCAGCTAAGAGATTGGCAAAGACGGTTAGCAGGGTAAATGAAGTGACGGCGAGGGCGATCGCAAAGATCAGGGCATGAAGCGGCTGCACTCGACCTGATGGTAAGGGGCGATGGCGAGTGCGCTCCATGATGTAATCAATATCGCGATCGTAGAGGCAGTTGACGGTATTCGCTGCTCCAGACGCAAAAGCACCGCTCACTATCGTTACCAGCAGCAACACTGGATCAACCTGTCCCTCTGCGGCGATCCACATGCCGCCTGCGGTGGTAATCAGCAGCAATAGGATAATCCGAGGCTTCGTCAACTGGTAGTAGCTTTGGATAATTTGAATCAGATTGTCGTGGTGGCGAGTCGTTGTAGAGAGAGTTTCTTGCATTTTCGAGTGTTCCTCACAAAATGATTCACCGATGCCAGGGTTTGATTCAATGCATCGGTGATGCAGGTGGGTAAGCATTAATGTATCAGCGCGGATGATAAAGCAGAACGGCGCTATCGATTAGGTAGGGCTTAAGCAGGTTGTTGATCGCCTGGAGCGGCGATCGCCTCATTTAAGAATGCAAATTCAATCGGTATGTCCACCGCAGGGTCAGCAACATCTCGAAATGCGAACACTGTAAAGGTAACCAGCACTCCTAACAGTAATGCGCCAATTGCTTGATGGGCAATAGTCAAGGGTTCCACCTGTAACCGTAGCTTGAAGGTGGCAATTCCCAAAGCAATTTGCAGCACTAACAAACTTCCTGCGGAATTCGCTAAGCGTCTCAAACTAGGGTGTAGTGCGGGAGTACGCCATGCCCCAATGATTAAAGTTAGAGTAGCCAGCGTCGCGGGAACGACTCCACCGATGTGGCTATTCATCACGGTGCATAAAGTAGAGTCGCTCAAGCATTGATGGAATGCCCACCGAGAGCCAACCAATGCCCCCAAAATGCTTTGTCCGTAGACGCAAAGTGCCGCGATCGCCGCAATCCAAGGAAGCTTTCCAGCCGTTCCAGTTCCTTGATAGGGCTGAAGTGCCACTCCCATCGACAGCAGGGTGACAAAAAACAGCAGCGCAGTGCCCAAGTGTGCAGTCACAATATCAAATCGCAACAGTTCAGTGACAGTAAACGCCCCTAAAATGCCTTGAAAGATCACTAAAAACAGTGCTAGCAGAGAAATCCAAGGTGTCCACTTGGGCAAATCCCGGCGATACCAGTAGCAAAGACCAACCAGCGCGATCGCGAAAAGCCCCATCGAAGAAGCCGTCAGCCGATGAAACCATTCCAAAAAAACCTGGAGGTTCATCTGCTTTTGAGGCACCAGCACCCCATAGCAAAGAGGCCAATCAGGACATGCCAGTCCTGCATTCATCACACGGGTCGCACTTCCCAGTGCCATTAAAAATAGCGTTTCACCTGCCATTCCTAGCACAAATCGACTAATCCATTCGCGAGGGCGATCAGACTTTTCATCGGCTTGCTGGTGGAAGGTAATGTCAACCATGAGCTTTCAACCTCATCTCCAAAAAAAACATGCTTCTTGAATTAATTCTGAGCAATTGCTCATCTCACAATCAGACAGCTATCCTCAATCAGGTAAGCTTCTCCACACTATCTATCACTGTAGTAAGTTTGTTTAACTTAACGCACAAGCCTTAGCAATTTCTTCCGATTAATCTTAGGTTTTCTAAAAACTACTTGAAGGATGGGTGTTCAAAAACACATTTCTACTCGTTATCGAGCAATCCATTTTCACAGAATAAGCAAAACTCGTAATTTAAGAGAAGCTTGCATCTGTTCAGGAGATAGAAAATTGAAAATTCTTAAAAATAAATTTACTTTCTGATTTGATCTGCACAAAAGCTAGAAAGTCGCTAAGTTGGAGACAGGCGCGTTGATCCAAGTTGATCTTTGTGAAAAATCACCCTACTGGTAGTGCCGTACACGGATTCTCTTGAGACGCGGTTTACTCTGGTAAAGAGTTGAGGAGTTTTAATTAAATTGTTGGTGCATTCCAGTCTATTGATGGATAATTTAGGGTTGTAGACACTGCATTTTCACTTAGCTTTTTTTGCAAAAGACTTTTCAAATTAAAGAATCATTCGTTTTTAGTTGCCTGTGGAAAGGGAGAGATTTGTGAATATTCCAGGTTCAATTACGACATTATTGGTCGGTATCGCGTTGACGATTGTTAGTCTCTGGTACGGGCAAAACCATGGCTTAATGCCTGTAGCAGCGTCTACAGACGCTCCTCTAGTGGATGGGCTATTCGACATCATGATGACGATTGGAACCGGGTTGTTTTTGCTGGTTCAGGGAGCGATAGTTTATTCGTTGTTTAAATTTCGTCGTAAACCTGGCGATGATACTGATGGACCTTACATTGAGGGCAATATTCCCCTAGAAATTCTGTGGACTTCGATTCCGGCGGTGATTGTGCTAGGAATTGCGGTCTATAGCTTTGATATCTACAACTCTATGGGTGGATTAGACCCGATGGATCATTCCGTTGCCCATCACAGCCAGCCCTCTCATGACATGGCAAAAATGCCGGGAGCCGCGATCGCTGGAACAATAACTAACGTTGCCACTGCTGATGCCGTTTCAGCCCCTTTAGCACCCACAGCAACCCAAGACTCTGTGCCTGTGGCGACTTCCGCCCCGGCTGAAATGACGGTTCAGGCGGCTGGAATGCAATACGCCTGGATTTTCACCTATCCCGATAGCGGCGTGATTGCGGGTGAACTGCATGTTCCAGTGGGCACTCGAATCAATCTAGCGATTTCTGCCAACGACGTGCTTCATGCCTTTTGGGTGCCAGAGTATCGGGTTAAGCAAGATGCGATCCCCGGCACACCCACACAGCTCTCCTTTACGCCGTCTCTCGTGGGTGAATATCCAGTCATCTGTGCTGAGTTGTGTGGTCCTTATCACGGCGCAATGAAAACTAAAGTGATTGCTGAAACTCCGGCAGATTTTAATGCCTGGATCGCGAGTCAACTGGTTGCTAGTACGGCAGGATTGGATGACGCGATCGCCCTCACCGCTGCCGATAAACCAGTCGATCAGTTTCTTGCACCTTTTGTTGATCCGCTTGGCGTGGATGCTGCCACCCTTCAACAGCTTCATTCAGCCCATCACCCTTCTGCTAGCTAGCCATTTATTGATCTGTTAAAGTCCTATGACTCAATTACTCCAAGACGAAGCGGCAAAAACCCCGCAAGCTTCCCCTATTCAGGCAAAGAAGCGCGAATGGCTGAAATACTTCAGCTTCAGCACTGACCATAAAGTGATTGGCATTCAGTACCTGGTCACTTCATTCTTTTTCTATTTTGTGGGTGGTTTCTTAGCCACGCTGATTCGCACTGAACTCGCAACCCCTGAAGTCGATTTCGTCAGCCGAGAAACGTATAACGGTCTATTTACCGTTCATGCCACGGTGATGATTTTTCTATGGATTGTGCCTGCGGCAACCGGAGCCTTTGGCAACTACCTGATTCCGCTGCTGGTCGGCGCACGAGATATGGCGTTCCCTAAGCTGAATGCTGTCGCTTTTTGGATGATTCCACCGGGCGGGATTCTGCTGTTGAGCAGCTTCTTTGTGGGCGCTCCGGGTGCTGGCTGGACCTCCTACCCGCCCTTGAGCCTGGTTTATAACAAGCCGGGAGAAATGATTTGGATTTTGAGCCTGCTGATTTTAGGCACGTCTTCCATTTTGGGTGCCGTGAATTTCTTGGTCACCATCCTAAAAATGCGCGCCCCCGGCATGACCTTGAACAAAATGCCCTTGTTTTGTTGGGCAATGCTGGCAACTTCGGCGCTGATCTTGATTTCCACTCCCGTTTTGGCAGGCGCGTTGATTCTGCTGTCGTTTGATTTGGTTGTGGGCACTGCGTTTTTTAACCCCACGGGCGGCGGCAACCCGGTGGTATATCAACATATGTTCTGGTTCTACTCCCACCCGGCGGTTTACATTATGGTGCTGCCCGTGTTTGGGTTGATTTCAGAGATTTTGCCGGTTCACTCCCGCAAGCCGATTTTTGGATACAAGGCGATCGCCTACTCCAGTTTTGCCATCAGCTTTTTGGGCTTGATTGTCTGGGCACACCATATGTTTACCAGCGGCACCCCTCCCTGGCTGCGGATGTTTTTCATGATTAATACCATGATCATTGCCGTTCCCACGGGCATCAAAGCTGTCTCTTATACACATCTCCGAGCCCACGAGACTAAGGCGAATCTCGTATGCCGTCTTCTGCTT
>ENA-ORBV01004819-ORBV01004819.1-microbial-mat-metagenome-genome-assembly--contig:-NODE-4819-length-25488-cov-6.077171_pt1 | contig 25488 bp, 17 predicted proteins | sample MGYA00237777_ERZ505514 | MGnify/ENA primary metagenome ERZ505514 (study PRJEB26160, sample SAMN06269048) | microbial mat metagenome | isolation source: Oligotrophic lake microbial mat | place... | reverse complement strand
CCTGCCCTTGTACTTCGGCATTTCGGCAATCTCGAACTGCCTCTTCCAACGGATGGCATTGCCCTTGCAGAGCCAGACGGCGTAAGCCTCTGTTTCGGGCGTAATGTAGGGCTTTTCGGAGTTTTTAGGGGCACCTGTGGACAAAGGGTGACACTCACGCTTGGCTTTGTTCCAATTTGCCGCTGAACCACAGGCTCTTGGCACCAAACCATCTGGTGCCACTCAAACAAGGCACAATCCCTTTCATTCTTGAGGTCCAAGTCCTGAGAAATCAGGTGCTCAAGGTCCTCGTCTGATGGCAATTCTCCATTGTTGAGGTCGAAAAATGCCTTGGCTGCCTTCTTGAACTCGGTGGATGTGGTGCTTGGGACTTGGTTAAGGGCTGCCACCGCATCATCGGCATGCAGCTCAAAGAACCATGCCTTGTTGCGCTTGGCTTGGGCGCTCTTGCCATCGTGGCCTTGCACTGAGGCAACCTGAAGGTGATGCATGACAAACATTTCTGTTTTTTTTTCTTCTTTCATCTGAGAGCATCAAAGGATCATGTGAATTTCCGATTCCGTTAGAAATCCTTGATTCCAAAACACCAGTGAAACACACAGTCATTCTTTCATGCCATGTTTTTGGCCAGCATGGAGCTCATTTTGTTGGTTTTGATGCACAAAATGTTGTTGAACTTCCCTTCTGCTTTGGTCACAGCATGAGAACACATTTTTTTGACATGCGCTGATCGTTTGCACAGAAAAGCTTTTGGTTTGGTGTCCGCAGGTCTCACAAAAACCACCAAGACATGGTTTTTCTATTTGATGATTCATCTGTGATCATTGGGTGAGGATCCTGTCCCATCCATCCAGTAGGAGGCTGTTGTGCTTTCACACTTAGGGTTCATGGTTTTGGATGACGTCAAAACCGCTTTTATGTGGCGGGCGTCACCCCCCAAGACCCTAAAACATGAAAAGACGCCTCAATCCCTTATTCATCGGTTCCCGGCAAGATTGACATTTTTAATTGCCATAGAAGATAGTGAGAGTGGCTGACGTAGATATGGCCCAAAAACGAATCGTTACGTTCACCAAAAGCAGATGCTCCAAGCACAACAAGAAGAAAGAGTCAAGAAAACAAAGACTCCAGATCACGCGTACTCGTGCAGTAAGTTGGTCTCTCTAGTAGCTAGCTACTAGTCTCTACTCTCTCTGGCATCTGAATAGCACGCGTGACATTATGCGAACGACATCATGAACCCAACAACACCCAAACTATACCGGCAAAGACTGTAGAAGCCATTATCACAAAAACCTGGGCCCAAGTAGCACCTCTTACAAGTACTAGCTAGCTAATAGCTATCACTACTCCCCCGCCCACAAAACAACAAACGCCATCGTCCACGAAGTCAGGTGCCACAACAGCACTTTAAAATTGCAATCTTCCGTGTGTACAGTAGTAGAAAGTAAGAGAGTCTTGACATGAACATCGACACGCATACACCAGAACTATCAAAGGCCCCTCGAAATCCCGCACGTCACTCTCGACGACTCCTTAGCAGCAATCAAGCCCTCCTACAATCCACAACACCATCCACAACCTCTACGAGAGACACAATTCCCGATTTGGAATTGTCCATTAGCGATTTGAAAGCGGCCATTGCCAAGAATAGGACGCGCATCCAATTGATGGAAGACACGTCCAATCGTACGGCCACGACCGTCCCCGCGACGGACGAATCTTGGTTGGAGTACAGCAGTCGCAATCACCACCACCACAATAATCATAATAACAATAATCATAACAACAACAGTTGGATGGTCATGACGGACGATCACACTCGAAGCCGCAAATCGGGCCACACCAAGTCTTTGAGCGATTCTTTGCAAGACGCCGCCTCGGCGTCTTCTGGACTCCAAGATTCACTGAGCACCATGGAAACGTCCGCCGCTCTGGCTGGCTTGCCTGCGGCGGGTGCCGCCTTGTTATTATTGGGCAGTAGTGATCACCAATCCACCTCATCTCAAGACGAAGAAGAGGAAGAAGAGGAACGTTTGGACAAGTACTTTGACCATCACAACAACAATGCTTCCAAAGGAGAATTAAGTACCTTGTTGGATTTTGAATCCGTGAATTTTGATCCCGAACTGGCATCCGTCATGATGGCATCCAAGGCCAGCAGCAGTGGCAGTGGAAACACCAAAAAGAAAAGCAAGAAACCCATGAGCAAGGAAGAAATGGAACAAGATCAAAGTATGGATTACCGAGAATTGTATCGTCCGGCACCGGGACAAATTGATTATTCCAGACGCCATGCGAGTGCGAGTGCTTGCGTCGATCGCCAGAGCAACAACAACAACAACAGCCTCAACAATAGCAAGTACGCCAAGGCCATGGAAACGCTGTCGGCGAGTGATACCCACACCAAGTATGCCAAATCCTTGGAGTCCTTTTCGCAACAAGCCGGGGCTTATCTCATGGCCAATACAAATAATGCCAGCAGTAACAACAGTGGGTCTTCCTTGTCCCGCGGAAATGCGTCTTCCAAGGGATCCGGATTGATGGTCGACGCGTCCATTTCCTCGTCGGTCAACAACAACAACAACAATAATGCTTCTTCCATCATGGGAAGCCGTAGCATCATGGGAAGCAGTAGCATCATGGGAAGCAGTAGCTACGGTCGACGAGCGGTCCCAACGGCCACTTCTTCTGGGAGTTCGTCCCGACGTCCTCCGGCACCTCGTCCTTCGGCATCCTCCACGAGCAATACTGCCAGTGCCAGTGCCACTGCCAGTCGACAGCGAAGAAATATTCGAAGTCAGAGTCGAAGTGCAAGTCGCAGTCAGAGTCGTTCCCGATCCTCCAGTCCGACAGCAGGAGCCATGGCCATGTCGGGGAGCAGTCGAAGACGATCCGCCATGAGCAGCAGCAGTCGCAAAAGTCGGGTCTCGCGCAAAAGTACGGCGTCGTCGTCTTCCAAGAATAACAAGGAAATTGAAGATTTGCCCGATCTGGTGGATTCCCCTACGAGCAGTCCCAAAGAGGACAACAACAACAACAACAACAATGACAACTCGAGGAATGGAGGAAGCGCACGACGACGAACCAAGAGTCATGACTATGCTCTTCCCGTGATGATGGGACGATCCAATACGACGACCAATGCTACACCAGCCGTAAGTCGAGGTTTGAAACCACGACGTGCCAAAAGCAGCGATCAAGCGGTCCTCCCGACGCATCCGCATCGTCGTCAGCAGTCATTGTCACAATCCCAGCAAAACCGGCGTCGAAGGACTCCTACTGGTACTACTGGTAGACGAACTAGTACGACGACAGAAGACACGGGCAAGGACTCGGCGTTGACGGCCAAATCCTTTCAAGATGTGGCCATGGACATTGATATGGACGATGATATCATTAGTGTCAGTGACGAAGATGATGACGAAGATGATGTTGTCATTAGTGGGAGCAGTGAAGAGGAAACGGATACGGCGGTGATCCCCCGCCTCCGGCATCACCATCGCAATCGCAGTAGTAGTAGTAGTAATCACGCCAAGGAAGATCCAAAAAATCAAGAATCCATTCGATCCTTCTTGTTGCAAGACATTCAACAAAGTTTCCATATCAAACAACAAACCAAGATCCAGAAACAACAGGTCATGGACAATCTATTGGTGAATTTGCTCTTGCATTCGGTGGAAGACGCCGCCGAAGCGGAAACGGCGGCAAAGGATCGAACGAAGGAGGGCGGCGGTGACGCTACCGCCACAAAACCGCACACATCGCTGCGGGCTTCGGCCAACAGCAGAACGTCCCAACAACAACGGCGACAACGGCGAGAACGAAGTGGCGGCGATATCCCCCCGGCCACGGGCCATAGTGATAGTACGGGGAGCAGTACCCGTAGTGGGAGCGGAACGGGACCTGGACCTGGACCTGGAGCAGCCGCCAGTGGAAGTCGCCGCAGAACGACGGCTCGAAAGTAAACGACGGACACAACCTGTTGAACGTGGTGTGTGACGGGTATGGAATAATTTTTTGCATCCATTGGCTTACTACAGTCTATTTCCTCTTTGGGCGTATCTGTGTAGCTAATAAGCGGGAGGACCTACCTACAGTACCTAACTATCATAGCCGTACAAACTAAAATCGACGAGTATTTCATAACACACATTATTATGTTTACACATTACTAATACTACTAGGAATGACGGGCAACTTATTTGCCTTATGGTCCCAAGAGTCAACCTCGAGGGACAAACAACACCATCTGGCGGGTCGTTGACCATGTCGGCAGAGCCACTGCAGTCGGTGGCATAGCTGCTTTTCTCCATGGGATGGGGCGTAACTAGCTACCTACCTCCACCAGTGCTAGCCTCCACAATTTCTTCCTGCGGGTAACTATGGAAAAGGCGGCTTGAAAACAATAACCAACCATAACCCTATTCGTACAACCCGTAGCTTTCAGGTGCCAGCTAGCTACTACTAGCTAGTCGATAGCGATAGAAATGCCAACAGACCCTGGCTATGAAAGAGGAGACGAAATAAATTACGTTTAGCTTCAACTCACTACAGTAGCTTGTGGCTCATGTTGGAGGATGAGGCTGGACTGCTATGATCCTCCATAACTCTTCTCACGACGGATGGGCATTCTGCCTGCTTCACCTTTGCTAAATTACGTTTAGCTTCAACTCACTACAGTCAGTAGCTTGTGGCTGATGTTGGAGGATGAGGCAGAATAGCTGGACTACGTACAACCCTCCATGACATTGTTCTCACGACGGATGGGCATTCTGCCTGCTTCACCTTTGCTGGGGACTTTTGGCAAGGAAATGCCTATCCATAGATTTCTACTTTGCAACCCCAGGCAAGAGAAGCGTCTCTGTTCTTTTATGTAATTAGCCAGCTAGCTAGTAAAAGCGGCATTGGCGAAGTCAACCAAGATTGTAGACCAGCAGCCACTTCTTCAGCGATCTATGATAGAGAACAGCACTGTTAGTTCAGTTTGGAAGGTCTGCTATCTACTAGCTAACTAAAGAGAAGCATTTGCTAATACTAGCTAGTAGTACAGTACGGGTTGCTGGCTTTCATTCGGCTAGCCCCTCAACAAGCGTAGCGTACAGTATTAAATACTTTGACAGATGATGGCCACACCACCGGTACTAGTACTAGTACCCATATGATGAAATCCGACTAGTAGGCTCTACTACCTAGCTAGCTAGCTAGCTACTAGTTAGCTTCTACATATAGGATACTTAGCCAATGGAAGAATTTTTATCGCAGAGATGAACCAAGGTCGCTTTGCCAAGAAGCCCAATCCGATCTTCGAGGCATCGTTAAATAATTTAATTGAGAATGACTCTACTGAGGTCTTGAGCAAGAGTGCTAATAAATAAAATCTTCCCCCCACGCCTAATTGAAGCCGCGACCTCCACCTCGCTATAACCCTGGGTTAGTGTATCTTGATATTTATTTATGGAAACGTTCTCCTTGCTATGTAGTCTTGTTTTACGAGAGCATTTTGTATCTTTTTCCCTCATCCGTCTTCGACCAAATTAGAATTCAATGGTCTCACAAAACAAACCAACGAGCAGTAGCTACAGGCTAGCCAGAGCTCAAAACAAGCCGTAACAGAAATTTTCTTTCGTTTCAATTACGTCTTTACAGTAAAAAATACTTCATACAAAGATGATGCGTAATGTCGCGACCGAGATATCCATCAAGGACCTTGCATGCTTGGCGGTGCCCGTAAAATCGGCCCGATCTAGCAAAAACCTCAATGATACATTCAAAACAGCGTCGACAGCCCAATCTAGTCTCTCCAGCTGCAGTGAGAACATATTTGATATGACTCCCATCTGTGACAACAACAACAGTACAGGCATGAATTGGTCCGGCAATTCGTTGAGTATGGACGAATCGGCTAATTCATCCTTTAGTGATCTGGCCAAGGAAAGGTCCTTTGACAACAGCAAGAACTCGTTTGAATCTGATGTATCCGATACTACTTTCGACGATAATGGCTACCATGCGAGCTTTTCTGCGTCAAATGGTTCTCTGCAATGGGACGATGATGAAGTGTTTCCAAAGCCCAAGCAAGGCAGCGCAAGGAGACGCAACAGTGTGGACGTGGCTGAATTCGTTGTTCTGTCAGCTGCCCAAGCCGAACAGCAAGGTCGCGAAGATGTTGGCGAAGAGGAGGAAGACTTCTCTGACGACGATGAAGAGTACTGGAACGGAGGAGAAATTCCGTTTGAAAGTGACCATACAGGCTTGGCCCCGTCTCCGCGTGATAACAAGCTCAAGCGCGGAGACAACCGACGGTCGTCGGCTCTCAAGCAAAGTTTCTATCTTGAGAAGTCCCCAGAAGACCAGGCTGCCGAAGCTGCAATCTGTCAGCATTTGACTCGGACAATCTTAGACGGCAAGAGCCCTCGACGTGGCCGTGGCCGTCAGAGGAGCTATACACACAAGCCATCTCCATTGCTAAGGCTCGATAGCAACCGTTCGTCGATGACCGATAGCAACCGTTCATCGGCGACGGAAGGAGATGCTGGTGCTCTGAAGCAGGCACGGCTGCGCTCACTCAGTCGAACAAGGAACAGCCACGGGGCGCCTCATAGCCGTTCATCTAGCGTTGCTAGACACCACGGCCGAGATCGATCTGTGAGCCGTGACCGAAGCACCGCCACGGCATCAGCCGGCAATCTCGAGATCAAGTTGGAAAAACCTCTTCTCGGCAAAGCTCTGGGCGACGAGAGTGACGAAGACGAGGAAAATCCATGGGACTGTCCTTGGTTCGACAAATTTAATGCCAGCAAGTCGGCGGACGTTCCTCTCATGGTTCCTGTCAAGGAACTCACGGTGCAGCGTACTGCAGACAAAGCACGGGATGCAGGTGAGGTACCATCATCCATGAGACGCTTCATGGATACTAGCGAGAAATCTGGCGCATCAAAGAGTGGCAAGCGAGATTGCCGCCGTCGAGCTTCTACCAATGAAGAACGACAATGCAAGCCAAGCTCTGCCAACAGGACACGACGATCCCTTCGCCTGACAACGTCTGCAAAAGAGCGAGCACCAACGAAACGATCATCTTTGAACGATTGTTCGTCCCGATCCAATCCAGAACAACGAGCATCTCTGGGCGAGCGTCTGAGCCACTTGCGTGATTCTTCCGCTCAGTCGACCCCCGAGCGCCGAACCCGCAGCATCAGTGGAGACGAAACTGATGTTGTCGTTGCTCATGAACATCGCCGAAGGCCATCGGATACGAAACCCACCAAGCCCCGGCGTACACGAAGCAGCCAAACAAAGGGAACAGCACAAGTTCCGACTCTCAGCAGCATGCTTGAAGCTACTCGCTAGTGGCCGGAATGCTTTTCAAGGCACATTTCCATCTTTCACACTTTCTTATTATTTCGATAGACATAAATCATAGACATTCGATTATAGTTATACATGCAAAAGAATCTTGATAGCCGCTTTTTGATTTTGTTTTAATCGAACACTTAACAAAATGTAAAGTTTGTACCAAACTTCCTCTGCAATGGCAAGGTCTGTTTGCAGTGAACAAACTAGGCTTGCTTTGTGCAATGTTGGGTCTTAAGTTACCATTTCAACCCACCAAAAGTTGATTGAGCGTGAATGTAGAATTGAGCCTATGCAAATGCAAGTCTCTTTGCAAAGCAAAGCATAAAGGGAGAAGGATGGCAACAGGGTGGACAGACTGTGTTTCCGCAGGTGTAAAAAATCTACTAACTCCAAATGGTGATAAATAATTGAAATCTAGAAGCAAGTTGAGAAGCAAACACTTCAAGATGTGCATCATTTTCTGTTTGCCAGCTTTTGTTTTGTTTGACACTGTTGGCTGAAAGGTCAGATTTTTTAGGAACTAAGACAAGTTAGCAATCATTCATTGAAAATTTGTTTCCATCAATCTGATGTCCACATGCTTCCAACAAGGATGCTAGCTTTTGAACACAATTAGGGTGGTCATTTCACACCACATGAGCCAACAACGACGACAGTTGTGTCCAATTGAAAATCAAACCACAAGTGTTCAAGGGCTGCCTAAGCTAGGTGCATTCATCAGAAAAGACATGATGCATGCGGTGTTTCTTTTGGCATGATTTTAAGTCAGAACACTTCATTTCCTGATTCTCTGAACTCAAATGTGTGTTGATCCACAACAAAACAATGTTGTTTGCATGCTTTGAAAGGTCAGGCTCTCTGTCTGAATTTGTCTTCTGAACAATCCGAGAATGAATGATTGGGTCATGCAATGATTGGCATCTTTTCATCTTGTTTCCACTGAACAAATTTTTGTCAACTTGTTCAACCAGATTTCACGGGATCATGTGCAAGTCAGCTTCATGCACAGAGCTTGAATCATTGTCTGCTTACCTAGCAATGGTTTGAGGCAATCATAAATGTCTAACAACACACATGATTGAATTGATTTCTCAATCCATCTTTTCAACCTGTTTCAACTATAATCAGCTGATTTCAATTCAAGGTTTTTCAACCAAACCATTTTCAACCACAGATTGACAATCAATTCCGGAAAAAATCGTTTGATCGGAAAGTCGTCTTATCCTTAACCTTTTCTCCCTTGTTCGTGATTCCGGTCCTCCCAGGACTGCCAATCGATCCAATCCTTCGAATTCCTTCCGGTCAAATTTTTCGCGTTCAGGCGAAATTGTCGACCATGCATGATGACTCTGCAAATGCCTGATAGATGCCGGTGGACGATATCGGCCATTTTCGCTATCTAACGATAATAGGCCAGCACATAAATCTCATTCTTCGACACTTACAGCTGGCTTGGTTGACACAGATACATCTTTGTAGAGTCTCTTTTAGCTCAACCATTATAATCGTCGTTTGCTTCCGCAACCAAGAATATTCACTTTTCTACTACTCGAAGCCTTTGTGTAGAAGAATCTGAGGGAAAAGGAGGAGAAGACCGATATCCCACCCAAAGAAGAAGAAGAAGAAGATAAAAAGAAAACAGTTTCAGAAGAATAGGGAAAACCAGAGGAAAACAAACGGAGGCACCACCAGCCAACGAAATACACACAACTATGTGCAAACGAACACAAGATATCATGTCCGAGCAGCAACAACCCGATATCTACGGCCAAGTTCACCCCACGGAAACTCCTGAATTGTTGAAACAGAAATTGGCGGAATTTGATGCCGATGTCAAGAAGCTTCCGAAGGATAAAACCACGAGCCTCATAATTGCTCAGAAGAAATGCCCAGACCTTTTGACGGATGCTTTCAAGCTTCAATTTCTAAGATGTGAAGTCTTTCGAACCAAGGTGCGTGTGTAAACGAGTGTGTGTCAATGATTCACGGGATCTTTGTGTGTGTGTGCTTATCTGATGAAACACCTCACAATTCTTCCCTGCAAACTTTTATTTGTTCAGGATGCCGCCAACCGGTATGCCAAATACTGGGAAATGCGAAGAATGATTTGTAATAGTGATGAAATGTGCTATAGAAAGTTGACCCTGGATGACGGCCTTCAGGATGATGCCTTGGCTCTTTCCATGGGACTCTGTCAATTGTTGCCACCCAACAAGAAAGATCCCTCTGGCCGGAGCATTATCTTTATGGACTCCTCTCGCCAAGATCATAGTAAGATTACCGTTCGAAGTCAAGCCCGTGCGGCTGCCTACATGGCCATGGCCGCCTTGGAAGACGAAGAAACCCAACGCAAGGGATTGGTCGTCATCTTTTGGCCGGCCAAAGAACGATGGGATCAACCCAATCGTGAATTCATTACCCTCATGGGCAAGACCGTCAAAGGCGCCTTGCCGATTCGTCTTTCGGGTGCTCATATCTGTCAACCACCTGCTTTCATTCGATTGGTCCTGCCCTTGGTCAAAATGGCCATGGGAGAGCGATTGCGTAAACGCATTTTATTTCATACCGGATCGTGCGAAGATGTTCAAAAAACCTTGGAACCTTATGGTTTGACCAAGGATATTTTACCAACCGAGTTGGGAGGTGATGTGGTCCTCGACCAAGATGCTTGGCTGGCAGCTAGACGACAGGAAGGCTTATAAATAAAAACAAAACCGTAGTTTACTAACAAAAAGCTGAAATTGGACGTCCAATTTTTATAATCCTTGGCACGTACATGCACTATCTATATGACTTATTGTAGTACAACTGAATTTATCGTTACCCAATAACAGAAAGAGGAATTTGAGCAGCCATTGGATTGAACGGAATTGTCTATCTATACCCCAGCTGTTACTAGTAAGTAGGACACTTCGTTTTCCTGCAAGTTGCATATTACACCATCTTTGCATGGGGTACAAGATTCACTTCCGATCTCCTGGTTATTGGCCATTCCGGCAATGTACTACGACGTACTGGCGAGAGTTGTCACTCAGTTAGAGTCTATTTCTTATAACTGAGTTAAGGCCTAAGGATAAGGTTACCAGTAGCATGACTCTGAATGAGGTTCACCCGAGCTCGAGAGATATTACAGCATTACATGTGCTTCGCTCGCGTAAAAGGTGCTCGTTCAAAAGGTGATTTACCGTTAAACTTAATAGGCGAAATTGAATATTTTCACTCTCACTTTTGCGTACAAACTGGTACCTGGTACCGCAATGTAAGTAGGAGCTTACAGCACTGACCATCTAAGTCATGTTGTCCCTAATTGGAAAATTTAGCCGAATTTTCCGTGAGACCACATGCCGGCGCGATGTCACAAACATGTTTATGCCAATTTTTTTGCCGTTCAAGTCTGCGTCGACATAGATATCAAGGAACCCATCAATCTTTTTGTGAGAACCGTCGACACCGCCAAAGAAGGTGGATATCTTTCACGAATGAGGATATCTTTTCCAATTCTGTGGTTTTCTTCTGGCTGTTGTTTCCTAGTAGTAGTGCAACAAATATTTTCTTTTCCTTGTTACAGTTTGAGCTCACAATCACAATCACAAGTACTACAGCACTCGTTTGATTTCTCTAACGAGTTTAATTGTATTTGTGTTCACGAATTTAACCTCTACAGCGAAAGATGAAGTTGTCTCCCTTGTTCTTCCTAGGGCTTCCCGCCCTGGCAGCTGGCTATGAAGTTGCCTGTGAGTATCCGACTACCATGCCCGATCCTTTGGTCGCTCGTGCTCATTTGCATCAATTCTCGGGCAGTTATCTCATGTACTCCAAGGTGGAGACGCCTGTGGTCATTCATATCGCCTCGCTATCGAGTTTGTGTCAAATCAATTGTTTGGCCTATCACGATACCACCGTCTTGGATGTTTTGACGAAACAACGACCCTTGGGAGGTGACATTCCCGAGGAATATCATAATGCCTGGAGTCGCATGTTGTGTATTGCACAGTGCTTTGATTTGATTTCCAGCGAAGCCGGACAGCCTGAGTTTTACACACCCTTTTGGGAAAAGTGGGGACTGACCGGTCTCATGAAACGTGATAATGGAGCCGGAATTGCCATTTTGGCGGCGCAAGGAGGAACCGATCAACCTCTCAAGGACTATTTGGCCAGTCATGATTATCATCCCTATTATGTGGCCCAAGTTGTGGCATCGGAAATTCTGTTGCACGTCCTTGACGATGGATGGAATGCTTTGGGAGAATGGACGTACGACACCGAGACGGGCGAAGCTGTCAAGTGCACTGCCAACTGTCAAAATTACAAGGACACCACAGGATACTTTCCCAAGAATCATCCCACCGGCAAGCCCGAATTGAATGGTACCAAGTATGAAGTCACAGGAACCGACATGTATTGGCAGCCACTGGTGGACAATGATGGTAAGGGATTTTTCATGGCTCAAGAACATGTCACACCTCATATCGGGTACACGGCCAAGATGAAACTTTACGACTCTGTCGACGATATTCCCGTCACTCCGCCGCCGGAATATAATTTCTACGAGGAGGCACTCAAAGTCGTGGACCGCTTGAAGGACGCCTCTGGTGATGATCTCAAGAAACAAAAAATTGCCTTTTTTGACAACAAGTTGTTGGTTCTCAACACGGTCGAGAACCATGTGAAACAGCAGTTTTCGGAAAAGTATTCCTTTGAAGAAGAGCTTTTGTACATTGAAGGTATGTCTGCGGGAGAACACGATGCCACAGTCATGGCGTGGCGAGAAAAGGTCCGACACGATCTTGTTCGCCCCACTACGGTCATCCATCGTTGGGGAAGTGATACATTGAATACATTCAGCGGCGACAAGACCGCCGATGGACCTGTGGACATTGCCGCCCGTGACTTTCATGCCTTTCAGCGTGTCATGCCACACAGTGAATACCCTTCGGGATCCGGCTGTATCTGCACCGCATATGCCGAGTTTACCGATGCCTTTACCATGGGGTATTACAATGAGACTATTTCGAATGTTCCCTTTGGCGAAGGAGAAGGCAGTACCGGAGAGGGATATGGATGTGACCCTACTATGGATCCTCCTCTTTTTGTCCAGCTTGGATGCAATGATAGCTTCGTTATTCCCGACATGCCCGGTTTGATCGAGGAATGTGGACAGAGCCGTTTGTGGGCCGGCTTTCACTTTACGGCCGCCGTGACGGAAAGTCTCGTGTTGTGCAAAGGCATTGGATATAAAGCGTACGATCACGTCCAAGAAGTTCGCAATGGCAGTACACTTGGTCAAAAGTTTTACAAGGGAGATCCTCGTCCTACCTGCAGCACTGGTGATGTGGTTGTGTCCAAGGATGCCACGTCCGCAGCGACTGCTGCGGCCCATTTGAGCGTGATTCTCCCCTTGCTTGCTTTTTTCACCATGTAGGTTTGTTATTCGGTTTGATCTTTCTATTAGTAAAATATTGTAATGGGCATGTGTTTCATTTATCTACCTAGCTATTAGCTACTTAGTCATACCGAAAGCATCTGTTGCAATAGTGTCGGCACCATAAATGCTAGCTACCTATGCCGATTAATGGAAGACGCACCTGTCCTTCCTTGATGAACTTGGCGGCTTGTTGGGTGGATGTTGGATTGCAAGTTGCTCAAGCTGCTGTGAAGCACTTGGTGGAATTCTTTTCCGCGTCAGTAGTCACCCATGGCAAGGATGGCGGGAGGGGCTTCAAAGAGCTGCTATTCTTTTACATTTGTGTAGAGTCATTTGTTGGGCAGACAATGTTGTGTATGATGCCGTCATCGCCACAACTATTGCACACAATGGATCTTGAACAGAGCATTGACCAGCAACCTAGCTTGTGGGAGGAAGGTTTGCTGTTCAGGCTGAGGATAACATTCACATCTTTCCATTTTCTGATGGTGCAACAACCCACATGCCCTCAATCATCTGCCATGACAGCAGAAAAAGCTGACTCTAGTTTCTTGCCGTCTCCCACATGTTGTCACCCACACAACAAGAACAATAGCAACAACAGCCACAACATTGCACCCATTTCATTGCTCACCTTCAGTAAATTCAGCAACTGCCAAAAACAGCTGTGCAGTCAAATGAACATGGAGTTTTGAACAGGACCGACACAGTTCATGAAATGTGAAGGGAAATTCATTGATCTGAGACTCTGATGAAATGATCAAAGGTCCCTAACAATGAAAATGAATCGAATTGGAGGCTGAAGTAAGCAAATATTTGTTGCAATAATTTTATCGCAACTAATCTGAGTTTTAAAATGCTTCCAAAAATTGCAATGTGGGCAAAAGATGCATAGCTCAACTTTCTCTATTGTCTTCATTTCCGCATTTGTTTGACAAACTGAGAGCAAGCACTAGCCAAATCAACACAATTTCACAACTTTTCCTTCAAATCAGTTTTGATGAGCATCATCATTTGATGTCATGGATCCATGGTTGTCAGCATGCACAACTGAACCTTGCAAAACACTGAACAGCAACAAACGAAGCTTGGATCAATGCACAGCATTTCCTCTTTGTCAGTGCGCAAATGCAAAAAAAACACAAGCTCACACAACTGCAGTTTCAACAAATTGCATGTGATGTTGCCTCTCTTGGCAGTGCACATTGCTGAATGAGCCACAAGACCAAACTGCCAGAGCACATCGATTGATGTGCATGTCAGTCACATGGGTATCAATTGGGCAGAGTCAAATAGCAGAGCAGATTTGTAGACACATTCCCCACAATCACCAAATTTGAATGTTGCACCACTCATCATAGCAATGTTTCATTACAATTTTGTTGCAACAATTTCATTGTCACACTCTCACCCAGACATCGCAAACATTTTGCTGCACTGCTTTGTAACATTGTAATGCCCTGCTGATAAGAATGTCATTGAGACTAGCCCTGGCTAAAACAATGATGTGACAGCAAAGTGAAAGCTCAATTGGAATAAACCTGTGAGAAAAGAATCATTTTGCCTGCATTCAAGCAAAACTGATGCAATGGGTTTGAGCCAAACACAGGCACTTTGTGACCGTTTACCGTGTGCTGCACACACGACAATCCTGCAAACAACAAGCATTGAATCAATGCAATCGCAACAATGGTCGACGGACAAAGATGTCAAACTGTTGCGTTGCTCATGTGAAGACTGTTTTTATGTGCGGCGCACCATTTCTTGCTTCCTCGCTTCCTTGTGCTCCGCAGTGCTAGTCGGATGCGCAACGGATGGGTCGCAAACTGTGATGTGGTAATCAGCTAGCTGCGGAACGTTAGCAAGGCACACACCGATTCTGCCTGTCAGTGTGGAGCAAATTTGCAGTGACAGCTTAGCAGTGAATTGCTTTGAGCGACTTAAAGCATTGGCAATGCTACAACAACAAAAACCCTAAAGTCAGCGACATGCATGCAACAAAAACATTCCTTGCAACACTCAAAGGGTCCAACATTCATCAATTCTAGGACTTTGGTAGTGAGTTTCCCTCTGGAGACAAAAAAATCAACTGCTTCCTTCCAGTCTCCTCGTCTCACCAGTTTTGAGTGAAGCAGCAAATGCTCAATTCTGTTTTGGTTTCAAAAGACAACATGGACAATTGACTTCCCTTCTGAAATCCCCTAACATTGAACCCCCACTCAACATGTGATCCACCCTTGCTAGCAGCAAAGACCCAAAATGTTTAATTTTGTAGTCAACAATGCCCTGATGTTTTCCCCCTTGGAATTTGGGGGTCCATTTGGTTCTACTTTAATTTTGGGCCAAGCTCTTGCTCACTTCATCATGAAAGGTGAATTGACTTTCGAGTCCCTCATGTCACAGATCCAAATGGCTGACTTGGAAAGGGTCAAAGTCAGCAATGTGGTCCAACAGCATTGCGTGCAAAACTTCAAAAAAACAGATCTCCAGCTTGTCTTTATCAACAACATCCTCCAAATCTCGGTCCTGTGGGTCCTTTTTTCTTGTGGGTCCAGTGGGTCAACAAACTGAGCACCAAAACATTTTCAAAAGAGATCCCAAACATTTACTTTGCTCTTGTGACAACAAGCCAACTCAATGTTGAGATCATCATCTTCCAATTCTTTGATCAAATCATTGTGTCAGTTGTTGCACTGCAAGTGGGGTGCCATGATTAAACCTACCCTGATTTGCATTGCCTAACATTGCAGATCTGATGAGAGTGCCCACAGAGCTGGTCAGATGCTTGATGATCTGCTGTTTACCTTTGCAGACCTCTTTGGGGATGCTCTGAATCCTTTTGTTAAATAGGGCTACAAAGGAGGGCTCCTCCTCTTCCTTCATGTTCTTTATTTTCATTGTCTTCTTTTTTATTTTACTAGCATTTCTCTTTGTTGTTAAAAAAAAGATCCTCCTTCTTTGGTGTTGCTACTCTGCTGCTGCTGCTTCTTGCTTGGCCTTTGGGTGCGGCTGTCTGCTTTCTTGTTGCTACTTGGATTCTTCCTCTTCTCAGTTGATCTCTTGGGAGGGTTGTCTCTGTAGTCACTAATTGACTTCTTCTTCTTGAGTGTTGCTTGACGTCTTCCTGTTAATGTGTTCTTCCTTGTGACCACTCTGATTGGTGGTGGTGTCGAACAACACATGATTCATTTTGCTCTTGTTGCTGTTTGGCCTCTTCTTGGCATTGAACTCACTTTGTGCTGCCTCATTGTTAGATGAACTTCTCCCATTAGCATCAGGACTAGAGGTTTAAAAATAGTCAAATGAAGCTTCATCCTTGGCAATTTCAAAGTTGTTGGAGCTGCAGCTTGAGCTCATCACTGAAGAGCTTGAGCTCACTCGTCTCAGGCTCTTACATGGTGAGCCCATGCTTCTGATGGGAAAAGTCCTTCTAATGGGAACATTACTTCTTTGTGTCATAGCGATGTGCACAAGAAGGGATCTTTTCTTCCAAGAGGCACCAATTCATCCAGCCAATGTTTCTGAATGTTGTTGATCTTCTGACTTGGTCAGGTGTTTCATTCCCTGGTTGTGATGGACACATCAATGATTAAAAGCAAACATGGCATTAGAACCACTGGCTGTCAATCCATCGACATTTCTTGCTGCTAGCTGCAGTGTCCAAAGCAATCTTTCTGCAACGCTGCTTCTTGCTGTGTGTTGCTGTTGATGAATCAGTCCTTTGGGCAGGCTGTCAAATTGTTCCTGTCCCGAACTTCTTCACAGAATTCCAAGGAGACCAATGCGTCATTCAAAATTAATGATGAGATTGGCATTGTGACAAGGGCCCCTTGCCACCAGATAGCAGCTAGCTTGCTAGATGGGCAGCAGCTGTTGATGCAGAAAATTTCAATTCCATTTGTTCTGCTGCTGGAAGCAGTGTCATAGAGAACAACCGCAAACAATGTTCACTATCATGTTGGCACAATTGCTGGACTACGTTAAACTGAAGCATTTGGTTGATGCTGCAGGCAGGTGAACATCATGTGGTTAGATGGCAGAAAAGAATGATGGATGAGTCCCAAACAATTCTGCCATTGGTGCTAGCAACCAACAAATGGAAGCAGCACTTGCAGCAAAAAGCATGATGGTGAAAATTAAAACACACAAAAAAAAGAAGAAGAATCTGGTAGGGCCAAACATGTCTGGCACTGTCATGGACAGTGATGCATTGTGGACTGATAGGCATCCTCTGTTTTTGCAAAAAGTCATGATGAAAGAGGAGCACCACACAGATGAAAAAGATCAGAGGGATGATGAAGGCAAGATCTCACACACCCTAGAGAAGTGGTGTTGTCATGAAACACAACTTGCATTCAGTTGTGTCACAAAGGAAGAGCAGAACGTTGATCCTGACAAAGTTGGACCGACTCATAGAAAAACTTAAATCAATCTGACAAATTTCACAGAGGAGGCTCTTGCCTAGGGCAAGATGAATCTCGAGCATCTGGACCCTACCAAATCCCTCCTTTTTGATTCCGTGTCAAAAAGTTTCAAAGATGTCATCAATGAACTTTTCAAGAAAACACGAGTTGAGGACGAGAACTGTTTGTGCACGCTGGAAAACAAGCTAAGTGGTGTCCAAACAAGTTTGGATGGCAAGTCTAGCAATGAAATTGAGGAACGAATTGCTCCCCCTCGCCCCCGATGTTCCCCTGGGAGACAAGAAGAGAGGGGGCAACATGCATGGAACAAGAGGCAACACAACACATTAATTTCACTTGGTTCTTAGAACAAATGACATTGCTGATCAGCTGTTCCGTCTTTGACTGGATGTGCATGCTAACAACCACAGATGCAAAAACTTTGGAAGCTTTGATGTTCATTTAAGTCAATTTGAGGAAACTGTTGTGCAATGATGATCATTTGGCAAGTGCCCTCAATTGTTTCAGAAAGAAGGAAACAACTGTCCGCCAAGGGGAACTGTGGAGAGATTGGGAGCCGTTGTTTCAAAACAAGAAATCCAAAGATGCCAAAGAGAAAGTTTATCTCCATTTTTTTCCTGTGTTGCCATCATTTTAGCATTGCAATGAAACAATTTTAAACTCAGACACAAAAAGATGACAATGATTGTTTTGCACCTTGTTGGTGTGCTGCCCACACTTGTCATCTTGCAAAAACTGCATTTGTGGGCTTGTCATTCTCTCATTGATGTGACATTGTGGGTCATTCCATGGTTCCTGCTATGTCACATTATAACAAATGTCATGTTTAATGATTTTGCCTCTGTTTCACTATGAAATTGTAACAATTGCCTGTTTGTGCCTGTCAGCTTGCAGCAGAAACTAATGGGGATTCTACTGGGCTTTCGGACACACAAACAAACGAGTGTCAGTCATCCGCAATCTCACAAATGTGATGCTTTTGTTGTGATGAACATCCATTTAAAAAATCTTGAACTCAATGGCAACTGAAGCCATTCCCTGAAGAGAACTTGAAACAGACAGAAAGTGATTAAGTCTTCAGGAGCACAGAAAAGATGGAAATGCCAGTTTCAATTGTCACAGGATGGCATGAACGATGTCATTGGGAAGGGTTGAATGGAGTTACGCCCCTTTTGTGCAGAACCCTGTGCTTGAGGATCAAAGTTAAACAACAGATGGAGTGTTCACAAAACAAACTGAACATGAACAGTTCTAAGAACAGACATGATGCACATTTGCGGAACTGACACACGGAGGCAGCTAGGCCAACACCTATCCAAAGCATTCCTCATAGGAGTTTCACTGTTTGGAACCGGAGCACCACACAGAAACTCACAAAATTTAAACATCACTGTCTTACCCTCTCTCATGGCTTTGATGTGAGTACCAACTCCAAGAAGGCTTTGAGAGGAACATGATCCTGTGTGAGAGTCACCAGTGATGGCAGCAACCTCACTCTGAACATCCTTTTCTTTTCTTTGGCTTCAACAGGGATCTGGTCCTTGAACACAGAGTTAGAAACAAAACTTGGGTTGACCCAAAGCTTCCAACTTCTTCTCATCTGGCAGGCTTGACTAGCCCTTTACGCACCCAAGGGATAGGAAAGTTGTCTGATGTGCTTGCTAACACAAAGGTGATTCAAAAGTTTTCTCCACACCACCCATGTCCAAGTCTTGTTGCTGGGTTGCTGCTGATCTACCTTGTGCCATGCCAGGCAACCAATGTAAGCCTTTGCAAGAAAGGGGCCTGGAACAACTGGTTTCCACATGAGTGTCAACAACATTAGCATGTCTGCGCCTGTGACAACATTCAGCCACAATATTTCGAACTGAACTTGAGAATGGAGAAATTGTGTTGCTCTGGCACACCGGAGGAATAGGTCGAGGACATGGGCTGAACCTGTCCTGCATTCTTAGTTCCTTCTAAAGATTTTAATTTCATTGATTCAAACTCAAGAGGTCTGTAGCTCTTAGCACAGTGCACTTGTGAGGTCTGGAAGAGGCACAAGATAAGCTCATTTTGTTATTTAAAAATTATGGTGAAGCAAATTCCGCAAGGATTCTGGTGAAGGGCAAGGGCACGACTTCGAAGGAAGCCGTGCTGGGTTGGGTGACGGTGGTCGAACCAAAGCCCCAACCTGGTGCGGACAAGCATTTGGTGGATCACGGATCAAATCATAGTGCTGTGTCCTCATTGCTGTTCACTTGGCGCTCATAGATTGACGCTGTGTAAACAACTATTGTCAACAAACTTTCCAATCAAAAAGCTCCCTATTGGGGATGATCGGCCCATCAAAAGTGTACGGCTTGTGATATAAATATACATAGTTCTTACGAGCTGCTTCTTTTATCTCGCATTCTTTATCTGCACTAACCTATTATCTCGACCACCCATGGCTGGCATTAGCATGTAGAGACCGTTCTCTTCCGGCGGAATTCCAATAACACCAGCCCGCTTTCCAGCCGCAACGTCTATCGGCTCGTATTCATCGTCCGCGTCAGAGTCATATCCCGGGATGAAGGGAACATGATGCCCCACAGCGGCATGCTTTCCTCTTGTCGAAGTATAAGTTGCTCCATCCCAGCCCAAATCAATAAGCTCATCCATCGAATAGCTGGCGATGTGCCGGTACCTGCCACTTGGCTCGGGGTGCATTTTGCTTCCCACTTCGTCGTATGGCGATTGTGCGTCTCCATCTGAATCCATCACAAAGGGCGTGCGCTTTCCAGGTTTTAGGATTCGAATTACCGGCTCTCTGGCCTTGCTATACTTAAAATGCATTATGGCACGTAGAGGGTCGCGTGCTGTCTTGCCTGTTCGTCCGTAAGGATAGGAACCTGCTAGCGGATTGTTGGAAAACCGTCTCTGGATAAGTTTGATTTGGTCGTCGTTGTCCAGACGGAATTGGTATCGGCTCTTGGAAACGTTACCAAAGAATGATTTCATCACGTTCGAAACTTTCTGAATGGTGGATGGAGCCGGTTGGCCATCGAATTGAAGCAACAAGTTCGCCCACAAATGAGCCAGACCTTGCCCTCTCAAATTCAGGTCAGAAGTATTGAAGCTCCCTGGTTTCATTTGCTTCCCTCCCATTGTTTTACCGGTTCGCATAAATTCTGGAAATGTCTTGATTGCTTCATTCATAATTGTGTCCCAACCAAGCGCTTCCGATAGATGATTGACAAATTCCAGTAGGATACTCCCAACAGCGGGGAAGTTGGTCGGCAGGACGAATTCCTCGTCGTCATCCATGGCGTCACGAGTCATGTTCACTCTTGTCAATAGCCCGGCTAGACCCTGGCGAGATTCAATTGGATTTTTCGGAGGATGTAATACCGTGTATTCCGCTACTCCCTCGTCGTCCGTTAAGTCCTCCAAGACAAGACGACGGTACGACTTGCAGAATTCGACCGGGCCAATCTCGTCAAGATCCCTATAATGATTATTAAAATAGGGGTTAGATAACACGTGCCAGCACAATTGTAGCCTGTACTATCCTAACACTTTACCTGGTACTGTCACTAGCTTCGCGCCCGCTCTTCTTCATGTGAGAAGTGAAGTCTTTGTCTGCAAAGCCTTTGGAGGCCATGTTAGCAGCTGACGAGGGACTAAAACCCCATGCCATCCAAAAGTGCATACAAAAAGACCCCTTTTCTGGCCTACCGCCTACCCAAACAGCTTTGGTCTTGTCAAAGCACTGATCTAGTTGTGTCAACAGGGGTATCTTAAATGCGTTGTCGAGTTGCCGCAGAGCGTTGTATAGATGCATCACGAAGCGCAGTTGACCCATCGAGTCCACCGTGGCAGAACCGAGGCCGATGGAGCAAACGTAGGTTGCATAGAGCATGTATTCGCCCCCGATGACAGGGTTCCAAAAAGCCAACTTTTCGGACACAATTGGGTCCACCGGTATTTGCCCTGTATGCGTTACACTTGCCTTGACGGGACAAGAAAAATTTATGACTTGCTTGAACATTTGTACATTGGAATAGAAGGCGGGCGCATTCTCCGGTGGTCTTGTCCTATCGGCTATCGTATCCAATTGCCTAAAGAGATTTTCGAAGGATCCTTTCGTGATGACGGCAGCTTTCGCCAAGTCACCGTCACCTTGCAACACAAAAACGGAAGTGAGCACGGCATGCAATCCAAAAGAAAGGCCAATAGAAATAGGTCGAGTACGGTCTCCGTCTTTCAGATGCCGTCTCAGTAAATGGATGACGGGCATGAGTTGTTCATAATCAGGCAGTCGCTCAAATGGCGCTTGGCGGCAAATCTCTATCAACTCCGGTAGAATCATTGCCCCGAAAGTCTCATCGAGTCCTCCGCGCATCGAAGTTGTTGGATTATCTTCGTCCAAACTCGGGCCCCAGAACCCACGACGACCCACTAGCTTTGTTGTGTCCTGGACAAGATCCATGACCATCTGGACTAGCTTGTGAGTGTTGAAAATGCATCTGCTGCCTCCAATGAAGGGGCTTTCTTTTAGCCACGAATGAGAGCTCAAGTTAGCCACTCCTCGAAACATGGAATTCAGAGATCCATTCATTTTTTCTTCAAGGGCAACTTGCATCTCATATGAAGTGTGAAAATGTATCTTGTTGGCTTCCAACTCCAAAACCTGTAGTTTTATTCCTGTTCGTTTGGTGAATCTCTTGGCAATTCTGCCAATCCGAGTATCGCCGCGATTGTGAAAGGAACATTCCACAATTTGGGCCACAAACTCAAGTGCGGAATCCGGTTCCCGCTGTATCCTTTCTTGTGTCATCAATTTTTGCACATCCGCAATGTATGCGGGCAGAAACACCACAGCTATGACATGATAAAAAGACGAAAGCTTCGGATGGCTGGCATACAACGCATGTTCTGCTGAATGAATTGCTTGGGTAGCCATATTGGCTACCACTGTACATTCCATTAGAAGCTGAACGATGCTAGACCCTGGATACATGCTATGGTCGCCTTGCATAACATTCTTTAGAATTCCATAGTGAGATTCCACAGCTTGCATCAAGTCATCCATCGTATTCAACAAAGAAAGCGCCTGGAAACGATCACCCCCATTGATAAGCACCTCTTCAATATCCATTTCTCCTTCTGGCACAGAAGGCAAGTCTGGGAAAGTAGGGAAATTGCGTTCTTGGATATCTTTCTCCATTTGCTCTCGTTCTTGGCGCTCTTCTTCCGCTTCTTCCTCGTCGGTCAACGCCAACGCATGGAAGCGTCCTCCCACCACATCCTCGACTGCAGCAAAATTAGCGACCACTGCAGGTTCTTGACCTTGCATTTCCGCGGCTGCGACTCTGGCAACTTCTCTTCCCAATCGCAAGGCTGTTCGACAGTGCCTGAGAACTTGGACAATATATTTGTGGCCTTCATCACCCGCATAACCGCCGCAATCTTCACCGCCACCACCACCACCACCATACTGCAAGGTGGATACCTTTTCACGATACTCGATCGATACTTCCAAATCTTTGAGAATGTCCGTGGGTGCTACAATGGGAGGTGGGTCCCGTTTTTGGTCCAAAATTTCGACATTGTAGTTCAGCACATGATCCGCACCCTTCCGAAGGTCGTTGACGGCAGTCATTTTGGTATTCGGCAAGGCCTGTTTCATCCAATCCCAAAATCGGGTGGTGGATTGTTTGTAGATTTCATAATATCCACCGCCACCACGGCTGTCGGAATTGCTGAATTTACCATGAAAGGATGGCAGATTGTCAAAATCCCGAAAGCCACTGCTGTTGCTGTTGCTGCTCTGTTGCGATGGTCCCTTCTGCCTAACGCTGACGCCGCCTTTGTTTTTCTTGTTGTTGTTGCCACCCTTTTTCTTCTTGCCGTGGGGCATTTTAACTGAAATTTGCTATTCTGAGTGAAGAGGATGGACAAAGATGGCTACGTCAAAACATAAATCATGATCAGCTCTTAGTACTCGTAGCATCATTTAGACAACGTCCATTCAATTGACTGATAGGTTGCCGTCCAACTCAGCGGGGACTGCCTCATCTATTATTTAAAAGCCATGCAGTACTACTAGCTAGTGCGACGTGCATGATACAGCACACACATGCATCGCAGTTTGGCTAGTAATTTATCTGGTAGTCTTTCAACGTATCTTTTGATTCTTCCTAAAGCGGCGATTTCCATGCATGCCCAAGCAAAAGCAGAATGATTTTTGTTCGGGATCGAACTCGCTGCCTTCTGACACTCCCACCTGGGCAGCAAATGTGAGAGAAGGCTGGCAATGTCATTGCACATCATGCACAGCGCAACAAATTCTGGAAGCATTCAACCAACCCCCTTGCTTGTGGGAGGAAGGTTGGCTCGTCAGGCTTGGGATGACATTCACATTTTTCCTTTTGCAGTTGGTGTTGCCAACCAAGTGTCCCTTGACAATCACCACTGGCATTGTGTTTGTCTGCTGCGATGAAGATGAACAAAAACAACACCCAAACCAAAGCAACTCAGGTGTGACGAGAGACACAATTTTTCTTGCTGTCATGGACAGAGACACTTGCAGTGTTTCAGACACAATGGACCACAGTCTCAGATTCTGAAGCAATGGGCAAAGATGACCTTCTCAAAACTGTGGACAATGGTGACAACATCACCAACAACCAAGTGAGGGCAAGTTTTGCAATTTGTTTGTCACTTGCACCTGCGCAAGAACAGCAAGAACAAAACTGTGAATGTGTGGAGTGCAGAGCAGGATGTGCTTTGGAATGTGATTAGGATTTGACAAACACCACCACCAAAAAGGGAGGGGATGATCTCATCAAAGTCATGGCAGTCATTCGGCTCAGTTCCTTGAGGGTTGTCATTTTTGTGGTTCTCTTGATTTTTGCAGAGCATTGCTTGAAGTTCTGCATTTTGTGCAGCAGCAACAAAGGGCAAACAACTTGTTGGGGGGAAGTTAAGAGTCGCACAAGGATTCATCAATGCAAATTTGATGATTCATCCATGGATGGTGCCAAATTTGGTGGTGATCTTTTGCACAACAAGTGCTGTGGAGCAGAGAGAAGAAATGGAAGGAAAGAACTGTGTCGGAAGCGATGTCGCGAAGACAACGAATTTCAAGGAAATGAGAAGCCCAGCTTCTCATCCTTTCCCCAACTTCTCGAGTACAGCCTTGCGTACACTAGTTAGGGTTCGAATCTTTTGAGTCAGTGTTGATTGGCTCGCTTACGTCATGTAACCATCAGGCCTTCTTCGCTTACAGCAGTTAGTTTGTCGAACAGTTGCCGCTTCACCATGCCATCTGCGTGAGTTTGAGCGCTACTACTGGCTAGCTAGTAGCTAGCTACCCAGTAGGAGTAGTGAGCCGAATTGATTTTTCGTTGAGATTTGATTTGACTTGATTTGATTCGTCAAGAGGTGGCGACCGAAGAAGCATGCATTCAAGCATTGATAGAGACAACAATAGAGAGTTGCTTCTCTGACTGAGAGAGTGAATAGAAAGATTCTTGATTGTCCTGCTCCATCAGCGACAGGACCTACTACAGTAGCTAGTAGGCAGACTTGTGTAGTAGATGAAGAAAGAGACTATTGGAAGAAGGTCAAGAAGCAAACGAGAAAGAGAGAGAGACAATCCAGTAGTAGCTGCTAGCTGTACCACAGCCATCCAATGGAGGAGAGTCTTCCGAGTAGTGGTCGTTGTAGAAGTACTCGTCCAACAATAATACGCATGGAGTCTTGTGCTGCTAGTAACATTACTACTAGTATTGCCAGTATTATGGCTCCAAGAAAAAGCAGAAGAAGACGGACCACGAGAAGGCGACAGCCGACTTCTTTTCCGCCTATCTCGGTGGTGCAGCTGGTGGCAGTGGCAGTAACGGCTATGCTCTGCAGCGTTGCTACTGGACTGATGGTACCATCCCAGCACCGGCCGTACCGATACGCCGTAGTCAAGACTTCCTCACCTTCCAGCATTAGCATTAGCAGCAGTAGAAGCCTTCCCAACACGAACAAGAGAACTCGTACTACTACTCGTCTCGATCAGTCGAGTTATCGGCATCCCTTTGACGATGAGAACGGCAATTATGTGCAACCATTCTTTGCCAATAAAGCCAATGATACTTCGAGTCAAGACGCCCTGTCTCCAGAAGTCCGTGATTGGACGACGCTCATGTCCAAGACCAACGGCCAAAATCACGGAGGTCTTTGGACCAAGAGAAGCAATGATTCGCTATTGGGAATTCACGACACGGCCACTACTACTACAGCCTCCTCTACTGCCTCCTCCTC
>ENA-ORBV01004818-ORBV01004818.1-microbial-mat-metagenome-genome-assembly--contig:-NODE-4818-length-25499-cov-6.980332_pt1 | contig 25499 bp, 27 predicted proteins | sample MGYA00237777_ERZ505514 | MGnify/ENA primary metagenome ERZ505514 (study PRJEB26160, sample SAMN06269048) | microbial mat metagenome | isolation source: Oligotrophic lake microbial mat | place... | reverse complement strand
TTTTCAAGCAGAAGACGGCATACGAGATTCGCCTTAGTCTCGTGGGCTCGGAGATGTGTATAAGAGACAGTTATGAATGTATATATTTTGTATGAAGTGCAGCTGTAGCGATGAATGTATGAACAAGAACGAAATACCAAAAATAGTGTTTGATCTGCTGAGCGTCAGAAGATCTACAGTAGTGAAGGAAAATTGGTGTGTTGGAAGAACACTAACTGGCCTATGGCTTTCGACGTGTGTCAATACTCAATAAGAGACAAATAAGAATGAGGATCTCCCGTACCGGTTTTATTTGGCGGCCAGTCCGAAGACTTGTGAACAGTCTGGGGCTGATGATAAGAGCCTAATAGGATGGACGTAGACTGCGTAGCTGATGGAGGGGTTGAGGTAGCCGACAGAACTACTCAACTGGTGTTGCTGTTTTGGATTGTGGCCGGCGGGAATTAACACTCAACTGTATGTACTCTAATAGCTAGCTGGTCTAGCTACTAGCTACTACTAGCTAGCTATCATAGCACTGACTGGTAGCTGTAGAATCTTCGCAAGAACATGCACATCGTCAGCAGATTCAGATCGCAGCCACATCGCGTAAAAACTGGAGTCGATTTATTTCTACATTAGGGCCAGGGTCAATCCCAACCTCCTCATGGTGTGCTACTGGGAAGACAATTTCAATTTAATTTTGGCTTTTTCACACTAATACTACTGTAGGCTAGCTAGTAGTGCTAGCTAGCTAGCTAGCTACTAATACTTTTGTATTTCTTCTATGAAGCTCATGCCACATTTCGCATGGAAAAAATGAAACTGACTGATTGTGTGCATGGTTGACGCCTTCCCTGAAGGTTCAGCATGTCTACTGCCTCGTTGCAGGGAGAGGTGAGTGGGAGGACAGTGGAGCATTTTTTGGATGATGGGATCAACAAATGCAAGATCAAAAATCAGAGCCAGGGGCTTCTTTCTGACTTGAGATGATAAACTGACTGGCCGTGGACTTCCATTGGGCCTTTCTCATTTGGTTCACATTATTGGGCTCCAAATGCAGTCCGCCACATGCACCCGATAGCCATACTGTAGCTATAATGGGATTGCCATGCACTTGTTTCGATTCCGCCAACCAGCCAGGAGCTTGCTCGCTCCTAGATAGCTTCTACCCGCTGCTGATACTATAGGGTAATCGTAATGGAAAAATATATTTATTTCATTGAACAAATACCCAACTCTACAGTTTCATCAAATCAGGCATCAAGCTACACAAAGCCGATGTCCTTTTCTTTTTCAGATCCTTGAAGGAACCAGTCTCCACTACTTGTCCTTCTCGTAGTACAACCACCACATCTGCAACTTCTAAACTCTTGGGTCTGTGCGTTATGAGCAACAGAGCTCGTCCATTGTGCCCCTCGGGCCCTCCTTCTTTGACGCGGCATGCCAATACGGCATCCGCCAATGCATTTTCACCTTCATTGTCCAGTGCCGACGACGCCTCATCCAGGATCAAAAGCATCGGATCCGATAACAAGGCGCGAGCCAGGGCAAGACGCTGTCGTTGACCAGCGGATAGTTTGCACCCATGCATTCCCACCAAAAAATTGGATCCTTCCGGAAGTTTGGAAATAAATCCCTCACAATTCGCAGCTTTCAAGGCTTTTTCCACCTCCTCGTCGGTGGCATCTGGTTTGCTGTACTTGACATTGTCCAAAATGGAAATGTTGAGCAGGGGAGCTCCTTGTGGTACCATTTGCACCAATTGCTTCTTTACGGAACGATCCAAAAAATTATAGTTGGCTCCATCGGGCAAAAGTGTAATGTTTCCAGATTGTGGTTTGTAGAGGCCCGCCAAGAGACTGGCGATAGATGTTTTGCCCGAGCCATTTTTTCCAACCAGTGCCACGACACTTCCTCTCTTGAGCTCCATGGAAACATTGCGCAAGACTTGTGTGTCTGGTCGGGCCTTGTATCCAAAGGTAATGTTGCGCAACGAAATGGACTCGACGGACGAGACCTTGACATTGGCTTCCAATTCCGGGTGTTCCGACTTGTTGAGTAGATCATCTTCGTTGCCGTGAATCATGTCATAGACGCGCCTGGCACCCACCATGGACGAAAAGACTTCACCCAAAGACTTGACAATTCCACTTGCGGCCAATCCCAGCAGGAAGGAATACGTTGCGAAACTCGTCAATTGTCCCGATGTCATTCGCTTGGCCGCGACCGCTCGACCACCCAAGTGGACGACCATGAAAAGAGCACTGCTCGTGGCGGAAAAGGTAAATCCCATAAAGGCACCATTCGCCAGCGATTCCTTTCGTCCAATGGCTTTGCATTCGTCTTGCATGCGTTCGTACTCTTCCACTTCGTCCCCTTCTCGATTGCTCATTTTGACCATGGCAATTTGACTTATTCGTTCTTCGGCAAAGGCCGCCGCTCGCATGGCTTGATCCTTTCGTTGGATGGTCAATCGCTTGAGAAATTTGCGCATCATCATGGCGGCGGCTCCAATCATGGGGACGGTAAACAAGGATGCAATAAAAAGTTGTGGATTGAGGCGCAGCATGTTGTAGGTAGAAAAGACAGTCGAGATGGAGGACCGAAATAGATTCGCCAGCGTCGCCGTCATGGTATGGGCCACATCGGTCACATCTTCATTTAACACCGTCGCAATCATTCCCGGAGTCATGCCCGTTTTCATATTGTTCAGCAGAGTGCTGCTAGTAGTGTCGTCGGACGACGACGAAGAGTTGGTTGTTTCTGTGCTTGCGTCCGAGTCACTTCGAATGCGTTCGGTCTGAAACCACTCCAAATCTTTTTCCGTCATGAGCGCCCCAAAGACTTTGCCACGCAATCGAGTAGCAATACTTTCTTCGGCCCGATTGAGCATGGTCGTTCGCAAAAAGCTAGCCGTTCCTCCGCCCACGACGACCATCAACAAGGAAAGAGTTGGCGAAAAAAAGGAAGTAGCATCACAGCTACCGTTGCGACTACTACTACCACCTCCTTTTTGGTCTAGCAGCTTGCCCATAAAACGAGGCAACAGTGTATTCGAAACGCTCGATGCCATCATGGCCATGCAACCAACCACCAAGGTCACGAATTCTTGGCGCGCTTCGCAATAAAGCCATTGTTTCACCAATTTTCGGTCTTTTTTCTTCGTTTCAGCAATATTACTGGCATCGCTGGCACTCGTTCGGCTCTCATTCGAGTCAATGTCGCTCTTGGTGGGGGAGGATGCCGTCATGACGATGGATCACTATTCCTTGTCTCTGCCTAGTAACTCTAGTACGACGTAGTAGCTTCGTGTGGTTGGAGTTCAATGCTCTTACAAAGTAAAGAGATCTACTGTAAAAAGCCACAGGCCAGAGGTAGATAGAGTGGATGACTGTTGTATTGATTGATATTCTGTCTGGCTGCTGGCATGGCGACATTCTTTTTCGTTGGACACAGATTCATTTGAAATACGACGGTTAGAACAGATGCTGAAAGAGGTACGTGCTTCTACGCCTTAAATGGTCGCACAAGGCGTCGATCATACATGTGAATTTTGGAGCCTGTGTGCGACCCGGTCTTGAAACTTTACGAGGTACAACTCTTTGAAGCACTATCAGGTACTGGAGTAGTAGTTAGCTATTATTACCGGTAGTCTACCTGAAACCTAACGATAATCATTGTTGACTACTTACACGTGCGCTTAGCTATCAAAAGAAAGCTCCGGGTATGCCAAAATTGTCATGAACTGAACATTTCGTACTAGTAGGTGCTGCATCATCAGCCCTCGGCCGCCGGTATTTTCTTTCTAACGTGGAGGTTAGCAGGTGGTAAGATCCGTGTGGAAATCATTGCAGTAGCAAGACCCTAATAGCAGTCTTTTACTGGGCGTTGGAACGTGTTGATTGTGGAAAAGGTCCCCTCAATTTCAAAAAATCATGGCATTGTTTCACTCTGTTTTTGATTTGTCAGCGTCCTTCTTGGGTGTGGTGGATTCCCCTTCCTCCACCAGATACGTCGTTAGTTGGAAAGTTACCCCAAGCCAGGCTGCTGATATCGCAACAAGGGCAATGGATAGATATTGCAAGTCGAAGCGAGGCCCAAAATAAGCTGTCACGGCTGATATACCAATGGACACTACAGATTTGCCAACCCGATTGACAAAGACCCCAATGATTTCTTTCCCCAGAAACCGACTCTCGTAGTCAAGAGAGACATAGACCTTTCCGAGAAAAAAGAGAGGACGAGTCAACCTCAATAGTAAGCAAGCGATAGAACTGCCACAGCGAGTCAAAAATCAAAGGATGCACAAATTTCTTACCATTTCAGTTGTTATACCTCGTACCGAATACTCCATTGCTTTCATCAAAAGAAAGGAGCCGGATATAAGATGAATACTACTTGCGTGTTGCAACCAAATGAGCGTCGAGCAGACGACCATGGAACCTGGCATGATGAGCCAAAGCTGGTGATTGTTGAGTCTTTTGGCAATGACAGGAAGGGCAGCAAACTGAAGCATCCCACTGAAGGCATTGATCCAGGCATAGCACTGTGGGCGGAAGGCGAAGCATAGAAAACAAATGAGTTAAGAGCTTTTTAAAAGTCGACTTCACAACGCTTCAGTGCTTCAAAAAAAACTAACATTCCCTGTATATCGTGCTCTTTCGTCGTCATCGGGTATTGATTGTCCTAGCTTTAGTACAAATAGAGCATTCAAAAAGGAAGACTGGCTCTGGGAGAAGAATACTTCCACACACAAAGCAGCCAGCAGGGGAACCCTTGCAAACAAGGCAAAGGTCCTTTGTATCAGATTCTTTCCGTCATTTTCTGATATATATTTCTTTTCTTTTTCAGTTGGGGCCGGTTCAAATCCATGCTATCGCATCCAATAAATGGTGTACAGAAAGATATTGATGGAATACGGTTCAGTTGATATTCAAAACAGTGATGCATATATGTTTGACATCGTTGTTTTCCATCGATCGACACATGTACATACCTGCTTTGCTATCCGGTAAGCATCCATGGCAAAATAGGCGCTGACCAACATGAATATCCCCGCCACAATCAAAAGTGCCGCCAACCCCAAAACATCAATTAGAGGGGCCACGGTAAATGCCACGGCAGTCGAAATAATGGACCCAATGCCTGCAATCGGACCAAACCAAACGGCGGCTTCCTCTCGTGTTTGAACCGAACTCATAAAGGCCCAATGTTGTGTAAATAAGAGTTGGACAAAACAATTTTCCAATACGAAGAGCCCAAACAACAAGGCACGACCGATTTGATGAAACAAGCCTTGGGCTTCCAATTGCCCGTCCCCCGAATGCATATAGACCCCACACAAGATAAGGACAGCCGCATAGGCAATCGTTGTATTTCGTAGTGCCGTACTTGGCCCCGAAATATCCAACATTCTGGCATAGAGCTAAAATTGGTGTTTGAAGAAAGCTATTCTTGAGTGCACGAGTTGATTGTCCAGAATTTTACAGCTCCTTAAAGAATCCATCCTGGCTGGTCTTGATTTCACGTTTTCGCGTACTTACCCACAATAAAATCAAAGATACTGGACTGACACATCCCATGGCCAATGGAACGACGGAGGAATTTGAAAATCCTGCTCGATCCGACGTAATCAGTGTCAAAGTCCCCGTTCTAGCATACTCATATCCTGAAAAATGAATGGCACTGGCCATAGCCATGCAAACGACAGATCTTGCTTTGGGATGCTTCTGCCATGCTTCGGCATATTTCTGTATCATTTTAGACTATTGCTTGTTTGACTTTAGGATTGTGAGGACGGCTTTTACTATCAGCGGGCGCTTGTATGGATGCCTCCTCGATCTTCGAGAAAATACAGTTTAGTAGATGTTCAAGGAACTTCAGCACACAATCATGATCTGATGTGAGGTGCTATCTAAATACGGAGGTAAAAAAAAAACTGGAAAGAAGAAAACGGAATGACTGACGTCAATTGTATGGATTGTGTCACGAGTTCATTTGACTCAATTGATTCACTCGTGACTCGGCATTCTTTTTCCGGGGTTGGTTGTCACGTGCTTCTTCTGTTGATTTTGTTTGTTGTTGGTTGTTTACGTGGTCTCCTCTGTAGCACAGGCACCGGTACATGCACCTTCTACCATGGTGCGAGTAGCGATCTGCCACAAGGTCGCAACGCTCCTCTGTTCGGTGAATATTGCTTCTGACACTTTTTCTCTGGTTGCTCCCTCGCAACTCGAGTCCAACACCACTACCACTACCAGCATCAGTCGTTGTAGTGTACCCTTTGTATTACCGGCATTTGTGTTGGAATCGATTGAACGAAGAAGCCATCAAGACGCTACCTACACAATGACAATCCTCTCCTCGAATCACATGGCCCTGGACGATGGCATGCCCGAAGAAGTGACGGCGATCAACACGGATATTAACATCACGGAAGAGGATGCGGATCTCTGTCTCGATTTGCCGAGTTGGGTCGAAGACCAACGCGATGACTGGGGCATTCCCATGAACGTGGCCGAATGGGACGACGTCGATTCGTACCGTGCCAAACATGGTTGGAAGGGTCGTGATTTGATTCATGATCGTCATGCTCCGGTCCGTGTCTTGGAATATTTTGTCCAATTTGGAAATGGCATTGAAGGAACGCCATTGAGTAGTGGTGGCGTGGACACGACATTGACGGGCATTGCTCATTTTACCCATCGAGCTGAATCGCACAAGGGATTTTGTCATGGTGGTTCCATGACAAGTCTTTTGGATGATGTGATAGGTTGGGTAGCATTCGTTACCACGGGACGAGTGGTACCGTGGAGTGGGTTTACGGTGCAAGTGAATACGAGTTTGAAGAAACCAGTGCCAGTCGGAAGTTTTCTGTTGATCAAGGCGACCATTACTCAAGTGGAACGAAGAAAAGTGTCCGTGAGAGCAGAATTGATTGATCCTTCTTGTGACGAAAACAATATTCATGCGGTGGGAGAAGGACTCGTCGTTCTGAATAGGGGTGTTCTGCCGGAGGAACCGCAAACATCATGAGGTGCTAGTGAGACTCCATTATTGCTGTTAAAATAGATATTATCAAATCAGATCACACCATACAAATGAAAGATTTTGATTTCGTCAATTTAGTCGAACGCTGGGAAGTGATGTTCTGCCTTATTTCTTGTATAGTTTATAGAGTAGGCACAACATCCATGCTGATAGATGAACCGTGCTAAAGCCAAAAGTTGTAATGACACCGCCGCAGAGGATGATGACCATCTCGAGTTTCGGTTGGATCGGTGGAATGAAAAAATCAAAGAAACTTATACCCCAATTGCTTTCGTTGCACGCCATCTAGGGACAAAGGAGGAGGCGTTTGCTGCAAGAGGCAAGTGTATTGGAAATCTATCCGGTTTGGCCCCTCCAGCGCCCAAGAGATCAGGCCCGGCAAAAATTAGCCGCCAATCGAGGTTTCTATCATCCATCACAAATAATTCTATTCGAGTGACTCAAAACTGTATTGTACCGTATGTTGGTATTCGGATGATTCTCCGGGCCTCAAAATGATACACTTGCCCTTGGCAAAGTCTGGAAATTGTTCTTCTTCTTCCGGTGTCAAAATCGAATCGGGAAAATGCTGCGTTTCAAGACACATTCCTTGCCACTGACCGTAGGCGTAGCCTTCTTTGCAAATTTTTGGAGCAGGGGTAACGCCGTCCAAATAATTCCCTGTATAAACTTGCACCCCAGGTGCATTGGTGTAGACTTTCATGCGACGCTTGGAGGTTTCGTGTTCCATGGTCGCCACAAGATTGAGACCCTCCGCATTGCCGCTGTTGTTGTTGTTGTCCGAGGACACGAGATAATTGTGATTAAATCCACAGGGTTCCCCGTCAGAGGACACGAGATAATTGTGATCAAATCCATAGGGTTCCCCGGGTGTGGGGCAATTCGCTCCCGATTTTGCCACTTCATCCCCACAACGACTTTCGACATTCGTGTGCTTTTCGGCTTCGTCTTGTTCCAAGCCAGCCTTGAGCACGGCAAATTGTTGGAGGGCTTCCGACATTAATTTTCCTTGCGACAAATCCATGGCAACGTCATCCTTGACGGCCACCACTTGACGAGTAGGAAGGGACGTCGCATCCGTGGGAGTATAGTGTTCACATGCCAACCACAAACGATGATCCAAAATTCCTCGTGGATCATTGTGTTTGGATAAATTGAAATAGGAATGTTGCGCCAAATTGACGGGGGTACTCACTGTCTCTCCCTCTTTTAAGTGAGCCTTCATGCGGACAAAGAGCGAAACGCCATTGCCACTAGAATCATGGTTGTTGGCTTTCAGGGTATAGTCCACCGTCACGAAAACGGCACCGGGATATCCTTGATCTCCATCGGGACTTTCCAACGTGCATCGCACGCCGTCCTCCATAATTGTCATGTTCCAAATTTTGGTACCAAATCCTTGATGACCACCATGAAGATGATTGGGGTCATTGTTAATGGCCAATTTGTACTCGGTATCATTCAGTAAAAATTGTCCTTTTTGGATGCGATTCGCCACTCGACCCACAATCACACCGAAAAACGGTGGATTGCCGGACTGGTACATTCCCAGGGGAGATTTGTATCCCAACACAATATCGTCATACTCCACATCCTTCTTTGTCGTGTTGGGCAAGAGGATTTTAGTAATGGACGCCCCAATCGAGCATACTTCGACGGTCACGCCCTTTAATTTCAACGAAAATTGGCGAATCGGCTTGGAACCTTGAGTGTCCGTGGTGACGACGATGGGGCGCAAAATCTCGGTAACATGGGTTGTTTGTTGCTGCTCTTCGGCCATGGTGTTGCGTTGGCAATGTCGTTATACAGTGTATAGTCAACTGTGAGTAGATAAACGTGAGACGATCAAGTATTAATAGAACTCTAGTCAACTGTATTTATTTGAGCTGATGAGGTGCCTGTACCAAATAGAGAGACAGCAGGAAAGATACATATATTATTGATTGTGGCAAATAGTGATGTGCCCAACAACGGAGACCATTGATTGATTCATGATGATTGATTGATTCAATTGAATCATCCATTGATTGAATCAATCGACATGTGGATGTTGACACGACATTTTAAGGATGGCGTTAAAAAAATTAATGAAGGATCTTTCTTCGTCAAATTTTGAAAGATGCGAACTGCATAATTCTGCTGCCGCCATAAAGAGAAGCGAGCGAAAAGAAAAAGTGAGAGGCATGGATAAGCACTTTGATAATAATATATCTTGTCGTTTTCTCGGTGTATGAGAGAGAGATAGTGATGTTGAGGAACTAACTGACACACAAACAAACACATCATCTAGTAGAAAGATCTTTTCTAAAGTCCACGATACCAACCAAAGCCAATTTGCAAGCTTCTTTCATTCATTCATTGATTGGCATCATACTCAGCACGAGTCGAGTCAAGTCCAACGTTGGATAATAAAAAGAAAAAGAAAAAATGAGCTCTGAAACGGATGTCCTATTAAAGAACCAAAATGGAAATGATGTTGAAGCTGCCGGAAATGCAGATAACGAGAATGATGATGAGGACTCGGTGGCGGGAATGAGCATGTACGAGGCTGCCAAACATGCATCCGTCAACGCGATTACCGAAGTGAAGGAAGCCTTTCAAGACCAACTGGAGGAGGCCTTGGAAGGAGACGATTTCTTCTTGTCCATGGCGTTGACCAAGAATTTATCCATTTTGCCGTGCAAACAAGAGTTAACACAAGCGGTAGAAGAAATTGAAGAAGATTTGGCATCCATGTTATCCTCCTTTCGTTCCACTCTGAGGGGAGGAGAAAGTGTACGACCACCCGCAGCCGTGAAAACGACGGAAGACGAAGAAGAAGATTTTGAAAAATCACCCCCTTTGAAAGCGTACTTGACACTAGGATCAGCCGTTTGCGCACTGTCGTCCATTGGCCCTTGTTTGGCCAAACAAATTGATGTCGATGCCACGCTCAAGATTGTTTGGCGCTTTCAAGGGACGGTCGTATTGTTATCCCCTCTGGCAATTCACTCCATTGCAGTCGATGGGATTCCCAAGCTAACCTTGGCGCAATGGCTTACATTTCTCATGGCGGCGGCTTCCTATGCTGTCCTGTGTGTGGCATTTGCCATGTCCATTAATTATACGACCGTCGCCAATGCCACCATCCTCACCAACTCTCAGTCAGTCATGATGGTGGTGTCGAAACTTTGTTTTGGGCAACAAGTTATCTTTTTGGAAGGGATTGGTGTTTTCATTGCCTTTTTTGGTACGTTCAGTGCATTGTAGTGTATCCGCTCATGAAGGTTGGTCTGACGGCAGAGCAGAAACTCATATACATTGTTTTTGTCAACAAACAAATTCGCTTCTATTCTTTTTTTCAGGTGGAATTTTGGCAGCAAAAGAAGCAGCGGGGAATGATGATGCTCCTGCACAAGGATGGCTCTCCGTGTGGGGTGATTGTTTGGGCCTCATCTCGTCCATCGGAGGTATTGGATATATTGTCCTTGGGAAGAGTCTCAGAGCACATTTTCCAGTGCTGCTTTTTATGGTGATGAACATGTTCACAGCATCGATGATTATTATTCTTTGGATGTATGCCATTGGAAAGGGTAGGTCCAGCAGAAATTGCCATTGCCATTGCTTTGCTTGTTTGTTTGAAAAAATGCCGAATCTTTATTGGAACGTTTTGTTGAACTCAGGCAACTTTAGCTTGGCATTGCACTCACACTTCAACGTTGCCCGTCCTTGCAGATGTAAGCTGGGACAGAGACTACAACCACGGTGTTTTTGGTTGGATGAGGCCAGAATTCCAGCGTCTTCCCATGGAAATCATCACAGTAGTAGTTTGGTACGCCTAGTTCGTTCCTGTCTTCCCCCAACATAAACTTACTTCTGGCCTGATTCTCACTCGTAACTATTCTGTTTTTCGAAACGCGCAGCAATCTGATGGGAACGCTGGGTTATGTGAGATCGTTCAAATACTTTAGCAGTGTCATCATTGCCGTGGCGGCCTTGCTGGAACCTGTGGTGGCTGCTTTCTCGGCGACTGCCATTGGTGTCGGCGTTCTGCCAGGTGTGGAAGGATGGATTGGCAATTTCCTGGTCATTTTGGGTACCTTGGCCGTGCTTTACCCTACGACACCCCAGTATCAAGCAGAGCAAAAGCGCAAGCAAAAGCTCGAACAAGCCAAAGTCGAAACGCCTCGTCGAACTCCTGTCCCTCGACTACGAACACCACGTTTACAAAGTCGACCCAATGCCAAAGGACGTGATGGAACTTCGGCTACAGAACGCCGTCTTGAGAATTTAAAAAAGGCCGGGTATGAGTTCAAGCATCAGCACTCGGACTTGAATTAACTATCGTATTGGATGCAGAACCTTCTGTCCCTCGCTGTACCACTGTATTGATTTGAATCTTGTATGTGAATGAATATTTACATTTTTGAAAGACCTAATACGATTAGTATATCCTATTTATCATGCACAGTCAATAGTACCTTGCCAAAACATACAGTAAGGAGATGAGTGAATTTTTTGTCTCCGCTTTATACGTTGACTCAGGTGTAAGTCTCCCAATTGTTTTCAACCATTCCCACCCTCGTGAGACAATGGCAGAGGTCACTGCATGCAGGGAAGCTTGGCAGACTCGATCAATTAGTGCTACTGCTCCCTTCAAGAAACAATATCATGATGTAGCTAAATAGCTAGCTACTAATAGGGCAACCAGACTATTCTACTTCTACTTAGCAGAATGTTACCGTAGTCTACTATCTAGCTAGTTCAGCTACTCGCAGCTAACTACTACTCTACTATAGGTAATAATGTTGGGTGTCAGCCCTAGCCCTTTCGTTACTGCCGCCATAAAAGCTAGGCTTACTTGCGTGACGTAAGTGTTGCCTTCACGGTACTGGTAACAGGATACGATGGTCTCGATCTTTGGTGCCACAACGCTCCTTCGACCACGATGTAATCTTGTCCTTGCAAGGAATGCAAGCCTCTACACATTTTTATCTCGTATGCTGACCTTATTATTAGAGTTGCCATAGATATTGCTTCAATTTTATCGACATCATGATGAAGGCCATTTGCTTTCTTACAGCGAGCTTGTCGCTTGTTTCCGGCTTCCAGCCCCATGCCGTGGGTGTGACAAAGCCAGTGACAAAGTTGGCTGGATCTTTCGTAGAGGAAGAGCAGTCGTCGCTGTCCCGTGTGGACTTTTTGAAGAGCTCAGCTTTGGTCGGGGCTGCAGGTTTGTATAACTTGTTGGTACTGCCGTCTCCCGCATTGGCACGAGGACGCGCCACCTTGGAACAAAGTTATGATCGATACACTCCCCGTATCATTACGGGAGGCGAGTTTTATGGTGGAGAGTTTCGCAAGTTGGTAGAAAAGAGTGATTGGAAAGGAATCAAGGCCGCGTTGGCAGAACCACCCAAGCGATCGAAAGAAGACAAGTCAAAGGTTGATGGCGGTGTTTCGGAGCGCGCTGCCCAAGCTGGTGGATTCTCGGATTCCAGAGTCGTTGTAGCATGCGATCTCTTCGCGGCCGCATTTTCCGACAATTCCGTGAGTCCAAAGACCAAGAAAATGAAAGCTGAGGTAGAAATCTTGCGAGAAGTCGTAGCGGATATGACGTTTGTAGCTCAACAAGGACTTGGTGAAGTATCATCTGGCGGACTGTTCGGGCTTGGCGGAAAGAAACCATCTCCATCGGAACTGGCCAAGAAAATGCGTGATCTATACGTCAAGGGTGGTAACGCTTACAATAAGTATATTTTCGTCGCGAATGAGGAGCTCCCCGTACAGTTGAAAAAACTCCCCTTTCTGCGGTAGGGAGGGGCTGAGGAGACTCGATAAAGCTTAGAACGGGCTCGCTTGTGTGCGTACCCCTACAAGTCCCAGTTCTTAGTGTAGAAGTACTAACTACGTCTAGTGTCGCTAGCTAAATATCTCATCTCATCAGGTTTCACAACCATGCGGCATGCCTGGAGGAGAGATCGTAGTAAGTTTCCTGCACAAACTTCCGATGTGTGTGGCGTTTCCTTTCGTGTTGCCATGGCCTAGTCAGTCGAAGGCACTAAACGCCAATAGATGTACTTTACAACGTCGGTTGAATGGGAGCGAATCGTCACTGAACAATGATGGCCTACATGCAGCTAGAAGCGCCACTGTAGTAACATTAAGCAGGCTGCTCTTGAGAACATTATTTTCTAAATTGCGGGTTGCCAACTCCTCATGGAAAGATTGCTGCGCGAAGATAGAAACTACTAGTACCTAATAAGCAAAGAGTAAAAGCAACTGCTAGCACTAGTGGTACCTAAGAAAGCAAAAAAATCGAATAAGGTCGCGCCTCTTAGTTATATTTTTTATTACTTTTTCGCTAAAGCGTGTAACGCTATAGATTCATTGTTACTCTCCATGCATAAAAATTTTCACAATCGATCAGTGATCGCACAACTTTTTCTTCTCACTTGTTTTCTACCTGGCTGACGCTGACGGACACAATAAAAAGAAGCTAGGACATATCAAATTCCTTTCCTCTAACCCCTGTACGCTTCCATCTCCCTCTGGTACCGAATCTTGTCATCAGCGGCCTTCTTGTCCCACTTCTTGCGCTCCTTTTCGGGAAGAGCCTTGAACTTCGCAGAGATCAATCGAGCGATATCTCCAAAGCTTGCATCGGGATTCTCTTCCTTGACCGTAGGGCGTGCTGCGCAAGAGTAGAGGAAGAAGGCACTCATGTTGCGCTTGGGGGCATTGGGGTCCTTCTTGGCCTTCTTTTTCTTGCCACCCGCACCACCGGTAGGATCCTCGACAGGCACATAATCCTTCATCTCATCCTTGTACCTTTCCTTTTCCTCGGAAGCCTTCTGTTCCCACTTGCGCATTTCCTTTTCGGGGAGCTGCTTGTAGTCGGCGGCGAGCTTGCGGGCCTGTGTGCGGGTTAATAAAAAGGTTTAACAAAAAAAAGGTAGGACTCAGTTTTTGAATCACGAGTGAATTATTCACGAATTCACTCGTGCGTTGAATCATGGATAAATCAGCGACGAGCGCGCGATGTCGCGCGAATGGGTTAAGTATCGACTAACTGCAGTAACACAACTGGGTTGAAACAACGAGGAGACAACAACAAGAGGCGACAGTGGTGTACGTAGAAATAGTACCAAATCCTACGGAGCTCCACATTTGCCCCATGCCTGTTGAGGCAGCACGAAGCATCGCGATGAATGGCTTTAGGGGGTTTTATCGCGGCCGCGATGTTACACGCTAATGCTATTACCATCATAAATCGCCCAGCCAAAGCGGGGCACGCAGTAACAACACGGTATATCACGGCCACAATAAAAATGACACGAAACATGACACGAAACTTGCGTAGCCAAAACCAACTAGCTCAATTCACAACATAAACACAACTTTATAAACCTTCCCCAACAAACAATTCATATGTGCAAACAGACAGACAGACAGAAACCACTTACAATATCTCCAAAGGCCAGATTAGGGTTTTGTTCCTTCACTACCGACCGATGGGCCTGGGAGTAAAGGAAGAAGGCACTCATGGCCCGCTTTGGCTTGGAAGGATCCTACATGTAGAGATGGCACCAGAAGCATGAGTTAGCATGTGGAGCACCATCAGTTTCACTTGACACGACAATTATTAACCGCGACATACCTTCCACTTCTTGCCCTTGCGCTGTCTTTTGACAGGCTTCACTTCCTCCTCCTCTTCTTCTTCTTCATCCTCGCTGCCTTCTTCTTCCTCCTCCTCTTCCTCCTCGGACTCGTCGTACTCGTTTTCGTAAGCCATGGTGAATGTTTTTTGTTTTGTTTTCTTCCACAAAGCTTGTAAAGTGAGCACTTCCAGAAGCTGGTTGCGTCGCGAAGAAGGTGCTAATCTCGGTTCTACGTGATAATTTACGTGATAATTTATACTGCATATTTTGGTGCTGCTCTCAGTTCTACGTGATAATTTACGTGATAATTTATACTGCATATTTTCAGCGTAAGCCGCTCTACGCGGCAAACGCAGGTAAAACATTCTTGGCGGGTGTCCGTTTCAAACAGAAGGCGCGCAGCAGACAGAAAGCCCGTAAGGCAGATGCGAGGGAATATTCGCTGTTACGTTCGATAGGCGCCTAACCCTAGCCTTTGTTGGGATTTTCAGTCCCGAAAGAGAATGAACAGAAATTTTACGAGTTTTATTTTTGAAGATTCAGTAGAGAATGTACCGGGACTGTACGTTACAAATAGCAGTACTGAAGATACGGTAGCTAGTTATTTAGCCAGTAGGTGGCGTTGAGAAGTGATAACAAAACGGTGCGAGGACGGACATTTGGCAACACGTGATCCTTCCGCATCACATTTGTTGTTCTTTGGTGAACTCTTGTCATTGAAGGACTTGTTCATGATGACCAGACAGCACACTCAGCCTGCAGAAAAGTTCAAAAGCAGGACCACTGGTGCATACTAGCTACTAGTACTGCATTGGTTTCATCATTAGACATGTGTTTCAAGCATCCATTGATGTTGGTGGACAAGAGACAAACTGATTTTGTGTCCAAATGTGATTGTTCTGCCTTTCATCACAAAGTGGTTCAAATCGGCCAGAGACAAGGCACCAAGATCTGAGATCTCACATCATGTGAGTGAGTGATTTGTAGCAAAAAATTGGAATTGTTTCTGAGGCCATATTCAAAACAATTGGAACGCATGAAGGTCATGTTGTGCACAATTGGAACGCAAACAAAGGTGAGTGCCACAAATTTGAACATGATGCAACGTGCAAAGGTCATGCTGTGCAATTTGAACAACAAGCAAAGGTGAACGTTATGAATTTGAATGTGGACATGAACGCTGTGAATTTGAATTGAATTTGAATGCAACATGCCATGTGATTTGAAAACAAGCAAAGGCAAACGCTATGAATTTGAACCGGCATGCATGTGCATGGATGTGACGCATGAAGGTTGTGCTGCACAATTTGAACACTTTCGAGGAAGGGGCTGGAAAAAAATACAATTTGTGGTGAAGAGCATGGCCCACAGGGGGGCTTTCATGGAAAAATCGAATGGGCAAAACGGCAACAAAAACTGCAGTGAAAGAGCGCGGCCCAAAGCGGGGGGCCGACGACCGGAGGTGGGGCAACAATGAATTTTCTCACCCCGGGCCCCCATCAATGACAAGGACAAAATGAATTGTGAAAAACCATCCTGTGCTGCAGCCAAGTCATGCCAAGGGAATGTTTTGCACTGTCATTTTCCGCGTTTGAGAGCCAAATCCCGGGACTCCTTCCAGTCACGAACACAGTCCAAGTCACGCACAACAATCGAACATGCAAACAAATGATAAACAAAGACATGCAATGTCCCAAGCAGACGCGCAACTGAAATTGCCGTCTGTTTCTCCCGCCTCGACAAGGTCGCAGTGTCGCGGAGAGGATCTTCATGCGGGCTTTGCGTCCTGTGACACGTCCTCGACCTTGTCGCCCTCCTCTTCTTCACATCGGAGACGATGGTCCAAATGACAGAATGTCAGCAAGAAAGCATCATGTTCAGCAATGTGTTTGTCTCAGATGCATCACATTTCATAGCTCTAGCCTCGTCAGACACAGCAAAGAAATCATCTCTGCAGTCGCCAACTTGTCCAGTTTCAATCCAAAGAACAAAAACTGCCACGTGATTTTGGTCATGCCCGTCTCAGTCCCAGGCCCTGCTGATGACTCGGCTTCTCATGTGCGCTGCAGTTTTGTCTTCATCATTTTACAGTGTCTTGTTTTTTAATCCACGCCTTCTTTTCTCGTTTGAAACCTTCTTGCTTGTGAAAGTTCTTCTTGGTCTCAAAACCAACCACAAGGATGTCGTGCGATGCACAAACAGCAACGGCACCATCTTTCGCCTTTTCCTCCAGCACAATTGTCATGGTTGTAAGCAGGTCAGTGGTGTTAGGCATGAGCAAGCTTCCCATAAGTTTTGCCTCTTCAGGGGTGAAGCAGCATGGGGACATAAAAGGGCAAATGCCCTCTTCAGCACTGGCAGGCACAGTGAGCCGCTCTTCCGCAGACGAGAAGTCAAGCAAGTCCGCCAAGTCGGCCACCCAAAACTGAACCTGTTTCCACAGATTTTGATCCTCCTTCAATCCCTCCAACTGAGTCTCACGCTCAATGGAGCACTGCAAATAGTTGCGGAAGTTGTTTCGCATAGTTTGGGAAGATTCCAGCACGGACAGCATCCAAACCCGCTCAGAAATGACGAATTGCGCTCTCGTCCATCCTTGCACATGACCCGGTTCAATTCAAGGTTGATTAAGTTCTTCCCAGCACCAGCCTCTGCTTGAACAAACAGCTGAAAGGACTCCAAGCTCACACAAACAATTTCTTCTCCCAGAGCCAATGACTTCTTCTTGAATCGCAAACAGATTGGGTCTTCAATTGAGTGAACGTCCTCCAATGTGAACGGATCCTTGTCATTGATCAATTCAGCAACATCGGGTTGACTAGGTGTCGAAGATGCACCAGTATTCGTCGGCCGTATTTCGAGTGTCGAGAAGCTTTCCGAAACAGCTTGGAGTGTATCCACAGTGTCACTCTCGCTCTATTTTGAGGGAAAAACATGTGGGCTTGTGTTTGGCGAGGGACTGCCCTTGTATCGGAATTCTATTGTTACATGGTCTTCAAAGCGAGATCTTAGGTGCTCAAAGAAGTCTGGAAGACCAAGCACGACTTCCAACCAAACAGTGGTCACATTGGGAACGACCAACAAAGCCCAGCACCGTAATTCATCCATCGGAGGGTCGCCATCACACTTCCATTGGTGGTAAACATCAATGGGAGACTCCGCCTCCGTGGGACCGAAGTGCTTGTCCAATAGATAGCCCGAAAACTTCATTGTAGCATTGGTCATGTCAACCAATGCTAAGAAGGAGTGATTGATTTGTTGTTGTCTTTGTTGATGTTGTTGTTGTCTTTGTTGCTGTTGTTGTAAAATGACGTCGAGGGAGCGAGGATCGGGTTTCGCCAAATTATTTGGGAGGAAATCGGAAGCGGGTTTCAACGGAGAAATCTCAAGAGACAGTTTACAGTACAGAAACACGCAATGGCACTTGCTAGCTAGCTACCGTTCAAGTATGAGAGTGTAGCATGATAGACTTGCAGCTCAAGTTCATGAGCCTTGTAAAAAAATTATAGGTATAATTCGTTCCAGTACATTTCGTGGATAAATGGTTCCAGCACAAAACGCGTCGGCAAGTAGAAAACCACACCGAAAAAGATGGAAATGGGCAGAGCTGGCAAAGCTTTCCCACCAATCGTCAAAAGCAACAGTGTTAACAGCAGACCGAATAGAATTCCAACGACACAGGCCGCAAAGGTCGTAAAGCTGTACAGGGAAGCCTTTGATACTAATACCGAGTAGAAAATAAAATCACCCTGTCGCAATTTTTTCAAGTTGACAAACAGTGTTAGAATACGATGCATGGACTGTGCCAAGAAGCTTAGCACGATGCGCAGAACTCACCAGTCCGAGCCTAATACTACCAGGTTGTGTTTTCTCTTGTTCTGTTTGCTCCTCCTCATTGAGAACTCGGTAGACTTTTCCATCAACGCCAACAAATATAGTTCGTTTTATTCCGCCGTTCCGGTCTATAACATTGTATTGGATCACTTCTGGTTCCTCCGGTTCCCTTCGATTGCGTCTCAAACCAAAGCGCGAGCGGCTAGTATTGTTTGTCTCGGGCCGTGGAGGACTCGGCAATTGTTCTATTCGACCTCCATTGCGAGGGTAATATACTTGTACCAATGCCTTGAGTTGCTCTGCCGTAAAATCCCCGTCTGTGGAAGTACCATCTACCAGTGGTAATTTGTATTGCTTTGCGATGGCCATAGGGATTGTGCCCGTCAGGTTTGGGATCATTTCAAACTCATCTTCCGATCTAATGACTACCTCCTCTCGTGGACTTTGCGCCAATACTTCAGGGTTGGCCATATTTTCTTGGCCTATAGAATTGGATTCTGCAGGAGGTGGATCCGAAGGATGAAGTTGCGGGGTGTCCAGAGCGGCGACGACGGAATCTCCTTCTGATTTCTTTTCCTCTCCCCCCGCTGGTTCGTCTGAGGTGATGGGCTCCGAAACATTACTGTTAATTGCTCCCATTTCAATTTCACTCGCCACAACGCAATTTTGATCATCATCATTTCTGTTCGGTTGACTACCATTCTGCGTAGTAGTGGATTGTATCATTCCTGCATTCTGTGTAGTAGCGGATTGTGGGCTTTGTGGCGCTCCTGTAACTACCGGTGGGTCGTCGGATTGTCGTGGAGGAGGTGCTTGACGTTGTTGCCGTCTCTGCTGCGCTCCTGGTTGTTGTCTCTGTGCTTCAGGAGGCAACCGTGCTTCATAGAGCAAGGCCGGTATATTCTGAGCCCCATCTTGTTTCATCAAATTGACCAGTGCTTTCAGTGGTCCACAGGGCGTCAGTACCGCGTACAAATCATACAACGCCAACAAAACCAATAGGACCCACGCGGCGATTTCATTGAAGTGTGACAATTCCCAGGCCAAAATCACCGATATCGCAATCAAGTACCCTTGTCCAACATAGACGGGAACCCCCTTTCCAAAAAATAAGCTATATATCCCCCCGACAGTAAAGTTAAAAAGCACTAGTGCAAATGATATTTTGTCAACCCATAAATGATATCGTTGGATGGCTTCGTAAAACATGATTCCTCCAAAATATGCCAACAAAAACGTAATGGAAACAAGCAGATATCCCTTGAGGACCCACAAGCATCGATACTTGTATAGAAATACCACCCCAAACGTCATGGCCGTGAGTACGGCAATAATGACCATCCCATTCACCAATCCAATGGCAATTTGTTCGGACGACGATGCATCCTCTTCCACCGTGATGGCAGAATAGGATGCCGTTAAGGTTGCTTCGCGCGATGCAGAAGACTCATCCGTTTGAATAAAATTGGTGGCAAGGGCGCTCAATATCATGGTAATGGTCACTGGTGATGCTGTTGCTTTGAAAGCCTCCATGACGTAAAAAATAGAGGATATCGAAATATCATTGGATTCCGCTTGTTCCGTGGGTTCAGCATTAACTGGCGCTGCATCTGTATGAGTTGTTCCCTCGGCTTGCATATTATTGGTGGTTTCGTCGTTTCTGGTGTTGATATTGGGCAATTCAATAGTTCCGGCGTCCGCTGGTACGTTTGTGTCGCTTCTTCCCTCAGCGTGTAATATCGTGGTTCCGTCATTGTTGGGCATGGGTGCTGGCTCGGATGGCGATGCCATAATTACAGTACTTGTAACACTTGTGAGAAGTACTTCGAAGAATTCATCCAATCGGAATGAGACAGATGCGTCTTATTAGACTGGGTATGATCTGATGCTTGGGAGCTACTCTTTGTAATAGTGCTTGATTCATTTTGTGTTAGTTGTGGGAATGTTTCTGTCGGCTGCAATCTAACCGTTGGATTATCGAAGCCGGCTGGAGTGGAGCGTCAGTCGTACCTGGTTCCAAGACGCACAGTGCTTCAATCGAAAATTATTGTCCAAGAACTGCCAAGTAGACTGACTAATAATGGGTGCTGAGAATATTGAAACTGACAACATACACTAGGATGGATGATCCATCTAATATTTTGTGGTGTCTTCGCACAATGAATTCATAGCAAGTCAGGGTTAAAAACAAGCGGACAAAACTGATCAGCAAAGTTCAACATACAGAGAAACTTTCCCCGTCCTTCGTTTCAAATTATGTCCATGTGTTGTTTAGCCAAATCTAATAAAGAAGTGGCATTTTTAGACGCTAGCAAGATGCTTGAGCATACAATGGCATTCGAGCTAACTACGTTTTTGGGCGTGTAGAGATAGACTGGTTTTTGAATAATTTACTACAAAGAGAGTATGCAGAGCCGACAAGCAAATGGCATCAATCCAAGACAGATTGAGCAAGTTATTAGAAAAGGAATAGACCACGTCTCTTCTACACATAGTAGGGCTTTTGTAAAACCTCCACGATCCAGGGCTCAATAAAGAGTCTTGTCACAATATAAAAAAATACTCCAAGAAAGATGGAAATCGGAAGCGCTGGAAGAGCGTGGTGATAAACAGAAAGTAGGACAAGAGTACCACCCAATCCTGCCAAAATGACCAGTATACATGCAGCAAATGTAGCAAAGCTATATTGCGCAGCTTTACTGACTAGGACGGAATAAAAGATAAAGTCGCCCAAACCCAGTCGGATCGAATTTTGTTCACCGAAATCTTCGTCGTCGCCTCGCATTTCCGCAAACACCTTTCCAGTCCGGTCGACCCAAAGGATACGTTTCGGTTTCCCTTGACGGTCTGTTTCCAGATATACTTTCTTGCCTCGCTTTGCCACCCGTTGGATTCGGCCGCCTTCCTTCGGCAGCCGCACCGTTACCTCCGCGCGAAGCTGTGCCGGGCTAGGATTTTCAGGTACCAGCCTGCTGCCAGCACCACCGAGCAAAGGAGAATTGGAGGGGCGGCCACTGTCGCTGTCGCCGGAACTTTGAGACATGATAGTTACAGATTCGTTTGGGAGAGCGAGTACAGGCAAGTTGTAGACCTTCGCGACGGCCAAGGGGATATCTACCAAGGGTCCTTCTTCACTCCCATCTACGGATCTGTTATCCATGACGCCCGAGGTGGTAGAGCCATCGTCTCCCGCTAAAATATCGTCGTCGGAACCTGTTGACCGGTTAGCCGCAGGGTTGGAAGTCCTTGCTGCGTTGCTTCCGTACTGTTTTCCACCATAATTGGTTTGTTTCGAGCCTTTGCCGCCTGGAACACCTGGACGTCGAGCTTCAGGTGGAAGTTCTGCTTCGTATAACAGTCCGGGCATTTCGGGTGCATCTTCCTCTGACATGAGGTCGACAAGAAACCTCAAAGGTCCACAGGGAGTCAAGACAGCGCACAAGTCGTAAAGCGCCAACATGATCAACAAACTCCAAGTTGTCCAGCTATCGAAATAACTCAAGTGCCAAGCGAGAATTACGGCAGTGCAAATGAGGTAACCTTGTGTGATGTATTTTGGAATACCCTGACCCCAAAATACTGATAACACCCCAACCACACAGAAATTGTAAACGCCGGCGTAGAAAGTTAATTTGTCGAGGGGGATGTTATAAATATATAGGCCCGTGGAAAACAGATTTCCTCCAAGAACTCCGAGAAGAGTAGCCGAGCACATGATCATGTATCCAATCAGGCACTTCATGAATTTTAACTTGTACAATAGGACAATCACAAAGGTCATGAGGCAAATAACAGAGACCATAATGAAACCATTGGCAGCACTTCTGATGAATATATCAAAGCCACTGGATCCATCGGTACTGAAAACTTGGTATGCATTCGCCATGGCTGCTTCCCCGCTTTCGACTGTCTCGTCGTTGTTAATAAAGCACACCGCCAAGGCCGACAACATCATTGCCAAAGAGACTGAGATAGAGAAGATGCAAAGAGATTGTGAGATATGTTATTCAAAGTAAGAAACACAATGGCAGCATATTTGTTTTCTCACCTGGTTTAGCTATGGCATAATACGAGGAAGAGCTATACAGAAGCTCAGAGACCGAGATGGGCTTGGGCTCATCCGCATCATCCACGCCCGAATCTTCCGGCACTCTAGCACCCACGGCGCCGCCGCTGTTGTCACTGGGAGTACGTCGGAAAATGCCATCACCTTCACCACGTTGTTCACGTTCGCGTGCACGTGGTTGTGGTTGTGGAGCATACCTTGAATCAGGCTCATCTGCCGCCTCATCATATCTATTCCGGCCCATGGTTACTTGATTTCTTCTCTACTTCAGTGGCCTCCTCCTGTCTTACCTGTTAACGTAGGTGACTTGGAGTGATATCACGATATAGTTTTGCACCGGGCCTTGGTAGTGTACTGGTACTAACTGTTCAGGTTTTCGGTTGTTCGTTTTGCTTGTTTGTGGTTGCAAGTATCCGTTAAGAGTCGTTGCGGGATCCGGGATCAAAAGAATTAAGCGGATGTCATCCAATCGATGTCATCCGATAGTTCTCACTCTACCGGTAGTGAATTTGAAATATTTCCCCGCCAACCACGGAATTCGGGAGCTCTCTCTGGCACTATTAGTACTGGAGAAGACAGTTAACTATGACTTGTAATACAGTAAGTAAAGCAGCCAAATGCATGTGGTTTGGTACTAGTAGGTAGGTACAGTAGTCTAGTTCTAGTAGTAGCTGTGTTCTGAAGGGGGATTAAATAAAGAAAAAATGCAAAGATTTCAGCCCAATAGCAGGTTCAAAAGGTGATTGTGAACAAAACAAACAAATGCATGTTTGAGGTCTTTGCACAAACTGACGACAACAACAACCAAAATGATCAAGCTAGCAAACAAAAAGAAGCGCCTCACAAGCCTTGAAACTGGCCTAGGTATGCCTCAACACACTAAAGATACAAAATAATATGTTTGTGAGCGGGCAACTGAAACACGCAGACCCAATTCAGTTGCAATGGCAACGCAATTGAGCCAGTTGCTAACAGTGAACAACATCAGAGGCGATGTCAATGCAACTTAACTTAGCAACTATGAGCACAAGCAATGCTTCATCCTTGATGCTCTGGGATGTACCCAAGCTGAATGCTAAGGTAAAATATTTAACTAGCATCAGACACAAGGTTTGCTACTAGCACTTTAGGTACAAAATGATGACTTAGTCAGTTCTTCAGTTGAGTTCACACTAAATCTTTTTGCAGTGCATCTGTGTGGCGTTCAATTGACCTGGGAAATTGCTCAGACATTGGCTTTGCACCTAACCATACCAGCTGTTTCCATTTTTATACTATGCTGCAGAAGCTTCAATTCTCTTTGGATTTGCTTAAAAGAAGATGGCACATGTGGGCTACAGAACAGGAATCCCGCTGTGTGAATCACAATCAGGGAGCTAGTGCCCTGCAATAACGAATGCCATTTTTAAGGAGTGAGATGCACATGAGTGATCATCACATGATGACAAATGGCTAGTCATAAAGCAATGTGAAGAGGCATTGCCCCTTTTTAACAATGGAGTTTGAATTGGAGGTTACATTCATTGCAATCTCCATCTGTTGGAAACACACTGTAGTGACAAAATTCCATCCTACGATTTCCGTCATGAATAAAAACTTTGATCAATTATTGTCACCTTACAGCTTGCTTGTGATGTAGAAATAACATGAAATGTGTGGTAACTTTTGTGCTGAGTTGTGTGTTTGTGCTGAGTTGTGTGAAAAAATGTCTGTGTTAGGAATGGAGGGAAAGCACTAAGATGTTTGTTTCAGTGTTATGTGATATGATCACAACACTGCAATTCCTGAAATCGCTTTCTGCTTGCTTGTCATCTTTGCTCTCCCCTTTCTGTTTGAAGAGTCCATCATTTTCCTGTGCTTTTGAAAACAGAAAACTGTGCACTGCAGCTGAAAACAATGGACGATGTCTTTTGGAGGGTTACCCATTTGTTGAGGGGCTCAATGAGCAATGTTGCATTGGGTGCATTCTTTTTACTGATGCTAATTGAAATGCTGCAGCATGCAAAGCTGCGTCAGCAAGGCGCGTAACGGGCAATCACCCTGACGCGACGGGCATGCCCATGCTGAAAGGGCGGCTAGGAGCCAATTGCCCTTTCAGAACCGCAATTGCCCTTTCAGAAAGGCCAAAGCCGCGTCGCACGCCCACAAAGGCCCCTTAAAATGGCATAACGGCTTAAATTAAAATGTCCTATTTGCGGCATAAATTGCGTACAAACTTGAAAAAGAAAATAGGCACTTGGTTTATTAACTTAACCTCGTTGCCCTTTCACCAAGGCAAAGTTAACCAACCACAATTTCTACTTGTTAACAAATTCGCACTCAACTTGTACATGTCAAAAGCATCAACATCGCATCAGACTATGCAAGCTGCCGCCTCCCACACCCCAAACACATTCATTTGAAAGGCCAATTTGAGGTTGACTAGAGCATTAAACTAAACGTAATTGCGGCCAATTTGAGATTAAATTGTGTTAAAATTAAAACATTTTTTTGATTAAACAGGGCATGAATCATGTAGTTTAATCAGTGCACTAAGATCGTAAATGTAAAAATAAAACCCCAAACTGGGCGCCAAAGCTAGTGTTGTTTTGCAACAAAAACACATGTTAAGACAGCAACAACAGCGGCGCATGGGGTTACACAAGGGCAAAGCAAAGCCGCAGAATGGGCAAAAAGACCGAATTTTTACTCCTCGTCCTCACTCTGTTCGGCCACTTCATCGGGATAAAGGCAGCTGTCGTCCCATTCTTCATCCTCTTTGGAATCCGTTGCAATGCCATCTTTGGGATCCTTCTTGTTTCGGCGCTTGCAATCGTCCTCGTAGTTCGAACACTGAATGTCACGTCGGTTTTGAAACCACGCCAAAAAGTCCTTTTCGAATTGCCTCTTGATGGGGTCTTTGCGGGCTTCTTTGACATCTGCAAGGT
>ENA-ORBV01004815-ORBV01004815.1-microbial-mat-metagenome-genome-assembly--contig:-NODE-4815-length-25505-cov-40.167611_pt1 | contig 25505 bp, 43 predicted proteins | sample MGYA00237777_ERZ505514 | MGnify/ENA primary metagenome ERZ505514 (study PRJEB26160, sample SAMN06269048) | microbial mat metagenome | isolation source: Oligotrophic lake microbial mat | place... | reverse complement strand
AGGAACCATCTTGATGAGACCTAAGTCTCTTCAGGAATCCCCCACCCAGCTTGCCTGGGTGGTGGGAGGAAGTCAATGAAAGATAGTTCGTCTGGCTCCTCGTTATTAGCCACATAGTGATCTTTAATGGCAATTTCTAGTATTGGTTTTGAGAGGCAGGCAAATTGCATGTTCTTGTCGGACTCTTTACTGGCGTCAACGAACACCCATACATATGTTTCAGGCATTGGAATCACTTTCAATGGTTAATTGATCAAAGGGTTCAACAAACACTTTTCGGCGCTCTCCAAAATTCACTTCCACCCACACCTGGCCTTCTGACAAGCCGGCCAGCGAAATAACACCAGGGCCTAGTTTAGCATGAGCAGCTTTAACGGTTAGGTATTTTCACTTCCACACAAAAACCCTTTTGGCTCTTCGTCAGCCCATTCTCTTGCGGTCTTTTTCCATCTGATACCGTTGCCGTCTTCGTCTAAGATACTGATCATTTTGTTATCGGGCACTAAGGTCCAATCCTCTTCTGCGCCGCCTTCTCCCGCGCCCACTCCACAATGTTTGTGGCACAATGCTGCTGCTTCTTCTGCGACTTCGCCCAAATACCTGTTAGTTCTGAAAGCCAGTTTTAACAACTCTAAGAAAGCGAGATGTTCTCCCATCTTAGCTCTTCTGTTTGACTTCCTCCCACCACCCAGCTTGCCTGGGTGGTGGGAGGAAGTCAACTAATTGTCTCTTACTTTTTGCTGCGACGAGCGCGACGAGCCTTCTTCGATGAACGACGAGCGCGACGAGCCTTGCGCATCGAACGACGGGCCTTTTTTGCCCTCTTTGCTTTTGAGCGACGAGCTAAACGTCGCTTTGCTTTGCGTTTTGCCATAAATCACCACCTTTCACTGGTGATGATAGCAAATAAGTGGGGCAAATTAATCCAGCAAAAATACCCAAAAATACTAAAAATTAAAATGCCATTCTTTTTGGGAGTCCATCCATGAATACAACTGTGCAAATACCTGAGGGTTTTCGGCTGCGAAAGTCACAGCTTGTAATAATTCTGATTCATTGTTAGCCACGGGAATGTCTAGTCCCGCCCAAATACAGACGTAAAGTGATCACCTTAGACATCCAACATAAGATAGAAGAAATATTCAAACACCTGGGCGGGATTTACGGAGTTGACATCGTTGAAATTAATGGCGAAGAGGATCACATGCATCTTCTGGTAGAGTATCCGCCAACATTAGCATTATCCAAATTCGTTAACGTCCTAAAAAGTCGATCCTCTCGTGTGCTATTTGTTGAATTTCCTAATTTGGATCTATACCTTTCCAAAGGAAGCTTTTGGAGCAGAAGCTACTATGCTGGCAGTTGTGGAGGAGCCTCATTAGAGGTTGTAAAACAATATGTTCAAAACCAGCGCCATTCATCCCCCACCCAACTTGTTGGGTGGGGGTCTTCTGGCGGAAGATGATAAAACTTATACCGTCTACTCCGGACGACCCTGCTTGCGTGATCTTTACGTATTAGCTGAGTCAGTGGATCTGCTTCCAAATCAAAAATTTAGAGCCGAAATAGGGAATCTAGTGGTATTAAGTAAGCCATCGCAGGTAGCTTTAATTCCCACCATTTAAACCCTAACAACGGGGATACTATTCCAAGTTTTTCCCTTAGGACCATAACTAGTATATAGGAAAATTACTGTTGGTTTGGCTGGCCCATGATCCCAATAAGATGATTCTTTCTTCATTTCCTTGAGAATTTTTCTCAAGGTGTCTCCCGTATCGATGAAATCGTCTATAATCGCATAGGATTTAGCGCCGACATAACCTTCTACGGGGTTCTTAAAATGATTATTATTGCCTTTGCGGATACAAAGCAGAGGAATGCCTAGCTTGGCTGACACCGGATAAGCCAGAGCGGCCCCGCTGGTGCCTGTGAATGCGATTGCTTCAAATGGATGGGATTTGCGGTACTTTTTAATAGCAGCCGCGACTCGGTTTACCAGCTTAACAAATAGCTTAACCCGGTAAACTTGGTGTAAGTAGTCAGAGTGGACTTTCGCCGTCATAATTGCTAGCCTTTTAAGGAAATTTAGTAGGAAAGCCTTGCCATCCTTCATCTATTCGCGCATTAATCCATGCTTCTAGAATCAGACGGCAAGGGCTGCTTTGCCCTGTAAGGATATCGCACCCGCAAACCAATTCTGGAGCGCCTCGGGATGGTACACAGTCGAGAGCAGTGCCATCTTCACAGAGTCCTGCGCCATCGAAAAGGTCAGAAATAGACTGCTTACCACAAATGCGGCAACACTGGTGAAATTTCACCTATTCCAGTAGTTTCTCAATATCCGCCAATTCCATTTCGGTCTTAGCTTCGTCACTAACCAGGGACTTTAGCTTCTTCTGGGTTGCTTCTAGCTGAGCTTTCTTAGCATCCCACTTCAGGATTTCGATGCGTAGTTTGAAATCAGCTTCCCAATCCGCGATGGTATAGCCATCCCACTCGAATGGCTTAGCCTGGGCGTCCAGACGATGTGCCGCCTGATCCTGCCTGCTTTCTCTCACTAGCAGCGTCGCCAAGGCGTCGATGAGAGGCTGGGGCTCTTTAACCGTGTTGAGATTAAAATAATTACTGCCGCCCTCATATTTGAAAATACCATTGGTTTTCCAAGAAGCCCTCGGTTTAGTGCCGAGGTTGTTTTTCTGATTCTCGACCGTGCTAAGCAGAGTCTTGATCTTATCATCGTGTTTAGTCATTGGTTTCCTTTATGAAATCGCTACGAGCGTTTGTTTTTCGTTTTTGAAGTGAAGAGCGTAAAGCTCCATTGCTTTGATATCTGCAAGGGGCGTGGTTTTGCGAGGTGGGTTAGAATAGTAATTATTTCGCTCTATCGACGGCAGCATAAGTTGCTTTTTGTTATTCAACATAACAGGGCTATTTCCTCTGCTTACGTGATACCCCGGGACATCACCGTAACCGTATGCAAAGGAGATATCGATGGGGAAGAAGTGGCCATCCTTTTTGTAAAAGATATTGTGACGATAATAATGTGTTTTCTCATTAAACTCGTGGCGGGTGCCTACTATGTCTACGGGAGCGGATCCATGAACTGAATTTTTAAACTTCTCATACTCTTCTGCGAACAAAAGCGATGGTTCCGTGCTTACCACGTTGCCTAATTTGGTAAACCCGGTTTGTACCCAGTAAGTGGATTTACTATCAACACTGACAAAAACGTGTTGTTTTGAAGAATTCAAACTAACTTGGCTTGGGTTGTTTACGTAATCGCGCTTCATTTCAAACCAATCATGCCGACCAAGATACATGACATGTTCGTTGTTTTTATTTAAATACACCCAGCCAAGATGCATTTCTTTGGCGGTGACTTTTCGAGTCTGTAGCTCCGTGAAATTGCTGGAACTCTTATACTCTTGTGAAGCGACTGGTAATAACACTAAGTTTGAGCCGTCCCAAGAGTAGACGAATTCACCTTCTAAACCTTTACCTTTGATAGCGGAAGTTTCTTCCAGAATGAACAATAAGTTAGCCACAGAGATTTCAAACTCAAATTCACGAGGATCGTAGACTCGGATCCATGCTTTACGTGAATTCCACCCGCCGCCGTGATCTCCGACCTTTTTGTTAAGGACGAATCCGCTGGTGGGCACATTATCAAAATCGGCCACATCAATTTTTTTGTCGCGCCAACGTTCCCATGATTGTTCTTTTCGAACAACGTTCTTGCTGTCGGTGTAAACTACGTAAGCTAGTTTACCGTTATAAGTGTCAGCGCGATTCTGAAAGCCCACTTTGATGGTCTTTGGGATACTGAGTTTGGTTAACATTGTGTTTCCTGATTAGAATATGGATATCAAGGCGTTGCGCCTGATTTGAGATAGTAGACCACGCTCTTATTGACGCGCAAGGTTGGCTGGTTAACAATAGTGAAACTTTAAATAGAGATTAAAGTAAATTAAAATCCTTCAGTATCACTTCTAATCTATGGTTATAAGTATGATTCGCCAAGAAATAGTCATAACCCTGTTTAGCAATCTTATTTCTTTCTTCCGGATGCTTTAAGTAATAATCAAATTTATATAAGAAATCATTACTAGTATCATCGAATCCAACATAGTGTACTCCGTCTTGGGCAACTAATTCAATTCCGTTGTTTCCGTGCTTAGGACGATTCATCAACAAAAACCCGCCGCTTCCTACCGTCTCAAAAAATCTAGTTCCAACTGTAATAGGAACAGTTCTTTCGAACAAAATATTTGATTGGTTATAAGCTGTGTTGATATCTGTTGATATCATGTTGTTAGAGACAACACCACAATATTTGTTTTGTACCAAATTTATAAAATCAAACCTTGTTAGCCCATTACGGCGCACAGTGTGGTCAAATTGGCCAATAAAGGCGTAATCATACGTTTTAGGCAAGGATAGTGGTTTATAAACTTCTGGGTAAAATGCAGGAGGCAACCATTTAACATCGTAACCTTGAAATCTAAGATATGATGAAATGGATAGTTCCGCAAAATATGTTTTATCAAACAACTCTGTCACTTGAGAAGGAAAAGAAAACGGCTGGTGATGATGCGCGTCCCACCAGAAAAAGGCTCTAGGATGGTAATTTTTATCAAATAGACTGAATAAGTCTGGATTAAAGTCTAAAAACAGATACAGATCGAAGTCATAGGACATCTCTCGCCAATTTGCCCAAGTGAAATGGGTAAGCCGGCAATCTGGCCTGTTCTTAATTGTTTCATCCCAAAAGGAATGGTGTGTGCTGAAAGTGGGGAGTGGCGGGTTGTGGCCCCAAATAGTCGCGATGTTAATCATAAACAGAGCATACTATTCCAAATCCTGTGAATCAAAGTTAGGAAATAGGCCGAGCGTCGGTCAAACACGCGCGAAGCTTAACATCCTGCCCCTGATAGGCTATAAGACGGGAATGGAAGATTCAAATACCAACCCAAAGAACACAGCCAAGTGACTAATTACTTAGGCGAAGAAATTTTGCCCATCGAACACACTCCTTTTGCAAAATTCGGGTCCGTAGAATGGGCACTGGAATACATCCAGCGTTATGGTGGAGGAGATGGGGGTCATCATAAAACGTGGGTCCTAGATCAAGTAGCTAGGATTCTTCATGGGACGGCTGTAGTGGTTAAAAAAGCCTCTTGGAAAAACGGAGAGATTGAGTGGAGATATGAAACTGACGAACCGAGCAGCACCAACCGAGCAGCACCTATCTTGCGTGGGCAGAAGAAGACGGTGATGATTACGATTACGATACGGGAATTGCGCCATAATATGAAATCTTTGCTGCTGAGCATTATCCTGTTGGCTGGATGCGCATCTCCGCAGCCCACACCAGAGCCCTATCGTTGTTCAGAATGTAAATACTCAGCCTACATTACTAGCATTGGAGTTTGTTCTGTTTGCAAGCAGAGTTTTTCCATAAGTTGGATAATTTACTATGAAAATTCATACTATTGGATGAGACTCAGCAAGAATTCAAGGCAATTTGTAAGTACTGGAATTTGAATCAAGGCGTAACATTTTTTGGAATCGCTGGGCTTTAGTGGGGCAGAAACCCACCGCTGTCACTGACAGTAAGATTTGCGATATGATGCGACTATTTCAGCAAGAAGAGGCTGCCGACGTACTAAAAGTTGTTGATTTTGAAAATATTTTCAAAGCTACTGTCGATGTTTGGGATCAACTCAAAGAAAGTCAACTACCCCGGGGTAAATCCCGGGGCTTGCGGAGAGTCTTCGGACTCAGAACGTAGGCTCTGTTGATTAGACCCCTCTAGTGGATGGGTTAAACCTAAACATTAAAGGAAACGTTGGTAAGGTCATAACACCTACGAGTGCTCCTCAAGCTTGTAGCTCTGTTGTTAGTAGTTAAATGTCCCAAAGGGTTAAGTGGACTGTGCTGCTAGTGTAAAAAGCCTCTCCAACAGGTCGAAGAGGATTCACACCGAAAGGTGCCTTATCCCTAACGGGATAACAAAAAGAGATTAGCTTGCTAGTCTCTTTTTGTTTGAGGCTCTATTTGAGTTGCCGCCGTTCCGTCGATAGGGATAATATCCTAAATAATTCACGGCTGTATTTTAGCATATCGGTTGAACTTGACGAAGTACTAGGTTGTAGTCTAATTGGAGAATCACCCATGAGTGAAACGCCCAAAAAGAAAATCAAATGTCCCTGCGGAGAGCACGAAACTGATTGCGAGCCGTGCTATGCCTGCGGCTATTGTTGGTGTGAGCAGGAATGTAACTGTGCTAACCCTGGATGGGGCTTTTCTAAGGATGGACCATGCTGGATCAAAATATAGATAAAAGCAGAACACAAGTCACAAGAGACTTAACTATCTTCACTGTAGAAGAAAAAGGTTATGGTTATCATCTGCGAGATATACCTCGGGGAGAGCTTGGTAAAAGCAGCAAAATGCAGGAAGAACTGCATGAATTAGTTGATGCTGAACAACAAGCTAATAAAATCATGGCTCTGTGCGAGCTTTCTGACTTATACGGGGCCATGGAAGCCTACTTAGAGCAGCAATTTCCTAATGTCACCATGACTGATCTACAAATCATGGCTCACGCAACTAAAAGAGCCTTTCAAACCGGCCGGCGCACATGATTCCGGTCAACTTTGAAATTTTGTCGCGCGCGATGCTGTTTTACCAGAAAAAGGGGTATAAATACATCGATGTTCCGTGGGCGGTTTCCAAGCCGATTGCGGATCTTACCCGCCCACCTGGTGCATTAGAGTTTCCTTACCGAAATGATATGCTGGTGGCCTCCGGAGAACAATCTTTCCTGCAATTGATAGTGGATGGAAAGTTGCCCAAGGGAAAGTATATTTGCGTGACCCCCTGCTTTCGCGATGAAACAGATATCACTGAAGGCAGTCGATGGTTCTTTATGAAAGCAGAGTTGATCAACACCTCGGATACCAGTATAAAGGCTCTAATCGAAATGTTTGAGTGTGCGCAGGAATTCTTTAACCACTATTTGCCTACGAATCTCTTGACCACAGGTCATTCCAGTTACGATATCATGTCTGGTGAAGCTATTGAATTAGGATCCTATGGTATTCGCAATGAGCCAGCAACGGGCCCGTGGATCTATGGCACTGGATGTGCAGAACCTAGACTAAGCTACGCAATAGATTTCCATAAGCAACGGATTAAACAGGTGTTAGGAACTTCAAAGTTAACCGATCCGGAGTCCTGGTAAATGAAAAACATCTATATCCTTGCAGAGCCAATCGATTTAATGCCGCACCAATATTTCAAAGTAGAATTACAAAACATTCCGATACCGGTTACGCCGGAAGGTAAGGCTATTCGCAAGGCATTTCCAGAATCGACGGACTGTGTATATGTGAACGTAGATTATGCGCAGATTGAATGAATTTCCTAATTTGGATCTATACCTTTCCAAAGGAAGCTTTTGGAGCAGAAGCTACTATGCTGGCAGTTGTGGAGGAGCCTCATTAGAGGTTGTAAAACAATATGTTCAAAACCAGCGCCATTCATCCCCCACCCAACAAGTTGGGTGGGGGTCTTCTGGCGGAAGATGATAAAACATTAGGTATCTCAGACCGTGAGAAGCAAGATGTTATACAAGATGCAAAGCTCTTAGAATTTATTGCTGAGAAATATGAATCTGAGGTGCTCGAAGTATTCCGAAAGGAGTCCGAATCTATTCGACTTAGGGCACTAATTAATCAATATAACTATGCGATGATAAATTTAGACTGCAATGATGTAGCTTATCCAGTCCTGCGAGACCTAGGCTTTACATTTATAAGAGTAGCAGCGGAAGAACCTCTTAGATTAAACCGTCTCTCCACAAAGAATGACGTTCCAGCATTTTTGAAATCCCGAACAGATTGTTGGGATCAGATTAGAGAAAATTTTGTATTATCTAACAACGGCACTCTTGAGGAACTTAAGAGTGCCGTATATAATACATTGACTCTAATTAAATAAATAGGCTAGGGGGCTTCAAATGGATATTCAAAGCTACACTGCAATTGTTTCTCAGCCAATTGTGGTTGACCCCACATTGCACCTGAATAGGACTGCGCTTAATCCCACCCCACATCCGAAAACGGCGGTCGATAACCTTAGCACTGTCGCAGTGATTGAAAATATGCTACAAGAAATTGCCTATTTGCAATCAACTGCGCATTCTGACATCCAAGGTTATGTTTTTGGAGTTCGTGCCACATTAGAACATTGTCTGGCAGCTTCAAATAATAAAAAACCAGCTACTACTAAAAATAAGTAGTCATAGCAGAGTGCCTTGACACCAACCTACGTCGTGGTAGTATCGATGGGCTGTGGGAACGGTTATGAGCAATCCGTTTAAAGAATTAAGCCGCCAAGAGCTTTTAGAACAAACCAAGGCCATTGAAGCTGAGTTGGTCCGGCGTAAAGAAGAACAAGAACAACTAGAACACGAAGCGATGCGGGTTGTCGCATCTGCGATGACTCTAGAATTCGTAAATGCTGTTAGTCCAAAACATAGTAGGACTTCCTGTTCCGATGAACATCGTTCCAATGGATTTTATCATCTTCCGCCAGAAGACCCCCACCCAACTTGTTGGGTGGGGGATGAATGGCGCTGGTTTTGAACATATTGTTTTACAACCTCTAATGAGGCTCCTTCAGAAATGATCGAAGAAAAATGCATGCCTTTCGGAGTCACCCTAACTATCGGCTTCCACTCAACCAACCGAGCATAAATCACATGAAAACCGGATATGTCATCTCAGTGTTAGACAAACAGGTGGGCGACAGAGCATTCAAAGTTATTCTTGGGGACAGGAGTAATTTAGATGCCAAGAAAGCTAAGATAGAGGAAAATTACAAAAAATTAGAGGGTGAGTTCGAAGTCATCACAGAGTCGCAATATTCTGAAGCGTCTGAAGAAGACTTTTCGAAAATTCGAATTCATCCAAGTGAAGGTTTTAAAATAGGCGACTTTCACAATCACTGCGATGCTTTCGACTATATCTTATCTGATTGGGATCAAGAATCCTGGGCGGTAGATGTTTACAAAGGGGATTTAAGCAAGATGTTGGAATTACTTGGTAAACAGAACATTAATTATTCGAAGGTCTAACCATGGATGATACATATATGCCAAAAGTAGTAGCATTGGACGGCGGGGTAATTGAATTACCGATTATCCAAAACTCTCCTTACACACTTTGTTTCGGAAATTTCAATGTTTTAGTGTGTGATGACGGTTGCGTGCTTCTCCTTAGTTCCTCTGCAATAAAAACAATTAAAGAGATGTCTCCCGGGCAAGATCGATTGATCAACACATGGAAAATGTTCAAAGAGCCGGTGCCACCAATGGCCGAAGATATATATACTAAATTGCTAGATGAATCTTTACTGTGGATGCCAAAGGAAGATGTTCCCGATGCATCCAGCTAGAAAAGAACTAATGGAAAGGCCAATTCATATCGAAGTTGATGGCGCTTCGATGTGTGGCGGTTTTAGTGGCTTATTAGTTATTGATATGTTTGAAAGTGAGTGTGAAGACTGTGCAAAGTGCGTGAATGAATTAGATAACGGAATGCAATGTGTATCCTCCGTTTCAATTCCTTCATCTTCATCGTCCTTCTCTGAATATTTGGATCCAAGCCCCTCTCAAACTTCCGCTGCCCTGAGAAGATGGATAATAAAAAATACTGATCAGATTATTGAATCTTTTGCAGTTGTAAAAACTTCTATAATTATTGTTCATAGAAAAGGTAGGCGCGGATAATGATTGATTGGTCAAATCCTACTGAAGCGCATGAGCAACTTAAAGCAATGCCCCTACAAGTACGCACAAAGGAATTAGTTACGGAAGCTCGTCGTAGTATTGACAAACTGCTTACAGGCATGCAAATTCCTACTGTGGTTTTCAACCATTATGCCCTTATGCGGGAACTGCGCGCCCTTGCCATTGAATTGGAAAAAACTGAATGATTTTTATGGGTAATGGTGATGGAAGTCGCGATCAATGTAATGATAGATTGTTGCAATTGAATGCGCTATTCTCAGAGTTGAGTGGTTTGCAGCAGGGCCTTCGCAAACCAGAAGAGTGGGAAGATTTTGAAAAAAGAGCAAGAAAGTTTACAAAACAACTAAAAAGAGACTTAGTTAGGAGGAGTAATAAGAAAAATGATACTTTTACTTATTGGAACAAGCCAGAGAATTTAAATATGGTCGCGCCAGCGTTTAAAACACTATATGATGATATACGCAGCGTATTATATCCTCCGTCAGATGAGGACGCTCCCTTCTAGACGACAAACATTTGCTTACCTTGGTCACAGATGAAAGTTCGCGATAAAAAATATTTTTGCGCTATATGCAAAGAACTATGGCAGGAGTGCCCACACTCCAGAATTGAAGCAACCAGATTTCTTATGATCAGAACATGGCATAAAGAAGTATTGGTTGTTGGCGCAATTCTTGCTGCTGTAGCTTATTTAGAAAATAGACCAATTGGATGGCTATGTGCAGTTGCAGTATTGTTTACTTTTATGCATGCCCAGGTCTCTTTCAGATTGAGCGAAGCGGAAGAACAAAGAACAATCATCCAAGTTGAGTGTTATAAAAAAGCTCAGTATTACTTCTTGGCTAAAGAATCGTGTTGGTTTCTTTATTTTGCATTGCTCGGAGCTTGGCCAGCCTTGGTGGGGGTGCTAGTATTTCTGCTGTATCCCATTTGGAGACAGTATCATAGGAGAAAAACCACCAATGCCTAGTTTTTTCGTGAGCGGGATTACCGCTATAGCAAATCCTCCCACACAGGGCGGGGTTGTTAAACCTTCTATTATCAAATGTACTTGTCCAATGGATGCAATACTAACTGTCGGTTGTAACCAACCTGATCACGAATAACAATGCCTCTCACAGAAAGAAATAAGATGACACAAACAATTTGGACCGTAACCTGGGGTAATGGTCTACTTCCGTCCAGCATGAGACATGATTACGAGAGTTCAGATCAAAATTCTGCAATCGAAAAATTTGCTACAGTAATCTGTAACATGAAAAATAGAACAGATATTCTTGTTGCTTGGGCAAACCTGGCTCGAAGTGATGAACCAAAAGCAACTATGGGATGGACTAAAGAATAGAGGCTATAGTGGTTGTTGATGAATTTGTAATTGGCACTAAAGTTATAGTAAGCCCTCCCACACAGGATGGCAAAATTGTATTTGATTCACCTTTTGATATTTTTTCATCGGGTTGGAAACAATGGGTTGAAGCTATTGCGGGAAAGGAGGTAGTTTTACAATTTGAACATATTTACCGGTTATTTAAAGCAAGCTATCCCGGGTGGGAGATAGAAGACATCGGTCCGTCCCAGGCCGTTCATAAATGGCTTCCAGTGGAATGGATGGTCGCAGGAAAACCGACTTCAACGTTAACTGGTTCTAAGATTCCTTGTAATTGTTCGTTGAACAAAATACTTTTTAGTGGCTGCAAACAACCTAATCATGAATAAATTTGCTGACATTTTGAATGTAACTAATGCTACGGCTCTAGATAACTTAGTAGAGGATACTAGCCAAGCAGAAATACTTAGCAGGATGGGAGACCCAAACGTTGCGCTTAAAGTTATGTGCTCCGGATTGTGGTATTCCTATATGTTTAATCAATACACAATTCCTACTTTCGCGTTTCATGTTTTTAAAAGCTTAACTTCACTGCCTCCGGTTAATGATGAATTAGGCGGTTTGTTAGCCGGTGTGATGGTGGCGATCAAAGGGGAATTATTTAACAATAATATTTTCGGAAATGCAAAAGAGTGTCATTCCCACTATTTAGATATGTTAGACGCATATTTATCTGCCGGGGGTGATAGTGACACTGATAAGCAAATTATGCGGCAGGAATCTACAAAAGAATCTTCTAAACAATACTCGCATCACTTAAAGAAGTTACTGTCAGATCCCTTATCAACATTTATACTTATACCTGCTATTGATAAAAACACTCCGCAGTTCTTTGAAACTGTGGTCAAGCATTTATGTAAAGAGCAACGATTTGACAAATACCGACAATTTGTTAATCGGCATATTGAATTAGACCGTGGTGAGCATAGTTCTGTGACAATGGGTTGGTTGACATACATAATGAAATGCCAACCGCCTGCTACTCCTGATATCATTAAAGCTGTCGATAACGTAATCACAGTAATTGCTTTGGGACGTGGCGATAAGGAAGAAAAGTGGCGTTCACATTATGTTGCGGCAAAGGAGACACGATGAGATTTTTAGTTACTGAGACGTGCGGAACTTCTTCTCGATGCGAATTTATTACTCCGGCCCATATTATTGAAGCCGCGTCCCCGGAGGAAGCTAAAGCAGCTATCTGTGAAGAAAAAGCTGGTTATTTTAACTTAGACAGAATAACACTGTGGAAAGGCCATCGCATAGAGATGCACCTTATTGAAGAGACTCAAGATATTAACTTTTCTACCTTCGTAGACAAGTGGGAGGAAGTCAAATTGAGACGACTTCGGAGATTGAGGCGAAGGACGCTGTGCTTTTTGAGGATTTAGTATAAGTCTATATGTGTAGTAACAAATAAATGAAACGGTTACTTTGCATAGTAACAAATCTATTTAAAAGTTACCCGCTAAGCCATTGATTTTCAATGGCTTTGAGTGGAGTAACAAATTAAACCATCGGTTACAAGGGCCTCGGGTCGGGCAGTTAACGTTTTTTATATCTTCGAGCCCGCCGTGGGATTAATCGCTGGATGTAACCCATGTAGTCTCTAGCCGTTTCTCCGGTGAACATGGATCTAAACAATGGGAGCGCGACATCATAAAGTTTTCGTCTATCTGCTATACCCATCGCAGATCCGATGGTTACTGCTAGATCTAAGTAACAATCATTTCCAGACTCTATTGTAATTCGCAGTAATGCCTTAAATTGCCGTAACAATTTGGGTGTCAAGGGTATTGTGTTAACAAACCCTTTATGGCGTGTGGAAGTGCGGCCCCATCTACTAACCATCGCCTCTTCTTGGTACCAATTACAGGTTGACCTGGTTAGCTGCTGGGGGTCTTTAATGATTTTATCTAGCATCATCTCTAGCAGAGAGCCCAAACGTTTTTGGCTGCTAGAGTCAAATCTTTGTCGGAAGAGTATCTTGAGAAAGAAAGATATGTTATCAGGAACTAGGTTCTCCGTCACTATCTGCTGTAAGATTCGATAGAGAGGCTCGGAAAGGTGGCTTTCGTAGGGGTGGCGCTTAAGGACCATGCCGTGCAGGTCGGTCGCGGTGATGGTTTCCTCGATCAACCTTAAGAAGAATCCAATGTTGTTTTCTTCGGTCAGCCAATCTATCTTAGCCAACATAAATTGATGAAACAGACGGGCTTGTTGTTGGTGTCCAGCATACATCGATATGACTTTTTGGATAAAACCTTTCGTCTTGCTGGTAAAGAGTAAGTTTCTGAGCCCCGTAAAAACTTGGTTTCTGATGAATTTGTCCCCGTTATTCATTTTACGTTGAATAATGGCCAAGGCTGCATTTTTTACCTCCCTGTTAAGGTTTGGTAGTCGCAAGACTTTAATGATACTATTAATAGGTATTTCTACCCACATCGCCGCCTCTGCTGTGGGGCGGTCCTTAATACGAAACATAGCTTTCGTGGCGATTTCCAGGGTGCGCTTTGGCTTCTGTAATGTATTTTTATCTACTTTTTGCTTCAAAGAGACAAAGGCCGCTAGCGTGGGTCCGGGGTGTAGATCCTTTTTCGACAGGAGATCACAGATCTGCTTTTCTGTTAATTCCAGCAAATTCAAACCTAGGATGCTCTCGACACCAGCATATGGCGTCATGTCATTCAGTACCAAAGATTCCAGTATCGAAAGAATGCTTGCCATTTTTTGGGTGTCTTCTATCAAATCCGCATTAGCCAGGGACTCCATTGCCAGCTTAAACAGGTATGCGTTATTTTCAGGGACTATTTCTTTTAGGATGCCTTCAATTTGATCCGGACGGAGCGACACTCCAGTTACCTTGAAGGCTGCAATTCGACCTATAGGGCCAAGTAAAAGTAGCTTCCTAACCAGTTCTTCCAGTGTCTCTAGACCGGGCTCTCCTCTGGAGAGTTTGGCCCTTAATGATCTGCAAGCTAGATCCAACAGATGGCCTCGCTGCGGGGGTGTCGTCTCCAAGAGAGCTTGTTCCTCTAGCACAGCTTGGATAGCAGTGGTTGAAAGCTCTAGGCCCACTTCCTCAAATTGAGATGCAATCTTCTCACTGCGCAGTCTGGTGATAGCATCTTCTGCCGCAACCAGTAATTCCTGAAGTTGAGGGTCAACGAGGCGATCTTTTAAACGTCGTTTAAGAGATCGTGTAACGATGTCTATATTGGGGCTTCTATGGTATAGAGTTTCATGGTATGTAGTTTCTGTTAAAAGTTGGATAATGTATGAGGTTGGAAACTCCAAACCTTCTGTAATCTTGGTTGCTAGGCTCGATGGGAAATCTAAGTTTTTCATTTCTTGGTAAAACCCCATCGTGTCAAATAGTCTGGGGTTTACCGCCTGTAAGAGTGTAAAGTTTTCCTCTGAAAGATCCGTGAACCAGAAAACGTCGTCTGGGCGGTAGGCTGGGCGCGTCAAATGTCCGATCCAAGGGGCTGATAGCAATGGCATAATATATGGGTGCCAACCTACATTTGGTTTGCTGTTAGCATATCCTCGTAACTGGTTAATTACCCCGGTGCTCTTGCTGAAATTTTCGTAAGCAGGGGATCCTGCCGACATGGCGATATCTCGCGGGAAAATAATCTCCGCACGCAATCTGGTACGGTAAAAAGTACCTTTGGGGGAGGTAGCCACAGGTTCTCGCAAAGAAATGACAATAATTGAACTATGCGTGTATTCGCCTGCAGCACAATCTCCAAGTGATTTCTTTTCATCTTCTACGTCTTCAGATCCAACTACAGCCCACACTTTGCCGTCAGGGAAAGTGTAGAAAGGCTGGTGATATTTTGGGATGAAATATATAGAGGTTTGAAGGTTTTCTTCGGCGTCTTTTAAAAATGCGATTACGTCGGATGGTTTGAAAGTTTTTTCTATCGAACTGATAGCCTCTTTGGGTAGTTCGGTCTGAAGTTCCTCGTTCGGGGGGTCTCCCATGTACTTTCCACGCAATAGTTTAATAGCCGGAGCGCCAGCCTCGTAATCAATTCTTGAGTCAGACAACGTGATGTTGTCGTTGACTAGCTTGCCCAGCCAGATTACGTTTTTGATAGCCGTGCGCGCCCCGCGCTCCACCGCATACCTAATAAGCTGCGTCGGGACGACGAGGTTGGTAAGGCTCGCCATCACTCGATGCAATACCGGCCACTCTGCTTTGAAATAGGGGTTAGCACCAGACATTTGGATAAAGTGCTGCAAAGATGCCCAGTAATCTATCTGGAGTTCTCCATCAAGGGCTAAGTCATACATGGAGAGCGTGTATTTTTTGGCATATTGCTGCAAGTATTCCAGCAATTTTCCTTCAACGTTCTTAGATTCTTCGTGCTTCTCTTGAAGACTGATGAATAGTAATAAACACAGCCGCGCCGCCCACCAATCTAAGACGTAGATGGCGTTAGCTGGATCAACGTCTGTAGCGGCCAAATCTCGCAGAAGTTCGGGCTCGATCGTTGCCGGCAGACCTAGTTGACGCAATCTTTCCACACGCTTCAATAGGATTTTGGGTTTGAGCGGATTTTGCCTGAGGACTCTAGATTTTTTTCGACGGTGGTGGCGCATAAGCATATCTTACCAAATCAGTTGAAAGTTTTTGGAAAGCTTTCAGAATATAAGCCATCTTTCATCCTAACAGATCAAGAAAAGAAAGCTTTGCGAGCAGAGAAAAAGAAGAAGAAAAAGGCACCAAGATGAGCACTGCGCGCGCCGCGGAACCGTTCTCCATTACCACTAAACTTACCTTCTCCCAGCAACGGATCTCTGACCTGCTGTGTTGCGGGTTTGAAGGCGGCGTCGGATATTGGTGTGTAATTGTGGATTACATACCCGAGGGCATTCGGGGAAAATGCACTTATCCGCACATCGAAGTTCCATTTCATCCGGGGCTGCCATCCTGTTACAGGAAATTGATGGGGAGAATGTTCTTCGTCTAGATCGCGCAGCCTTGGAACCTGGGTTACAAATCATGGCGGAAAAATATCCGCGCCACTTTGCCAACTTCGCGCAGGAGGCCGAAGACGCAGAAACCGGAGATGTTTTCATCCAATGTTGCGTTTTGGGCGAAATCGTTTATGGTTAAGCCTGAGGGTGTCGTGGTTCAAAAAACAGGTCTCCAGCAAAGCACTCATCATTTTTTTGCGTCCAAGAAATGGCTTAGCCGGCAAATAGCTAGAATCATCGGCTATGGGACAGAAGATGATATTCTAGACGAACAACTGCTGGACGAGAGGGCTAGTGGATGGTCTATCGAGGGGGACACTCTTTATATTTACATGGATGAGGGTGAGGAAGATTATATCTGCTACACTATTTCTTCATATTCTGCTAAGAATGAGAAGTTTTTTATGGGCACCCAGGACGGCCTCAGGTTCGTGATGGCATACCCGGAAGATATGTTGACTAGTGATACCTCTATTATGGTCCTGGACGAAGCTAAGCGACGCCGATGAGCGGGCTTCGAAAACTTTTCAACATTGTCCAGAACTTGGATCCATTGATCCTCCAAGGCATCTTGGCTGATCAACCCTACTTGATGCGCTTATGTGAGTTAGAGCTTGGGCCGGAAGACTCCGAAGATGAGACCATCGAATTTACTGGTTCCGTCGAAATAAAAAGAGTTTATTTCCACGAAGACCTGCCGATGCAGCTGAATCTCCAACCTGTTACGGTGCATCGCTGGACATCCAACGGGGCTCCTCGCGATCGTGTGTTGTTCGGTAGGAAAGAAGTAATTTTAGTTGATGCGGAGGAGTTGAGGAAATGGGCCGGCGACCGAAACGCCGTGAAACGATCCGAACCGGCCTGAAACGAGCCTGAGACGCAAATGGGGCTTGCCAAGCCAAATCGGGGGGGTGAGATACGGGCATAACGAAGACGAGGAAACGCAAGGACGCCTCAACCGCGAGAACGGTTAGACCCGAGACGCTCACGACACACCTCCGCGAGCCTCCTGGTCGAAGCAGGACAAGTCTGGGGACGACGGCCCCGGACTTGACCTAATCCCCGGCCCGAGACACCCAACCAGGTGTCTCGGGCCGGGGCAGAGTGAATCGCGGCTCTTCACGGTCCTTTACAACTTGTTCAGCATTACCTTGCAGTGGTCATCCAATGGTGACCCCGTGTTTGCCAAAGGGGATACCAAATAAGTAGGACCTAGGACGGCAAGCAAAATTTCCTGGGAAGGGTGGTTTTAGCTGTTGCAGAAAATCCTATTAAATGATACAAAAGTCCTTGAAATTTTCTTGACTTTTTAAGAAAAGAGACTTGACTTTTTAAGAAAAGAGACTTAGATGAGAGAACAAAGAGTCCGTTAAAACAAGACTTGCCAGAACCCTTGAAGGAAAGTATGGTAAGAAACCCCACGGCTAAAGCCGGGGGCTTGTGACCTTTGTAGGGCTTAGCCAGCCCTACAAAGGTCACGAGGAGTCCTGAGTAACTTAGTTTACTAGGTTACTTAGGTAAAATGGAGACTAGCCTAGCCAAGATCCAAGGCAGAAATACCAGGGGTCGTTTGAAGGCAATTGAACCAGCCTCCCTAATTGCTAGTTTCTACGATGGTCAATGGCGAAGGGAAATACATACGGAAGTGTCTTCGGACGCTTCTGACTTACCCGCAAGGGTTTCGAAAGGCTCGTAGTGATTCCGGTCCTAAGTAAACAAAATGAGCCATTGATGCCTACCACGTCGTCACGAGCCCGACGTTGGAGTAGGCGTTCATTCGTTCTGGAACTTTCGTCTAACGGTAAACGGGGACGGGGGCGAGCGCGTTCCGCGTTCCGTTCTACGTGTACCGTGGTAAGACACGCGCCACAATGCGCGAGATGGGGGTTCGACTCCCCCAAGTTCCATCGGTTGACCGAGGAGATTAGATTAGGGATTGACAGCCCCGAAACCGTCAGATTTCGGGGGTAAATCAATCCGCTCGCTGACACGAGAAATCGGACCCTTACGGGCCGGGTAATCTCCATCTAACATGTGCCATGCCAGGGTAATTAGAGCGATCCAATGTGGGTTGTTCCCCTGGTTTGGCACTCCCCTTTCCAAGTGCTCTGTTGGGGCAACTGGAAGCCAAAATGCGGCGGCTCGGCTAATCAAATGAATGTCATTTTTTCCTGTAAGAGATCACTGGAGTTGAAGTCACTAACTCTTTCTGAATACAGCCCGTGAAGTAAGTAAATTTCACTCTCCACATGCTCTAAATCAGGATCATTATTCATAGAGCTATCTATACCAGCTACACCAGTCATGGCGACGGTCAACCGTCTTGGAAAATTGCTAATGCATTAGGATCTGCTTAAAGAGTTAATCGATGCCGGTTACATGAGTCGAAGTGAACACCGGGGTAGCCAATTTCGTTACTACCGCTATGCGATTACGCCTGCTGGAACCGAATTTCTGGGTGAACTGCGTGAATCGTTATTAGCTAAAGAGAACGAAGATCAACGCTCTAAGCTCGTCGCGCAGGCGACTCAAGATTATGTTCAGGCTGTATTCGCAGCAGAGAACCTAAAATTAGAGGAAGTTGCGAAGCCTCTAAGTGCAAGAAGTGCGTTAGGAAATTGGAGAAGCACACTAAATTGTTGGTCCAGCAGTTTAGTGGCGGAATACCGGTGAATAATGGTTGATCCAACTAGTTTACAGCCTGGCCAACGGGTGCGAGTTTGGGTAACTGGCAGGTTGGGACACACCACTGCCGAAGTTACCGACAAACATAGCTATGGTGTTCCTGTGCTGCGAGTAGACGACGAAACTTCTGGCTTGGTTGGCTGTCTGCTCAAACACGAGGACTACGGAATCATTGAAGTGCTTGTGGCGCGACAATGTGGTTGGATATTTAGATTTGCCCTAGCCTTTGAAGCGGCCAGATGATAGCTGAATTGTGGGAAAACTACCCCTTAATTTTTCTTCTGTTAACAAGCTGGGCAGGAACAGTTACCTACGTAATTATTGTCACCACTATGACGGCTCTGAAGTGTCCCGGCTGGGAAGCAAGCGTCCGACGCAAGGCAGATGTACCAGTTTCTACGTTTGCCATGGAGGCGTTGGTGTTTGCCCCGCTGCTTGAAGAAATTCTTTTCAGGGCCATCCCATTGGGACTCACACGGCATCCGGTAATGATAGGAATAGTGGTCTGGGGTTTTGCTTTTGCACACTTCGTTGGTGTTTCGCGAAATACTCCTCCAGGCCGGACTTATTTGTTGGCCATAGAGCACACGATATGTTCCGCAATCTTCACTTATGTTTTCCTGCTGTATGGGCTGTGTGCTTCAATACTGTTTCACGCCGCGCACAATCTGCTTCCAGTTACATTTTATGCGCTTGGCAAGCTTGACAAAAGTAAGACGAGATGATCGGAGAAGCTCGCCCTACTTATGACGACTTGGCTGCTACCAAGATCACCAAAATTGATGGCGCTAAGTCGAGATGAGTTTCTTGAGGAAGAACTTTAAAGATCAAATCTTTGGATTTAAATGATCTCATGGGCGTAGACCAGATGGGCTATCTTTGAACGAGTGCAGCAAAGCAAAGAAAGAGAACTTAAGCATCTGATTGAACATGGTAACAAGAATCCAGTAGCCGGCCTCGGAGTCTAGTTTCTTCGGAAGCCATACTCTTTTCCATGAGCCACTTCTAGCAGAGTCTTGTAAATTTCATCATAAGAGTCGTGAGCTTTACGGAACTTTACTTCAGCTTTTCTAAGTAGCTCTAAGTTCAAAACATCCTGAGTTAGTTCTACATAATCCTCTTGCAACTCAATGTCCTCTAATCCGTCAAGCTCTAGCATATCACCATAGCCTTGACCAATATAGACTTTCTCTTGGTTGTTTCTAGCTATCTGTAGAGCAATGTAGGTAGCTACCTTACTAAAGTCCTTATTGTAGTCCAGCCTGTATAAGAAACTGCCATCAATATGATCAGAATCTCTGAAGAACCCGAAGGCATAGATATACTTTGAGTCCTGGTCATTGTAGAAGGCTTCATTATAGATAATAAAAGCTGGGCCCCAATACCCCTGTTCTTTCTCAATAAAGACCAGAAGTTTTTTGTCCTCTTTCTTCTTAAAAGTTGCAACTGGCCTATTCTTAACCGACAACCCGGAGACAATTTCTCTAACTCTCTCTTTGGTTACTAGTTTTTGTTTAATCATTTGAGAGTACCTACCACTAGCTAAGAACTCTCTAACCTGATCCTCCCAAATAGCAATAGCATTGGCTCGTCCGGCGGAAGTGAATCCACCAGAAGGGTATTCTGGATTCCATCGATACCAGACTTGGCCTAGTAATTTTCCTAGGCCCTTACCTCGATATTCTGAAGCCACTTGTAACAAAGTAGCACCCCATTCATTGGAGGCCATAGCCACTACTTGATTAGCAGCATTAAGGATGGCGACAGCGGTTCCGGCATTTAGCACTGGTGCCACTTCAAATACGATTTGAAAAGGCTCTTCTTGAATTATGATCCGCTGATATAGGTTAGTAAATTTAGAAAGGTTTCTTTGGCCAGTCTTATTGACTAGATCCAAATACTGGTGAAGATACTTAACCCTCTTAGTGTCTGTGATTTCAAACCGAGTCCATTGCTTCTGTCGATCTAAGTATCCAGTAGGGAGCTTGCTCTTAACCGTAGGATCCGAGTAGTACAGAACTCCTTCATGGATTAATGCAGCTAACCTCTTGGGATCACCATTAGCAGAGTAGTTGATGAGAAAATCATTGTCCGATTTATAGATGTAAAAACTCTCGCTACGATAGGTTCGGGATTCTTCTATAAAGACCAGCCTGTAATTCCGGTTCAAATCTTCCAAACTAACGTCATAGGCTGAATCTTCGTGGAACTTGTTTTGAGGATTTCTCAGTTCTAAAAACTCGTCTTTAGTCATTAACGCAATTTCAGGCGGCTCACCTGGATTAGTTTTAAACATATGAGGAGAATTCAATGACCAATGAGGAGAATTCAATGACCAACTACTTCCTACAGTTTCAAATCCTAGGCTTTCCAGAAGAGGAACCATATGGGGGTTTATAACATGAGCCTCTACCGCATACTCATTCTCAGGATATTCAGCTAGTAGACTTTCAATCAGAGCCCTGGCCACTCCTTGACGCCGAACTTCCGAAACTACAGCTATGCAAAAGCTGACTCGCATTCGACCTTCGCCTTTATCCTGATCTTCCAAGCCAATGAACCCTTTAGTAGTAGCCCCTACTATGCGGCCATCGTTTGTAAAGCAGCCTTCAAATAGTTCCTCATTAGATGGAGGGCGAACTCCATTATCACTGAAGAGGTTGTCAGCGGCCTGGAGAGTATCGTAGTAATCTTCGCCAGTAATCTCTTCTAAGTCATCCGCGAAGCCATCTTCTAAAGAATAGATATTACAAGCCTCAGTCATAAAAAGAATTATACTTGATTTACCACTATCTGGATCAACCACAAGGAAGTTATTTCCGAGAAAGAAACCGTTCTGATTTCTGGTCCTGCTGAAGCTATCAAGCCTCTCCTGGAATATCTGCATTACAAGACTTTCCAGCAGACTATTTTTAGCCAGCCTTCTTGGATTCCTTCTCTGATGCTTCGCGGCTGCTGGAGCTTGTCCTTAATTATCCTTTAGGATATTCGATGAATAAAGCTCTGCCATATAGAGTGCCTTCATATCCCGAAAGGCTAGGATCGAAGGCTATTCCACAAGTAATCACGTCTCCAGGTGATATTCCTCCTGTAATAAGTAAGGGGTCTACCTGGACCAGTGTTTGTAGTGCTGGTCCAGCGGTAGCAGCAGCCGTACTAGTCGTGAGAGTGCCACCAGAGCTGGTTTTGGTGTTAAGACTGGCTTGATAGACAGAATAGGCCACTGCCATGCGCAGCCCGTCGCCAGAAGCACCAGAGCTTGAAGTAACAGCCAATCTAATCCGTATAGTTCCAGTACCATGAACCCAGCTAGCCGAATCTGAATAATCTTCTGGAACTACAAAAGTAAAAGCAAAGCCTGTTTGATCACCAACGTCATTAATGACAAAGGCTCGATATCGACCCTGAACATCACTGCCGTCTACTGTAATAGTCGGAAACACAGACGTGCTATATTCATACATATTGTCGATTGGCACGAACAGGCTTCCTACGTTGGAGCCCGTACTAAGACCGGTGGCGCCTCCGATACCAGTATTACCTTGAATACCGGTTGATGAAATGCCGGTATTGCCTTGAATACCGGTAGCTCCAGTAGTCGGTAAAGAAGAACCGTCTGAATTAGAGGGTGTATCACTGACTGTAATAGGCCGCAATTGTCCGTTACTGAGATCAACGCCAACTAGATTAATGTCCGCCATGCTAATAGTATAACAAAATAGAAGCCAAGTTAGTTATATGGCTCATCCTATAGCTCATCTTTTAGGGGCTGCCCTAACTTGGCTCTGGCTCTAGGGTTAAAGGCCCTTGACACGGCCCTTGGCACAGGATTGACAGGGATTTGCTGGGGCTTTGGAACGGCAGAACAAAGCTACCTTAGCTCCGACTGAATAGTTCTGAATAATAAACCCTTTGCAACCGGGATGCACTGCGTCATTACCAGTAATTCACTGGAAAAGTGGAGGTATTGACAGGACCTAAGAACCCGTTAGCGGCAGGTTTGGCCGAAGGTGATAGTTACTGGGATGGCTTAACGAAGCATTCGGGGCCGGATACCTTAGAATTTGTTAAGGACCCGGCCTTCGATCCTACGAAATTATTTTATCTGTGGACAGACGCCTACCTTTGGTATCGCTTCCGAGAAGACACCCCTCTAAGCCCAACTTATTCTGTAGGGTATATTGGCGGTGTAACTAATGGTAGCTTTCATCTGGAGAAGGCTACACAAATCTTGAAGAAGAACCATTGGGTTTCTAAGGTCACCCCGATCCAGATTCCTTATTACAATGCGGAAGCTGGCAACACCCGTGCTGTTGAGTTTTCCGTAAAGCTTCCGCAAGAGGAGCACGACAAGCTGGTCCGTTACTATCGAGACGAGAAAAAGCAACCATACTGGTCAGTTCGAGTTAAAGGGGCGCTGGCGACTCCCTACAACCTTGCACCGTTTGATATTCTGGGATTACAGGCGGCTTTGAAAACCGAAGCCGAAGCAGAGCTAGCAGCAGACAAAGCATACTATTCATATGCCGAGGAAGATTAACGCCGGCCTTGCAAAGCCAATAAACCGTGCTAGGGTAGCTCAATGGACATTGGTCAGCGTGTCATTCCTCGTGACGGCCGCAAACTAAGCGGAGTTATTGTTGAACGTTTTGACAACCAGCCGCCACACCTGCCAGTGGTAGCAGTTATTTGGGACGGGGACAAGCACAGGGTCCGTCGTTGGTTTCCCGCTAAACAATTGCTAGTCGTCCAGGTCGCGCGCGATTACCCGGCCGACGGCTCATTCGGCTTCTGCCATGCCGGGTGCCCGGCAGAGAAAGCAGAAGTCATTTCTGAGGTTGAACCGGAAAGATGGCTGCGAACCCACCACAAAGAAGCGGCTGTTGTCGGAACCATCCTAGCTGCGGTAGCTTACTACCGAGATCAGCCGGTTGAGTGGCTGGGTGCGCTAGCTGTATTTTTAAGTTTTATGCACGCGCAGATAGCCTTTCGTTTTTCGGAATCCGATCAGCGACAACCCATCGCGCAAGTGCCTTGTTCTTGGAAGGCGCAGTATTACTTTATGGCCAAAGAAGCTTGTTGGTTTATATATTTTATTTGCTTGGGAGCCTGGCCTGCTTTAATTGGTGTGGTAGTCTTTTTGTTGTACCCGATTTGGCGGCAGTACCACTTGAAAAGGAAGCTCAATGCACACGCCTAGTGGGGGTTGCTGTATCTTTGGTTCCGCTCCTCCATCACAATTTCGTACGAAATTTGTGATCGCTGCGGGCAACGGCTCTAGACCGCATTAGAAATCCTTGGCTGGCCGGGCTTCGCCTGGGCCGCCCATTGCCAACTCGGCGCGCTTGTGATAGCCTGGGCCCATGAGGCAGCCCTATTCCTTGGCCCTTTGGATCGATGCTCAGCGTGTAGTCGTCACCTGGGCTCCAGGGTTGGGCTTGACGCTTCGAATCCTGGGGTCAAGTTACTACCGATGTCGTTCGCGTCATACTTTCCCGCAAGCCAGTGGGCAAGTTTCGGCGTTAGACATCCGTCGGGCCCAAGAAGAGTTGATTCTTCAGGCTAGAAACGCTCTGCGTATGGGACAAAACCATGTTTAACCTGTCTCCTGATGACATCCGTATCATCACAGCGGCCCTGCGTGAGCGCGGAGATCGTCTGCATGCCGGTTTGCCGCATCAAAGGTCCTACCATTGAATCAAATTCAGACGTGGTGACTTGCCAGCTTCTCATTAGATCAACAATGGTAGCCCGCGGTAGATGGACGACAGGGAAGTCCCCCCTCTTTTAAGTAGATTAACTCTTTCTGCTGGGGCACTTTTGTGACTAGAAAATCATCGCTGATAGCAAAACAAAGAGGATCCTTGTAACCTCGAATTACATATACTTCCCAGATCGCCAATGACATTTTCTTATGATAGCAAAACTAGAACAGTGCCCGGCTTAGTTCTTGCTAACTAGCCACATTTAGTTAAACTGGGACCATGACCGGTCAACGCTTTAATCCGGATGCTTCCACTTTTGAAGAGGCCCAGGAATATTTTATCAACCGATCGATTCAACTATTACCAGACAATGTTTGTTTAAAAGATGTTGTCCCGCTAGGAGATTGGGGGGTAAAAGCAACTCTGGAGATGAATTCTCCGAAATATGTGTGCCAGCCAGAATACCAGAACCTAGAGTATCAGAGCATCTATGTGTTAAGGGATCACCGCAAGCAAGGCTTACTTTCCAATTACATCGAGACTACAGACATACCCTTCATAACGTCTCCGGATTGCCACATCGAGAGCTATTTTCGTAGTAAAGGCACTATCGTCTAACTCTACATATTTACCTGGATCTTTTTTAATTAACTCAGACAGATTTTCTTTCTTAACTTTTAGGATTTCTTTTGTTCTCTTTTCTTGGGGGTTAGATTCTAATTCGTCTAGATTTTTTTCAAAGTATGTTCCTAGATCATCATCGCTAAACTGTTCTGTTTTTTAGAATAGAACTTCTCTTCTTTTAATTTGAGGAATTGCTCAACACTGCAACGACTAATTCCAGGAACTTTATCATCTTCCGCCAGAAGACCCCCACCCAACTTGTTGGGTGGGGGATGAATGGCGCTGGTTTTGAACATATTGT
>ENA-ORBV01004814-ORBV01004814.1-microbial-mat-metagenome-genome-assembly--contig:-NODE-4814-length-25506-cov-5.910063_pt1 | contig 25506 bp, 17 predicted proteins | sample MGYA00237777_ERZ505514 | MGnify/ENA primary metagenome ERZ505514 (study PRJEB26160, sample SAMN06269048) | microbial mat metagenome | isolation source: Oligotrophic lake microbial mat | place... | reverse complement strand
ATGATACGGCGACCACCGAGATCTACACCTCTCTATTCGTCGGCAGCGTCAGATGTGTATAAGAGACAGTATATACAGTATACATCAGCTCATTCATCTATTGAGTACTATTGTCAATTCATCATTATCTGTTAACACAACTTGATTCTATCTACTTGTAGCTTTAGAGCTTTAGTTACTACTAGTCTCTATTGATAGTTCTATTGATAGAAGTTCGTGGATTTCTTGTTGAAGGTCGTTTTGTTACCATGACAGGCAAACAAGATCCTGGCAGCAGCCGTTTCATGCAGCAGCGCAGTCAGTGAGTTGAGTTAGTAGGTTGGCGAGGAAGCGAGACAATGTGGGTCCAATCCAAATGAATTTGTTGGTGCGCACAGTCGCTCTAAAAATAGCTAGGCCGCTCAATGAATCACATCCATACTACTATCTGAATGAAGGCGATGCAAAGCTACAGTGGAGCTATGTAGTAGTTAAGTACCTCAGCAACAATTTGTTATGAATGGAAACCCCACTGCTAGGATGAGGGGGGGTGGCCGGAAAGCCACTTCCTGTAGAACGTGACATTGCGTGCCTTGAAGGTTCCATGAGACAGTGCAGATATATAGGTAAAGAACAAATCTAAAAATCGAATGCCTGAGCAACGACCCCTTTTCACCCAGGATACTTCTTTGCCCACTCTCATCCATCCTCCAAACTAACTAGCGATTCCTCTTTTTATTCAACTTTTTCAGCTTCCGCTGTTCCCTCTCTTCTGGAGTCCGGCGTTCTTCTCGAGACGGGCCTCTACCAATAAGACTCAATTCCTCTTTTGTGAGGTCCGTAAATTGACCTGGCAGTTCGCATCCGCCCAGCTTGATTCCGGCAAAGGCTACCCGATGAAGAGATGTTACCTCCAGTTCCAAAGCCGAGCACATTCTTCGGATTTGACGATTTCGTCCCTCCTTGATTATGAATCGCAGCATTTGCTCGTTGGAGCCTACATCGTCATGGCTCGTGCTTTTTGGCATGCGCTCCACCACACAGGGCAGAGTCTTGGCGGTCACAAATACGCCCGCCTCGCCGTTTCTTCTCGCAGGCGTCGTTATCACAATACCATCCCGCTATTTCTGAATGTTTTCATTTGTCGCCTCGGGGTTCGTCATGACGTGGTACTCCTTGGCCTTGTCGTCGTCACCACCAAATCGAAGAAGTGGATTGACGACATCTCCATCGGATGTGAGAAGAATGAGTCCCGTGCTTTCAGCGTCGAGGCGTCCAATGGGATAGACACGCCGTTGTTGCTGCTGTCGCTCTTCTTGGTCACTACTGTTATCGTCGTATTTGCAGGCTTGCGGCTCCTTCTCCTTCATCTCATCCATGATATTGTTTTGGATGCGTTGGTCCGTTGTGGTTACGATTCCCCTTGGTTTGTTGTACTTGAGGTATCGATGCGGTTGCTGGTCCTCTTCTTCCCAGAGGATGGCTTGCTCATCCAATTGGACGGTATCTCCTGCCGCTAACCTTGCATCGGGATTTGTCACAAGGATGCCATTTCGGGTGATCCTCCCTTGAGATATGAAACGATTTACCTCCCGTCGGCTATGAGTCGCACGTAAGGATCTATTGATACGCATTCCTTGCTGTTGGACACGCGGCCTTTTGTTGGGTTGCCCATTATTATTACTAGTTGTGAGACGAGAACGATCATGGGGCTCGGGTGAAGAAGATGACGAAGCAAGAGAGAAAGCAACCCACAAGAGTTTCCCTCCGAAGCAGAAGAAGCTCATTGCCAAGGACTACTGTAACTATCCCAGCTAATAGTTTTAAACGTAGTTTGCTAGCATTGGAAGCACCTCCTAATTTATTCTGCCATCAATGCTGTTATCCATCTATAATATCAGGCTGTCTATTGATGCATTCCAGCAGCTATTCCAGCATAGAAATAGCGAGAAAGTAGTTATGTATTGGTGCGCACAGTCGCTCTCTCTACAAATCCATGACACGGGTGTTCTCGCGCTGTGATGATGCATCGTTTTGGCCGTTGTTTCCGCCAATCAATGAGAATCCCGTCGCTTCGTGAGCGAGGTAATGAATCCCGGGGCCTAACAACATGTTGGTGTGTTATTAATTGATGTTTTATCCTTTCTCACCAGCTCCATTCCATCAGCCTCCAGCTCACATCAGTATTCCCTTGGTCAACAGAGGCATGCTACTAGCTAGACTATTACAGTAGCAACCTATATTTCCCACTGGCAAAGTGTAGTTGTTAGATGAAGCACAAGATTCGGCGACCAACTCTATATCCAGACAAAAGAGGAACTTCAACAACAAACATCAACAAGAAACGAATTCATACCTACACCAACTTTCTTTGAGAATGACATCCACACACGCCGTGTCATCCTATGCTCCTCTACGGCGAAACTCATTTCTCCATACGAATAACAATGGGGTGACGACTCTGGTCAGTCGGTTATCTACCTTTACGGTAGCCTTGACTCTATTGATTCTTCGTTTTTGGAAGGATGCCGGAATATGGCGTGATGTGGTGGCCAAATTACCCTTTCGCCTTCAGATACTTTTGTTTCGTCAAGCGCAATCCTGCCAGAAAACAACAACGGGATTTGTCCAGAGTGCCCTGAACAGTCTTGTGCTAAGTTTGCAAGAGCAATTGGACCCGTTTTGGAAGGCACTGAACGTACGAACAGTGTCTTCTCCCACTACTGCTACTACTACTAGGAGCAGTCTGACCAATCCTGCCATCATAGCCAAAAAGCAGCCACAACAACAACAACAACACACTCGCATCAATAGCCGAGATGGTAGCGACAGTACGGCTCTGACATTGTTGAGCAGTGATTACTACGAAGATCGGATTCGCCAAAACCATTGTTTGATTGCCAAAGTTTTGCACTATTGGTTTGGACAATACGATCCCGATACATCTCAAAAACAAATGTGGATGATTGCTTCTTCGTCTACGGATTTGCGGGCGCGCGTCGATGCCGAAATTGCCAATCTCTTTGCCCCACTCTTGTGTGAATTGGGCACGGCTTCGGGAAATTCGCATATTAGTTTGGAGGATGGGACCTTGCAACCCTGTCGTTGGAAACAGTGGTGTGCCGACAAGGAATTGTACGGTTATCGAGGTAAATTGGCAGCTATTATTGTGTTGGATCAATTTTCAAGACATATTCGGCGACACCAAGAGGAGCAAAAAACACAAGAATCCGAACCAACGCAGCAGCAGCAACAACAAGAAGAAGATGGTAATCAAAATATTATTCTGAAAAAAGGAGACGAGACAGAAGATGAAAAGGAAGAAAAAACCGACGCGTCGGTTACATCGACAACCAGTGCAGCGATGCCACATTTTCTCAACAATATGCATATACCCCCGCAAAAAGCGTTGGACGCCTTGGCTTTGAGAACGGCTCAGTTGTTGACGCAGGGACATGCACAAGAAATTAAATGTGGTATGATTCCTTTACCACAATACGTGTTTGGCCTGATGCCCTATCGACATGCCAGTACGTTGGAGAGTGTACAGTATGTCCAAACATGTGTGGAACAAGCCGCAAATCTCAATCTGCAATTTGAAGGCATGACGAGTCGCTTTCGCAAGGCGACCAATCGGCGCATGGCAGTACTGCAAGATGAAGCTCGACGCACGGGCAAGGCAACAACCACAACATCAACACCAAAGGATACTAGTAGTAGTCAAGCAGCACTAACAACACAAGATCAACCGCAACAACATGAAGAAGAGGATGAATCATGGGAACCAATTCCACCCACTCCTCCAAGCTCACCCTCTCGATCGGTTGCCTTTTGTGACGAAGATATTCTAGAGACGTTTCCATTCGAGGCGGATATGTCAGATGCCCACGATCATCCTGTGGTTCGGATCATTGAAGAGTTTCTTTCCAAGCGCGGAATTTATCCAACAACGGCTCCCGCGGGTAACAACAACAACGACAAGGAGAAACACCAAACTCAAACGAATAATCGGAGCAAAAAAGGCAAGAAGAAAGGGAAAGGTCAAAAGCAGCAGCAGCCAAAACAACAGCATGCTGGGACATCGAGTTCAGAGGGTGGAAACATATTGGCGGACGGTCATGCTTCAACCGATGTTAATCCCTGTTCCATAATTGTATCTCTGTCTGGGGGAGTCGACAGCATGGTTATTGCCTCGGTTTTGGCCTTTCTCAAGAAAGATGGTGGGTATCCTCAACTAGATATTGTTGGCATTCACATTGACTACGCCAATCGGCCAGAATCCAGAGCGGAATCTGACTATGTGGAACAATATTGTGCCCAGCATGGGATTCGTTTTTGTGTCCGCCGCATTGAAGAAGTCACACGAGGCATCACAGCAAGGGACGAATATGAACAACTTTCTCGACGAGTCCGATACGATATGTACCGAACAGTCGCCAAAGAGTGTGCCGACAACCATCATTATGCTGCAGATAATATCGTCGGAGTCATGCTGGGGCACCACCGTGGTGATTTGCGTGAAAATGTCTTGTCGAATGCCCACAAGGGCTGTGGCCCATTGGATCTGTCGGGAATGACATCTGTATCGCAAAATGACGGCGTGATCATTTATCGGCCGCTGTTGCCCTTGGAAAAGCATTCTATCTTCGACTATGCGCACAAATTTGGTGTTCCTTATTTCAAAGGTGAGTCACTGCGCGAGAATTTAGTAGGTAAAAGTGACCAGATGTCTAATTGTTATTGCTGCTGCTATTCCAAAACGCAAAGATACTACGCCGCACTGGTCCACGAGAGGAAAATTGCGAAACAAATTACTTCCGTTGCTTGAGGAGATATATGGCGAGGGCAGCATGAACAATCTGAGCACACTAGCAACTGAAAGTGACGAATGCCGTGATTTGTTACATGGTACTCTTTTGGGGCCCTTTATGGACCGGGTAGTTCGGATGCCAATGGGGATTATATTCGAGACTGCTCCATTTGTTGCTGCGGCACGTGGGATCTTTTTCTGGAAATTTGTTTTGCGCGAAGTGTTGCATAGTGCTGGCCTCGGAATGTTCAGCGACAAGAGTGTACTAGCATTCCTTGAACGAATATGTCCCGACCAAACGAAGTATAAAAAGTCTATCCGGGAAGGGTGGCTGCAGTGTCGAAAAGACTATGCTGTGTACCTGCAAGCTGATGGCAGAGTGTACGTTTTTAATCCCGACAGCTTCCCTTGTAGAAAGTCGGATGCATACAAATGCATTGGTCAAGGTAAATGCCTGCTATCGACTGAATGACCCAAATGTAGCTATCTTGTTTCTCACAAGTTTCCGTTCCAGTTGTCGACATTAAGCAACAAAATACAATCGCTGTGGGGCCCTGGATTGTAGAGGCTGAAGTGTGCGACCATAGAGTAGATCCCAAAAGAGAAGAACTGGTAAAAAAGAAGGCAGTTCCATCGATGGACCATTTTATGGAAGGATTTGTTGAGTACTATTTGGAGTGCCCAACAGTTCCAGAGACGTCAAGTGGTAAAAATGGGGATTCGTCTACAGAGTATGCTCCCGCCCCTCTTGTGTTTGTTTCGTCGTTTCGAAAAGCAACACGACCTCCCGCCTGGAAGAATGCGGATGAAAAACTTCAAGAAGTAATCCCTTTGCTGGGTATCTCGGAAGAGTCTGTTCAAGAACTGAAAAGTCCCGGTGCTGACCACCCTGTTTCCATCGTCCGAGTTACCCTGGATCGGAGGTTTTCATCTTCATAGACGATGTGACTTGAACGAATGGAGCATTCTTGATTGTGTACCAGTACCAATTTGTATAAATTTGCTAATTTTCTATAATGCTAAATTGCTTCACGGCTCGAGAATCTAGAAAATGTGGAACGTTCTACTCTTCTGCTCCTACAAGTAGTAGATAAACAGACTAGTACTAATCTTATTGGTATGTTACAGGATACTATCAGTACTGGTATTTGGCTGAAGCAATTCGCAACGCATGTGGAGCAGCTGTGCGTCGACTGGATACATGTCATCTTTCTTTCTTGTTCTCGTCACATGCACAGGCCCACATCATTCGTCTTTGCACCTACTAGTACCCGAGCGATCAATGAATCAATCCGCTCACTCTATTATTAATTCTACTATAGCTACCAGAGTAGCAGACAGCAATTAGCTACAAGCACAAACAAATTGTATCATCCCACGATGATAGTACCAAAACTGTTATTTGAGAACGAAAGAGTAAAGGTCCATGATTTGCGACTGGAAGTAGGCGAGTCTATTCGAACGACTCTGGAATTCCCTACTGTTCGATGGCAAGTCGATGATGGCTGGGTAAAAGGAGGTGGCGACAATGCAGTACAAAAAATACACGACAAAGAGGTCATCTTTGAAGAATCTGGAACCACATGTTTTCTCGAAAATGCAGCATCACAGCAAGACCAGCAATTTCGTCAAATTTGGTTTGAAATTCTGCGAGAGCCATCACGATCGGAACAAGAAGTTGAAAAGGCATTGTCCGAGTCTATTTACACGAGTGATGTTGGCACAAAATTGCTATTTGAAAATCGATGGTGTCGAGCTTGGGACTTTTATTTAGAACCGGGAGAAGGCGATCCGCTGCTAGCCCATCATCATGTCTTGGACTATGTCTTTGTTTATGTGGCCAAGGGGCGTCTCCTGGGGTATACTCATGATGGCCAACCTGGATTGTTTGATTCGGTCAACGAAGATGGCGATGTTACATGGTTTAATATACCTCGCGGGGCGGAAAAGGACGTCAACCATGCCCACGGGGGTAAGAACGGGTACGACAACCTTCCCATGCGTGAATATCTATTAGAATTAAAATAGCTAGCCTTGGTATTTTTGGATACTTCCTCGAGAAGATACGACGGGCCATCTAATATGGTAACAAATTATCAATTTTGATTTAAAAAAACATCAAAAACGATATGCTTCTGTGTGTTTCGAATTCCAAGGGGTCAGTTTGGTCAGAGTCCACAGGTTTCATCCTGTTGGGAGATTACTTGTGGGCAATCGTCATTCAACCTCCCCTTGAATATTGTCGTCACAGCATTACGTTACTTGTGTTCTGGCACGGCCTAGCAAATTTTTGGAATGATGGCTTGAATCGTTTCTACTTTTGTTCCATAGCAGCAAACCGTTCCAACATCTTCGTTGTGCTTTCCAGTAACTTTTCTTTTGGAACACCACTTCCCGAGACCGAAGGATGATCCACAACAGCTTTCATCCATTGTTGGAGATGATTCAATCCAAGTTCTTGGCAGAGCTGCAAGGGATCCACGTTGGCAAAGGCGGGTAGAATAGTGCATGCCCGCTGTACAAAAGGTGCCGCATTGCATTCCGCCAATGAGAATTTATCTTTCAATAAAAATGGGCCACTCTTGTAATGTTTCAAAAAGGCGTCGGCGCCGACGAGACCATCTTTTAAAGTTTGGAGAGCCGTTTCTTTCTCCTTGTCGTCTTTGGCACGCAACAGAGGAAAATAAGAAAATGCGGATCCTCCACAAAGTTCAGTAAAGAGGCGAACCGTAGCGCGATCTTTTGCAGAGGAAGGATACAAAGAACTGTCTTGGCCAAAGTGCTCGGCAATATAATCCGCCACCACCAGACTTTCCGTGAAGTACATGGGTTCATCGGATTGCTTTGGATCTGTAACTTCCAACAAAGGTACTTTGGCTCGAGCACCGGGCAGGGGGTTGGCCAGAGCGTATAACTCCAGAAATTCCTTGGGCTTGTCCTGAAGATCAACAGTGACTATTTCATAGTCTACCTTGCATTCTTCCAGGGCGATCCAAGCCCTATGGGCGTATGGTCAGGTGCCGCTGTCAAAGAATCTCACCTTTGGCGGCGAGGCCGCTGCCAATCCGTCCACTACCATGGATAGAAACAGAGCTGGGAGAAAGGCAGTTAGAAAAATCGTCCGCATTCTTCTTGTAGCAGCAAGAGAAGAAGCTCTGTTACCTACTTAACTACTCTCGCTTCCACCAGGATAAAAGGAGCGTTGTCAAATATCCTCTGTTTGCCAAATCTCGAGTGAGTATTGAGCTGTGTACTATAGTAATAGGTAATGCTCTTCGGTTGGGAATTTCAGATCGGTGATGCATGTGGATGATGAATGAATCAATGAGTCACACGTACGGCTTCATTCATTCATTCTATTCTTCAATCGATCGTTGTGTTTGGCCGTCACCCATGTTGACTCACTACAGCAGAAGAACTGTGCGATCCAACCAGCGGTTGGAAATTCTGAGTTTCTTAAAAATAAGGCGACGCACAACTACATGGACGGTGACAGCTGCCTGATACAGTAACTACCAGGTAGCTAGCTACTGTAGCTATTAGTACGATAAGTACAATTTTAGGTTGCGAACTTTCCACACTTTACTAACTGACAATCGACATCAGCTTCGACATTTCCTTTCCTGGGATCCATTATTAAGTTGATTGATTGACCTGTTTTAGCTAGCTAGCTGGCTACCATAATAATATATTTGTGTTTGGAGCTGACAGCCGGGTTTGGTCGCATCGCACAAGCAACACAAGGGTAATTGCAAAGAGGTGGATACAAATAATTGGATTTGGCGTGAAATACTGAAATTAATAGAATGGGTACCGAGGATTCATCGTCTGCTGTGAAAGCAGAGTCAGCCGACGCGGCGGCAAAAACTCCCATTAAAGCAGACCCTGACGCTGCTCCATCTCCCATGGTGGTCGACACTTCTGCCAGCCCAGCAGCACCCATTCCTTCCGTTCCATCTCAATTAATGGCAGAACTACCGAAGAATCGGTTTGAATTAGAGCTGGAATTTGTCCAGTCTCTTGCATCCCCTGCCTACCTTCACTACTTGGCCACAAATCCCTCAAGTGACGATCACAATTGGCTCGACGATCCCGAATTTATTGAATTTTTACGCTACTTGCTCAGAGTTTGGAGCCGTCCCGAATACAATATTTATTTGGTCTATCCGCAATCCTTGTATTTTTTGGAATGGATGTTGAATCACCGCCGTGAAGAATGGGCGCAAGTTGGTTTTCGAAATTTTGCCCATCAACAACAATTCATGAGTTGGCAACATCGGGCTTCCAAATTATATGGTCGTGGATCGACCGTGCCCGTCGCGCCAGAGCAAATGCCAGCGGCGGCGGCCGATCCGGACACACAAGCACAACATTTACAACAACAACAACAAGGACCCACGTTGGATCCACAAACTGGAATGGAAATAGAGCCATGATGAGACGTAAATGCCCCTTGGTTCTATGCCCATGCACGAAACATCAAGATAATGCTATTGTTGTCTTTAGTAAAGTTGTTTGTAAATACAGTGAAGTCATACTGTGCCGGCTTTGTATCCGTAGTTTTGGCTGCTCGCTCTATTTGATGTTGACACTGCTATTTGCCATCCAGTGCCCGCCATTGATTGTTTTGGTTTATAATTGAAATTGAAACCTAGTTTTTTCAACGCTTCGCTCGCATGTCACATTGGACAGGATAGAGAAGTCAAGGCTAATACTATAGTGAAAAATCAATTGCTCTGTCCTCTCTCTAAGTTTCAAATGGTGAACAGAGACTATACAGTAGTCCTGGTCGACTGCTGATGAGAAAGAGTGTCAAAGTGTTTTGGATTTATGTAATAAGCCGGTAGCCTCTAATTGACTGCATTCATTGTATGTATGCAACAATCACACCTTGCATATATAGCTAGCAAGTCATTTTGACAATGTATCAATCCCTACCAGACTGGCAGTCCCTGCAAAACAAGTCACATCAGGATTTCCAAAACTAGGCTACCTACAGTAGGAATCAAAAATATTTTTGATAACAACAACAATGAACACATGAGTAAAACAATTATGTAAGCTTCAGACCTTAAGGCCTTAAGGGACAAATTGAAACACAAGGAATCGCATGTGACAACTCAAAATAGTTTTGATGGATGCAGAAGATTTCTACACGGTAGTCTCCCTGACACTAGCAAGAAAAGCTCCAATGTCATTCCGAAGAAACCGAATCACTGTCAAAAACTGCTTAGATGTGATCAAACTTGGGGTGTCCTCAACACCACTCAGCTGCAAGGACAACTGGTATGAATCTACTGATGTGAATCAACCGACTTAGACAGTAGACATTGCTGCTGCTGTGCTTGCCATCGCCAACTCTCACATAAGGACAGAACTGCAGCATTCAACAACAAACTGTCCTATAATGACATTGATGTCCAACCAGATGTCAAAATTGCAGAAGCCACTGAACATGCTTGCTGAGGGCAGCTGCCTCCAAGTTACCTTTAGCATTTGGCTAGACAAAGCAGAGCGAGGGGGGAGAGATACTAGTACAAAATGATCATTGTCGCCCAAAAGCATTGGTGAAATCTAACAACAAATACCTGACCACATCTTGACCCAGAATTTTTGAAGTCAGAAAGAGGCAAACTGCAATTCTGCAGTAAGAGTGTCTAAAACCAAACCAACAGCAAGTGCTTCAATGCTGACAACATCCATATCAGAGCACATTCCAACACAGCCCCTTTAGCAGTCTACCGAAGATGGTCCAAGCCAACCACCAGAGCAAACAAATGCTTACCGCTACAGTAGACAAAATCCACCCTCACAACTTTAAAACACTGAAATGTGCTGTCTTAAATGACCCAAAAGATCCCCATAGAGCCACACTGACTACTGGTGAAGAGCTTACAGTGAATGAACAAAACAAAACCAACAAACTAGCAAAGGACAAAAATGCCAATGAAAGAAACAGACAATAACAACTAGTTTCTGTATTGTCAGTAGCCAGTTCCAATTTTTGTACTATTCCAATCTAGAGCACTATCAGCAAAGTCAAAGCCACACTCAACCACAACAGCTGATAATTTTAATATCTAACCACAGGTTCACCAACCTTACAGAGTGATTTTCCAAGCACTGCAAACCTTTCCAGGATGATAAAAACTGACATCACTTTGAAGGGCTTTGAACCCTTACCATGCAACTACCTACTAAGAAGAGGAGTTAGTGGTTGTCGCTGCAACAATGTTTGTAGGAACTGAACTCAATTGTAGCATGCACGGTCAAATGCAACAACGCGAGAAAAGATGCTAACTGAATACTTGTCAATGTTATTGAGAATCTGATTCACACTGCATGCCAATTTGCAACCCAATTCCATGAGAAATGAAACCCCAACCCATCAATCCAACCTGAAGGTACTAGTATCACTTGCATCAACATCTTGGGTGGCAAGACACCCCCACAAGTCCAGTAAAAACCTTAGCAACTAAGAACTGTGCTCTAAGCACCCCAAAGAAAAAAATTCAACTCCTAAACTTTCCAAAACGAACCCTCAATCTCTAATCAACTCCAACAATGAAATCTGCAGTGCCTGCCAAGACGTTCCAAGATCCCATAGGTATGTAAAGCAGACTGATGACCAATCAATGCCAAAAGAGTCAACCCAACAGAAAAAGTTAGCACCAGTGCTATTAAGTGCAATGTTTGCCAAGCTGATTTTGAAATAGGAGCACTGCGAGACCAACAATAAAGAATTATTCCTATTTATTCTCAAAGCCATAGCCTTAGAAAAAGAGGCCAATGATTTCGTATAGTCACTCTTTGTTGTTCAGCATGAGCTGGAAAACCTCACTATCTATGACCACTAAGTAAAACACATTGCCGTGATTTCGCTTTGCCTTCCGCTTCTATGGACAGCGAAGCGGCTAGTAGCCCTTAAAACCCCGTTGCCAAGACAACTCCAGATAGCTAGCTAGCTGGGAAATATATGTGTAGGACCGTGCAATCACCTCTCGAAATCGTCTTGGAAACAAGGGGATGGAAGCGGATGTCGACCCCGGGAACAGATCGAAAGAATTCAGTTTGCTCTATCGCAGTGGCAATGTCAAGTGGGCGGCCATGTCCTGCAATAGCTATACCAAAAGTGAACATCGGACTGGCCGGATAGGTGGATTGTTGCGGCAAATAACTTTTCGTGCCTTTTACCCCAGGGGACCGAACAGCAACAGTGTCAACTGGTGGAAGACACTCTTTTCATGCGATTCCATATGGCGTGGCAATAGGTATATACCCTTTGTTTCCCATAACTTTACAGTAGCCATAGAACTGTTCTTGTTGCCAATCTCCTTCTCCTTTTCCAGACCTTCCCCATGATATTTCCATCTCAGACCTTATTTTATACCATTGATTATGAAGTTTTCTGCATAATCGATGTTGAATCTGGTCCAAATCATGAGGCAAGCACAGCCACGGCTTTTGACATAATGTGTAGTGGGTTGTTAAAACATCTTCCAGAGGCCTGCTTCTGCAGTCTTCGCACTCTTCTTCGCCAGTTCTACAATTTCCGTGTACAACATCTTTGACAGTCTTCTGGTCTCTAGGATTATCGCACATTTGATTCACCACACACCGGTTCAGTTCAATGGCCTCTCCCGGATGAAGCACATCATAGTAGTACGGCATAATACCCTGAAAAGTCATGGATCCATAAAAAGGACCAACAAGGCCACCCCATCCTCTGTTATTGTTATTGATGTTGGTATCGTGGAGAAACGAGTGTGAGAGGGAAAACACACGAGATGAACAGTCAAAAATAACGAATTCACGAACGTACCCTTTGTCGCGAAAGTCGCCCTTTTTCACAATTTCCTTGAACTCATTATAAACATCCATCGATGGGCGCATGACCAAGAAGCCTCCCTGTACAGGTTTGTATTTCTTCTTGGGGTGAACCATATTGTCTACGATATGTAGGAATAGAAAATGCAAAAAATCAGCATGCACACAATATCAAGATCGCAACAATCTACAACATTCCCTCGGAGTCGCGCACAAGCAGCAACGCGCGAACAACTTACAATCACGCGTAAAGAAAGCATTCACTTGAGTAGGTTGTGGCTCCCCTTCCTGGGGAGGAAAGGCGAGACTCAGTTGTGTCAAGTCCAATGGAGCGTCCTTAGCCTTTGTTGTACTCGACATCATGACATCAAACAAATCATCCAATGGCTGTAATACTAGTACATCCAAATCCAAGTGCACAACAATTGGGTGTTGTGTCAGAGTGTATGCCTCCAACTTGATGAGTTCCTTTTCTCCACAACAACCATTCTTTTCAATATTGGTTCTTAAATACTCCCCTTCAATGTCCGCCACCTTGACAAATACTTCTCGTTCCAATAACTCGTACCCCAACGGTTCCATGGTTTTGGCACATGCAATGGCATTGGGATGATAAATGGCATACATTTTATAATTGTATCGTCCTCCCAATGTCCCTCGTATCGAGGCTCGGTGGATGGAATGTTTCAATACAGCGGCTCCTTCGGTGAGCGGGTCCGATCCACACCCCGTCACGGACACGGCAAAGGCCACCGTTTCGGCATCTTCGGGACGAATGGCAGCCGCCTTTTCGAGTCGCAATTGTTCTTTTTCCTTGACATTCATGGCATGACCATCTTTGGATCGTAAATGTGGGTTTTTGGAAAGCAAGCCTTGGACATAATCCTTGACGGAATCTCTTCGATCGGCATTATTGATTTGATGCAAGAGACCGCCAATGTTGGAATCTTTGGGAGAGGAATAATTCATGACATTTTGGAATAAAAAGAGTAGACATATCAGTGTCACGGCCACCAAGACAAACCACAATATGGCAAAGATCCGAATCTTGTTTTTGCACAGGCTATTATTGTTGGGCCCTGCAGCAGCAGCTGTTGCTCGAGTTCTTGCTTTTTTGCTAATTTTGGGGGGCGTACTTGCTTTTGTGATCATGATGGTAATGTCAGTGAAAGGAATTGGGCGTGCCGATGATAAGGTGTAGGTCTGGGGCAAACACGATTTGACGTAATTGACTGGGGGGTCGTCGACTGCACTCTGTCGTCAGACCTTTTGAGTGGTTGTTTTCTTGCCTTAGTCAAACCAATCCGCCAAAGCCCCTTCTGTTGTTGTCAAAGTTTGTCAAAGGTATCTTGGCGGTTGAGTTGAGATTGTTTCAGGTGCGCTTGAGGGTCGTCGATCACTCTATTATGGCTGTAATCCTGGGTGTCTGATTCATTGATGGATGGATTGAAATCCATTTTAATTTTGATCAATATTCACACTCACCTGCATGGGTTTGTGTGCGTGACACCTGTTCGGTCACTAACCGCCGTCCAATAATGACCCAATCACGAGTGCTTCTTCGAGTCCCTTTTAAATTTGAGATCATGTGCATCCAAAGTTTCAAATTCTCAGTGGGCCGTCTCACTCATCATCATATCCGAAGTGAATCTTTTCACAGTGTTTTAGTACGTGGAATCCCTATCGCTGTTTGCTGGACGACTTCGCAGAAAAACCTCATCACGGTTTTGAACCAGAAAGAGGGGAGCCATCAACGATACATCTATTCTACTCTAGCAACTAGTAGCAGCTTTCAGATTACAACTAATTTATCTACCAACGAAGGCGTCGATTCCTCGTCTACAGGAGCTAGTAGCTAGACTGTGCGAATCTGTGCTTGGTAGAATAGGCTGCTTCCAGCTTCGTTTAGTAGAAGATTGGATGGAAACCATGAGGAATCGAACAGATTCTTTTGCGACGGCGGCAGAAAAACCTCCGAGCTCGACATCTCTTGGGAGCACCAGCACCAATGGTGGCAATAATAATAACGTTTTAAAGGGTTTCAACGGATCTCGACTGAGACAGCTACAACTGGAGAGGGCGCGAAGCTCGATTTCAGTAGACGAGGAAACATCAAGACAAGATGCCCTGCGTAAATGGCAGGCGAACTCGAACGATAAAACAACAGAGAGAGACAAAATTCTCAAACCAGCGGCAACAAAAGCAACAGGTTTTTTACCAGAAGAAAGGGGAGCTACCACCCAGAATCGTCACCAAAAAAGTGTTGCTCCCCAAAAAGTGCAGGACTCCGGGCGTTTCAAGAATCCCGACGATCCAGTCGGCTATGTCCTCCCAGATCTTACCAAAGAAGAATTATTTCCACCAAAGAAGGAGCCTTTGACACAAGCACGACAATCGAGTGTGGATGCATTTGAACGACATCGCAAGTTGAAACAACTTCGAAAATCCACCAGTGAGAACAACAAGAACAACAATGAGTGGAATTTGAAGTATCCTCATGGCATGCCTCGTTGGGGTCCCACATTGGTGACCGCTGACACAACAAGAAATGAAAAAAAGGAAAAGAACAAGGAGGAAGAGGAGAAAGAAAAAGAATCTACTCCAACCCTCAAATACAGCAGTCCTCGCCGTCGTTTGGAGGAAGACGCGTCATGCACAACCGGTTCCAAAAGTCAAACCCTTTCCGCGATGGAAAAGGCAAAGGCACAGTCTCAGATGGCAGCTGCCAGAGCCGTTCAACACGTTGTAACCACAAATTCCTACGACAAGGATGACTCTGCTGCTCTACCTGTGCATGTATACCACAAAGAAGATACTGTGGTTGGGCTGAGTTCTCGATGGCTGGGACGTCGCAATGGCAAGAAACTAGCACCATCGCTTTTACAATCCGCGCGGATGCAACAATCCCGTATCATCGATAGTCCTAGCCGTACAACGTTGCATCAGACAATGTCACTGGATGATCCCTTGCACAAAGCCGCCGCACAACAAAAGGAAGGAACACACTCTGTACACAGCTTTGAGTATCTTTATCGCAATTTTGCGTCGTCGCGTGATGAGAATCATTCCTCACAGGATAGTGACGTAGATAATGACGAAGAAGAAGTCATTGTTTTTGAGAATGATAGCAGTGACGAGGAAGAGGAGGAAGACGATGAAGAATCTCAAAGCTGGGATATGGGGACGAGTAGTGAAGGTACAAAAAGTGGAAATGAAGCGGCTAGTTCCCAGAGCAGTCACAACAGCAACCCACCGCAACAATCCGCGGTTCCTTGGCTAGTACTATCGGAAGTTGATCAGGAATCCTGCAGCATGTATTCGGACTACAGCAGCTTGGCAGCGTACATGGGGAAAGAAACTGAAAATCAACAAGAGCAAGAAGACGAATTCTTCGATTCCGCACAGTCTATCAAGGCGACGCCATCAGGGGAACAACGAACATTCAATGCAAGGCGTTGTAGAGAGTTACTTTTGAAGCGCAACGAATACTTGCAGCAAGAGGAGCGCAGACGTCTGATCAGCCCAGAAGCCCTGGAACGGCTTGCCCATACACCTTCGTTAAGCAAGGTGGCCGATGGAGATGCACTTCATGAACTCGTAAGTCGCGGTCGTTGGCTTCTTTCGAAACAGGCACATGATTACAAAGTCACAATTCCCGCGGCACAACCTCCATACCTACGACCACAGCCGCTTGCTACTCTGCCAGACAATGATGACAACGATGAGATAAAGCCCATACCACTCGTAACGCCCACAGCCATATCCTCTCCCGTTCACGCTAGAAAAGTTCAATGGCATAGGCCCGCTGACGACGAAGACGACAACAAGGAAAACCAAGTATTGCAAAAAGAAGAGAGCAACACGACCACGAGTCGCGCCAATAGATTTCGTCGCCTTGTTCTGCGATGTGGAACTGTTCTAAGTCTACTGTCTTGGGCAGCTCGCATTTACTTTTCGTTGCAAAATCTATTTCTGTTCCAGTCTGAAGATATCGGAAGGTTTGCTGTCTCTAACGAGGACATTAATTCACCCTCAGCAACGGATTCTATATGTGATGGTGCATGCTCCAACCTTACATTCAGCAATTTTCTTCCTGGCATGACACATATTTCTATGCGAGACATGCCCATTCAGACAGGTCTGCCTCCAGTTGCTGAAGCCTTCAACCAAAAAGGGAACACCGGAACTTCCACTCCAAGCTCAGACATCTGTGAAGCGACAACAACAGACTTTTGGGACATACCAATCCAATCTGAGCACAATGAATTTCAATCTGACGAGGCAAAACCATGGGGGTCCATGTTTCATGCTGCCATGACTCAAGATCAAACAATATGCGAATTGGGACTTTGTTATCTGTCGTTGGAATCGCCAGCCCCGCGTCATATACAAAATGTTGAATCGTCTGAGAAGGATCCAGCAGTTATTGAAGGATTCACAGACAAAACTTTATTGAATGCCTTGGGTGAGGTGCTTCGAAAGTCTAGCCAGCAAGTTCAAGAGAATCGAAACATCTCAGAGGATAACAGCTTTCTGCGAGTGTTGGGCAATGCGGTCTTGAAGAGTAATCCCCATCTCACAGCGACTCACGTTGCTTCCGGAGACGGCAATATCCTCAATTTATTAGGAGACAAACTTCGCAAGAGTAGCGAAGCGCTCCAAGAGAAGAGACAGAGGCGTCGAGAAGTGTATCGTGTATAATAAGATATCATGCCAAACCCGAACAGTTCCCTTACTCCTATCGCAGCTTTTTGATGCGATTTCTTAGAGCGTGTGCTTGGGCCAGAATATCCTCCGAGGTCTCCATTAGTCGCTCCAACCTACCCTTTTCAGTTTCTACGAATCGAGTATATGGGGCAACGCCGTCCAAGATGCGCCGTTCTACACGAGACAGCTCCTTCGAACAAATTGCCTGAAGTGCCTCATCCAGTCTCTCTTCACGTTCCACCCAAACGGACCTGTGGCCTCGCCCAGTGCTTGAACGACCCTGGCTGTAGATCATGCCCCCACTGATTGCCAGTAGTGAACAAGAACCCATTCCCATCATCATATCAACAAGTTGTGCCGCAGTCGCTAGTCCCGAGGCAAGGGCTCCCATTTGGAGTCCCGCGGACGCAAGGGCTGTGCGTTGCAGCGATTGAATCAGCTGTTTCTTTTCCATACTTTCATCAATGACCACGTGGGTCTTGACAGCGCTTGACAAATTATCGGCTAAAACTTTTCGTGTGTCTTCAAACCTCGACGCAGCACTAACACTCCCAACGAGGCTCTGGTTCTGTAAGGTCAGGTGATGTTAAATTGTGAGTACTTCCACTTCAACACAAATTCAACACGCATGCAATGTTTTCAACGCCAACAAACGTTTTCGACATTACATCAAAACACGCCAGCTTCTCGGGAGTAGTTTCTTCAGAAAATCTACGTCAGCAAACTTGTTGGAGACCTACCTTGACGGCAGGGCGCTTGCCGAGGAACTCAATCACAGCTTGGCCCTGAGCACGCCCTCGCGTGGCAATGGAATCACTAAGATAAATCACGTCACCAAACAACAAGAAATGAAAGCCGTGTAAGATGATAAGAAGTCCTAGCCGTCATCCACGTTCCTTGTTTTCCCATCCTCCACACCTCTAAAAAAATCCCAAAAACAAGGACAACAAACTTACGCGGTTTCTTGTACGTGTTCCAGCAAATCCACTTCCAGCGACTGTCGCGATGAAAAGTTGGGTCTTGTATTGTCAAACTCTTTTTCCAGATTCTTGGCATCATTCAACAGTGCAGACCCATAAAACTGAAATAATCCCAATCGATTCAAAAGAATATCACATCGATTCGCTTCTGTTTGTAGCAATGTAGCGACATCCTGTCGAAATTGTAGCATTTGAGCATCCATTTCTGTTTTCCAGGCAGCATATTGGCTGTTTAGCAGCTTGATGGTTGCAATGTCTAATTCCAACTCATCCTTTTCTTTTTTCAGAGAGGTTACACTAGCATTGACCATGCCTTCTGCTTGCCCAATTGGATTTGTCAGCTTCGTCTTGATTCTGGTTTCCATCGTGAGACTGTCCTTGAGGAAGGATTCCAGAGTTGCAAAATTGCTTCGTTCCCAGACACTATTATTAGGTAGGTTTTGTTGTTGTCTCTTTAAATTTGTATTGGCATTGTTGAGTTTGGCCGATAAAGCATCCCTTGATGAGACAGGGATAACCATGGGTCGTCCTCCTAGCAAGTCAGATGCATGTTCCGTGACAAAATCCACGACACGCTGCTTTTCTTCTGCTCCAAAAGAGCCTCCACTGGTTTCCAGAATGTCCATCTTGTTGACGATCACAACGATGGATTTTCGATACGTTTGAATACTGGACAACAAGGCGCGTTCACTTTCCGGAAAGGGCCGATCAGCCGATGTAACAAAGAGAATCAGGTCGGCAGTGGGTAATAGCCGTAATGTGCGAGCAGTATGATCTGCCAAGACGGCGTTGGTGCCGGGTGTATCAATGAACGTCAAATCTTCCAGCAGAGGGACATTGGAAATATGATGCACAATCACACCACCGCCATTTGTAGGGCTAACATTGTGTTTTTGGACGCGATCTTTTTCTTTCAATTCCTCTTCTTTCACGTCTTTTTCTTCTTCCGGAATTTTTTGTTGTTTGTCTTCTTTTTGTTGCGTCAAAATGGTAATGGAATCCGTCGTTGGTAATGCGCCCGCTTCTAGTACTTTTTTGCCGAGCAAGGCATTGATCAATGTCGATTTGCCAGCATTGAATTCACCTGCCACCACAATCGAAAAGGTTGTTTCGTCTACCAAATTTTCCAAAAAGGTGGACGAATAGTCCTTGAGGGACACGGCTCCCACTTCCTTGGCTAACTCACGCGCTCGTGCGACCAATTCTTTTCGTGCCTGCAACAAGTCGCGTTCGTCTGGCGTTAACAAGATGCCAAGCATTTGACCACTTGTATCTTCATTTTCACTTTGCTTTTTATCATTGTTTTGGTTGTTGTCTGTGGGTAGCACCTCTGCTGCCGGCAATGACGCCGTAGAAAAGGTGCGTGAAAGACTAGCATTCTTCGTGGGTGGCAATGGAATGAAAGATCTTTTGCAAGAATGACGAATGTAATTCCTTGTTGCCGTGGCGGCCAGAAACCTGGTTTCTGCTGTCGCTACTAGAGATACTGCTCGCAACATATCTTCTAGTTGTAGGTAATTGGATGTGCTGCTTTAATTACTTTGGCAAAGCCTAACAACGCTCAAAGAAGTACCACAAGTGTTGATACTGAGAATTTGTATTCGGCAACATCTATCGGCTGGATCGTCGCGGCCGTGCCGAAAACGAGAAAAATTCGGGGATTCATTCTTCATGGAGGGTGGCGCGCGAATTGCGCGGTTGACCCAATCGCCTATTTCTGTCGCACACTTTGTCTCTTGCGCAAAACTGTACAGGTCGAATTGCTACTGTACACGACTCAAACAAAAGCCAAGGGTACGATATCTCATCTTGACGTTCTTCATTGATCGATGTTGGCATTTGTTGTTCTTGGAAAACACCATTACGCTTAAAAAGCAACCCGAGGGCCATCCTGTTTGCTTGTGTCACAACCTTCGTTGGTAATGATGGCATCATAATCTCTGACATGCCCGATTTCGTATGAATTGCAAAATGCGTTACAATCCCAACCTCAGTTGCAAGCCCGACGACTATCGTTTAGACAACTCCCAAAAAACCCGGGGTGCTCTCTTGGTGGACACGCTTGGGGATGTCATGACGATCTTGTTTACGGAATCTAGTTTGAAGCTTTGGATCCGCATATGGCTCATATTTTTAAATTTTGCTGTGATCCTTCCCTTGGCCTTTCTCCCGCATCCCTTTGCCATTGCCAATCTACTTGGGATTCCTCTGATTTTACTTATTGGTGGAAGCGAAATCCAAAAGATTCGCGGGCTAAGTAAAGGGGTTGGTTATGTACACTTTATTGTGTGGATTCCCCTTTTGATTGTGAACATTCTGTCTCTGACAACCGACAAGATGAACTTGGGATCTACCATGGAATATGGAAAGCTGTTATGGGAAAATGCTGACGGTACATACGAAAGAGCTCGTTATGTAGTGCTCCTTTACAGCACTGTCATGTGCGGGATCAGTTTGTTGTTTGATGCATTTGATGCCATACAGTATCATGTCTACGACGTCAAAGATATTGAGCGATCCAGATGGACCATTGACCAGCTTGTCAAGACAGCAGAAGCGGAAGCAAAAGGGGGTGATACAGCGGACAAGGATACTACTACTGACAACGTGGATGCTGAAGCTGGTCCAGAGGAGACGGCATAACAACCTGCTTGAAGCGCATGACGAAGCTGCGCATATTCAAGTAGCATGGACACGCAATACCAGGTGATTTGGAATATTGTATGAAAGCCGAAAATGATGTAGCAAAGGATTTACTTAAATATTTTATAGCACATAGCCCTTTTTGTCGGTGTAAAAAATAGGCACCCAGCCTGTACACAGTGCGAATCTATTGTGCCGTTCTTGTCTCGTAGATCGAGGCCGCCTTTAGCTACTCCCCTTTCCAACTGGCCCAAACAGTCAGAATAGGCTTGGTTAATCGCAGGTATACTAGTACCTTTGCCACCGACAACGAATGACATTGCCACTATTTTCGAGACCTTTGGGCTAGCAACGTCACGCCGAAAAAGAATTCCTTGCTGCTCCGGTGACTTGGATGGCTTGTGACGTGCTAGAATCACCCACTGTTGAGTATATTATCATTCCCAAAAGTACGTCTGCATACTGTTTCATTTCGCTTTCTTTTTCCTTGAGCGATTGCTTTTCCCTTTGTTGTCGACCAATGCCATGGGAACTCTGGCGTTTTCGCGAAGTTTCAACCAAATATTATTGACCTGAACCGTTACAACACACGACAAACTCAAGGCTGAAAGGGGCTGCCAATCCGGGAAACAATGCATCAAGGCCCCGAATCCGACGCCTGTCCAACAACACAAGATTATCAAGTGCACCCATCTGGCAGGTTCTGTATTGACCCTCATCTCAAAATGATCACACACAGAAAGGGTCGATGTGCCCTATCTGTCATTAGCTTTCTTGTTGTCGGCTGCCAGCCAAGACTGTAATAGTAAGTCTATCAATTGAATACTTTGATTTGCATGTATTTGGAAGGACATCATGGTGCATCGTGTTTTCGTTGTCGTCTGACAGACGTTGGATCAAGTGCCCATCCAGTTGTGACGGCAATGTGGCTAATAACACTAAGGATCAGGTTGCGAAAAAGGGTTCCCATTCGTGAACGCATCTTCGTTTCAGTCCCGTTTGAAGTTGGTTCATGCATATCTTTCTCTTTCTCCCATTTCGGCGTCCTGATTTTGCCGGGGGTTCAATCTATCTCGCGAACCACGTGTAGCGTAGTAGCTGCTTCTCTGCTTTTGTTTTTTAAGTTCAACCGCTGGTTCTACGAGTATCGTAATTCGAACAGCCTGTGCCCTTCGCAACGGTATCGTTCACAATTTTCTAAACGTCCACTTTTGAATTCGCCAACATGAAGACCGCCATCCTAGCTTCCCTGATTGCCTCTGCTGCTGCCTTTGCTCCTGCCAAGGAAGCACGCACCACCACTTCCCTCAACGCCTTCGAGGATGCTCTTGGTGCCACCGCTCCTCTTGGATTCTACGATCCTCTAGGCCTTGTCGCTGATGGAAACGAAGCCAAGTTCAACCGTCTGCGATATGTTGAGTTGAAGCACGGACGTATCTCCATGCTTGCCGTTGTTGGTTACATCTACACTTATGCCGGTGCCCGTGTTCCAGGAGACATTGATCTTTCGGGAACCAGCTTCGACGATGTCCCCGCTGGTCTTGAGGCCCTTGGAGCCATCCCTTCTCTTGGTTTGATCCAATTGGTTGGATTCATCGGATTCTTGGAGATGTTTGTGATGAAGGATGTCAACGGAACCGGAGAATTTGTTGGTGATTTCCGCAATGGATACATTGACTTCGGCTGGGACAAGTTTGATGAAGCCACCAAGCTCCAGAAGCGAACCATCGAACTTAACCAAGGCCGTGCCGCCATGATGGGAAGTAAGTAAATAAATTATTTCTGTGTTGTGGAGCATGTTTTGTTTGTGGATTTTGTTGCGTTGTTGGACTTTCTTTCTAATCCTCTGTCTCTCTCTTGAAAGTTCTCGGCTTGATGGTCCATGAGAAGCTTGGATACTCTCTTCTTCCCGATGTTGAGTAAATTACTTACCAGTCCGTTGTTTCCGCTGCTGGGAAATTTTAAATGAGATTTGAGCCGTTCATTAATGTCTTTGAACGGCTTGTCTTCTATAGATTCTTGTATAAAATAGCTCATCGATTTGCTAGCAAAGAATGTCTAAACGAATAGATGTATACAACGTAAAGTGTCTTGGAATGAGTTGACAGTCAAACTTTGAAGCGTGATCGCCGTTGTTTGCAAATCCGTTGGTAGCTCATGGTGGCCCCCAACGTTTTAGTAAAGCAACACAGGAGATGAACTCAGGAGCCCAGATGATTGATTCGTCTTTTGGACTATGACCTATGAAACCCAACAGTACTGCAGAGGTTTGCCCAGCCAGTCAGTTTTATGCAAATGCCTTGGGGGCGCAGCCGAAGAACTCACCTCGTACAGTGGAGAGCGGTCTGTCCTCTATTTGTTGGCGCGGCATGGGCGACGCCTGGCTGGACCCTTCCCTCGAAGCGGCACATTCTTTTGCCGCCTGGGGCAATGTTTACGCTAGCCAATCCATGTAGTGGTGCATCAACTCAAATGGCACATGCTGATCATCAACTGCAGCATGGCTAGCACTCAAGCTAGGCCGCCAGCGACCGCCTCCCATCAAGGTACCAGTACTTTGTGGAATCATAGAAATGGCACCTGTTAATGTACCCAAGCATCCTGAACACGGGAGACCAGCCTTCGGTTTCGAGCGAACCGCACACCCCGTCAAAAAGATCCGCAAGTGCCGCGGATCACGCAAGTCGCGAAAGCCGGACAACTCGACGAACGAAACAAAGAGTCGAGGAGGCGGGTGCTGGGTCAGTCAGGAATGGCTTCGAAGTCAAGTCGAAGATGAATATTATAGTAGGTCAAGGCTAGTAGGTGAGTACCTAATGCTAGCTAGGACACTGGTATTGACCCCAAGGGTTCGTCTTGTGATTTAGCGCCTTCAACCTTCCTATGGGTGTGGCACTACTGCAGCTGCTGAGCATTGGCCCCCATGATGAGAAACGTGCAAATACGAAAGTTTCCATGCATGCCTGTTGCCGCGTACTACACAACTACTAGTACAGTCAATCACAGCAGAAGAAATGATTGTTATTTCCAAAAACTGTATAGAGTACTACTTTTAAAATGTATTACGGTCAAATGCAATATAAATAAACGGTCCATATACCGTTGGGATGATTTAGCGGTGGTTCTTTCTTCGCCTCCTGTTTATTTTCACTCCGCCGCTTGAGTCTGTTACGATTAGTAAATGAATAAACAAACGGTCCATATACCGTTGGGGTTTAGCGGTGGTTCTGTCATTTCCTTTTGCTTATTTTCACTCCGCCGCTCGAGTCTGGAAAAAGTAGTACAACCTTTCATTCCTTGCTGCCAAGAAACGAACATCGTTTCTTCCGAGTTGGCCTATGCATTTCCAACTTATACCCATTCATTCGCCTCGTTCTCCTCCGTTTTCTTCATGGATTCGTCACCATCGTATAAATGAAACCAATCGACATCGACAGCTTGACATTGATTGTCCGCATCACGGCCAATGTCACTGACAATGCCCATGCGTCGCCGATTGGACCCACTGCATTCAATAAATTGAGGGCCGCACATGCGTTCATCGCACTTTAAGCAATCATTCAATTCCACACGGCCGATGAGCTCGCCGTCGGTATCTTTTTTGTTGTTGTCTTGTCGAAAGAGCTTGTGTTTGATGCACGTAAATTTACACGCCCGGAAACTGCACGAAATGTTGTCCAGCCAACAATCTTCGCAGGGTTCGGTAAAGCCCACTCGTTCGGCCATGCACTTTTGGACGGCCCGTCGGCCGAGAAAGATTTTAAAGGCACAGCGCGTGGAATCGTTGGTCAAGGAATCAGCCGTGGTGGACATGATGGCCATGTCGTGCGCCGTACTACATTCTCCGCAGTCCCCACAGTGAGCAATTTTCAAACCGTCCTCGTGTGCCATTTGGGCGGAATCAAAGGTGATGCCTTCCGCGTCCACTTTGGGATCGGCCACTCCACAGACTTGCGGTAGGTGATACAAGTGCGAGGTATCGCCGGCATCGGCAAAACTGCGTTTTTCAATGGCCGCACCAATCAGCACAGCAAAAAAGGCCATGAATCCAAAGATGACCAAAAAGAGGAGGACGCGTTTGAACCAGATCCAGCACTGCGAGTCTTCGTCTGTTTTGGAAGACGCATGGCTGCCGAGACTCTGATTGTCCAAGTCGTCTACGCCAAGTCTTAGTCGTCCGGAACCATCTTTGAACGACGCTTCCGGCATTTCGTCCATGGAATCAAGCCGCGGCTTTTTCCCAATCGTACTATTATTGCTAAAGCTTGCTTTGGACTCGTAGTACGACAATTCGTCGTCCAAAAAACTGGACTGTGCGGTCATTGTCGTAGCGTCGGACGTACTGGTCAATTTACGAGGCGGAGCTTTGCTACTGGTCACAAAGGATTCCTCCGACTCTTCTTCTTGTTCATCAGATTGCTGTTGGTCTTGGTCTTGTGGCTGCTGCTGTTGCCAGTCTCGGTTCCAATGGCCCATTTCCATGGCACATTCCCTGTCTCTTATACACATCTCCGAGCCCACGAGACTAAGGCGAATCTCGTATGCCGTCTTCTGCTTGAA
>ENA-ORBV01004809-ORBV01004809.1-microbial-mat-metagenome-genome-assembly--contig:-NODE-4809-length-25520-cov-5.302952_pt1 | contig 25520 bp, 23 predicted proteins | sample MGYA00237777_ERZ505514 | MGnify/ENA primary metagenome ERZ505514 (study PRJEB26160, sample SAMN06269048) | microbial mat metagenome | isolation source: Oligotrophic lake microbial mat | place... | reverse complement strand
CGTCGAATCAATCGTCCCGCGTCGTGTATATGGGCTGATTACGTAAGCCGGCGAGCGGTGCGAATCCACATGGTCCGCGCCATTCTGCGCATCGTCTTCGATCACAAAAATCGCCGTCTTCGCCCAGAACTTCGACTTCGACATCGCCTCCACCAGCATCCCCAGCGCCATATCGTTATCGGCCACCTGTGCCTTGGGCGACAGCTTGTTTGCCGACAAACCCGACGTATGGTCATTGCCAATCTTCAGGGTAATGAAGTTCGGCATCTTGCCTTTAGCCTCGAACTGCTTCAGTTCTTCAATGAACACCTTCACGCGGTCGATATCCAGATAATCAAGGTCAAAGCCCCGATACTGCATCGCCGTATGAGGTGCCAGTTGCGGGTCATAGATCTGCGCGATCTGCCGCCCATTCTCGGGCTTGGCGAGGTTCTTCCCCCACCATCCGTAATTGCGAACGCTCAACCCGGCCGCCAGCGCACTATGCCAGATTCGGCCTGCCGGTGCATTCGCCGCCACCTCTCCACCCTCGTAGTCATAATGCTTCCGGCGCCCGCCATAAGAATTCGGCCACATCCGCTGCACATAAGCCGGAGCAATCGCCGCCGTAGACCAGTTATGCCCATCCGCCGACACATCGGCATTTACATAGAAGTTATCGAGCAACACAAACTCTTCGGCCAGCTTGTGATGATTCGGTGCCACGTCGCGCCCAAACAACGTCAGCGACGGGTCGCCATTGCCTTTGCCCAGATCACCGAGTATCTGGTCATACGTACGGTTCTCCTTGAGCACATAAATGACATGCTCAATCGCACTAGACTTCTGCCCCACCTCGGCCGGAACCACGTTCGATGACAGCGTATTCTCCCGGGTCTGTTCGTCGCGATAAGGAGAATTCGACTTCACGCTAGCCGTATAAGCCGCCATCCTCTCCCCGTCGAGGCCACCCACAACTGAGATCGACCCGCGCTGCAAACGTCCCACGTAAGCCACGGGTGCTCCCCCCAGATGCAGCGGTGCAGGCCGCTTCAAAGGATTCGGCCCATTCACGGAATTTGGAAAGCTGCGAGCCCCGCGGCCGTTAAAGATCAAGAGCCGGTCCTCACCCATAGAACGAGCCGCGATCGGGTACCAGCCAGAAGGAATGAAGCCTTTAACCATTGACCTCTTCCCCTCCACCTCAACTGACGCGACGGCATTCAGATCCGAACAAACCACATAAAGTTTCTTCTGATCCGGGCTCAACGCCAGCGCGCTCGGCGTCGACCCCAGCGCCTGCAACGGCGTCATCGAAACATTAATCGTCTCCACCACACTCAAGTCCTTAGACTCTGCCACCCCAATCACATGCACTGAATTCGTATTAGATGAAGCCACAAAGATCCGGGCCGCCCACGGCTGGGGGCTCTCTTCTTCAAGCACGGTCTTGGCCCCGCGCCACACCATATCCATCGGCGTCGCACCCACGCGTACACGCTGCAGAATGACTCCATCAGAAGCCTTGTGATGCAACACCGCCGCATCCCCCATCACCGACACAAAGAAGCTCTCATTGTCCGGGTGCACCAGAATCCTGTACGGCCGGCGCCCCGTCTGAAAACGCTCAATCACTCGGCCACTCTGCGGATTGATCACCGCAATGATATTCCGGTGCAGCATCGCGACATAAAGCAGACGTCCATCGGGAGACACAGCCACATCGCCTGTAAAGTCTTCATGCGTAGGCGCTGCTTCGGTCAACTTCCAATCCCCAGCACGCGTCAACTCACCATTCGCACCCACACTCAGTGCATATACCATCGCCTTCGATCCGCCACCCACATACAGGCTCTTCCCATCGGGAGAAAAGGAAAGCCCAAGCCACCCGTCGGGCAACTCAATTCTAGACACCTGTTTCAGAGTCGCCGGGTCCAGCATCACCACCGACGGCATGTTGTATCCACCATGCAAGACCGCCATGAATTTCTTGTTCGGCGACATCACACTAGCCATCGGGAAAGTATCGGTCTCGATCTGCGACCCCGCCGGCCGCACACGCCAGCCCGTAGGCAACAACACGCTGCCATCCTCTTGCGGGCCAACCACTTTCATTCCCTCGGGCTGCGAGAACAACGCGCACACCCCGATAATACCCAGCGCTAGAATCGGAAACACAGGGTTCCAACGGTTCATGTTTATTCCTCTTTGTACTTAGTCCCGGTATCGCTGTGCGATCGGGAATCTGCGGCCAATGCCGAATGCCTTTGAAGTTACCTTCAGGCCCGGTGCGGCCTGTTGGCGTTTGTATTCGTTAAGGTCTACCTTCCGCGCAATCTCTCGCACCAGATCAAGCGGCAGATCTTCCCGGCTCGCAATCTCAACCGGCGATTCAAAGCCCTCAATATAGCCCTTCAAAATCCGGTCGAGCACATCATAAGGCGGCAACGAATCCTGATCGGTCTGATCCGGCCGCAACTCCGCCGAAGGCGGTTTCACAAACACATTCTCGGGGATCGCATCCCCCAGCCGCCGGTTCGCAATCCGGCACAAGTCATACACCAGCGTCTTCGGTACATCCGAGATCACCGCCAGTCCACCGCACATATCGCCATAGAGCGTGCAATACCCAACTGCCAGCTCCGACTTATTGCCGGTAGTGAGAACAAGAGCCCCAAACTTGTTCGACAACGCCATCAGCGTCAATCCACGCAAACGGCTCTGTATATTCTCTTCTGTCGCATCCGCCTTGTAACCAACAAACAATGGAGCCAGCGTCGACATCATCGTTTCATAGCCCGGTTGAATTGACGAAACCTCAAAGCGCACGCCCAGCCGCTCCGCCATCGCCCGCGCATCGGTGAGTGAATGGTCTGACGAGTAAGGCCCAGGCATCCCCACTCCAATCACATTCTCTTTGCCAAAAGCTTCCACGGCGATACAAGCCACGATCGAGGAATCAATCCCCCCAGACAACCCAATCAGGACTTTCCGAAATCCACACTTGGTCACATAATCCCGAGTCCCCAGCACCAGGGCTTCATAGACCGCCTCATTCTCTTCGAGGTGCGTCGCCTTCATCTCCCCCTCACCGGTGGCAACATCACAAAGAATCAGGCTCTCAGCGAAACTCGGCCCTTCGGCAATCACTCGGCCCCGCGCATCCATGGCAAAGCTCGAGCCGTCAAAGACCAGGTGGTCATTACCGCCGATCGAATTGACATAAACGCAAGGCAGCCCATGTTGTTGGGCGATGGTCTCAAACAATTCCCGCCGCAATGCCCGCTTCCCTTGTTCATAGGGGCTGGCATTGATACTCAACAGCAACTGCGCCCCCTGCGCCTTCAACTCTGAAATCGGGTCACGCTCATACAGCCGTTCGGCAAAAATCTGCTTCTGGTTCCAGGTATCCTCGCAAACGGTAAGCGCAACGGGTACGCCCTCAATCAACAACAGTGATTGCGACTCAGCAGAGTAAAAATACCGGCCCTCATCAAAGACGTCATAGGTAGGCAGAAGCATTTTGGTCTGCCGAAACACTTCCTGGCCCCGGTGCAGTACAACAGCGGAATTCAAAACCTTCTTGCCAACAGTCTGGTGTGAAGGAGCAACCGAGCCGATGATGATGTGAAGCGGCAGATCCGCCGTTTCTTTTGCGATCTGCAAGACTTCAGCCTCAGCGCGATCGAGAAAAGAAGGCTTTTCCACAAGATCGCGAGGCGGGTAGCCGGTCAGACAGAGTTCAGGAAACAGCACAACCTGTGCTGCGTTTTCAGCCGCACGGCGCACGAAGTCAACGATCTTCTTGCGGTTCGCATCGAAGTCGCCAACGGTGGTATTAATTTGCGCGAGAGCGATGCGCATGAGATTCTTTATTGTAGCGATTCAACGCCGGGGCTCTTCAGGAATTGGGCAAAACGCTTCGCGATTGGTCTCTTCTCCAGCCACCTCAATGCTTTCGCTTCTCATTCCTGGCTACGATTTTGAGATTGCCTCAAAATGACCAAAACGCGGGGCTGCCTGCTTCGGCAAGTTAGAAATTTACAGTCTCGTCAAGGCGATCACTCAGCCGCGGCACCTATAGTACTTATTTCGCGTGACTGAGATTAAATCGTCAAAACACTATTTCAAAAAAACGGCTCAAGGAGTACACTGAGCGTCATGACTCGAATGAGAATTCTGCCGTTACTTTTTATTTTCCTAGGCTTACCTTTTGCAATGGCCCAGTCAAGTCGTCCCTTTACTATGTCCTCGACGGGCGTACAGGCCCAGCCAGGCCAGTCACCTCTCTATCAAAATTTTTCTCCCTCTTTTACTCCTTCTGTCTTGAGTCCAGAAGTGGATGTGGTCACCTTGTTCCCCGAATACTTAGGCGTTCCTTTCGATTCATTTGCGAACACGAACGTACTGCCTGCAAATGACCCTTGGGCCATCAAGGCAACTGCCTTGGCCGATGCACCCAAAGCCGCTGGCAAGCCGCACATGGTTCAGATTGTATTGACCCGCGACATCGTCGTTGCAAAAGCGGTAAACCAGAACGGGGCTTCGGTGGTGCAGCCAGGTTGGGTGACTGGATGCATAGATATGACAAATCCAGCATATGTCGGCCTAGGCCAAGCATATGTCAATTACGCAACCTGGATTGCGCGTACCTTTTCGCCAAAGTACATGGTGGTCGCCATTGAAGCAAACCTTTACTATGTCAACTGCGGCGGTGACACAGCCAGTTGGCGAGCACTCGTTAATATCGAACGGCGCGCCTATGATGCCGTAAAGGCAGTCAAATCGTCAATCCTCGCATTTCCTTCTTATAAGTTGGAGGAACTGTACGGGCAAACACTGACGGGATTCGACCAAACTCAGTGGAGAGCCCTGGCAAATTTCAAAAAAGATCGCCTCGGGCTTGCAACGTACCCTTCAAGCAATCGTGTAGGTGGGGTATTTATAAATCCGTATCAGTTGCCCAGCGATTATCTGGCAAGAATTAAAAACCGCAACTGGTTTGAACCGAGAATCGTAATTACCGAAACTGGCTGGAACTCGGCAAGTCTATCGTTGCGCTACCAGGGGTCTTGCGTCTACAACTACATTTATTCGAGCCCGGAGTTCCAGGCAGCTTATCTCGAGCGGTTGCTCTACTCTGCCTCGGTGAGTAATTTTGAGCATGTCAGTTGGTGGTCTTATCGCGATCTGATCCCTTCATCAGTCATGTCAGGCTGTTACCCTGATTCAACTCCCCCCTACACGGAATGCAACGGTGATCTATGGTGCGCTACAGTCAACAACTGGCGCGCAACCTCTAATGGTTGGACTTCAGGTTTTGCTGAGTTGGCCTTCAAGTCATTCGGAACAATGGGCCTCCGGCAATATGACGGCACACCCAATGCAGCCTCCATAGCCTTGTGGCAGCGTTTTTTTGCTTTGCGCATTGTAGGCAACTAAAAGTGCAGATGATTATTGTATTCGATTACACTCCCTGCTGAAGCTGGGAGAAAAAACGTCAAGCTGTCCTCGAAGCCAGAGCTGAAGCAATACTAGAAAGCGCCAACTCCAGAGTATTCCGCGAAGTGCCAAGATTCATCCGCATGCGCCCGGTCCCCGCCTGTCCATAATTGGTCCCGGCATTGATCTGCACCTTGGCCTGCTTCACAAGAAAGTCCTGGACGATCATCTCCGCAGTGATGGGACGAGCCGACACAGCCCTTCCCTGATTCGCCTTCGCAGCTTGCGCTCCAGCCCCGATCTTTTCAATCAGGCCAGAGACGTCCACCCATCCAAGATAAGTTCCCTGCGGCTTAGTGTACTTAAGCAAGGGGATGCGCTTGGCGACAAACTCTGCAACGAATTCGTGATTGCCATCGATATAAGAAATCAGTTGCTTCAGCCAGGGCTCCCCCTCATTGAGAGCCGCCTGCGCAGCAACAACCCCAAGCGTATTCACGTCTCCGCTATGGCCCGTAGCCGCGATGCGAGCAATATAATCCGCATTGTCAGAGAACATCCAGGCGGCCTTGAGTGCAGAGAGGTTAAAGGACTTACTCGCCGATTTAAACGTCACGCTGTTATTTACGACTTCGCGATTCTCAAGCAACGAGTATGGACTGTACTGATTGCCTTTGGTGACAAGGTCGCAGTGAATCTCATCCACCAGCACAACCACCCTGCGCTTCGTACAAAGCTCACCGACGGCAGTCAGATCCTGGCGAGACCAGACATTGCCCGTGGGGTTGTTCGGATTGCACAGGATCAGCGAGTTTGTGTCGTGCGAAATATGTCTGTCGAGCGCTTCAAGATCCAGATGGTAGCGGCCATTCACCTGCTTGAGTGGGCACTCCTGCGGCTTGCACCCGGCAGCAGAAATATCCCCGAAAAACCCATCGTAAGTAGGCGTCAGCAGCAGCACCTTGCTGCCTGGCGGTGAGAAAGCGCGTAGGGCACTAATGATGGCGGGATGAACTCCAGTCGCCAGCAGCAATCGATCCGGATGTATCGTGATCCCGTAGCGGTGCTTGTTCCAGTTGATAATCGATTCACGGAACGAATCGGGCATCGTCAGATAGCCCCAATTCTCATGCTGCATCCGCTTCTGAAGTGCAGCGGTAATCACCGGAGCGGTGCGAAAGTCTGTATCGGAAATCCCCATCCCCGCGATGATGGATTCCTTCCCGTAGCGACGGATTTGCGCATCCCACTTGGTCGAATCAGTACCAATCCGGTTGTAGGGAGTATTAAAGTCAAAGGCATCCTGGGAAGGTGCGGCACCCGCTGCCACAGCGGCAAGTGAGGTACCAAAGAAACTGCGGCGTCCGAAGCGATTGTGGGTAGACATAATGGGCTGTGCTTTCCGAACTATTAGAGCACCTTCTCGAGCCGCCATTCAGGAAGCACGCTAAGGCGAGTGAAACCCTATATCATGCAAAGGAGATGCGCTGGCACGAGCTTCTTTACCGCTAACACCTTGTTGCGTTACCAGTTGAACGGGTCCTTCCCGCACTTCAACGGCAATCTGACTCCTGATGGCTTGAACTCCGGCCGAATCGACTACAACTCGCTGCGGGTGAACTACAAAGTTCGTATGTCCGGTCTGACGCTGATGACGAATTACACGTTGTCGCGCATGCCGGATCGTGACGGGTTCATAGATCCGGTTAACGGTGTCGAACAGTTATCATCTATCCTTTGGCAAAGATAAGATAATCTTCTCCAGCTTCAAAGGTATAACTGACAAATTCGTGAGTGGCTGGCAGGTGACCAGGTTCTTCCAGTGGGCCTCTGGCGAACCCGCCAACCTGCCTGGCAACGCGCGGCGTCTTACGGATACGCGCGTGAAGGACGTCAACTGGAATCAGCATCAGGTTCGTGGGTATAGCAATTGCGTGGTCCGTCAAAACAACATGGAACTCGCAGCGCGATGCCTTACTCGGTGGCCTCTAGTTGCGGTAATAACCTCAACGCTTAAGGTTGGCTGTGGGTCGGCAACTTTTTCGCCCGGTCAGACGGCGCCGCTATTCGGCAACCTGCGCAAACATCGAGTGCCGACACTCGACGCTTCGCTGCTGAAGACTACAATCTTCAAGGAACGCTATCGCTTCCAGTTCAGCGCTGCCTTCGGTTGTTGCCCTTTTTTGTGATTAAGAGTCGACGCGCTCGGGTTCGTCTTCAATCAGATCTTCGCGTTCGATCCAAGTCTCTGTATTTTCACGCTTTTGTTCTTCGAGGCGTGTTCTCAGGTCTTCACGTTCTTCGTTTCCGTCTGGCATGGTTAGTCCTTCTTCTGGGTTGCTGGGCGGGGGAGCACGATCTTGCGTTTGTCTGGGTCTGGGCTCTGGCGGTAGAAGACGGCGGTATGGCCGACTAGAGAGACCAAGGCGGCACCTGTCGAGGCAACCAGTGAAGCAGAGAGTTCGTTGCGTTCTTCTTTGAAGTTGGCGAATCGGAGCTTGATGAGCTCCTGGTTTGCGAGAGTGAATTCGAAGACCTGTAGGAACTCGGGGGTGAGGCCCTTCTTGCCGAGTTGCAGGGCGGGAGGAGCATTGTGGGCGAGGCCACGAAGGTGCTTGAGTTGGGGGTTGGAGAGAGCGCCGGGCATTTACTACAGGTTAGCGTGTAGCGCGGGAGAACTCTACTTGAGCTTTCGATCAAAAAAGTCTGCTGTTGCTGTAGCGATCTTGAGCCAGTTGGTATGACGGAGGAAATGGTGGGTGTCGTCGGGTATGACGATCTCTTCGTATGGGACTTTGTGTTTTTGGAGGCGGTGGGTTAAGTCGACCGTCTGCATGAATTCGACGTTGCGGTCGTCGTCGCCGTGGATGAGTAGAACCGGAGACTTCCAGGTGGCGATGTCGGCTACTGGGGATGAAGTCCAGGCGATGTCGCGGGCTTCGTTTGTGTCCAGGGATTTCTCGTAGCCTGTGTCTGAGACGGGGCGATTGCGGCCGATGAATCGGTTGTGGACGCCGTGGATGTCAACCCCGGCAGCGAAGAGGTTGGAGTTGCGGGCTAATGCCAGTGCTGTGAGGTAGCCGCCATAGGAGCCTCCATATACTCCGATGCGGTCTTGTGCGACTTGGGGGTGGGCTTTGAGGAATTCACCAGCGGCGAGGACGTCGCCGTATTCGCTGGCACCGCGGTTGCCCGAGTTCGGGGCTTGATGGAAGTCTGCCCCGTAGCCGATGCCGAGGCGGTAGTTGACGCTGAGGACGATGTAGCCTCGGCTGGCGAGGTACTGGTTGGTGGCGTAGGCGTTGGCGTAGTAGTCGCCATAGTGCCAGCCGAGGAGCATCTGGCGGGGTGGGCCGCCATGGACATAAACGAGGGCCGGCTTCTTGGCACCGCCGCCCTTGGGGAGGAAGAGCTGGCCGTGAATGGGTGTGCCGTCGGGGGCTTTGAAGATGACTTGTTGTGGTGTGACGAGATCTTTGGTTGGGTAGTTGGCGGGTAGGGTTTCTGGAGCTAGCGTTTGGGTCTTGTTGTTGCTCAGGACTGTAACCATGGGAGGGGCCTGAGCGGTTGCGGCGATGTAGGCTAGAGCGTCTGTGGTGGCGATTGGGGTCCATTCGAGGCCGGTGCCTGGGGTAAGGACCTGAGGCTTGGCTGCGTCTACGGGAACCTTGAGGATGTGGCGGCGATCGATGTCTTTTGCGTCGGGGCCAGTGTTAGCAGTGGACAGAAGATAGGTTTTGTCAGGGCTGAGCGCGATGTACTCGTTCATGAAGCGGCCGGAGGTGAGTTGAAGGGGGGTGCCACCGTCTTCGGGGATGCTGTAGAGGTGTGGCCAGCCATCGGCATTAGAAAGGAATGTGATGCGGCCTTTGGTGGTCCAGTTGAGATTGGCCTGACCGTGGGTGGTAGGCATGGAATCACGACGCAAGTTGCCGCTAGACCAGATGCGTTTGGCCTCACCGGTGGTTGTGTTGGCGGTGAAGATGGACCAGGGCGTGGGTTCAGGATTTAGGATGGAGCGAGGTTCGCCGCCTTGAGAGGGTTGTCGGATGTAGGCGATTTGCTTGCCGTCGGGAGACCAGCGTGGGGAGGAATCACGATTGGTGGTTGGAGAAAGCCAGAGGATCGGCGTTGTGTCGTTTTGATAGATGCCAATGAGGGAGTGGGTGTTGCGGTTGGAGACGAAGGCAACGCGGGAGCCGTCGGGCGACCATTGGACCTGGCTGAGAGAGCCGCGCGCGGTGAGGAGGGACTTGGCGGGTTTGCTGCCATCAATGGGGACAATGTAGAGGCCGCCTTGGCGCTGGAAGAGGACTTGATCGCTGTTGGGGGAGATTTCTGGCTGGTCGCCTTCGGCTAGTGCTTTGGATTCGCCACCGCTGAAGGGGATCGAAAGGATTTGAACTTTGAAAGGCGTGGGCAGGGAGGCTGGGTTGACGGGCTGGGTAACGTCCCAGTTGGAACCGTGCTCGCCGCCCCGGACGACGACTACGTATTTGCCGTCGGATGAGATGGCGAGGCTGGTAAGTTCCTGGCCGTCATCGAGTTTGTAATTGGTGAGCCGGCGGGCCTTGTAGGTGGGGCCTTCGGCAACATAGATGTTGCGGAGGCCTTGTTCGTTTACGGCCCAGGCTAGTTTGTTGCCGCTGGCAGTGAGTTCGTTGGGGAAGGGGTAGCTTTTGATTTGCTCGAGGGTGAACGGGGATTGGGCTTGGAGACTTAGGGCGGCGAGAAAGAGCAGGCGCATGTTTTTGGTATAGCACCTGCTCCGATCCGCATAGGCAACTTTAGTCGTAATATTCCTGGCCCAAGTGAGTAATGAGGTCTTCCCCACGCATCCAGCGCAGGGTGTTCTTGAGCTTCATCAACTGGATGAAGATGTCGTGCTCGGGATATAGACCAGGGGCGGTCATCGGGCCCTTGAAGTAGAAGCTGAGCCATTCCTGGACACCCTTCATGCCGGCACGCTGGGCGAGGTCGAGAAATAGGACAAGGTCCAGGACCAAGGGAGCGGCGAGAATCGAATCGCGGCAGAGGAAGTCGATCTTGATCTGCATCGGGTAGCCGAGCCAACCGAAGATGTCGATGTTGTCCCAGCCTTCCTTGTCATCGCCACGCGGTGGATAGTAGTTGATCTTGACCGAGTGGAATAGGTCTTTGTAGAGATCGGGGTAAAGGTTGGGTTGGAGGATCTGATCGAGGACACTGAGCTTGGTTTCTTCTTTGCTCTTGAAGGAACCGGGATCTTCAAGCACTTCGCCGTCGCGGTTGCCCAGGATGTTGGTGGAAAACCAGCCAGAGCAGCCGAGCATGCGGGCCTTGAGGCCGGGTGCGATGAGGGTCTTCATGTAGGTCTGGCCGGTCTTGAAGTCTTTGCCGCAGATCGGTACTTCGCGGTCACGGGCGAAATCGAGAAGGGCCGGGATGTCGTGCGTCAGGTTGGGCGCACCATTGGCGAAGGGGACGCCAGACTTTATCGCAGCATAGGCGTAGACCATGCTGGGGGCGATAGCGGGGTCGTTCTTGGCTAGACCCTTTTCGAAGGCTTCAAGGGTTTGGTGGACCTTGGACGCCTTTTGGAATACTTCGGTGGAGCCGCACCAGATCATGACCAAACGATCGGCTTTGCTCGCAGCCTTGAAGGTCTTCATGTCGTCCATGAGGGCTTCGGCCTTATCGGCAAGCGTGCCCTTGGTTTTGACGTTGGGGCCGTCGATGCGCTTGACGTAGTTCTTGTCGAAGACAGCCTTCATGGGTTTGACCTTGCTGAGGGAGGGTTTGAGCTTGGTGAGCAGTTCGGGCTTGAGGACGCGGGCATTGGCAGCAGCCTCGTAAGCATTGTCCTCAAAAATGTCCCAGCCGCCGAAGACGAGTTGGTTGAGGCCTGCCAGAGGGAGGAAGTCCTTTATATAAGGCGTTCGGTTGTCGGTGCGCTTGCCGAGGCGGATGGTGCCGAGTTGGGTGAGGGAGCCGACGGGTGCGCCGAGGTCCTTCTTGACTGCTTCGACGCCGGCCATAAACGTGGTGGCCACTGCGCCCATGCCTGGCATGAGAATGCCGAGCTTGCCCTTGGCGGGATTGATTTTGAGGCTCATATGCGATTCCCAGCCTAGAGGGCGGGTGAGGCAAGCGTCAACTTTTGATGGGTTTTGTATATGCTATTTCATTATTGTAAAATGCTTTTGTATGTATTTAGAGCGACATCTGGCGGTTCCTTTGCGCCGCGCGGTGCAGGCGGAAGGGCTGGTAGTGCTGGAGGGGCCGAGGCGAGCGGGAAAGACGGCGATGCTTCGCAAGGAGTTTGCAGACAGTCTTTATGTAAGCCTGGATGACGCAGCAGACCGGCAACGGGCTCGTGAAGACCCCGAGCGGTTTTTGGTGCGCCTTCGCCGCGCGGCGGTAATTGATGAGTTGCAGCGTGCGCCAGAGCTGGTGGATTATCTGCGGCGAGTGGAGGTGGAGTTGCCGCTTGTGTTTGCAAGCCCGGTGCGGTTGGGGTTGCCGCTCGGGCGGCTTGAATTGCATGGGCCGACGTTGGCGGAGAGGCAAAGACGGAATGCGTTATCGATTTCGATGATTGGCCGCTTTGTGCCGGCGAGGGTGAAGCGTGGCATTGAAGATGTGGGGTGGGTTCGGGATCAGGGCTGGCCTGAGGCGGACTTACGCGGCCTGGTTCCAGTGCGCGATCTGGATCGCTTGATTTTATTTGCCGAAAAGGTAAGGGCGGCGAGTGGGACGGGGTTGCAGCAGCAGGAGTTGGCGCGGCAAGCGGGAGTGTCGCATCGAACGGCGGTGAGGTGGCTTGAGGCGCTGGAAGCCTGCTTTTTGATCGTGAAGTTGGAGCCGATAGCGGCGGATTTTGGAAGGAGGATTGTGAAACGGCCTAAGCTGCATTTTCTGATGGGAAGCGGGAATTTTGAGAGTGAGGTGGTATCGGAGATCTACCGGAATGCATGTCATGCCGGTATCGAAGCCCGGTTGGGCTATTGGAGGGATTCTAATGGGCTGGAAGTTCCGTTGGTGCTTGAAGATGAGTGGGGTGGAGCCAGGATTGGAGTGGGCATCGCGGAGACATTGACGCCCGCAGTGGAAGGCAGCCTACTTCGCTGGATGCGCCTGTCGAAGGCGGAGCAAGCGGCGATGATCACGAAGGTGTTCCCAAAGACGGAAAGACGAGAGACGCGGGTATTGCGGTACGAGGCAGGGCAGCTTTGAAGAGTGTCGTTATAGAATGACATTGTTGTGTATAAATGTCTTGCTTGTGCTTTGCTGTGCTTAAGCGGAGCTTGGGCTCAATCGACGAAGGCGGAATTGCTTGGCGAGGTTCGCGACCCTGCCGGGCTCGCAGTGGGGTTGGCTCGAGTGGAAGTAGTGAACCTGGGAACGGGGCTCAATCTGTCGCAATTGAGTGGGGAGGACGGGGGCTTCCAGTTTCTGGGTTTGCCCGCTGGGGATTATCGCTTAGTGGTGATTAAGGCAAACTTTGCGCGGCTGGAGCGGGCCGGGATCCTGTTGCGAATTGGGGATCGCGTCGCGGTTGAACTGAAGCTGAGGTTGGGAGATGCGAGTCAGGGGCTGGAAGTGGATGCCTTGCCAGAACTCCTGCAGGCCAATCGCGGGACGGTGAGCTTTTTGGTGGAGCAGAAGAAGGTTGTGACACTGCCGCTTGATGGCAGGAATTTTGTTCCGTTGATTGCGCTTGCGCCGGGTGTGAATCTGCCGCCGGGGAGCTTACTTCCGCGTATTAACGGGAGCAGGCCGAGGGTGAGTGAGTACATCTATGACGGGATCAGCGTAATGCAGCCAGAGCCTGGGCAGGTAGCGTTTTACCCGATCATCGATGCAATTGAAGAGTTCCGGATCGATACCAACAGCTATTCGGCGGAGTACGGCAGATCCAATGGTGGTGTGGTGATGGTGAATCTGAAGTCTGGATCGAACGAGTTGCATGGGTCGATATTTGAGTTCTTCAGGAATGAGAAATTGAATGCGCGGAATCTGTTTGCGAGTGGCGGGGATAGGCCGCGATTCCGCCGTAACCAATTTGGCTTTGTGATGGGCGGGCCGACGCAGAAGAACAAGACTTTCTTTTTTGCCGATTGGCAGGGAACGAGACTCAATCCGGGTGTGGTGAGGCTGAGTACCGTGCCGACAGCGGCGCAAAAAATGGGTGTCTTCGCTAACTCAATTTTTGATCCGGCGACTGGAAGGACGATGCCTTTTGCTGGCAACGCCATCCCGTTGAGCCGCTTTGACCGGGCAGCGCTTGCTGTTGTAGAGCGCTATCCGAGCCCGAATGTGGCCGGTGCTACAGCCAACAATTACCGCCGGGTGGGGAATGACGATACGGTAGCTGGCCAATTTGATGGGCGATTGGATCGCTATTTTGGTCAGCGCCATCGAGTGTTTGGGCGCTATTCATTCTTACGTGACGACAGCAGGCCGACAACGCCTTTGCCCGATGGCAGCGGGAATCTAACGTCTGGTGTGATTGGCAATACTTTGACTCGGGCGGATAGCCTGATGGGAGAGCATACGTGGAGCTTGAGCGCAAATGCGGTGAACCAGTTGCGGTTTGGATTTACAGGACGACGCTTTGAGAGAAGCTCGGCACGGCTTGGGAAGCCCGCTGGAGAGGTGGCTCAGATCCCGAATTTGCCAGTGTCTTCTTTTGCGGATGTCTTGCCGGCTTACGACATTGTGGGCTTCCAGCAGTTGGGTGGGCCGGCGAGTGCGAACTCGAATTTCACAACGTCGGTGACGCAGATTGTGGATAACTATTCTTGGGTAGGCGGTGGGCATAGTTTGAAAGTTGGGGCAGACTTGCGGTGGCAAAGCCTCGATGTGTTGCAGCCACCGAGCCCTACTGGGAACTTTCAATTCACGAGTATCTTTACCAGTGGTGCGATGGCAAATTCTGGCAACGGCTTTGCTTCCTTTCTGCTTGGGCAGGTGGGGCGCTTCAGTATCGATGCCCAGCAAGACGTACTTCAGCCGAGAGCCAAAATCGCAGAAGTGTTCTTGCAGGATGACTGGCGAGTGTCTCGGCGCCTAACGTGGAATCTTGGGGTGCGATACACGCTTAACTTTCCTTCGATCGTGGTGGGGGACAAGGGCGCGGTGTTTGATCTGGTATCGCAGAAGCTGAAGTATCTAGGCGTGGCTGATGAGTCGAGGGCTGCGCGGAATCTTGAGAAGAAGAATTTTGCGCCGCGCCTTGGGTTTGCTTTCAAGTTGCGGGAGTCGCTGGTGGTGAGGGCTGGCTATGGCCTGACGTGGATCGAACAAGCCGGCATCACTACGCCTTTTACTACGCCGCTATTTCCCTTTATTCAAACGCTGGGACAGCAGACGCTCGATAATATCAGCCCGGCTTTTGTGTTGTCCGATGGGCCGAGCGTCAGGGTTGTGCCACCGGGACCGGATGCTGGATTAGGGCAGGGAGTCTTTGGCGTTCAAAGGACGAATGGCAGTGGCTATGCGCAGCAATGGAATCTCAGTTTGCAGAAAACACTTGGGTTGAATTGGAGCTTTGAGGCCGGGTATCTTGGCTCAAAGCTGACGCGGTTGGGTGTGCCGGATGTGAATCTGAATCAGTTGACGGTGGAACAGTTGGCTCTTGGGGCCAAGCTAACGGAACAGGTTGCGAATCCGTATCTGGGTGCGGCAAGCATTTCGCGTGCACAATTACTGCGGCCCTATCCGCAGTTCACGACGGTTGCTCTGTACCGGAACAATGTCGGGCATTCGACATACCATTCGTTTCAATCGCGGATCGAGAAGCGGTTGTCGCATGGGTTAACGTTTAGCGTTGCCTATACGTTTTCAAAACTAATTGACGATGCGGGCGCGGTGTTTGATTCTGCGGTCTTGACAGGGCCCGTATCGAACTTTCAGGCGGCTGACAGCTTCAACAAGCGGCTCGAGAAGGATGTATCAACAGGCAATGTGCCGCACATTTTGTCCTCGGGGTTTGTGTATCAGCTCCCGTTTGCGGGATGGCAGATTGCCGGACTGCTGAGGGCACAGTCAGGGAGCCCGATTGCAGTAACTCAAGCGACGAACCTGAATGCGTTTGCAGGCTTTGGGGTGCAGCGGCCGAATCGATTGCGGGATTCCGCTTTGAGTGTAAATCAAAGGTCGACAGGGCAGTGGTTCGATACATCGGCGTTTGCGCAGGCTGGTCAATTCAGGATCGGGAACAGCTCTCGCAATCCGGTTGTTGGGCCAGGGTACAGGACGCTCGACCTTATGTTGGGTAAGACATTTCAATTGAGGGAGAAGCTGCGGATGGAGTTTCGCGCGGAGGCCTTCAATGTGACGAATACGCCACCGCTAGGGAACCCGAATGGTAGCTTTGGCTATGTGGGATTTGGGTCGATTACGACTGCGCTTGACCCGCGCGTATTCGAGCTTGTCGTGAAGTTTCATTTCTGAGGTGCGCATGGAGACAAGAATTCAGAATCAGTTGAGTGCGGTGAGGCGGGGCCGTGGCTTGGGGGCAGCAGATCTTGCGGCGCAAGTAGGAGTAAGCCGGCAGACGATTTATGCAATCGAAGCCGGGACCTATGTTCCGAATACGGAGGTGACGCTGAAGCTGGCGCGGGCCCTTGAGGTGCCGGTAGAGGAGTTGTTCTCGTTGAGCGATGAGATGGCGGTTGCGACGACGTCGCTTGCATCGGATGTGTTGAGTGCAACGCCCGTAGCGAAGGGGCAGGCGGTGAGGGTTTGCCAGGTGGGGAGCAAGCGGGTGAGCATCCCGGTGAATGCTTCGCCCTACTATTTGCCCGAAGCGGATGGGGTGATTTCGAAGCTGGGCCGGACGCAGGGCAAGGCCGGCCTGGTGGCCTTTGCCAAGGAGGAATCGAGTGCCAAGAAGTTGGTTCTCGCAGGTTGCGACCCGGCGATTGGCCTTGTGGCGCGGATGGCAGAGAAGTTGGGCGGGGTGGAGGTTGTGTCGGCTGCAGCTTCGAGCAAGCTGGCACTGCGGTGGCTTTACGAGGAAAAGGTGCACATTGCGGGCTCGCATCTTGAGGATCCCGAGTCTGGGGAGTTTAACTTGCCTTATCTGCGCAGTGAATTTCCAGATGAAGACTTTGCCGTGATCAGTTTTGCGCGCTGGGAAGAGGGCTTTGTTGTGGCGACCGGAAATCCGAAGGGGATCCGCAGGGCAGAAGATCTCACCAAACGGAAGGTACGCTTTGTGAATCGTGAGGCTGGGTCTGGAAGCCGGTTGTTGTTGGACCGGTTGCTGGGAGAGGCGGGTATACCGGCTGAGAAGGTGTCTGGCTATGAGCGTTTTGGCTATGGGCACCTGGCGGTAGCTTACATGGTGTTGACCGGGGATGCGGATTGTTGTCTTGCTACCCGGGCAGCCGCGCAAAGTTTCCAACTTGATTTTGTACCTTTGCAGGGCGAACGCTATGACTTTGTGATGAGGCGGAAGACGCTGGAGACGCCGGCTGCGCAGGCCTTTGTGGATGTCTTGCAACGCGCGAGTCTACGGCGCAAGCTTGAGGTGTTGGCTGGCTACGATACGACGCGGACGGGAGCCGTGTTGGCCTGAGAGTTTACAATCAGGAACATGGCTCAAGTGACTCCTTTTCATATTGCGTTTCCGGTTCATGATCTTGCGGCGGCGCGGGATTTTTATGGCGGGTTGATGGGATGCCCGGAGGGGCGGTCGTCTGATGAGTGGATCGACTACGACCTCTTTGGTCACCAAGTGGTGGCGCATCTGAAGCCCGGATACGAGGCGAATCTGCATCACAATGCCGTGGACGCGCATGCCGTGCCGGTGCCACATTTTGGGGTGATCCTTGAGATGGATCAATGGCATACTCTTGCCGATCGGCTGAAGGCGGCTGAGGTGAAGTTCATCATCGAACCGTACATTCGCTTTCAAGGGCAGGTGGGAGAACAGGCGACGATGTTCTTTCTCGATCCGTCGGGGAACGCGCTTGAGTTCAAGGCATTTGCCGATATGTCGCAGATTTTTGCCAAATAGGGTGGATTCGCTGCCTTGAAAAATATCTTGGCTGCCATGGCTGCTGTAGCGGTGGCTTTTGGCGTTGTGCTCGGTTTTGGCTTCTGGGTACACGACCGTGGCCTGGCAATGAATGATTCCACGTTTGGCCTATTGGCTGCGCTTGCGATTGCCGGGCTTGCACTTGGAATCTTCAGCTGGGTGACCGGTATTCGTTTCTGGCCGATAGTCCGGTCTGTGGCTGCTTTGCCGTGTGTCCCGAGAGACTTGAGCGCTGCGGAGATTGCCTATCCGCTAGACCTGAACCTGACCGTAAGTTGCATTCACCTGGCACCGATCGAGAAGGCGATGCGGCTGGCTGGGATCGAAGTTCGCTACCAGGCTGATAATATCTATCGCCCGATTGTGCAGGCAAAGTGTCGAGTGAACCAGGCTGAACTCAAACGGGTGTTTGGCCTTTCGGACAATACCTTTTACAAGGAAGGCTATGAGCCCGAGCGGTCTGAGTTCGATAACCCGCGGGCAGATATCTTTTGTCTTGAGTGTCTCAAGACGGATCGCGCCAGGAGCACCATTGGAGTTTTGCACCCGGATGAGCAGAGACCGGAAACTGTTTGGTTTCCGGCTAGCTCCCTGTCACTTGACGCAGGAGATTGAAGAAGGCTTTCTTGCGCTCTGAGTTGATGCCCCAATTGACAGGCGGGCATTGGTAGCCATCGGAGTAATCGCTTGCGCCAGGGTCGAAGTAGCCCCAGGATGCATACTCGGAGATCGCGGACATCATGTTGTTCTCTGGCTTGTCGAAGTCGAAGTGATCATCTTCGTTGAAGAGAATGGGCATGGGTCTGTAGCCTTCGACTGCTCTGCTGAGACGGACCATTTCGGCGATGCGCTTGGGGTCTTTGACGCCGTTGCCGTGGATCAGGAGGAAGTCGGAAGTCTTGACCACGTTTGATTCGGGGATGCCGTTGCCGCCGTAAGATGTGCCGGTGAGTAGGCGGCGGCCTTTGCGATTCATGCCTTTGACGAGGTCTATCAATTCGTGGACGCGGGCGGGTTTGAGAATTTCGTGATCATAGGCTTTGACGTTGGTTTCATTGTCGACTTCGACGAGGATGTTGCGATAGTCCTGATCGAGGAGCCAGTTGGTGGCATTGACGACTGCGTTGCGGACGGCGGCTTCATCCTTGAGCACCTGATCCTGACCGAAGTAGAAGTAGCCGACGATGGGGACCATGCCGAGCTGGTCGGCGCGATCAAGAATACGCTTGAGGCGGGCCATGAAATCCGGGAGCAGGGACCCATCAGGGGCAATGCCGGAGGTGAACCAGGGTTGGGATTTAGAATAGCCCTCGGGGCTGCCGCCCTGGAGGTTGATCGTGAACGAGAGCAGGCCATGTTTGCGCCAGACGGGCATGGCAGCCAGGAACTCTTTGACGTTGCGCTCGGCATCCCACTTCTTTGTGTCCGGGTAAGCCCACTTTGCGACTGTGGCTGGATTCTTGTCGTCGAAGATGCCCTGCACCATACGGGAGTTCATGAGCAGGCCTTCGATCTTATTGCCCTGGAAAGAGCGGCCCTTGTAAGTGGGCTGTCCGTTGATGAAGAACTGGTCTTTGCGGATTTCGACTCTGGTTTTGTTTGGAGCTGCGGTAAGAAGAGCCGGGGCGAATTGGAGTAAGGATCGTCTGGTCATGGTGTGAATCTGAACCTAATCCCACATTCAATCACATTGGGCGGCCGGACGCTATTCAATGCTGTCCACAAAGTTTTGCGGATGAGGTCCTTAATGGCTTTGATGGTTTTTAGCATTCGGGCGGGGATGCGGTCGAGTTCGCGGAGGACGGCGAGGTAGGCGCGGTCGGGTGTATTGAATTTGCCTTCGAGGAGGAACTGGTTAAAGACGTGTTCCATTTGGAGGAAGCGGAGCTGTAGGTGGATGAGTTGCTGGACGAGGATGTGTTCGGTAAGGGTTGCAGGCTGGCACTCTTCGAGCAGGTTTTGGACGGTGGTGGGGACGAGGCCTGGACTGCCGAGCAGGAGCGTGTAATTGCGCATGGAGTAGAGGCCATGTTGGAAGGCGTTGGAGGCGGAGCGGGCCCTGCCGGCGGCGGTGCGTGGGCCGGTGGATTTGCGGGCTTTTCTGCGGTTAGCTTCGAGGGCGGCTTCGGTCATGGTTTTCTTGCGTGGGGTCTCCACAGTCGATGGATTGTTGGCAATGTTCTGTTCTTCCTTCTGTTCATTGTTCATTGGATTTCTCCTGAGCAGAAATTAGCAGGCGGGGAGGCGGGCTTAATGTTTAAGAGAGGTGGATCTGGTGTGAGGTTATCTTGAATTTGGCCCATGGTGGGAGGAAGTGCCGGTGAGGCGATCTAGCCAAGATATTGTCAGGGTTGCAGGCGCTTGCTTCCGTTGCAGCGACCTGCGGCTCGCGCTTCAGAATCAGCCATTACAATATCGGAAGAGCGCTATATTTTTCAGAGCAACCAAAGGAGTAAGGTATGAGTTGGATGTTAAACTCCATTCCATTCCTATCAGTGTGCTGTTACAATTCGATGCTGTTCGTGAATGGCAGGAATTGCAAGGATAAATCGCAATGTTAGTTGAAGAGGAGATCTTGGATTTCGAGCCGGCACTGCTGGAGGAGCCGGGCTTTCCCTGGCGGGGACTGGTGGGCTCACTCGTCGTCCACTCGATTATTGTGCCTTTGCTGGCAATCGGAATACAGCAGGTGAAGCGGCCGCAATTGACCGATGAGCAAATGCGGATCGCCTCGGTGCTGAAGCGGCAAGTCATTATTTTGAGGCTGCCGGCCGAGTTGATGAAGAAACGGATTTTGCCGAAAGAGCCCGAGCGCTTAAAGGTCGAGGTCAAGACGGCGCCGGTTGAACCGGCAAAGGCCGCGCGCAAGGTCGTGAAGGCTTTCCTGATGCCGGCAGCTAAGCCTCGACTGCAAACCAGCGCTGCCATGATCCTGCAGCCGCTCGTGCTGACCATGCAGCCTGCCAAGCTGCCTGAAATGGAGATGCCGACCATCACGATGGTGTCGCCCACACCGCCGAAGAAACGCATAGTGTTTGATGTCGGCTCGCTACAGCAGAAACCGTCGATGCCTAAGATTGTAGATCCTGGGACGTTACCCGAGCCACCCCAAATTACGGTTTCTTCCGCTCCGATCCGGCCGCTTTACACGGGTGTTGTGAATCCGAAGCTACCGGTTTATTTGGGGCCCCCGTCGATGCAAACTATCGAGGTGAAAGACAAGAGTTCTTTTAGCGCCGGCGGGCCCATCGTGGAGGCGCCGACGAATGTGGTGATGATAAGTTCAAAGCCGGTTCCAGCCCGGGAAATAGTGACGGTTGCTGGCGTGATTGCCATGCCGAAGGGCGGCATCGGGACTGGGAACCTGGAAGATGGTGAAGGCCAACGAGCTAAAGGCTGGTACAGATGCGCGCAAGGGGTCCGCTAGCGGCACGGCGAAGCTGGAATCTGACGCTCGCGGTGGATCGGGTGCCATTTTGCCGGACTTCGCGAACCTGGTGCAGATCTTGCACCCGTCCAATGGCCGCAACGAAGTGATCATTGTTCAGAGCGGAGTCGATCACATCGTTCCGGCGGCGCGGAGTTTGCTCGAAGGCGATCCTGTCTACACTTTGTATCTGAACGTGGGGTGGACAAGAGAATGGGTGATGCACTTTTGCGTGCCCAGAGTTGCGCCCGTTGGGCCCAGGCAGGTGGGCGGCGTCGTCTCGCTGTCGAGCCCCCCGGAATTGAAGGCACCGTTTGCGATACTAACCAAGGTTCCACCACAGCGGCTGGTTCCGCCAGAAGTTATTGTGCCTGGGGCGCTCAAGCCCAAGCCGAGCCCGATGGTCTTCTACGGCTATCTGGATGAAAAAGGGAAATTTTCGCGAATGAAAAAGGATGGGGCGGATCCATCCGGTCTTGGAGATAAAGTTTTGAAGTCTCTCGACTTATGGGAGCTTCGGCCCGCCACGCGGGGTGGCGGGCCGACTCGAGTACAGATTATTTTGGTGGTTCCGGTCGACTAATACTAGCCGCGTGTCAGGACCACAATGATGAGCATCATGTTCCAGACTACGAGGGCGGCAAACCAGTAGTTGATCCAACGAATAATGCGATCACGGCCGGTCACAAGGCAGAAGCCGGCCAAGGAGAAGGCAAAGAGCTTGGACATCGCTACGGCGAGCCCCAGGCCGAGCGGTTCGATCAAAGGGCGGATGGTTGGGCTGGCCTCGGAGAGGCCCAGCCGCATGCCGATCATCGTTGTCAGGAAGTCGAGCAATTGTAGGTAAGCAAATGCTTGAAGGTATGCCGGCGGCATGAGTTCGAAAACCCGCTCACCTTTGAGAACGTTTTGCATCATCACTGCCAATCTATCGATATGCCGATAACTTTAATAGAGTGTCGCAAAAAGAAATAAAAAAGTGCCCAGAGCGATTACCGCTCCGTGAGGCAGGCTGAGGCCTGCTCCGCTTGTTAGATCCAACTCCGGGTGATCCTGAAAAGGGGCGCGACCGCGAAAAGGACTCATGAGAATGTGTCCGAGATTCTTAAGCACCCGTCGTAATACTCCCCGGTAAAGAATGGTGCCGACTGCTATGGCACCTCCAATGAGGGCAGTCAGCACAAAGATTCGGAGCCAATTGCCGGGGCCAACTAAAGCTCCAACGGCCGCCATGAGTTTGACATCTCCGGCACCCATTCCTCTCAGCATAAAAAGTGGAAAGTAAATAAGAAGGGCGAGGCCGAAGCCCAGTCCTGCATTCTTTAGGCCCAGTTGGCCATAAAGAAAGATATTGAGAGAGAAGCCAATCAATATTCCGGCTGCGACTAGCCAATTCGGAATTCGACGTTCTTAAATGTCCGTGAATGCGGCGATTGCAGCGACCACAGCGAGGACTGCTGCCACGAATGGAGCAATGTTGAACATTCCTTCTTCTTCAATATCTAACAAAATGCAGGAGGATTATCCGGGGGACCGCAAAATGGTTCCCGGTTGCTGAGGCTGAAGCCGTGGGTTGCCGAGTACCGGATAAGATATTCAATCCGAAACGGCTGTTCAGCCAAACCCTGGAGCACTGTGCTGAAGCTGGTGCGCGGGCGAATGGTGCGTTGAAAAAGCGTCATGTGAGCCTAGTTCACGTTGTTCATTCATAAGCACTTTACTACTTATGAGCGTAGTTGATCAGTAGAGCTTTACGGGGGCTCACTGGCAGGTGGCTTGTTAAAAAACCAATAAAACGTGGCGTGACGCGTCGGGTGATCCATCAAGAGCTCAGAATGCGCCATGGTTGCTTCTCGGGTTAGGGCTTCAACGCTCCGGTCAGGTCTCAACTACTCTTTCTCGAATGAATTGTGCGGATAGTAGCCTCGTTTCTTAATTGGTGGCGTTGGGTTAGGGGGATAGCGATCAATGACCTCCCACCGGGGATATCCTCCACTAGGCCCGGACGACACGACCTATGATCCTGTTTGGCGCTGGACGAAGGGGCAAGAGAGGCAAACTGAAACCTCCTCGCGATCTAGAGCGTGTGCGCCAAGCCACCGCAGTTCTCTGTTTCGGCTCGTCTCTAGGACAAATGGTCGGATCGATCTGAACCCTGCAGCTTCACCAGTTTGTTGTAGAGGCCTAGAATCAGGAAGGTTGGCGCCCAGTGGCCGACGAAATTGGCTTGATCTTTTTTCCCGGAGAGTTGCAACATGAGGGCGGCTGCAACAGACCCCAATCCAGCCCATAAAAACAGGTCGGAAGGAAGTTTTGCCGTCTGCTCCTCAATAGCGCGGGCTACGGGACCTTCACGATATTCGCTATTCGCTTTGACATTGGTCTTATTGCCGGGCAAGGCGCTATGTGCTTGAGAGGCAGAATCTGTAAATTCAGTTGTGTCCATATACTTTGCAAAGCACTTCGTTGGCCAAAAGAATATGCGGGCCAGAAGATGCCCAGGATGGAGGTATCAACATTCTTATCTGGCTTGCAAGAACAGTTTGGCCACAACCGTGCAGCATCGAAATCATGACTCAGAACACCGATCTACCAACCCATGAGGAAGGGGTGAAGAAGCTTGGCGAATTGATGAAAGATATCAAATTCGGAATGCTGGCGACGATTCACGAAAAAGGGGCCCTTCGATCTCGTCCTATGACTCTGCTCCAGGTTGAACCCAACGGAAACCTCTGGTTTCTGACGGGAAAGAATTCTTTAGTAGTCTCGGAAATCGAAAATGACCCACGCGTGAACGTAGCGTTCAGCGATACAGACGGAAATACATTTGTTTCGATTTCTGGCTTCGGGCGATTCCCTGACGATCCGGCGAAATTAAAAGAAGTTTGGAATCCTATTTTCCGGACATGGTTTCCAGGAGGACTCGACGATCCGAATGTAGCTCTGCTCAAAATCGATGTTGAGTGCGCGGAATATTGGGATTCACCACATGGAGCGGTTAGATACTTATTTGGAATGTTGACCGCCCTTGCAACAGGAAAAGCGCCGTCTACGCTCGGTGACCACCAAAAACTGGATCTAAAATGAACTCACAGGCAAGCCTATTTTGCAGCTTAGAAGTAGTCGGCTGGTGCCAAGGATTGCACCAGGGCTCAGTAAAGGCGCACTTGCGATGAATTACATCCTCGCGGCATATTTGGGAGCCGCGATCGTCTTCCTGGGCCTGGATTTCGCCTGGCTTGCGATTTCCAATAAGCGGCTTTACCGTCCCATTCTTGGGGCAATCCTTCTCGACAAACCAAGGTTGACTCCAGCCGTTGTCTTCTACCTCATCTACCTTGCGGGCTTAACGTTGTTCGCGATCGAGCCGTCACTCCGGAATGGGAGCTGGAAAATGGCGGCCTGCTTGGGTGCCGCACTTGGCCTTGTTGCTTACAGTACTTATGATCTGACCAACCAGGCAACGTTGTCCGTATGGACGATTCAAATTACGCTGCTGGATTTGGCATGGGGAACTTTCGTGTCGGCGGCAGGCGCAACTGCAGGCTATGCGGCTGCCCGGTGGGCGGAAAGTAGCTTATGAAGTTATGCAGTCCCCAGTCGGGGGACTGCATTAGAGGTCTCCTGGAATTGCGAACAACGTCGAGGCGAGGCAATCCCGCATCGAGTGCTTGAGCATTCTAACAGGAAGCTGCTCTGCGTGAACTGTTGACTCCTGACCGTCAACTGACCAAGTATGATCACATCGGACGAAATCATTTGATCCTGGGGGGCATCTTGCTTTAACCCTTGCGTTCATCGCGCAAGTCCAGCAGCACCGGGGCGAAAAGAAGCACCCGACCTTGCTATAGATGTGGAAGCCGTCACAGATGGTGAAGACTCGTTGCGTTCATGCTCAGCAATTCGATCAGTTTTTGCATCGCTGCAAACCGCCGCTGCGCCTCGGCATCTAAGGTCAAGCGCTCATGGCCTTCAAGGAAAAAATGGACACGGAGTTAAGCACCGTCGCTGAAAAGTACTTTTACAAGAATTCTCGTGCGGCCTAACGCTGGAAACCCCACGGCACCGGGCAAAAGAGATTGGCCTAGCCCCAATACTGTGGACTTAGAACATTTTGGAGCGGGAGGCCCCACCAAAGGCCCGTACCGTCGCATCATTGCCGGCCGGGAGCCGGCTGACAGACGACATTAGCTTGGGCGTTCTCAGTTCGGCTATTCCATGAGACCGTATTGATGCTGTTTTAACGGCGACCGGCAAGAAGAGTCTGCGGCAGCGAGATCTTCCGGCGCATGCGCTCGCCAAAGACGTTGTCACCAGCTTGTCACCGGAAATGCTCTGTTTGGCGGACCGCTATTTTTACAGTTCGGAACTATGGAGCAAGGCCGCCACCACCGGAGCTAAACTGGTGTGGCGGGTGCGCAAGAACATGCGGCTGGAATGCCTGGAGCGGTTCGCAGATGGCTCCTATCGAAGCGCCGCCTATACTAGCGAGACCGATTGGCGTCACAAGACAAACGGCACCCCCTGCGCGTGGTCGATATATCAGCTCAAAGGCGTTCCAGACGCCGAGCCCCTGTACCGCCTCGTGACCAACATCATGACGCCGTCAGAAGCTCCGGTCGAGGAACTGGCAGCGCTCTATGC
>ENA-ORBV01004807-ORBV01004807.1-microbial-mat-metagenome-genome-assembly--contig:-NODE-4807-length-25529-cov-5.538740_pt1 | contig 25529 bp, 23 predicted proteins | sample MGYA00237777_ERZ505514 | MGnify/ENA primary metagenome ERZ505514 (study PRJEB26160, sample SAMN06269048) | microbial mat metagenome | isolation source: Oligotrophic lake microbial mat | place... | reverse complement strand
CGACTGCGCACCTTCCGGGAAAGCAGTGTGAACGAATCGACAGAGGGAGCGCAGTCCAGACCGAGGGCAGGAAGAGAGGCTCTCGACGATGCCGTCGAAGCCGCCCAAGAACTTCTCCAACAAACCCAGCGCCTCAGGATGGCCACGTCCTCACAGGTCTGAGGATGCCGAGAGCGGCGGGGGCCCTGCCTGGGTCGTTGGCGCTTCAACTACCTCGCCGCGACAAGCCCGGACATAGCGCCTGATGGTCTCGCCGAGGCCCAGGTACAAAGCGTCCGCGATGATCGCGTGACCGATCGAAGCTTCTCCGATCTCACCCACCTCGCGGGCCAGACGCGGAAGATTGCGCAGGTCAAGGTCGTGTCCGGCGTTGACCCCCATCCCACACGCCACCGCGGCCCGAGCGGTGTCGCGCACCCGCGTGAACTCGGCCCCGGCCGCGGGGGGTCCCTGGGCTTCGGCATAAGGGCCGGTGTAGATCTCGATCCGCCGGGCCCCCGTCTCCGCGACGGCTTCCATCATTGAGGCGTTTGCGTCGACGAAGATCGAAGTGCGGACCCCGCGATCGTTGAGACGCGCGATGGTCGGCATGATCGCAGCCGCCTCGCGGGGAAGGGAGAAACCATGGTCGCTTGTGATCTCGCCCGGGGTTACCGGCACGAGGGTGCACTGGTCGACGCGGAGCTGCCAGGCGAGGGCGATGAGTTCTTCGCGGAGGTCCCCCTCGAGGTTGAACTCCACGCGCCGCTCCAGGCAGAGGGCGCGAAGGACGCGCACATCGGACTCCCGGGTGTGGCGGTTGTCGTGACGCCAGTGCAGCGTGATTCCGGAGGCCCCTGCGTCGAGGCACGCTTCCGCGGCGATTCGGGGGCTTGGGTTGGATCCGCCGCGTGAGTTGCGCAGCAGCGCCACTTTGTTCAGATTGACTGAGAGTGAGATGGCCATGGTTGCCTCTCATTATCCGTCCTGAGACCGCTCGATGCGGGGCGAAGATACGTCTGAAACCGGCCGGTCGGGACTGCGTCCTATACTCGCGAGGAATCGCCGAGGCCCGCACATGACGAACGAGATGGAAGCAAGCAGAGCCGAACTCGCCGCCGTGCGGCAGGATCTCCAGGATTTGCGCCTCGACTTCCCCGATGCGCTTCTCGAAGGCGATCTCGCCACCGAGCGCGTGCTCTTCATGAACCGCCTCGCCTGCCAGGTTTTCCGCTGCTCGCCTGAAGACGTCCCGACCATGACCGCGCGAGACATTTTCGCCGAAACCGACTACGACCGCGCCCAGGCGGAAACCCGTGAGCGACTCGATCAAGGCTTCAGGCAGGGGGGCGGCATCCGGTATGTGCGGACCGCGAATCAGGATCTGCGCGAATTCAACATGCGTCGCAAGGACGGATCGGTGTTTCCCGCCGAGACGCACAGCACGTTCGTGGTCGACGCCCAGGGCCGCCCCTGCCGCATCCGCACCCTGGTGCGTGACATCTCGGCTCGCAAGGCATTGGAAGCCCGCCTCGAAGAAATGGGGTTTCGCGACCCGCTGACCGGTTGCTTCAATCGTCGCTACTTGGACAAGAAACGAGCGGACCTCGAGGGTGACGCCGCCCGCTGGGCCTGCCTGCTCTTCGACCTCACCGGTTTCAAAGCCATCAACGATACCTATGGTCACGCCGAAGGGGACCGCATCCTTGTGGCCTTCGCGCATTTCCTCCTGCGGCTCCACCGGAGCGAAGACATCCTGGTGCGACTGGGGGGCGATGAGTTCGCGCTGTTCATCCAGAGCGGGCCGGCTGACGATGGCCAGACCCTGGCCGACCGCGTGATCGAGGCCGCGCAGCGCAACAGCCCGGCCGCCTTCAGTTTCGGGGTGGCGGTCCGTCAGCCCGGTGAAGACATCTCGCGCGTCCTCTCGCGCGCGGACCAGGGAATGTACGCGGCCAAGGGGCGCGATGTGAGTTCCTCGAGGCGCTGATTGGACTCGGCGAACCGCCCGCTTCCTGCCCCTTCGGGCCGCCGAATCTTCATCGGCGACATTCAAGGGTGCCGGGAGGAACTTGAGCGGCTGCTGGAGCTTCTCCGGTATGACGAGGCGCGCGACTCCCTTGAACCGGTGGGCGATCTGGTCAATCGCGGACCCGATTCCCTGGGGACCTTGCGACTATTGCGATCGCTCGGCGCGTCGGGAGTGCTCGGCAACCACGATCTCCATCTGCTGGCCGTGCAGCGAGGCGACCGCAGGCTGCGCGACGGAGATACCGTTGAGTCGGTGCTGAAAGCGCCCGATTGCCTTGAGCTGCTTGCCTGGCTCGGGGCCCGACCGTTCATCCGGGCCTGGAGCGATGTTCTTCTGATCCACGCCGGCCTGAGCCCCGCGTGGGCGAACCCGGTGGCGACGCTCTCAAAGCTGAACCCTTTGGTCAGGCATCCCGATATCGACTTCGTCACCCGCGTCCGATGGTGCGACGAGCAGGGTCGCGTGCCGAAGCCGGAGGTGGATCCGCCCGCGGAGCCGGGCTTCCGTCCCTGGTACGAGTGGATGACGGGAAAGCGTCAGGAAACCATCGTGTTCGGACATTGGGCCCGTCCGGGTCTGGTAAAGCGCCCTGGGTTCCGCGGCCTCGATAGCGGTTGCGTATGGGGGGGCCGGCTCACCGCCTGGATCGCAGAAAGCGACACGTTTGTGAGCGTTCCCGCGGCTCGGTGCTACTCGGCCATCTAAGGAAGGGGAAAGGCCTTCCGCGGGACGCCCAGGGTCTCGCTCAGGTATGGTCACCCAAACCCCAATGACCACTCTAGACCTAGTCATCGTGATCCTGACCGTGGCCCTCGCCGCCGTTCCCTCTCTGATGCTGGCGAAGCGGGCCGGGAAAGGGAAAGATGAATTCTTCGCGTCCGGCCGGAGCGCGCCCTGGTGGCTCATCGGAACGTCAATGGTGGCGACGACCTTCAGCACCGACACCCCGAATCTGGTCACCGATCTCGTCCGCACCGGTGGCGTCGCGGGTAACTGGGCCTGGTGGGCCTTTCTGGTCACCGGGATGGTCACCGTTTTCTTCTACGCGCCCCTCTGGCGCCGCGCCGGTTTCCTGACCGACCTTGAGTTCTACGAACTGCGCTATGCCGGGAAGCCAGCGGCCTTCCTTCGCGGTTTCCGTGCCGTCTATCTGGGCGTCTTCTTCAACACTCTGGTCATGGCTTCGGTCACGCTGGCCGCGGTCAAGATGGGTTCGGTCATGCTCGGTCTGTCGCGCGAGAGCGCGGTCATGGCCTGCATCGCGATGTCCATCATCTTCGGATCTCCGGCCGGTCTTTCAGGTGTGCTCGTCTCCGATGTCATCCAGTTCTCTCTGGCCATGATCGGGGTCACCGGAGCCGCTTACTTCGCCCTCAACCGCCCGGAAGTGGGAGGCCTTCAAAACCTGATCGCGACCACCGATCCGCAAACCTTGTCCCTGCTGCCGAGCTTCTCGAACACTGACGCGCTGTTGTCGCTCCTCATCATTCCCTTCCTCATCCAGTGGTGGTCGACCTGGTACCCGGGCGCCGAACCCGGCGGCGGAAGCTACATTGCCCAGCGCATGCTGGCCGCCCGCTCCCCCAAGGACGCTTTGCAGGGAACCTTGTGGTTCAACATCGCGCACTACGCGCTCCGCCCCTGGCCCTGGATCCTCGTGGCCCTGGCCTCGATGAAGGTCTTCCCTACTCTCGAAGACCTTCGGATCGCCCTTCCCCATGTGGACCCGGCGCTCATCGGTCATGACCTCGCCTATCCCGCCATGCTGCTCGGTCTGCCTTCCGGCTTCAAGGGCCTGGTAGTCGCGGCTCTTCTCGCCGCCTATCTCTCCACGATGTCCACGCACATGAACTGGGGGGCGTCCTACATCGTGAATGACGTCTACGTGCGATTCATGAACCCGAATGCCGGAGAGAAGAAGCTCGTGCTCCTCGGCCGGGTGTCGTCCGCTTTGATGGCGATTGCCGCCGGGGCCTTCATGCTGACCCTGGGCAGCGCTTCTGAAGCCTTCAATATGCTGATATCGGTGGGAGCGGGTACGGGAGCCATCTATCTGCTGCGCTGGTTCTGGTGGCGGGTCAACCCATGGACGGAGATCGTGGGTATGGCGGTCTCCCTGGTCATCGCCTTGTACTTCCGTTACAGCGCGGCCTCCGCCGCGTATTCAGGCTCCCTGAAGCTGGTGATCACCGTGGCGCTGACCACCCTCGCCGCTATCATCGCGACCTATGCTTGGCCGCCTTCGAATGACGCGACTCTGCGCGCTTTCATCGAGAAAACCGGGGTCGGCGGCGGATTGTGGCGGGCCGCCCGTGTGCGTCTCGGCATCACCAGTCCCGAAAAAACCCACTTCGGCGACTCGCTGACCGGCGCGATCGCGGGGTGTGTCCTCGTTTACTCCCTCCTCTTCGGTGTGGGCGAACTTCTTTACGGACGGACGGGACCAGCACTTGGGTTCGCGGTGGTGGCGGTGGCGGCGGCCTTCGCCATGCGCGCCGTGCTGCGACGATTCGACAGAGTATTCGAGCTATGACCGAAGACATTTCACGGCGGCGTTTCATCGAAGGAAGCACTCTGGCCGTCACGGCCGCCGCCGTCGCCCATGGGCTGGTGCCCTCGGCAAACGCGGGCGTGGAGGATCAAGGAGATCTCTTCAAGTCCGCGCCGATCCGTGTGGTCCGAGTGGGCTTCGTGGGCTGCGGTCTCCAAGGCACTGAACACATCAAGAATCTGTTGAGCATCGAGGGCACCGACCTCGCCGCGGTTTGCGACATCGTTCCCGAGAAGGCGGCGCGCGCGCAGAAGCTCGCCCTCGAGGCCGGCCAGCGGGAGCCGAAAGCATTCACCCGTGGCCCCCGCGACTTCGAGCGATTGTGCGCCGAGGAGGACCTCGACCTCATCTTCACCGCGACCCCGTGGGAGTGGCACGTCCCCGTGATGCTCGCGGCCATGGCGAACGGGAAACACGCGGCCACCGAAGTGCCCGCGGCCCAGACCGTGGAAGACTCCTGGAAGCTCGTGGAGACGGCGGAAAAGTACAAGAAGCACTGCGTGATGATGGAGAACTGCTCCTACGACCGTCCCGAAATGATGGTCCTCCATATGCTGCGCAAGGGCCTGCTCGGCGAAGCCATGCACGCGGAGGTCGGCTATCAGCACGACCTGCGCGCGATCAAGTTTGAAACGAAGGATGAAGGATTGTGGCGACGAGCCCATGCCACCAGGCTGAACGCGAACCTGTATCCGACCCACGGACTCGGCCCGGCCGCGCAGGCCATGGGGGTGAACCGCGGAGATCAGTTCGACTACCTCGTGGCCATGGCCGGCAACTCGCGCGGACTTCAGGACTTTCAGCGCGAGCACCTCGCGGCGGACGATCCCAGGCGACGTGAGCGCTACGTGCTGGGCGACGTGCACACGAGCCTGATCCGCACGAAGCTCGGCAAGACCATCTACATGGTCCATGATACGAATCTGCCCCGCCCGTATGCGCGGTACAACGTCTTCCAGGGGAGCAAAGGCATCTACATGGGCTTTCCGCCGAGGTTCTACTTCGACGGCCAGGAGCCTTCGCACCGCTACCAGCCACTCGCCGAGTTCGCCGCGTTGTGGGACCACCCCCTGTGGAAGGCGGACCGGGTGGTGAATGCGAAGCACGGTCATGGGGGGATGGACTTCCTCGAAGACCTGCGGCTGATCGAATGCCTGCAGCAGGGCGCGCCCACGGATTTCGACGTTTACGACGCCGCCTCCTGGAGCTGCATGGTCGAACTCACCGCGAAGTCCGTGGCATCGAGATCGCGCGCGCTCGAGGTGCCCGATTTCACCCGCGGAAAGTGGAAGAGCCGCCCGCCCCTCGGAATCGTCGGCGGCTGACCGCGAGCGCCCCCATGCGCTGGCGCGAACAGCTGGTCGGTGCGGTGATACGACGCCTTCGGGAGTGGGCGCTCGAATCCACGGTCTCAAGTGCGCGCAAGGCCGCCCTCCGCGCTGGCGTGGCGGCCTACGAGTGAGGTTCTTTCAAGACCCCTGCTAGCCTGCCGCCATGTTGCGCACCCTCTTGATTCTCTTCCTGCTGGGCTCGGCTTCGGCCGCCCTGGGCCAGGCGCTCCCCACTACCGGCCAGGAGGTTCCAGGCGCCGCGGCCGCAGCACCACTTCCAATCGACCCCGATTCGCCCCGAGCCTCCGTCACTCGTTTCCTTGATCTCGCTCGCGACGGCCGCTACGCACAAGCAAGCGCGTACCTGGCGGTTTCGGAAGAGCAACGCCCTCGGGCCGCGGAGTTGTCGCGGTACCTCAAAGCCGTCCTCGACCGCCATCTATGGGTGGATCTCGAGCGACTCTCTCCTCGCTCAGCGGGCGATGAACGCGATGGTCTTCCGCCCGGCATGGACGAAGTGGGCCGTCTTCAGGGCCGGGAGCCGGTGCGCGTGGTTCGGCTGGAAGGGGTGTCCGAGCCACGCTGGGTCTTCTCGATCGCCACTGTCTCTCGGATCGACTCCTGGTACGTCTCGCTCAGCGACCGGTGGATCCGCGAGAACCTGCCCGAAGCCCTTCTTCGATCAGGTCCGGGTGAAATCGCGTGGTGGCAGTGGCTGGCCGTGCTGTTGATCGCCGGCCTCGCGACCGTGGGGGGCCTGGCCCTCGCGGTTCCGGTCACCTGGATGTTCCGCAGGCTCTTCGCCCGCACCCGCACTCCCTGGGATGACCTCCTTCTCGCGCGATCCGGCGGACCCCTTCGTTTCCTGATCGGCGTTTTCGTGGCCTGGCTGCTTCTGCCCTTCCTCGATCTCTATGAGCCGGGCCAGCTGTTCATGCGCGGCCTCATCCGCTCTCTGGGCCTCATCGGATTCTTCTGGGCCTTGTGGCGATCGGTGGACGTGGGGGTGGCGGCAATCCACGCATCGTCGTGGAGTCAGGGTACCTCGGCAAAGTCCCTGGTTTCTCTGGGCCGCGGCCTCACCAAGGTCCTTCTGGCCGCACTGGCGCTGATCGCGGCCCTCTCCGCCCTGGGGTATCCCGTCTCAGGCCTGCTCGCGGGTCTTGGAATCGGGGGGCTCGCCGTGGCCCTCGCCGCCCAGAAGACGGGCGAGAATCTGTTCGGCTCGCTCTCCCTCGCTCTCGACCGCCCCTTCGACGTGGGCGACTTCGTGAGGGTCGAGGACTTCGTCGGACACGTGGAGACGGTGGGACTGCGATCCACCCGGTTTCGAACCCAGGACCGCACGCTGATCGCCATCCCCAACGGTCGCATGGCGGACATGCGGATCGAGAACTTCACCGCGCGCGATCGGCTGCGGCTCGCCTGCGTGATCGGCCTTGTGCACGGAACGAAAGCTCCTCAGGTGAGACAGGTTCTCGAAGGCATCGAAGCGCTCTTGCGCGCGCATCCGAAGATCTGGCCGGAGGCGCTGACGGTAAACCTCAAGGAACTGGGCGCTTCGTCGCTCGACATAGAGGTGGGCGCCTGGTTTGTGACCCAGGACTGGTCGGAGTTCCAGCAAATCCGTCAGGGGCTTTTGATCGGCTTCATGGATGTGGTGGAGAACGCGGGCACCAGCCTCGCCCTCCCCACCCGCACGATCCACCTCGCAGGTGACGCGCCGACGGTGGCCCGGGCCGTCGAGGTCACAACTCCGAAGGCGAGTGTGTAGGGGCACCCCTGGTGGGTGCCCTCACTTCGGCCGGTGGTTGTACCGGTGGATCGACGAGTAGGGGTCAGGCCAGGGCAAGCGAACGCCGAACTCGTAGGCGGCGTGCCGGGTCCAGTACGGATCATAGAGATGGGCGCGGGCGAGGGCCACGAGGTCGGCGCGGCCTGCGGCGAGGATCGTGTTCGCGTCCGCATACGACGAGATCGCACCGACCGCCATTGTGGCCATCCCCGCCTCGTGGCGGATGCGGTCGGCGAACGGGGTCTGGAAGAGGCGGCCGTAGCGCGGGCGCTGCTGGGGCACCGTCTGTCCCGCGGACACGTCGATGAGATCGCACCCACGTTGCTTGAAGGCCTGAGCGATCCGCACCGCTTCGGGGCCGTCGATTCCACCGTCTACCCAGTCGGTGGCGGAGATGCGCACGCTCATCGGCCGCTCGGCGGGCCAGGCTCCGCGCACCGCGTCGAACACCTCCAGCGGATACCGCAGTCGATTCTCGATCGAGCCGCCATATACATCGGTTCGCTGATTCGTGAGCGGCGAAAGAAAACTCGCGAGCAGGTAGCCGTGGGCGCAGTGGAGCTCGATCAGATCAAAACCCGCCTTGCGCGCACGATGAGCGGCCTGGGCGAAATGACCCTTCACCTCGGCCATATCCTCCGCGGTCATCTCGCGCGGAGTGCGCTTTCCCTTCGACCACGGAATGGGCGAGGGCGCCAACAGCGGCCAGGCCTGATCCTCAGGGAGGGCCTCATCCCCCTCCCACTCGCGTGTCGACGCCCCCTTCCGGCCGGCGTGCCCCAGTTGAATTCCGATCTTGGCGGTGCTGTGCTTGTGAACGAAGTCCACGATCTTCTTCCACGCCCGCGCGTGTTTGTCGTCGTAAAGCCCGGTGCAGCCAAGGGAGATCCGTCCCTCGGGGGATACATCGGTCATCTCGGCGATGACCAGTCCAGCCCCCCCCATGGCCCGGCTGCCCAGATGAACCAGGTGCCAGTCGTCGGGTAGCCCCTCGTCCGCGGAGTACTGGCACATCGCGGAAACCACGATGCGGTTTTCGAGAACCAGGTCGCGCATCCTGAACGGAGTCAGAAAGGGCGGGGCCACTCGACGGGCCGAGCCCGAGGCCGGGCGCTCGACCAGCTCGAGATGCGGCGCGATCACTCCCGCCTGCTCCTCCGCCTGACCCACGAACCAGGCATCGATCTCCGCCACATACGGGGGGTCGCGGAGGCGAAGGTCCTCGTGGGTGATGCGCAGGCTGCGGGTCACCAGGTTGAAGCCAAACTGGATTCCCGGCGTGTTCATGTATCGCTCGGTGTCCTCGAACCACTCGAGGCTCGCCTGGGCCGCTCGCTGCAGGCTTTCGACCGGGCCGCGGCGCTCGCGCTCGTAGCGGGCCAGAGCGGCCTCGACGGTCGACTCCTCGGATAGGGCGGCTACGAGGGCGATCGAGTCTTCCATCGCGAGCTTGGTGCCTGACCCCACCGAGAAATGAGCGGTATGAGCGGCGTCGCCGATCAGCACCATCGACCCGTCCGACCAGCGCTGGTTGACGATGGTCGGGAAACGGCGCCAGATGGACCGATTGGGGAGAAGGCGAGCGCCCTCGAGTTCTTCGCGGAAGAGAGCCTCGCAGTACGCAACAGTTGCGGCCTCATCGGTCTCCGATAGTCCAGCCTTGCGGAAGGTCTCGTCGGTCGCCTCCACGATGAAGGTCGAGCAGGGCCCCTCACCCACCGGATTCGTCTCGTACTGATAGGCGTGGACGCGAAAGAGGCCGTGTTCGTTCGTCTTGAAGTAGAAAGTGAAGGCGGGAAACCGCCGGGTCGTGCCCAGCCACACGAAGCGGTTGCGCCGCTCGTCGATCGTTGTGCCGAACCGGGAGGCGGCTTCGGTACGGAGAAAGCTCGCCACCCCGTCCGCGGCCACGAGGAGGTCGGCCGCCGGCAGTTCCTTGCGCGAGCGGATCTCCACACCGTTGTGGATCTGAACCCCGAGGCTCAGGGCCTCTTCGCGCAGAATGCGCAACAACGAGGCGCGCGCGATGCCGCTGAAACCATGGCCAGTCGAGCGAAGAAGCTGGCCGCGGTAGTGGACATCAATGTCGTCCCAGTGATGGAAGCTCTCCTTGAGCCGGTCGATGGTGGACGGATCCGCGTTCGCAAGATTGTCCATGGTGGCGTCCGAGAAGACGACGCCGAAACCGAACGAATCGCCGGGCTGATGGCGCTCGAAGAGCATGATCTGGTGGGACGCCGAGCGCTTCTTGAGGAGGATCGCCAGATACAGAGCGGAGGGACCCGCACCGGCGCAGGCAATTTTCATGACCGCGGCCGGAGGAGTTGAGCGGCAATGAGAAGGTGCTGGATTTCCGTAGTGCCCTCGTAGATGCGGAGGGCCCGGATCGAGCGATAGAGGAGATCGACCATCGATTCCTTCAAGACGCCGCGGCCGCCCAGGATCTGAACGGCATCGTCGATGATGGTCTGGGCGTTCTCGGTGGCGAACGCCTTCGCCATGCCCGATTCGAGGGTGACCCGCAAGGCGCCGGTGTCTTTCTCCCAAGCCGCTTCGTAGACCAGCAGTCGGGATGCGCGCAGCCTTATGGCCATACGGGCGATCTTGTCCTGGATGAGCTGGAGGTCGGCCAGAGGTTTGCCGAATTGATGCCGGGTCTGGGCATGCAGGATCGCCTCGTCGAGGGCGCGGGCGGCCATGCCGCAAGCCGAAGCACCCACGGTGGCCCGCAGTCGGTCGAGGGTGGAGAGAGCGAGCTTCAGGCCCTCACCCTCTTTGCCGATCCGCGACGATTCGTTCACGCGCACCCCGCGGAAAGCGATCTCGCCCAGCGGATGGGGCGCCGACATCACCAGCGGCCGCACGAACTCGACGCCTTCGGCTTTCGCGTCGACCACAAACGCGGTGATCGACTTCGGGCGAGTGCGGTCGAGGGTCGCGAAAACCACGTAGAAATCGGCAAGCCCGCCGTTCGAGATCAACGTCTTCGTGCCGTCAAGGACATAGTCCGAACCCTCGCGTCGAGCCTCGCAGGCGATTGCGTGCGCATCCGAACCGGCCTCTGGTTCGGTCATCGCGAAAGCACCCATCGCGTCTCCCGTGATGGCCTGGTCGGCAAAGGTCACCTGCCGGGCATCGCCACCGAGGAGCAGTGGAGTCGCCCCCAAAGCCTGCAAGGCGAACACCGCGTCGGCCAGGGGCGAATGGAAGGACAGCTCTTCACGCAGGAGGCAGCAACCGCGGTAGTCGCGGGCCCGGATCGGCTCAAGCAGGCCCGCAGCGCCCATCAACTTCAACAGCGTGCGGGCCTCGGAGCGGGCCTCGATGTCGGTCTCCGCGGGCTTGCGCGCGGACAGAACCTCCCGCCCGAATACCTGGGCCTTCGCGAGGAGGGCGTGGTGGGAGTCGTCGAGGAAGACGCGGATCGGATGGAGGTCGGTGGTCATTCGAACTTCGGCTCCCGCTTGGCCATGAAAGCGGCGTGCGCCTCCGCGAAGTTGGGGCTCTGCATGCAGATCGCCTGCAACTCGGCCTCGTTATCGAGGGCGGTCCGCAGGTCGAGAGAAGCCTCACGATTGAGGGCCTGCTTGGTCACGCCCAAGGCGAACGAGGGCCCTTTGGCCAGCCGAACCGCGAGAGCCCGGGCCTCCACGGCCGCCTGCTCCGGCTCGAAGACGCTGGTGTAAAGACCAATGGTCTGGGCTTCGGCGGCGCTGATGAAGTCGCCCAACATCAATAGCTTTCGGGCCGACGCTTCACCGATCAGCCTGGGCAAAAGCCATCCCGCACCCATGTCGGCGCCGGTGAGGCCGACCTTGGTGAAGAGGAAAGCGATCTTCGCGGTGTTCGAAGCAACTCGAAAATCCGAAGCGAGAGCCATCACCGCACCCGCTCCGGCCACGGTCCCGTTGAGGGCCGCGACCACGGGCCGGCGGCATTCCCTGATCGAGAGGATGAGTTCACAAGTAGCCCGGGTAAAAGTGAGGAGCTGATCGATCGGCCGACCCAGCAGCGCGCCGATGATGTCCTCGACGTCGCCACCCGAGCAAAAGGCCCGCCCGCGGCCGGTCAGAAGGATGGCGCGCACCCCCGGCTCGATGTCGAGGGCGCGGAACGTCGCAGCCAACTCGCGGTAGATCTCGAAAGTCAGAGCGTTCAACCGGTCGGGACGGTTGAGGGTCAGGGTGGCGACGCCGGTGGTCGCGTCATGTTCGTAGACGAACGTCTTCGGGTCGATAGGCACTATTTCCCTCCGATGACCGCGGTGGCTTCGATCTCAACCAGAGCCAGAGGATCCACCAGTGATTTCACTTCCACCAGCGCCATCGCCGGGTAGTGCGAGCCCAGGTGTGCTTGCCACGCGGGCCGAAGCGCTTTGCGACTCGCCCGATACTGGTCCATGTCCGTGACGAACACGGTCATCCGGCCCACATCGGTGGATCGTCCTCCCGCGGTTTCGACCACGCGCAGGACGCGACGCAGAGCCTCACCAAATTGCGCGACCATCGGCGGGGCGGTGTCTTCACCCGATGGCCCGGCTTCGCGAACGCCGATCTGGCCGGCCACAAAGAGAACGCGGCCGCCCTCATGGCCGAGCTGTCCGTGCGAAAAACCGGAAGCCGGACCGAGGTCCACAGGATTGATGGGATCAAGACTCATGCGAGAAGGCCGCCTCCATCCATCACCAGCGCCTGGCCGTTGATGCCGCGCCCCTCCTCGGAACATAGGAGCAAGACCATGGCCGCCACCTCAGTGGTGGTCAGGAGCCGCTTCTGGGGCGACTGGCCCTTGATGGTGTCAAGTGCTTCCGCCGCCGAGAGGCCGGTTTTCGAAACGATCCGCGCCACGCTGTCCGCCACCATTTCGGTGTCCACGAAACCCGGGCACACCGCGTTCGCGGTAATGCCGCTCGCCGCCACTTCCGCGGCCACACACCGCGTGAAGCCCAGCACCGCGTGCTTCGACGACGCGTAGGCCGCGATGTACCGCGCCCCGAAACGCGCGGCTACCGAAGCGATGTTGACGATGCGTCCGAAGCCGCGATCGATCATCCCGGGAAGAACCGCCTGAGTGCAAAGGAACGTCGCGGTCACGTTGATTGCGAAGATCCGGTTCCACTCGTCGAGGGTCTGCTTGATCACGGGAGCCGAGCCCGCGATGCCGGCATTGTTGATCAGGAAGTCGATCGGTCCCACGGCGGCTTGAACCTTCGCCACGAGGGTTCCTGCCTCTTCCGCCTTGCTCAGATCGGCGATGAAGTACCGGGCGTGGCCTCCCGCAGCCCTGATCTCATCGACCACTTTTCGCACTTCGGATTCCGTGCGCGCGCTGACCGCTATGGTGGCTCCTTCGCGAGCGAGAGTGCGCGCGATCTCGGCGCCGATCCCGCGGCCACCTCCAGTAACGAGGGCGATTCTCCCCGCGTACTTCATGCCTCTTCTCCTTCCCCCTTGGGGGCATCCGCGTCGAGAGCATCCGCGAGAATGCCCCCAAGCGTCATCAGGGTCTCGCGGCCCTCCTCGGCCGAGGCGCCCTGGGGAAAACCAAAGTACGCCGCCGGACCGCCCGCTTGTTCAAAAGTCTTCTTGCCCTCGCGAATGGCCTGGGATAGCGAGGCCGGGTTGGGTGACAGCGTGACCCGGATCGCTTCGCGCACGAGGTCGGGGCGCTCGGCCATGACGATGGAGGTCTCGAACTGACCGGCATGGCACGCGCCGCTCTTGAACTCGGCGGTGAGACGAAGGGCCCAGGGTTTGCGGGTGATGTCGGGGAAAGTCACGAGGATTCCATGGGTCGCGCGAGCGATCCTCACTCCTTCATGGAGGGAAGCGATGTGAGCCGGATCGAGATGAGCGTTCGCCACGATGACGCGAGAGAAGCCCGAGCGGTGAAGGCTGTGGACAGCATCGACCAGGATCGCGGTGACCGTCTCCGGCCGGAGCGACAAGGTGCCCGCGAAACCGGCGGCAAACTCCGCGGAGGTCAGTTGCAGGGGCGGGGCCACGATCACGTGGGCCACGCCGCGGGCTTCCAGCGCACGGGCGCCTGAAGCGGCCATGCCCCGCGCAATGATGACGTCGGTCAGCAGAGGCAGATGAGGGCCGTGCGCTTCGATGGCGCCCACGGGGAGAATGGCGACCGCGTCCTTCGCGACCGCCGCCACTTCCCCAAACGTCATCTCAGCCAGATATCTCATTGACCCCTTTTCCTGACCCCACTATTCTCGCAGGCGACCGCGCGAAAACGGAGAGCCCCAAAATCTTGACCCAGAACATTCCCGAGTTCACCAATCTCGCCGACTATTGCCTCGACGCGCGGATCCGTGAAGGGCAAGGCGCCCGACGGGCGCTCATCACGGACGCGGGCGAGTTCACCTACGTGGATGTCCAGAAGCGGGCCAACCAATTTGCCTCGGTTTTGCGCGCGGCCGGAGTCGAGCCGGAGCAGCGCGTGCTGATCGCCCTCCCGGATGGTCTCGACTGGGTGGCCGCCTTTTTCGCGACCCTGAAGCTCGGAGCCGCGGTGGTCATGGCGAACCCGGGCCTCAAGAAGGACGAGATCGAGTATTTCCTCGAGTACACACGGGCGAAGGTGGTGGTCACCGACCGGAACTCTGCCGGGATCTTCAGGGATGCCGGGGCCGCACAGCCGACCCTGCGCGAAGTGCTGGTCAAGGGCGACCCTGATTTCGAGGCGCGCCTCCTGGCCGTGAGCGCCCGCTTCGAGAACTTCAAGACCCATCGCGACGATGCCGCGATCTGGCTGTTCTCCGGAGGCACCACCGGCCGGCCGAAGGGCGTGGTCCAGACCCATCGCTCTTTCATCAACACCACCGAGCTTTACGCGAAGGGCGCTCTGGGCTACACCGCGAGCGACATCACTCTGTCCGTGCCGAAGCTCTTCTTCGGCTACGCCACCGGATCGAACCTGATCTTCCCCTTCTCGGTCGGGGCCACAGCCGTTCTCTTCGCCGACAAGTGCACTCCCGAGGCTCTCTTCGCCCAGATCGCGCGTCATCGCCCCACGGTCCTGATCAACGTGCCCACCATGGTGCATCAGATGACGTCGCATAAGGAGGCCGCGAATCAGGATCTGAGCAGCCTGCGCGCCACGACGTCGGCCGGCGAAGCCCTCAGTGAGGAGTTGTATCGACGCTGGCAGAAACTCTTTGGCGTGCCCCTGCTCGATGGCCTTGGAACCGCGGAGATGTGGCACATCTTCCTGACCAACACGGTGAAAAACGTCCGACCGGGCAGTCTGGGGCTCGCAGTACCGGGGTTCGACGTGCGAGTGTGCGATGACGATGGGCGCGAACTCCCTCGCGGCGAAACCGGCTTCTTGTGGGTGCGCGGCGCCTCCCGCGCCATCGCCTACTGGCACGAGATGGACAAGACTCAGCAAGTGTTCCGTGGCGAGTGGTACGCCTCAAGGGACATGGTGCGGCAGGACGAAGACGGTTTCTTCTACTACTCGGGCCGCGACGACGACATGCTGAAAGTGGGAGGACGATGGCTGGCTCCGGCGGAAGTCGAAAACTGCCTGCAGCAGCATTCGAACGTCGCGGAGGTGGCGGTGGTCGGGGTCCCGGACGCCCAGGGCCTGGTGAAACCGTGGGCCTACGTGGTCGCCCATTCCTGCGCCGAGGAAGCACGAGCGTCGTTCGCGGAGGATCTGAGGGCCTTCGCCCTTGACCGATTGGAGCCGTACAAAGCGCCGCGGCACGTCGTGGTGCTCGAGGCCATGCCCCGCACTCACTTAGGCAAGATCGACCGCGGCAAACTAAGAAGGATTTGACGGCGGACGGCAAACGCATCCCGCCGTCACGAGGCCTCCTCGTTTCGGATGCGGGCCGAAGCGATCTCCGCCCACGACTATCGGTCGACGCAGGTCAGGCTGCGCGCGCTCCGTGACTATTGGAAGAAACCAACGGTCCCTGATAGGTCGCGCGACGCGGTGGAACGCTCGCTAACGTTACTTGACGCGCTTGGCTTCGAATTCCTGACCCGGGCCCTCGCCGCCGCTGCGGGTACGGGTGATCTTGATCACATCGCCCGCCACGGTGCCCTTGTGGACCAGCTTCATTTCGTTCCCGTTGAAATTCATCACGACCGTGAAGGCGATCTCGTCGCCCTTGACGGTCCCTTCGGAGATGGCCGTTTCGCCCTGCATCCCGGACATGGTCCCGGTGAGCTTCTCCCCTTCGACCTTGAAGTCGAAGTTGGTGGTGCGGGCCTGACCGTTGCGACCGGTGATTTCAGCGGTCCACTTGCCGGTGACATCGGCGGCAAAGCTGGCGGAGGCGAGGGCCACGAGGGCTAGAGCAGAGAAAAACTTGGATTTCATGGGGCAGTTAAGTCCTTTTTAAGGATGGCAAAGAGAGTGAGTTGGTACTGATCTTGTTTGACTAAAGGACGGCCGGCTTGGTTGGGGCCCCGACTCCAGATTTTTGGATGACTAGACCGGCAGGCCCTTCGCTGCCACTTGCTCCATCTCGGCCGCGAAGGCGTCGATCTCTTCAATGGTGGTGTAGACGTTCGGGGTGATCCGGAGGCCCTGGTATTCGGCGTGCACGATGGCCACCGTGAAGATGCGCTTCTTCGCCCATAAATGGCTCTGGAGCCTGGCGGTCTCGATGCCCCGAATGCCCACATTGCCGATCGCGCAGCCCATCGCGCGATCGAAACTGGTGTTGATCACGAAACGAGGATCCGTGGAGAAGCGCTTCATCCAGCGGTCACGCAGGTAGCGCAGCCGTTCGGACTTCCGCTCCGCGCCAATGCCACGGTGGAACACAAGGGCCTCGGCGATGGCGTTGTGGTTCGCGGCCGGGTGGGTGCCGATCTCCTCGAACTTGCGGATGTCCTCGTCGTGCTTCGCGTCGGCCGCCATCAATGGCCAGACCGATTTGATCCGGTTCTTTCGCACGTAGAGGAAGCCCGTCCCAATGGGCGCGAGCATCCACTTGTGCAGACTGACTCCGTAGAAATCGCAATCCACATCCGCGTGCTTGATGGGCCACTGACCAAAGGCGTGCGCGCCGTCCACGATCACCTCGATGCCGCGGGAACGAGCGAACTCGCACACTCGCTTCACCGGGAAGATCTGGCCGGTCAGATTCGTGATGTGGCAGATGAGGATGACCTTCGTTCTCGGAGTGACGCCGCTGACGAAACGATCGTAGAGATCATCCATGGACGGGGCCGGCACCGGAAACGCGAATTGTTTCAGCACGACACCGTCGCGCCGTTCGCGTTGTTTCCAGGCCGTGATCATGCGGGGGTAATCCTGATTTGTGGTCAGGATCTCGTCGCCCGGATTGAGGTCGAGGCCCATGATGCAGATCTCGAGCGACTCGCTCGCGTTGCGGGTGATGGCCATCTCCTCGGGATCGCAGCCGAACTCGCGGGCCAACTCCCGGCGTACGCCCTCGATACCGGGCTCGAGTTGCTGCCACATGTTGTAGACGGGCGCCTGGTTCGACTGATCGAGGTAGCGCTTCAAGGCGTCATGGACCACCCGGGGCGACGGGCAGACCCCGCCGTTGTTCAGGTTGATCATGGTTCGGTCCAGGGAAAACGCTCCCTGAATCTCGCGCCAGTAGTCCTCGTTCGTGGCCATGTCGGCAGGGCTCGCGCCGGCCGTGGCCGTGCTCGCCGCCTCCACCACATCAAGAGCGTGGTCCTTGAAGGTCACCGCGGCGACCGCCGACACGGCCCCCACACTGGAGAGAAAAGAACGCCGTGTGGCCATGACCTCGGACCTCCTCGACTGTTTACGGCAGCAACATTTGTCGCAGGGAACCTAAGGAAAGGCCCCTGCGGATTCGGCGGGCTTACTTCGCGGGACGCTCGATCACCAGACCGATCGCTTCGATCGAGACCTTGGAGTCGACACCCTTCGCACCTTCGCCCTCGAGATGCTCGATCTCGGCCTTCGACCGCTCCTTCAGGAGGACTCGGCCTTCGAGTTTCACTTTCTGGCCCGCGGAGTCCTTCGGCACGAAGAACGAGTAGCCCTCGAAGCTCACGTGAACGTTTTTCCCGGCCTGCTCGAAGCTGATCCAGCAACCCTTCTCCTGGCAGACGGTCTTGATGACGCCCTCGAGCGCCACGATCTTGCCCGCCTCGGGCTTCTCAAGCACTGCGGCGAGAGTGGTGGGGGCCAGGCCTTGAAGGGGCTTGCCGTAGGTCTGAGACGCGGCGGCGGCGGGGGTGGCGAGCGCGGCCACGAACGCGAGTGAAATCAGGGAACGCATGGAAGACCTCTTTGTGGAAGGCGACCCGGCAGAATGCCGGGGGCCGAAGTTTGCATCACTTTTCTTACGGGGTGATTATAAATCCGCGATAGCAGGTCCAGATCGCCCTCCGGCGCCACCGGACAGGAGGCCTGGGGTCTTTCAGCACCCCTGCTAGAGTTCTGCTATGACGCCCTCTCCGTCCTATCGCAGCCCGTCGGCGATCGACGCCCTCGGTGAGGGAATCTCGCACATGCGCGCGAAGCTGTTTCCCTTCAGCTTCGCGGGATGGGTGACGCTCGGCTTCGTGAGCCTGCTCGAAAGTTGCGGCTCGGGCAGCGGAGGGGGCGGGCTTCGAAACGACGTCTCCGGCACCGGGCCCGGCTCGTACGAGAACCCGGCGCGACTGGTCGAAATGGCCCTCGAATGGATCGCCGCGAACATGTTGATTTTCGTGAGCGTGCTGATGGCCCTGATGCTGTTCTCGCTCTTCTTCATGTGGCTGCGATCCCGTTCCATCTTCGTCTACATCGACGACGTGGCCACCGGGCGGTTCGATCTGGTTCGGCCATGGGGCCAACACGGAGTCCTCGCCGACTCGTTCTTCGTCCTCAGCCTCGTCGTGCAGGGTGCCGTCTTCATTCTGATTGTGCTCATCCTGGGCCTCGGAGGCTTCTTCCTTCTGTGGGCCCGGGCGAGCGACTGGGCCGTTCTTGCCATCGCCCTCGGATTCCTCCCTTTCGCCTTCGCGTTATTCCTCGCGGTGGTGACCGCGGCGGTTCTGGGCCTCGTCCTTCGCGATTTCATCGCCCCTCTTCAGATCTCACGCAGCGTGGGGGCCAAAGAAGCGGGCGGAATCTTCCTCTCGATGTTCGCGGCTCGGCCCGGCCTCTTTATCGGGTACGCGGTCTTGAAGTTCGTGATCGGAATCGCGGTCACCTTCGTGGTCATCATCGGCAGCTGTCTGACCTGCTGCATCGGGTTCCTCCCCCTCATCAATCAGACTCTGTTCCAGCCGATCTACTACGCCGAGCGGGCCTGGTCGCTGAAGCTTCTCGCCCAGATGGGCGAGGATGTGGCGGACCGGCTCAATCCGCCCTCCTACTCGGGTCCGGACGATGCCCCCACCGGACCCATCGACCTTTCGCAGATCGACTTCGAGACGGAAACCAATAGATGAAGAAGCGGTTGCGGAAGAAGCTCGCCGAGGGGGAGTACACGGGCTATGCCTTCGGGGTTTCGTACGTGCTCGATGACATCCCGGGACAGCGGGCGAGTGAGTTTCTCGAGAGCTTCGTAGAACAGGCGATCGAGGGCCATGGCCTCGAATGCCGTGTGGATCACCACAACCAGGAGTGGGACTTCCGCGTGGCCTGCGTCACGTTCGTCAAACCCACGCCCGCCCAAAGAGACGCGGTAGTCCGCTGGCTCGAGGGCCGCAAGGAGCTGGCCCGCTTCAAGGTCGAGCCGCTTTAGCAGCCCGTGGCAGAAGGATCTGGGCGATCGGTTCCAAGGGCGGCCACCAGGGCCGCCCCTACAATTTAGCTGCTCCAGCCGAAGGCGAACTTCACCAGGAAGATGTTGTCGGCCTTCGCGTCGAGCAGGGTCGAGAACGAACGGCCGAATCGGAATTCGCCCGAGGGGTCTGCATCCTCACGGCTCTGGGTCCAGACGAAATAGGCGGCGGAGCCAGGGCGGAACTCCCAGCGGAGGACGGCGTTTCCGCGAATCGACTTGAAAGTGAAGTCGGGATTGGAAACCCCCGGGGGCAAGGCACCCGCCGCGTAGCGGGTGAATTCGTACGAACGTGGGCGGGCGAGGTCGCCGAACTCGGAGTACTCACCTGAAGAAATCAGGGGCTGGAGGTAAGTCTGCAGGCTGAGGGCCGGCGTGAACGTCCAGTTGAGCCTGATGCCTGCGGAGAACGTCTCCTGCTTCAATCGCGCGAACACGTGACGGCGGCCGAAGGTCGAAGTGGCTCCTTGGTCGGTGATGTTCGCCACGAACTGTGCGCCGTTGTGCTGATTCGAATAGTCCGGGCTCAGGCTCAACGAGAGTTTCGGTGCGGGCTTCCAGTTGATCGAGGCCCCGCCCCCGCGCGTCCGGGTTGATTCGCGTTCGCCCTGGCCGCCGCGCACTTCGAAGTGGACCGTGACACTCTTGCGGTTGTCGGAGTTGACCCCCACATCAAAACTCCACTGAGACGGACGGATCATGGCGACGCCGCCGCGAGTCTGAGTGGTCGTGATGGTCTCGGGATTCACGAACACGCTCCCTTCGACCCCCCAGTAGTTCTTGAAGGTCGCCCAGTACCAGGAGAAGAAGCCGAGGGCGGTCAGGTTGCCTTCAAAGTCGTTGGTGCGGAAGGCCCCTCCCTGAAGGCCGCCATTGCGGAAGAAGCGCCCGGGCTCGGTCCAGCGATAACCGCCCGAGACGTGACCGTTGATCTGATCCGTCCTCGATGTGATGCCCGCGTCGTTGGAGTCGAAGCCGGGTGAGGTGGCCCCCACCGCGGCGTTGAACAGGATCGGGCCCTTCTCACGGTTCAAGGCCACGCGGAAGGCGTAGCCGGACATCGAAGTGGCGTTAGGGTCGACCTCGACGTGCGAGGCGTCGGGACGCTGGAAATAGTGTTGCGAGGCGCGCTGTACCGCGCTCATACGCGCGGCTGTCCCGGAAATACTCGACACCGCGAGCCGGCCGGTCAGTGCCCAGATTCTTTCGTTGGCCTTGCCGCGGCCGAAGGTCGTCCAGCCGTCCACTCCAAACGACCCCGCCCGACGATTCAGCTGATTCTCGAGCCCGGTGCCCGCGAGATCCCGATGGACCAGGGCTCCCATGAAGCCAAAGCCCTTCCGGCCTCCGTCGAAATCGCGCTGCGCCCGCAGGACACTGTAGGACGCCCGCGGTTCGACCACCGAACTCGAGAAGGCGCCGCCGCGTGAGAGTTCAGCCTTGGCCTCGCCGGTCATGGCCTGCAGGGCACCCACGTTCCAGGCCCCCGCCACCTTGCCCGTGATCTTGGCCGCGGCGTTGATGCGGACGCCATCCGGCGAGCGAGCGAAGTCGGCCGAACCAGGCGACCCCTGAGGCGCCCGTCCGATCCGGCGAGAGTAAAAGAGGTTCGGGTTCGAATAGTTGAAGTTCATGTTGTTCGAAGCACCCGCCGATCCGAATTCAAAAGTGTCGGAGCCCTCGATGAAAAACGGCCGCTTCTCGTTGAAGAAGGTCTCCACGTCCGAGAGGTTCACAACCGCGGGGTCCACCTCGACCTGACCGAAGTCCGGGTTCATGGTGGCGTCGAGGGTCAGGTTCGAGCCGAGGCCGAACTTGAAGTCGGTGCCAAAAGCCGCGTTGTTGCGGCGACCGTCGTTGAACGGATTTCCCGCCTCCGAGGGAGCGGTGTGGGTTTTGACCGTGGTGTACGGGGTGATCAGGAATCGGCGTTTCGGCTGGATTCCCTGCAGGCCGACCAGAGGCAGAAACCTGGAGACGAAACCGCTCTCCTTCTTGGGACGCGGCGCCGCGTACGCCTGCTCGTTCGTGCGGGTGATCATGCGGCGGAAGTTGACCCCCCAGCGCGCCTCCGGCTCCTGCCGGAAACGAAGTTGCGAAAGCGGGATGCGAAACTCCACCGACCAGCCCGCATCGTCATTCTTCGATCGGCCCTCCCATATGCCGTCCCAGGAGTTGTCGTTCCAGTCGTCATTGAAGAGGGTGCCGTCCGAGAGTGTCCCGCCCGCGGTGACACCGAAGTAGAAACCGCTCCGCTTGTCGTTGTAGGAGTCGAGATAGACGGTGAAGGAATCGGCGGTGAGTTCGGAGTCACGCCGTCCGAGCAGGGACTTGATGGCCTTCGGCTGCGAGTCGGCGAGGCGGGCGCCTATATAGATCGAATCGTCGTCGTAGAGAACGCGGACCTCGGTCGGCTCGGTCGCCTGCTGCCCTTCGTTGGGGTCGCGCTGGACGAAGGTGGTGTGGGCCGGCGCCTGCTGCCAGGCCGCCTCGTCGAGTTTGCCGTCGACTTCGATCGGTCCTTGCAGGCGGACGGCTCGGACCTGGCGCAACGCCTCGGCGACGTCCAAGGCGTTGTTGGTGGTTTGCCCGCCATCGGTGACCGCAGCCACCATCAGTATCAATAGATTGAACATCGCCATCGCTCCGCATGTGGGCGGCTGCGCCAAAACAGCACGAGCCGCGCGTCTATATCTGAGACGCTCGCTGCGGTCCTTCGGTTCCCAAATAGCAGGGAAACCCCGAAGCGGCCCGGTCCGAGGACGGAATCAGCTCGTCAGAGTACCGGTTCGTTTCCAGTACAGGAAGGCCGGGATGCCGAGCAGCAGGATGAAAAAGCCGAAGAGCGACTCGGTCGGGCGTTCGATGAAGGCGTTGATCACAAAAGCGAGGGAGGTCAGGACGAACACGGCCGGCACCACCGGGTAGCCCCATACCCGGTAGGGTCGCGGCCACTCCGGCCTGCGTACCCGCAATACGAACACCGCCGATCCGACCGCGACATGGAAGAGGAACAAGACCACGATCACATAGGTGTAGAGGGCTTCGTAGGTTCCGGAGAGCGTGAGCAACACCGACCAGGCGCCCTGAGCGAGGATGCAGGCGGCCGGAGTCCGCCACTTCGGATGGACCACCGCAAGCGACTTGAAGAAGACACCGTCGCGCGCCATGGGGAGGTAGGTGCGGGTGGAGTAGAGAATGGTCGTGCCGATGCAGCCAAACGCCGAAATCATGACCGCCGCGGAAACCAGCTTCCCGGCCCCCAGACCAAAGAGGGAGACCGCGGCGGCTTCGGCGATGCGCGGATGATTGGGCATGTCGCTCACCGGAATGGCGCGCAGGTAGACAAGGTTCAAGAGCACATACAAGGTGGTGACGATGGCGACCCCCAGGATCATGCCTCGGGGCAGGTCGCGCGAGGGATCCTTCATCTCACCGCCCAGATAAGTGACTCCGTACCATCCGTCGAACGTCCATAAGACGCCGATCATGGCGACCCCGAACGCGGAAAGGAGCGAGACGGGAATCGCGCTGGCCCCGAAGTCGGGCGACACCACCGGCGTCACGAAGAACCCCAGCAGAGCCAGAGTCATCATGGCGCCGATCTTGATCACGGTGAGCGTGTTCTGAAGCAGGGCGCTCTCGCGCAGACCCACCATGCTGGTCGCGGTGAAGAACAAAACGGCCAGAACCCCCGCGATGGCGGCGCCGTTCAGTTTCCAGGAGAATCCGAGAATATCCGCGGTGGCGAGAACATTCGAGGAGGAGAAAAAGGGCAGGAACGAACCGAGGTATTCACCAAACCCGACCGCCATAGCGGCGATGGCTCCAGACATGATGACGAGGAAATCCACCCATCCTTTGAGAAAGCCGAAGATCGGTCCGTAGGCCTCCTTCAGAAAGTGATAGGGCCCGCCGGCCCGCGGCATCATGGTGGCGAGTTCGGCGTAAGTGAGCGCGCCGAAGATGGCCAGCACGCCCCCGCACACCCAGGCCAGGAGGATCAGGCCGGGATGGGGCAGAGCGCGGGCCACGTCGGCGGTGGTGAGAAAGGCCCCGGTGCCGAGGACCGCGCCGACGGTGATCAGGGTCGCATCGGTGGCCGAGAGGCCTCGGATCAGGTCGTTCTTGGAGGGCTCAGACATCCCGCGATCCTACCCGCTTGCGGGGGACTTCGGCGGAGTCTTCAGGAAAGACCGAAGACCGCGGTCCGCATCGACAGGGAGCCGAGATCGAACCCGGTGATGGGAAAAGTGACGGGGTCGTCTCCGGCCGCACCGGCCACGTATAAAAGCGGCAGGAAATGATCGGGCGAGGGGTGTGCCTGGTGGCCCGTGGTGGATTCGATCAGCCGAGCCAGTTCAGCCGTGTCGTGATTCTCGAGAGCGCGGGTCACCGCGAGGTCGAAATCAGCGGCCCAGTCCGGGGTCAGGGGTACCGCCGCCCGCATTCGAGCCATGGCGTCGCCAAGATTGTGGACGATGTTCCCGCTGCCCAGGATGAGCACGCCTTCGTTGCGAAGCGAGGCCAGGGCGCGTCCGATCTCGACATGGCGCGCGGCCCTTACCTGCCGGTCAATGCTGAGTTGAACCACCGGCACATCGGCCTGCGGCCAGACGTGAAGCAAAACCGACCAGGTTCCGTGGTCGAGCCCCCAGTCGAGGCTGGTGGAGGCGACATCCTTTCCCAGGATATCCACCACTCGACGGGCGAGGGCCGGATCACCCTTCGCGAGGTACTGAACTTCATAGAGTGGCTCGGGAAAGCCTCCGAAGTCGTGGATTGTGGGAGGCCCTTCGTTCGCGGTGACCGCCGTGCCCGGGATGTACCAATGTGCCGACACCGCGAGGATCGCGGCGGGACGAGGCAGGATGGCGGCGAGGCCGCGGAAGGCGCGGCTCCACTGGTTGTCCTCAATGGCGTTCATGGGCGAACCGTGCCCCACGAACACCACCGGCAGGCGGCCTTCGGGCGCTGCGGCCGGGACCGTTTCGTCGTTAACGAGGGCCACCCATCTTCCCCAGATTCATGGTTTCAGTTCCTTTCGGTTTCAAGCGCAAACCCAAGAATAGCCGCGTCGCGCCAACGGAGAATGCAGGGGCATCCCCCTTGAACTCGTTCGCGGTTGGGGGCCACGGCTCTCCGTTGGGTGCCCTTCTCGCGGGCGATCCTTATTGATGTTCGCGATAGCTGGTCATTGATGTTCGCGATAGCTGGTCGGCCGGCCGTCCTTGGGAACGAAGTGGTAGGTGCGCAGCCGGTACTGGATCTCGAAATTGGGATTCTCCAAAAGTCGAATCACCTCGGCGACCGCCAGCAGCACGGGCCCATAGCCGTGCTGCGCGTACTCGCTGGTGGGGTGCTTCGAAAGCTGCGACGCCTGCTTGACCGCGTCATCGAACCACTTCCTGTCTCCGGTGAGGCGCCCCATCTCGGCAAGAGCCGGAATGCTCATGTAAGCGTCATCGGCCCACAAAGACTCGGCTTGTGGCCGCGGTCGAGCCAGGGTGCCGTCGGGAAAACGGAACTGCTGGTTCGCCACCCAGTCCGTCCATACGTCGATCTGCGGCTTGAGGTCCGGCCCCACCTTCGCGAGGCGCGCGCGGATCAGGGCCGCGGCCATCGATCCCGAATCATCGAGGGCGGGGGGGGCGAGGGCCCCCGGAAGGGATTGGCACGATCCAGTTTGAAGGTGTCCTCCGCCTTCTTGAAGTAGGGCAACCACTGATGCATGAAGGTCAGGTGTCGTTCGGTGAAGGCGGTGAATCGGGCGTCGCCGGTGACGCGACCTGCGTGCAGCATGCCCGCGTGCACCACTCCCATTTCATAGGTGACCGGACTGAAGCTGAATGGGGCCCGGTTTGCGCGGCGACCCTGCTCAAAGACGCGGCGCGTCAAAGGGGATTCTGGGGCTGCGGTTCGCAAATCGATGTCCCGAAGTGCTTTACTCCGCTCTCGAATCGAGGCTAAAAGATGAGGACACCCTTCCTTACGGCGGCGGCGGTGGCCGCGACCTGGGATTGCCCCGAAAAAGTGGACGGTGTCTTAGTTATGCCGCGATAGCCGCGGCGGCTTGCTTTTCGAATTGTACG